>JABLTH010008689.1_pt1 | contig 15057 bp, 12 predicted proteins | sample 7875711 | NCBI WGS metagenome assembly JABLTH01 (sample SAMN14941262, study PRJNA633318) | bioreactor metagenome | isolation source: bioreactor | place: China | collected 2019-03-05 | reverse complement strand
TTGAAGAAGAAATAAAACTTATCTAATTTGCTTAACAGGTTATCCGTTTTCAACCCAAGATTTTTCTTGGCGATAATATTTTCCCTTTCAATATTGGGAGAAACGGAATGATAATTATTGGCAAGGCGTTCAGCGAAATAAATGGGCAGTTCTCTATCATTTTTTGCATCGCTGTCAAGGCTGCTGTAGGTTTTCAGCATCAGGCTTTTTAATCCGCTGCCTTTTGCTTTTTCATAATCAATATGGTCTATATCCAGTTCATTTCTTGTATAACGCAGGTACCTGTAGCTGCGAAAACGGGATGGATTGTTATTGGCTTTATGGTCAATTACTTTTTCCATAAAACTTTTGCCCGGTTTTTTTGAAACACCAATTACCACTTCCTGCAAGGCATTTGCTTTGGCTTTCATATTTACTACTATGCCCAAAGTGTTGCCTTTCTGCAATGCAATGGTAAAATGTTCAAAACCTACGGAAGTAATTTCCAAAATATCATACCACTCTGTTACATGCAGGCGGAAAGACCCGTCTGTTTTTGATAATGTACTGTATTGGCTTCCCTTTAAATGCACAGTTGTGTTTGCCATTGGTTTATTATTGCCAGCCTCTGTAACTTTTCCAGATATAATAAATCCGTTTTGAGAAAAAGCTGTTGCGTTTATCAGCACAAAGAATAGTAGTAAGAGATTTTTGGTCATAGTGTTGATTGTGGTGTACAAACCGACTGCGTAAAGCTGAATACATTCTGAATTATCAGTTTCATGAAAAATCTTTAACAGTATTTTATTTACGGATAATTCTATTGCTTTTTTTTATTGGTAAAAAAATACCGGCTGGGGTTTCGCAACCGGTATTAAGAAAACCAAAGCCACCTTCACCTTTTATTTTTATTGATGCAGTGTAACTAAAGGCATCGAAACTTTCTGCCCTGCCGTTACCTGTATGTTGTTAATTAATGTGTCCTTGTAAGGCAACACAGCTTTGTAGAGAACGTTGTAGGTTGCGGGGCTTAAACCACGTATTTTAAATTCACCATCTTCTTCGGGGATAGCGTAAGCTGTGTCGGTTGCATTGTACGCCATTATTTTCGCATGGGTTGCCAGTGGTTTTACAGTGCCTTCAATTCTTCCTGTGTTGCTTTCACTGTAACATTTCATTTTTGGTTCAAGACAATAAACACCATTATCCAGTTCAACTGATTTTGCTACATCAAAATCTATTCTCAATCTTATTTGCCCGCTGGCAAGTGTTTCAATAGTATTTGTTGTTACCCTTATGTATATATATGGCTTGTTATCACAAATTGGCAGCGGGTAGCTATGGGTGCTATCAGTCCATACCACATTATTGGCGCCAAGCGTAATTCTTATTTTAGTTATTTTACCAGCCAATGCATAACTGTTTGCAATAAGCGTATCAACCCCGTTTTTCAGCTTCAGCAAATCATACACCTTTGGTGTTATGCTCAGTGTATCCCACTTGCCATACTGGTCATGGTCATGGTGATCATTATCTCCATCGTGGTCGTTGTTATAATAATCGTCATTATGGTTATTACCAGAAGTATCAACCTTTACTTCAATATACCTGATGTCAACCAGTACTTTCAGCAGGTTGGGCACGGGGTCATCATTCAGGTACACCTGAACGCTTTGTTTTCCTGCTGGCGCAGTATTCGTTGAAGACGTTTCTTTTTTGCAGGAAAAAATTCCTGCGGCTATCATTGTACCTGTCAGCACTGCGATTAAAACACCTTTTTTAGTTTTCATATTAATTATGATTTTAGATGAGAAAATGAATTCTGCATAATAGATAACGCAGGCGCTGCAAGGGGTTGGGTTAAATATCCGTTAAACGAAAACGGCTCGGGATATTTTTTCTGTAAAACAGCCGCACTCCCCCTGGTTGTATGAGAATTCAGGATTTATTCAGACTTGACAAGTATACTTGCCAAAATTAATTTCCAAAAAAGAGGCAGAATAGCCAACCCCTTTTCTTTCATTGTATATCTATGGAGCAAACCAACTACCTATTGCCAGACGAATTTCAGCTTATATTAAAAGGCTGCCTTGCAGGCGAAAGAGCCTCGCAGGCAAAATTGTATCATTTATATGCTGACAGGATGATGAGTGTATGTATGTGGTATGCCCGTAACCGGGAAGAAGCGGAAGAAGTGCTGCAGGATGGCTTTATGAGGGTGTTTACCTATCTGCATAAATTTACCGGAGAAGGCTCGTTTGATGGCTGGATAAGAAAAATTATGGTGAATGCTGCTTTGTTTAAATACCGGAATAAATCCTCAACGATGTATGTGGTTACAGAATATAATACCGACATACACGATAGTACAGAAGAAGCCAGTTTTGTTTCCAATTACGATGAAAGGGAATTAATGAAATTGGTTCAGTTACTTCCACCGGCATACCGTATGGTTTTTAACCTGCATGTTTTTGAGGGGTATAACCACCGGGAAATTGCGGAAGCATTGGGCATTTCAAAGGGTACATCTAAAAGTAACCTTGCAGATGCCAGGCGGATATTACAGGCATCACTTACAATAAAAAAAAAGGTGGCAACAATGTAAAATAAAGTGCTTATGGAAAAAATTTACAAAATATAGATGAAGTTTTCAGCGATGCTCAAGAGCGGTTTGTAGAGCAGGCGCCCGGTGATGGGTGGGAAAAGCTGCAGGCCAGGCTTGATAAAAAGGATGCAGATAAGTATAAGCGCCGGTTTATAGGCTGGAAACGAGTTGCCATTTTGCTTTTCCTGTTGCTCAGCGGTTTCATTATTTATGAAACTGGTATTGTAAAAACATATCACGGAAATAACCAAAATGCAGGTACTTTAACTTCGCCATCTTCAAATAATTCCTTTGTAAAGCCGAATTCTATTCCCCTGAATAACAGTAATGATAACCTCGGGAAAAACAAGAGCCATGATGAAGAAATAACTGAATTTGCCACAAGGATAAATCCTGATAGCCAAATGAAAAACCCTTTTTCACCAAAAGGTACCCATATTGATTCTGTCAGCTATTCCCCGGATGAGAGTTTTAGTGTTATTGTAAAAAATAAGGTTTATAAAAAGCAAAAAACAAAAATCAGTATCAGGTCAACTGCTCCGGTTCAGGATGATGAACTAAATAGTGTAACATCAGATGAAACGGTTGCAGACATTAAAAACACTAACGCACAGAAACAACCGGATGAGAAAGATGAAATGCTTCAAACAGAAATGCTGCGGCGTTTATTGCCCGAAAAAATAAAGCTGGCGTCAACAGAAACAAAAGCTATTACGATAACGCCAGGCATGCTTTCTAAACCTGCGCTGCCTTTACTTATGGTGAATGCAGAAAAGAACCCTTCCAAACCACAAAATAAAAAATTCAAACCTTATTGGACGGTTATACCATTTGCTTCTAATGACTGGGGCATGTACCAGCTTGACAATGATGTGCAGGATAACACAGGAAATAATCAGAACGAAAAAGATGCAGTAAGTAAAAGAGAACGGCATGAATCATCTTATTCAGCAGGCATAACTGCTACAAGGCAGTTCTCAAAACATATCGGCATTAAAACAGGGGTTGTTTTCTCTAATACCGCCATCGCAATTTCGCCGGAGGAAATATATGCAGTTCAGCAAAACGGCCAGGTTGCTTATAAATATATTACTTCCTCCGGCTATGGGCTTATTAAACCGGGTTTTGGTTTACCACCTGCAGTTGGGGACAGTTTAAGGTCCGCCGAAGCACAGCATAATTTACAGTTGGTTTCTATTCCCTTATCTGTTTCATATCGCATAAATAGAAAGAAATTTTCTGTCATTCCATCGGCAGGAGTAGCTGCAAACTTTATTACCAGCGCCAAAGTAAAAACAGAAGTATCAGATGCCCTGAATAAAGAAACAGTTAATATCATTGGTCTTGATGGAATGAAGCGGTTTTATACAAGCTTTATTGCAGATATAAATTTTCAATACAACCTAAACAATAGACTTGCATTGAATGTGCTTCCTTCTTTCAAATACGCATTAAGCCCTATAACAAAGAATAATGTAGTAAAAACGTTTCCGTACAGCTTTGGAATAGGTGCCGGTTTAACGTTTAAATTTTAGATAAGCCAACCCTTTTTTGTTATGCTGTTGTCTTAATGATGTAAAAACTACAAATAAGGCAATACCGGTTGCGGCAAATTAAATAACAAATGATAGACAATGAGCAGCTGACTGTTTTATTGATTTTGTTCGTTGGATTTATTTGCTTAGTTGCACTTATAAGGTTATGGCCGTTAAAAAAGGAAGAGAAAAAAAACTCCGTCTTAATTTATCTGAAGTTAAAGATGCTTACAGGAGAAATTACTGAACTCAGTGAATTAGAATTGAGAAAAGACGTTGCTGTATTAACAGCATTGGGGTATGAAATAGCATTGCTAAGTGAAGTGGTTTATTTCACCGAAAAAAATATCAGACCCTGTAAAAAAATGTTTTTAATCTTCAATAACTCTGAGCCAAATCATTATGTTGAATTAATAACGAAACAATTAATTACACTCAATGCAGATATCGTTTTCTATAAACCGGTAATTGTAAAACAATAGTAAGCTTGCAAAAAAATACTTTTTAAAATTTAAAACAAAATGCTATGACGCTTAGAACCATGATATTTAACACGATAGCCCTGCTCTTTATTTTACTTGCCGTTGTTTTAATTTTCAGTATCCCCTTTACATCCTGTTCAAAAGAAGGAAAGAAAGATGGTAATGAAAATGAAAAGCATTGCCCCGTGATTGCTGCGTCAACTGTACCGCAGGCGGTGAAAGATTCTTTTGCTGCGCATTATCCATCCATAAGTGTGAACACCTGGTTTCAGAAAGACAGTGTTGGCTATTGCGCTTATTTCATTCAACCGGTAAACCAAAAGAAACTGGCTGAGTTCTCCGCCACAGGTTTGTTTATTGCTGAAGAAATTGACATAGACCATGATGGCAACTTCGAAGATTCAACAGGCAGTAGTTCCAACCCCAAAGTCCCCGGGGTTTGTGAATGTGAAATACCATAGGAAAATTAGTTTTTCATTAGCACACTAGAACTTGAGGGTAAAGCTCCCGGTTCTTCCGGGAGCTTATTTAAAACCGTTTGCATTACACAATAAATTTTCAATGATAAAATACTTACTTGCCGGGATGATGATTCTTTCGGCCAACTTACTTTACGCACAAAAAATTACCATCAGCGGTTATGTAAAAGACGCTGCTTCAAAAGAAGCATTAATTGGTGCCTCGGTTGTAAATGCAAACACTAAAAGCGGAACCAGCACCAATCAATATGGTTTTTTCAGTTTAACAGCAAATGCAGCTGATACAATTGAATTAATCATAAGCTACCAGGGATATAAAATCAATGCCAAAAAAATTGCTGCAAAAAACGATATTCAGCTGAATGTATTACTGGAAAACAATACCGGCAGCCTGGGCGAAGTAGTTGTTAGTTCGGCAAGAAATAACAGGAATGTGCAAAAAGCCCAGATGGGTGTAATAGATGTGCCGCTAAAAGCTATAAAGAATTTTCCTGTACTGATGGGTGAAAGAGATGTATTAAAAATTATCCAGTTACTGCCCGGTGTGCAGGCAGGCCAGGAAGGTACGGCTGGCTTTTATGTACGGGGCGGCAACCTTGATCAAAACCTTGTACAGCTGGATGAAGCAACTGTGTATAATCCCAATCACCTGTTTGGCCTGTTTAGCACATTCAACGTTAATTCCATAAATCACGTACAGTTAATTAAAGGCGGCTTTCCTGCGGAGTATGGAGGCAGATTAAGTTCTATTTTAAATATAACCATGAAGGAAGGAAATAAAACCAACTATCAGACAGAAGGTGGTATTGGGTTACTAAGTACAAATCTCACTTTTCAGGGACCTATTCAAAAAAATAAATCATCATTTATTATTTCCGCAAGGAAAAGCCATATCAACCTGTTGCTTCAACCTGCCAGCTCTAAAAGTACCAGTTATTCTTTCTACGACATCAATGCTAAAATGAATTATGAGCTTGGAAAGAAAGATCATATTTTCCTGAGCTTTTTCAAAGGCAATGATAACGCCGGTTATACAGGAGCAAACAGCCTGAATTATGCAACTGATTTTGGAAATACGACCGGTACACTTAGATGGAATCATTTATTTGGGACTAAAATCTTTTCCAACACATCATTTATTTATAACGACTATCATTTAGGATTAGGCTCCACACAAAATAATTACTACGAAGTTCTATATACTGGAATTAAAGACCTGAGCGCAAAAACAGATTTCACTTTCACGCCCGGCGAAAAACATAGAGTTAAAGCCGGGTTCACTTACACCTATCATACACTCTATCCTTCCTCAGTATCTTCAAAAGTACCAAGAAGGGGCAACCAGATAACAATCAATAAAGACAGTATTGCCAAAAGGTTTTCGAATGAACTTGCTTTTTATCTTAGTGATGATTATGATATTTCAAAAACAATCTCGGTTAACTATGGCATCCGCATTCCGTATTTTACCTGGGGCGGTACTTCCTATACCGGCATTGAACCCCGTATAACAACAAAGCTTTCGCTCAATCCAACAACATCAATAAAAGCTTCTTGGACGTTGATGAACCAGTTTTTACATGCCGTACCCAATAGTACGGCCTCATTGCCAACTGATACCTGGCTAAGCAGCAGCAGCCTTATAAAACCGCAAAAGAGTTCACAAGTGGCATTGGGATTATTTAAGAATTTTAATGACAATGCCATTGAAACAAGCGTGGAAGCGTATTATAAAACGATGGATAACCAGGTACTGTTTAAAGAAGGTGCACAGGTGTTGCTGAATACAAATCTCGACAGTATTCTCACTTTTGGAAAGGGAAACTCTTATGGTGTTGAGTTACTGATAAGGAAAAATGTTGGAAGGTTAACGGGCTGGCTCAGCTATACATGGAGCAAAACAACCCAGCAATTTGCTGAACTCAACCGGGGAGCTTCGTTTCCTGCAGCATTCGACAGACGGCATAATTTTTCACTGGCCGGCAGTTATGAATTAAGTAAGCACTGGACTTTTTCAGCTGACTTTGTTTTCTATACCGGCAGGGCATTTACGTTGCCAACGGGCAGGGTAACTGTGCCTGTAAATGCTTCATTGTATGATGGGGTTTATTATGACTACAGCAGCCGTAACAATGCAAGGCTTAAAAGCTACCATCGCCTCGATGTAAGCTTTTCTAATAAAAAAACAGTAAAATTCTGGGGTAAAAAATATGAACGGGAGTGGGTGTTTGGCGCCTATAATTTATACAGCAGGCTTAACCCTTATTTTGTTTACCTCACTACAAACGCAGACACAAAACAACCTGAAGCAAGGCAGGTTTCATTGTTGCCAATTATTCCAAGTGTCAGTTTCAATTTTAAATTCTAATTAATTGTACAATGAATAAATTTATTTATAGCATCTTTATAATAACCGCCGCCAGCCTGTTTTTTTTATCTTGCGAAAAAGTAATTACTATCACGCCACCTCCGTATATCGGCAAGGTAAGTATTCAAAGCATGCTGGAGCCGGACAGCATACCCATTGTTTACTTTAATAAAACGGTACCGTACTTTGATTCAAAAATCAACTTTGCAGACCTGGTTATACGAAATGCCAATATTAAAATCACCGGCGGTACAACTACCGACGTGCTGCTGTTAGACAGTGTTTACGATAAAGTTTATTGCGAATATAATTATTACTACAAGGGCACAGTGCCTGTTCAAATGAACAAAACATATACTCTCACTATTTTAAACGGCTCTGATACTTATACAGCATCATGTAGTACGGGTAGCCTGTCAAAATCAAGTATTGACAGTACTGCTTACACTGCAAACTATAAAGATTTATATGGTGAACACGAGGGTGTTATTATCTATTTCAGGGATGTTCCGGCACAGGCTAACTTTTACCGGTATGAAATGGACCGGTTTATTGACACTGCCACTAAAAAGGCGGAGGTAAAAATTGTAAGCCCTTGCCTCGGCAGAGATAGCGTACAGGTACAGGAACTGGGCCGGTCTGTTTTTAATGACGTTGGGCAGGACGGTCAGCAACTAAAAATTGTTATTGAACCCGCCTATTCACATAGCCCGGGCACAAAGGGATATATCCGTATTCAGTCAATTGACAAAAATGCTTACGACTTTTTTGATCAGTTAGATAAGCAGAAGCTTTCACAATTTAATCCATTTATTGAACCAGTGTTTTTGAGAGACGGGCAGTTTGGAAGCAGGGCTATTGGTTATTTTTCTGCCATGATAAAAAGCAATCCGGCATTGTTTGTATATCCTGAATAAAACCTGCCTGGAAACTAAATAAGATTAAAAGATGAAGATATTACTGCTTGTTGTATCAGTACTATTTTATACAGCAGCTTTAGTTGCACAGGATAGTTTATCATTTAATAAAAAACGCTTGCTGCTACCACAAACATTTACTTATAAAAAAGATACCCTTGTTTTTGAAAAACCAAACCTGTTGCGAAGTATTGGATATGTGCCCAATGATATGTGGAAAATTGCAAAAAAACCTTTTCAAAAAAAGAACTTGATTGCATTATCAGCCGTAGCGGGTTTAACGACAATACTTGTTGTAAAAGACCAGGAAATAATTCATTGGGTACGTAACACAAGCGACAGAATTGGGTTGGAGCCTGAAACCAACTATACTGTATTATGGAAACCCGGTAATACCAAGGTGCTGAAAGTTCCAAGGAACCTTAATACGGCATTGTATCAATTGGGTGAAGGCGGTACCAGTATGATGCTGGCAGGCGGTATATGGATATATGGAAAAATAAGTAAAGACTGGAGGGCAATTAATACAGCTAATGACCTTGCCGAAACATTTATAACAATGGGCATTACCACGCAAATATTAAAGAGGATTACAGGAAGGGAAAGCCCTTTTATGGCTACTGCGGCAGGAGGCCGGTGGACAGCCTTCCCTTCATTTTCGGCCTACCAGCAAAACACCAGCGCCTATGATGCATTTCCATCAGGGCACCTGGCTACTTTAATGGCAACAATAACGGTATTGTCTTCAAATTATCCTGAAAAAAAATGGATCAAACCAGCAGGATATACATTGATGTTGCTGTCAGGATGGGCTATGATGAATACTGAAGTGCACTGGGCGGGAGACTATCCGCTGGCAATTGCGGTAGGTTATTTATCAGGAAAAATAACTACGTGGAGGCACAAAAAGAAAGTTAAAATACCTAAAGAAATTTTATAAAAGATATTTTTTTCAGGATGTCTACAGATTCAGTATCCAATTTTGAATTATTATTTAAAAATAAAAATAAAACGTATGAAAAAAGTATTCATGTCTGCACTGGCGATAACCGCAATTACCTTTTCTGCCTGTGCCCAAAAATTAGATGCGGCTAAAGTTCCTGCTGCGGTTAAAGCTGCATTCGCAAAGCAATATCCGGGTGTTAGTGCCAAATGGGAAAAGGAAGATGGCAAGTATGAAGCCGGGTTTAAGCAAAACGGTTTTGATATGTCTGTTTTGTATGAAAGCAATGGTACAATGACTGAGAGTGAAATGGATATTAAAGTAGCAGATTTGCCTGCAAATGTTCAAAGTTATGTGAAGGAACACTACAAGGGAAAAAATATTAAAGAAGGAGCAAAAATTACAAAGGCTGACGGAACAGTAAATTATGAAGCGGAAGTGGATGGTAAAGACCTGATTTTTGACGCCAGCGGAAAATTTATAAAAGAAGTTAAAGATTGATTTTTCTTGAGCGAGTTTTTTCATAGACTAAGAGCAAGGGTGAACGGCGGGGGGTGTATGATTTATACATCCCCTTTTTGTTAATTGTCAGCCCTTATTCAGTTTTTATTCAGAATTCAAAATTAGGTTTACACTCAATTTAAAAGACATGCACTATTTTAAATCAATTATTGCTTCAATCATCTTGTTGTTTTCTTCTGTTGCAAGGGTTAATGCACAGGTCATTGATTCAGCATCAGGCAATATTTCTTTGCAGGATACCACACTCAAAAAAAATATATCATGGCAATTGCCGCCATACAAAAAAGCTTTTAATCTAAAATCATATATAGTACCGGGTCTTATGGTGGTTTACGGTTTTACTGCTATAAAAAATGATGGCCTGCAGCGCCTGAATACAGAATTAAAGGATGAAATGTATGCTGAAAATCCGCACAGGAAATCCCCGTTAGATAATTACCTGCAGTTTGCGCCTGCTGCTATGGTTTATGGATTGGATGCCGCTGGTGTAAAAGCCAAACATAATTTCAGGGACCGCACAATGCTTTTTCTGATGTCGAATATTATTGTGAATGTTTCGGTTCATTCAATTAAAACGCTTTCGCATCAAATGCGGCCAGATGGATCGGGTTATACATCCTTTCCCTCCGGGCATACAGCTGAAGCATTTGCGAATGCTGAATTTTTAAGGCAGGAGTATAAAGATGTTTCTCCGTGGTATGGTGTTTCAGGTTATGCAATGGCCTTTACAACAGGGTATTTAAGAATGTATAACAATAAACACTGGCTTAGTGATGTGGTGGCTGGTGCAGGTGTGGGAATAATATCAACCAAGTTGGCATATTGGCTTTATCCCAAAATTCAGCATAAATTATTTAAGCATAAACCAATGAATACAATAGTGATACCTTCTTATCAAAATGGAAGTCTTGCAGTGGGGGTGGTGTATAGGTTTTAGATAAATGGTATTTATCCGGAGCTATTTTAATCTTCCAGTATATGATACATGGCATCGTACTGGTTAAATTGGATTAACATATAAAAAAATACAACATAATTTAGTTAACTGGTTTTAAAACCGAGAATGTTTTTTATGCTGCGTATTATTGGATATGAATGTTCTTCTTTAAAATATTAATTTACAATTAATGTTTAGATAAATTGTAATTATAAAAAATCTGAAACAACAGGATTTATTTGATGGGTAAATTGGTTATGAAAAAATGCTTAATATATCTGTTTGTAATTGCCGGCTTACATGGAATAGCGCAACAAAAAAACCTTGACTATTTTTTGAGTCAGGGTTTGCAAAACAGCCCTTTAGTAAAGGATTACCAGTTTCAGGTGCTGGGTAACAAAATTGACAGCCTGAGATTAAAGGCGAGTTTTGGCCCACAAGTAACAGGTAATACCACGGGTTCCTATTCGCCGGTAGTAAAAGGATGGGGATATGATGGAGCAATTACAAACCTGCATACTTATAATGCACTTATTGGTGTTTCAAGAATAATAGTTGGTGAAGACAATTTGAATAATCAATACCTCTCTTTTCAGCTACAGAACCTTGGTTTGCAAAACCAGGGTAAAATATCGGAGCAGGATCTAAAACGAAGTATTACCCAGCAATACATTACTGCTTATGGTGATTTGCTGCAAATTAATTTCAACGAAGAAATAATTACCCTGCTTAAAAACGAAGAGGCAATCTTGAAAAAACTGGCAGAAAAAGGGGTATATAAGCAAACTGATTTTTTATCTTTTCTGGTAAATATACAGCAACAGGAATTGCTTATAAAGCAACTTCATATACAGTATCAAAATGACTATGCCACACTTAATTATATTACAGGCTTAAGAGATACAGCATTTACGCAGCTTGAAATACCACTGGTATCATCTGCAGAATTACCGGCATTGGATGAAACAGTTTTTTATAACCAGTTTGTAATTGACAGTTTAAAAATTAAAAACAATGATAAACAAATTGATTACAACTATAAGCCAAGAGTAAGTGTTTTTGCTGATGGCGGCTATAACTCTTCTTTTGCCATCACTCCTTATAAAAACTTAGGATTAAGTGCCGGGATAGCGCTTACAGTACCTATATATGATGGCAAACAACGCAGTATGCAGCATCAAAAAAATGCCATTGCGGAGCAAAACCGTAAAAACTATCTTGAGTTCTACAGTACACAATACAGCCAGCAAATTGCCCAGTTAAACCAACAGTTGTTGCTTACCCAACAAATAATTGAAAAGACCGCTACACAGATAAAATTTGCTGAAGGACTGATTACTGCTCAGCGGCAGCAATTAGTTACCGGCGACGTAAGAATTGCGGATTATATTATAGCTATCGGTAACTACCTGAATGCAAAAAACAGCATTACACTTAATACCATTAACAAATTGCAAATTATTAACCAGATTAACTACTGGAACAGAAAGCTGTAAACTACCATGGTAAAATTTTTAAATTACTTTTTAGTTTGTCTTGCACTAACATTTTTGGTTAGTTGTGGCGCAGATTCAGCAGCTACAACGGAGCCAAACCCCGATGCAGGCACACCTGTAACTGTTACCAACATTTCTGTTGGCCCGCTTACTGAAAGCATAGAATTGAATGCTACTTCTGCCTTTCAATTAAAAACATTTATCAAGGCCAATGCTACCGGGTATTTGCAATTAGTAAATGCACAGCTGGGTAGCTATATCAATAAAGGCCAGCAGGTTTTTGTAATTAAAACAAAAGAAGCTGAAGCCTTGGGCAATACTGTTAATGTGCTGGATTCCTCATTTCGGTTTTCAGGTATGGTGCCTATTAAATCCCCGGGCAGCGGTTATGTTACTACACTTAATTACAGAGCCGGCGATTATGTTCAGGATGGTGAACAACTGGCAGTTATTAGTGACAGGAATAGTTTTGTTTTTGTGCTTGACCTGCCCTATGAGCTAAAACCTTTTTTAGCCGGCAATAAAAATGTGATTATAAAATTACCTGATGGTACACAGCTTAACGGATATATAGCTTCCTTAATGCCTACCGTTGATGTTGTTTCGCAAACGCAGGGCGTTGTAATAAAAATTAACAGCAATCAACAAATACCCGAAGGGTTAATAGCAAAAGTAACACTGGTTAAAAAGTCAAAATCAACCGCTGTGTCACTGCCAAAAGAAGCAGTGCTGACAGATGAAGTACAGGGAGAGTTTTGGGTGATGAAATTAATTGACAGCGTTACGGCCGTAAAAGTACCAGTAAAAAAAGGCCTGGAAAACAAAAGCAATGTTGAAATTTTATCACCTGCTTTTTCAATAAATGATAAGATTCTGCTTACAGGAAATTATGGATTAACAGATACAGCAAAAGTGGCAGTAATTCAACAATAGCAAAATGAAAAATTTCTTTGTATCACATAAAAACCCTGTTACTGTTGTACTAACCATTATTATTTTAGGTGGCCTTTTTGCGTATAGCAAACTACAGACAGCCCTTTTTCCAGAAATAACTTTTCCCAAAATAAAAATTATTGCAGATGCAGGCCAGCAGCCGGTAAATAAAATGACTATTACTGTAACCCGTGAACTGGAAAATGCGGTAAAGCAGGTACCCGATTTAAAAATGCTGAGGAGCACAACCAGCCGTGGCAGTTGCGAAATAAGCGCCTATATGGACTGGAATGCCAATATTGATGTGAGTCAGCAGCGTATTGAGTCTAAGATTAGCCAGATAAGGAATTTGTTGCCGCCCGATGTGCAAATTACAGTGGAAAGAATGAATCCTTCCATATTACCTGTTATGGGTTATACACTGGAAGCGCCTGGCATGACACAGATTGAAGAAAAACTGCTGGCAATGTACACCATCAAACCTTTATTATCGCAGGTGGAAGGTGTAAGTGAAATAAGGGTAATTGGCGGTAAAACAAAAGAATACTGGCTTACACTCAATACTGGTAAAATGAGCTCTCTGGGTATAACGCCAGATGCTATTACAGTAGCGCTAAATGCTACCAACTTCATCAAGTCAAACGGATATTTATCAGATTACCGGCAAATGTATCTAACAGTTACTGATGCTTTGGTAGATACCAAAACGGAACTAGAAAACCTGGTTATCAGTAATAATGGCAAACGCATTGTTACATTACAGGATATTGCTGCCATAGATATACAGGAAGCAAAAGAATATGTAAAAATAAATGCCAATGGCCACTCAGCTATTTTATTGGCTGTAATAAAGCAACCCAATGCCAACCTGGTTGATTTGTCGGATAAAATGCATAAGAAAGTAGAAGAGCTCCGTAAGGTATTGCCAAAAGGGGTTACTATACACCCTTTTTATGTGCAAGCTGATTTTGTAAAAGAAAGTATTAAAAGCGTTACTGATAGTTTATGGGTTGGCTTAGCCCTTGCAATAATTGTTGCTATTATATTTTTGCGCTCTTTGAAAGCAAGCATGGTTATTTTAATTACCATCCCACTTACGCTGTTGCTTACATTAATTGTGCTGTATGCTACGGGGCAAACTTTTAATATTATGACACTTGGTGCCATTGCTGCGGCCATCGGGTTAATTATAGATGATGCAATTGTGGTGGTAGAACAAATACACCGCACTCACGAAGAACATCCTGAAGAGCCTACCACCAGCCTTTTACAAAAAGCCATTAAATACCTGTTGCCTGCAATGGTGGGTTCATCGCTCAGTACCATTGTAATATTCGTTCCCTTTGTTTTAATGACTGGTGTAGCTGGCGCTTATTTTAAAGTAATGACAGATACCATGATTATTACACTGGTATGTTCATTTTTTGTAAGCTGGATTGGGTTGCCGGTTGTGTATTTACTGCTTAGCAGAACTAAACCAAAACCGCTGAATGCGAAGCAACGTTTAAAGCGATTGAAAGAGCATAAACAACCTGCACATTCTGTTCACAACCAAAAATGGGTAGGCTTTTTCATCACACGGCCCTACATCAGTGTATTGTTTATGCTTTTACTTGCAGCAAGTATTTATTATGTGCTGCCAAAACTGCAAACAGGATTTTTACCTGAGATGGATGAAGGAAGCATTGTACTGGATTACAGTTCTCCCCCGGGAACTTCATTGGAAGAAACTGACCGGATGTTAAAAGAAGCGGAAAAAATAATTACTAAAATACCTGAAGTAGAAACTTACTCAAGGCGTACCGGAACACAGATGGGTTTTTTTATTACAGAACCAAACCGGGGCGATTATCTTATCCAG
>JABLTH010034322.1_pt1 | contig 15068 bp, 13 predicted proteins | sample 7875711 | NCBI WGS metagenome assembly JABLTH01 (sample SAMN14941262, study PRJNA633318) | bioreactor metagenome | isolation source: bioreactor | place: China | collected 2019-03-05 | reverse complement strand
CGTCGCGATCGTCGGCGTGATCGTCTTCGTCGTCGCCGACCGCTTCACGATCGCGGGGCTCGGGGAGGAGATCGCGACGAACGCCGGCCTGAACCACGGCAGGGTCGTGCTGCTCGGCACGGTGCTCATCGCCGCGACCACGGGCGTGGTGACGGTGGTCGTCGGCAATCTGCCCTTCGTGGGACTGATCGTGCCGAACGTGGTGTCGATGATCCGCGGCGACGACCTGCGCAGCAACCTGCCGTGGGTGTGCCTGCTGGGCGTGGGCCTGGTCACCGTGTGCGATCTGATCGGGCGCACCGTCATCATGCCGTTCGAGGTTCCGGTCTCCCTCGTGCTGGGCCTGGTCGGCGGCGCGGTGTTCCTCGTGCTGATCCTGAGGACGCGGCCCCGTGGCTGAGGCGCTGACCGCGAGCCCTGCCCGGGTCGGATCCGCAGGCGGGCGCACGTCCGGAGCGTTCCCGACCGCCCGTGCGCGACGCCGCTACGCGCTCGTGGTCGCGATGCTCGCGGTCGTCGCCGGGGCGGCGCTGGCCGGCCTGCTCGTGCACGGCAACCCCATGCCGTTCGGCACCGACGGCTTCTGGCGGATCGTGCAGCTGCGCGTCACCGGCGTGGTCGTGATCCTCGTGGTCGCGGTCGCGCAGGCCACCGCGACGGTCGCGTTCCAGACCGCGGCGAACAATCGCATCGTGACCCCGTCGATCATGGGGTTCGAGTCCCTGTACACGGCGATCCAGACCGCGGCCGTGTTCGCGCTCGGAGCCGCGGGCGTCACCGCGCTGCAGGGCGTGCCCCAGTTCGCCCTGCAGATCGTGCTGATGACCGGGTTCGCCGTGGCGCTGTACGGATGGCTGCTGTCGGGGCGGCGCGGCGGCATGCACGTGATGCTCCTGGTGGGCATCGTGATCGGGGGCGGGCTCGGCGCGGTGTCGACGTTCCTGCAGCGGATGCTCACGCCGAGCGAGTTCGACGTGCTCTCCGCGCGCCTGTTCGGGAGCATCGCCAATGCCGAGGCGTCCTACCTGCCGCTCGCGATCCCGCTGTGCCTGACCGGATCCGTGCTGCTCCTGCTCCGCTCGCGCCGGCTGAACGTGCTGGCGCTCGGATCCGACGCCGCGAACGCGCTCGGCGTCGACCACCGGCGCGAGCAGCTGAGGGTGCTGCTGCTCGTGGCCGTGCTCATGGCGACCTCGACCGCGCTCGTGGGGCCCATGACGTTCCTCGGCTTCCTCGTCGCGACGCTCGCGTACCAGCTGGCGGACACGCACGACCACCGCCTCGTGCTCCCGGTCGCGATCCTCGCCGCGATCGCCGTGCTGGGCGGCGCGTACTTCGTGATGAAGCACGTCTTCGCGGCGCAGGGCGCCGTCTCCATCATCATCGAGCTGGTCGGCGGATCCGTCTTCCTGCTCGTCCTGCTCAGGAAGGGACGTCTATGAACAAGGTCCGCACTCGAGCTCCGCACGGCCGGCGGACCGGAGCCGACGCCGGGATCTCGATCGCCGGCGTCCGCAAGCGCTACGGCGACGAGGTGTCGATCGGTCCGGTCGACCTGGAGATCCCCGCCGAAGGCGTGACGGCGCTGATCGGCCCCAACGGCGCCGGCAAGTCGACGCTGCTCACCATGATCGGGCGGCTGCTCGGGATGGACGAGGGATCCATCCGGATCGCCGGACTCGACGTCGCCGCCACCCGCTCGAAGGATCTGGCCACGGTCGTGTCGATCCTACGCCAGGAGAACCACTTCGTGACCCGGCTCACGGTCCGCCAGCTGGTGGGGTTCGGCCGGTTCCCGCACAGCAGGGGCCGCCTCACGCGCGCCGACGAGGACGCGGTCAGTCGGGCGATCGACTTCCTCGGGCTCGGCGAGCTGGAGCGGCGCTACCTCGACGAGCTCTCCGGCGGTCAGCGGCAGCGCGCGTACGTCGCGATGGTGCTCGCGCAGGACACCGGCACCGTGCTGCTGGACGAGCCGCTCAACAACCTCGACATGAAGCACGCGGTGCGCATGATGCGGCATCTGCAGCGGATCTCGGACGAGCTCGGCAAGAGCGTCGTCGTGGTGCTGCACGACATCAACTTCGCCGCGCGCTACGCCGACCGGATCTGCGCGATGAAGGACGGCGCCGTGGTCGCCTTCGGTCCGGTATCCGAGATCATGCGCGGCGACGTGCTCACCGAGGTGTTCGAGACGCCCGTCACTGTGATCGAGGGCCCGGACGGACCGCTCGCCGTGTGGCATTGAGCGGACCCGCCGGCCCGGGGCTCACCGCGAGCGGTGGTCCTCCGGGGCGAGCCGGGGACCGCGTCGCGGCTCTGCCACGCCGCTCAGGCGGATGAGTCGCACCACCCGCTGCCGATGGCCGGCCCAGGGAGCGAGCAGCTCGAGCATGCCGGCGTCGTCGGTGCGGTGGCCGGTGAGCGCGAAGCCGACCTCGTGCGCGAGGTGGTAGTCGCCCACGCTCACGGCGTCCGGATCTCCGAGGGCGCGGATCCGGGTCTCCGCCGCAGTCCACGGGCCGATGCCGGGCAGGCTGGTGAGCGCGGCGTCGCGGGCGTCGCCGTCGGCGGCGGCGAGCACGGCGCGCTCGAGGCTGGGTGCCCGCTCAGCAGCGCGCACGAGCGTGCGGGACTGCGGCGGCTGCACTCCGGCCCGGTGCCAGGCCCAGGACGGGATCCGGCGCCATCCCGCGGCGTCGGGCGCGACGGCCATCGCGCGCGGCGTCGGGCCGGGAGCGGGGTCGCCGAAGCGGGAGACGAGCACACGCCAGGCGCCGTACGCCTGGAACCCGGTGACCTTCTGCTCGAGGACGACCCCCGCCAGCGCGTCGAAGACCGCGTCGGTGCGACTGAGCCGCAGGCCGGGAAGGCGTCGTGCGGCGTCGGCCAGCACGGGATGCGACGACGGGTCGAAGCCGTCCGGGTCGTCGAGCGCCCCGCAGAGTGCGGGAACCCGGGCGAGCGCCTCCTCGGCGCCCGGACCCCAGGCGCTCGCGCGCACCTCGCCGGAGCCGGGCCGGAGCGCGAGCGTCGCGATGCCGGCCGGCGTGCGCAGCGCGAGCCAGAGCACTGGTCCGTCGCGCACGATCGTCGGATCCTTCGGACCGCGGCGCAGGATGCCGACGGTCTCGTGCAGATCGAGCGCCGCACGCGGGCGGTATGCGCTCTCGCGCACCGGCCACGCGCGGGGTGCGGGATCCGCGGCGAGGGTCATGGGAACACCCTAGATCCGCGGGCCGACAGCGGGACTCAGGATCCCGGCCGACCACCCGCCGGGGTGCTCAGAAGCGGTCGGGGGAGGGGGTGCCCACGCCGTAGCGGATCGCGACGTCGGCGTGCCGGTCGAACCGGTAGCCCACGCCGCGCACGGTGCGGACGATGTCCTCGTAGCGGCCGAGCTTGGCGCGCAGCCGGCGCACGTGCACGTCGATCGTGCGCTCGCCCGGAGCCTCCTCGTCGGAGGTCTGCCAGAGCGCGGAGACCAGCTCGGAGCGCTCGATCGTCGAGCCCTCGCGCAGCACGAGGTACTGCAGGAGCTCGAACTCCTTGTAGGTGAACGCCGCCGACTCGCCGTCGATCAGCACGCGCTTGCGGGAGATGTCGACCACGACGCCTCCGCCGTCCTGGGGCTCGCGCTCCTCGGCCTCGGCCTTGGAGCGGGCGATCGCGCCGGGCTCGTGCAGGGCGAGGCGGACGACGTCGAGGTCGCGGCCTCCGGTGCCCTGCGGGGCGAGGGCGACGGTGGCGTGCGTCTCGGCGTCGGGGGCGAGCTCGGCGAGGGTGCGGCGCAGGGCGTCCACCAGCAGCGGCAGGCTCACCCCGTTGGTGGCGGCCTTCAGCTCGTCGATGCCGACGTAGAGGGCGAAGCCGCGGGGCGAGCGGGACGGCGGGGCGTCGACGGCGGGCGCGGCGGGGGTGTCGATCTGGGTGCGCGGCACGGCGTGAAGACGCGGGGCGGCGGGGGAAGCGGTGAGGGGACGCTCGAGGAGTGCGGTGTTCGACATGATGATGGGTCCTTGAAAGGAAGGAGTCAGTCGGAAGACTCGGAGAGTGTTGCGAAGAGACCGGCGAGCCGGTGGAACGAGCACGCGGATGGGTGCTCGAGACTCAGCCCGCGAAGATCACGACGAGCGAGTCAGACAGAGTTCTGTGGCTTCAGCGACACATTCGGCAACACATGCCAACGCAACCGGGCATCATCATCCCGGTCGTCCCGTTCGCCTCCTGGGCGGACAAGGGGCGTGCGTTGGTGGTCATGGGCCCGATTATGACCGACGGTGACCTCGTGTGTCAAAACGGACCCGGTCGAAGAATGCGGGCGTACCGTGAGACGGTGGCGATCTTCACAGACTCGGACCGGTTCGTGCTCACCCGGGAGGACGACGCGTCGCGGTACACGCTGACGCGCGACGGCGTGCTGGTGAGCGTGCTCGACTACCGCGACGACGGGCGCACGATGGCGCTCACGAGGGCTTTCACCATCCCGACTTTCCGCGGATCCGGCTATGCGGCCGTCGTGGTCGAGGGTGCGGTCGACGACATCGCGCGCCGCGGGGACCGGCGCATCGACGCAGTCTGCTGGTACGTCGCGGACTGGTTCGAGGCGCACCCCGAGCGGGCGGATCTGCTGCGCACGCGCTGAGCCCTACCGCGGATCCGGCCTCTGTGACGCTCTGTTACGCCGTGCACGCCGCGGCACAGGGGTCGCGGCCGACCCCGGCACGCCTCGGAGGGAATGTCGGATGCCGTCCGTAGCGTGGAGGGCATGAGGATCCTGCACGCCAGCGACTGGCACATCGGCCGGGGCTTCCACGGGCATTCCACCCTGGGGGCGCTCGCCGAGGTGCTCGACGCGCTCGTGGCGCAGGTGCGGGAGAACGACGTCGACGTGGTGGTCGTCGCCGGTGACGTGTTCGACTCCGCGACCCCCGCCGCCGAGGCGTACACCCTGCTGACCGACGCGCTCGTCGGCCTGTCCGACGCCGGCGCGCAGGTGATCGTCACGAGCGGGAACCACGACTCCGCCGCACGGCTGGGCTTCCAGGCGCGGCTGCTGCGCGCGGGGATCCACGTCGTGACGGATCCGCGCACGGTCGGCGAGTCGATCACCCTCTCCGATGAGCACGGCCCAGTGCGCTTCTTCGGAGTGCCGTACCTGGAGCCGGCCATCGTCCGCCAGCACGCGGCCTTCCAGCCGCAGGAGCAGGCTGGAGCCGAGGCGCGTCCGCTGCGCACCCAGGCGCAGACCGTCGCCCGCGCCATGGAGCTCGTGCGCGCGGGGCTCGCTGAGCATCCCGGGCGCTCGGTCGTGATCGCGCACTGCTTCGCGGCGGGCGTCGACGCGACGACCGGGCTCGAACGCGAGATCCGGCAGGGCGGCATCGACATGGTCCCGGTGTCGGTCTTCGACGGCATCGACTACGTGGCGCTCGGGCACATCCACGGCCGCCAGGCGCTCACCGAGCGTGTCCGCTACGCCGGGGCGCCGCTGCACTACAGCTTCGGCGAGCAGCACAAGCCGCGGGGATCCTGGCTGGTCGACCTCGACGCCGCCGGCGCGGTCGAGGCGTCGTGGCTCGATCTCCCGGTGCCGCGCCGCCTGGTCACGCTCACCGGATCCTTCGACGAGATCCTGTCCGCCGACCTCGTCGCGGCGCACGCCGACGACTGGGTGTGCGCCGTCTACACCGACGACCTCCCGCAGACCGAGCCGATGCGACGCCTGCGCGAGAAGTACCCGTTCTGCGCGCTCGTGCAGCACGAGCCCGCCGTCACGGCGACCACCGAGGAGCGCTCCTACGGCGAGCGGCTGCGCAGCGCGGTCACCGATGAGGAGCGCATCGACGCGTTCCTCGCCCACGTGCGCGCGGGAGCCGGAGCGAGCCCGCGCGAGCGGGAGCTGATCCGCGAGGTGCTGGACGACCGCACCCTCGCGGAGGCGCTGGTCTGAGGAGGGCCCGCACGCCGTGAGACTGCACCGCCTCGAGATCGAGGGCTTCGGCCCGTTCCTCCGCCGCCAGACGATCGACTTCGACGCCTTCGCCGACGACGGCGTGTTCCTGATCGGCGGCCGCACGGGCGCCGGCAAGTCGAGCATCCTCGACGCGGTCTGCTTCGGGCTGTACGGCAACGTCCCGCGCTACGAAGGCGGCGAGAAGCGGCTGCGGAGCGACCACTGCGAGCCCGCGGATCCGACCGAGGTCGTCGTGGAGTTCAGCACGGTCGCGGGGAGGTTCCGGGTGACCCGGTCCCCCGAGTACCAGCGACCGGCCAAGCGCGGCGGAGGGCTGACGAAGCAGGCGTCGTCCGTGGCCCTCGAGGAGCTCGTCGGCGGAGCCTGGATCGGCCGCGCCGCGCGGGAGGTCGACGTCGCGCACGCGCTCGACGAGATCCTGCAGCTGAACCTGCAGCAGTTCCTCCAGGTGATCCTGCTCGCGCAAGGGCGCTTCGCGCGTTTCCTGCTCGCCGACAGCCGCGAGCGGCAGTCGCTCCTGCGCCGGTTGTTCGGCACGGGGCGGTTCGAGGACTATCAGGCGCGCTTCGACGAGCGCCGTCGCGCCTCGGAGCAGGCGCTCGGCGCCGGTCGCGCCGCCGTGCTCGCCCGCATCGAGGACGCGGAGCAGCTCGTCGCCGACCACGAGCTCGGCGGAGCCGTCGCCGAGGGCGGAGAGGCGCAGGGCGCATCCGTCGAGGGGCGTCTGGAGGCCCTCCGCCGAGCGGGCGCGCGCGCCGACTACCGCGCCGAGCAGCGCCGCCAGGAGCGCGACATCGCCGAGACCGCGCACCGCGCGGCGACCGCGGCATTGACCGTCGCGCGTGAGGAGCGCCAGGCGCAGATCGAGCGGGACCGCGCCCGTTCCGCGCTCGCCGCGCTGGACGCCGAGGCGTCGCGCATCGACGCCGACCGGCGCACGCTCGAGCAGGCGCGCGCCGCCGAGGCGCTCCGGCACGTGCTGGACGCGGCGGAGCGCGCGGCGGCCAGGGCGGAGGCCTCGGAGGCGCAGGCGGCGGGCGCCGCCGTGGCGTGGAAGGCCGCGTCCGCCGAGGACGCGGAGACCCCCGACGGCTCCGGGGCTCCCGACGGCTCCGAGGCGCCGGCGCTGCGGGACTGGGCCGCGGCGCTGACCCGTGCGAGCGGCGCCTGGCAGCAGGCGGCCGATGCCGAGGCGCGCCTCGGCGCCCTCCAGGAAGCGGTCATCGCCGCGCAGGGCGACGCGGAAGCCGTCGCAGCCGCGCGCGCGGCCCGCGAGGACGAGCGGGCGGCTCTGCCCGCCGCGCTCGAGGCGCTGACGGCCGAACGCGACGACCTGCGCCGGTCGGCGGATCGGCTGACCGAGCGAGACGCCGCGGTCGTGCTCGCCACTGCGCGGCTCACCGCCGCTCGCGAGGCCGCGGCTCTCACCGAGGAGCGCACCGCAGTGGTGCAGACGGTCGCGGATCGCGAGCGCGATGCGGCCGAGGCCTTCGCGCGGGCCGCGGATCTGCGGCGTCGCCGTGAGGCGGGGATGGCGGGCGAACTCGCTGCCGCTCTGGTGCCGGGGGAGGCCTGCAGCGTCTGCGGGTCGACCGAGCACCCGAGCCCCGCCGCGCTCGCGGATCCGGTCTCGGCCGACGACGTCGCGGAGGCGACCGAGGCGCGGGAGCGCGCCGCCGAGCGCGTGCGTGCGGCCACGGCCGACCTCGCCGCACGGGACGCCGCGCTCGCCGCGGCCACCGCGCGCGCCGACGGGCGCACGGTCGACGAGGCCCAGGCGGAACTGACCGCGGCATCGGAGGAACGCGCCGCATCCGCCGCGGCCGGTGCGTCCGCCGCCGACGCGGAGCAGCGCCTCGCCGCGCTCCGGGCGCAGGACGACGTCCTCGAGGCAGAGATCGGAGGCCTCGCCGCGCGCCAGGCAGAGACGCGCGAACGGCTCGCGCTCGCGCGACAGTCTCTCGCGGCCGCGGAGGAGACCGTGGCGAGGGCCCGCGGCGACTTCGAGACGGTCGCCGAGCGGCTGGAGCACGCATCGGTGCGGATCGTGGCGGCGCTCGCGCTCGCCACCTCGCTGGAGGAGCGCGACGCCCGCGCGGAGACCTCCGCAGCCGCCCGCGCCGAGCGGGACGAGGCCCTCGCCGCCTCGCCGTTCGACGACACCTCGGCAGCCAGGGCGGCCCTGCGGAGCCCCGCCGACCAGGCGGCGCTCGAGGAGCGGATCGCCGTCCACGCCGCCGAGCGCACCAAGGAGCGGGCGATCCTGCTCGAGCTCGAGCTGCGCACCCTGCCCGACGAGCCCATCGACCTCGCACCCCACGAGACGGCGGAGGCCGCCGCCCGCACCGCGTGGACCGGGGCCGTCGACGCCGCCGGTCGCGCCGACGCGATCGCGGCTCAGCTCGGATCGCTCCTCGCCACGGCGACAGCCGCGCACACCCGCGGTGCCGCGGCGGCCGAGGAGCACGAGATCCTGCAGCAGCTCGCCGACACGCTCGCGGGGCGCGGAGCCAACTCCTATCGGATGAACCTCGAGACGTTCGTGCTCGCCGCCGAACTGGAGGAGATCGTCGCGAGCGCGAACCTGCGCCTCGCCGACATGTCGTCGGGGCGGTACCGGCTGCAGCACAGCGACGCCCGTGCCGCGCGCGGGGCGGCGAGCGGACTGGGCATCGTCGTGTTCGACGCGTTCACCGGGCAGACGCGTCCGGCGCAGTCGCTGTCGGGCGGGGAGACGTTCCTCGGGTCGCTCGCGCTCGCGCTCGGCCTCGCCGAGGTCGTGACCGCCCGCGCCGGCGGGATCCAGCTCGACACCCTGTTCATCGACGAGGGCTTCGGCTCCCTCGACGGCGAGACGCTCGACGTCGCGATGCGCACGCTCGATGAACTGCGGGCAGGCGGCCGCACGGTCGGCGTGATCAGCCACGTCGAGGCGATGCAGGAGCAGATCCCCGCGCAGATCACGGTGCGCACGACCCCCGACGGCCCGAGCGTGATCGACGCCTGACCCCGCCGACGAGACGGGCTAGACGAGTTCGTACACCGTGGCGTTGGCCATGCCGCCGCCCTCGCACATGGTCTGCAGTCCGTAGCGGATGCCGTTCTGGCGCATGTGGTGCAGCAGAGTGGTGGTCAGCCTCGCGCCGGACGCGCCGAGCGGGTGCCCGAGCGCGATGGCGCCGCCGCGCGGGTTCACGAGCTCCGGATCCGCCCCCGTCTCGCGCAGCCAGGCCAGCACGACCGGCGCGAAGGCCTCGTTCACCTCGAACGCGCCGATGTCGGCGATGCCGAGGCCGGCGCGCTCCAGCACCTTCGCAGTCGCCGGGATGGGCCCGGTCAGCATGAGGATCGGATCCGAGCCCACGACCGCGACGCTGTGCACCCGCGCGATCGGCACGAGTCCGAGCTCGGCAGCCCTGGCGCTCGTCATCATGAGCACGGCCGCTGCCCCGTCGGAGATCTGCGAGGCGCTGCCCGCGGTCACCACGCCGTCGGCGACGAACGGCGTCGGCAGCGTCGCGAGCCGCTCGACCGTGGAGTCGCCGCGGATGCCCTGGTCCGTCACGACCTCGCCGTCGCCGGTCTCGACCGGGACGATCTCGTCGGCGAACAGCCCGGACGCGGTCGCCGCGGCCGCCCGCCGGTGCGAACGCACCGAGAACTCGTCGAGCTCGCCGCGGGTGAGCCCCCACCGTTTCGCGATCAGCTCCGCGCCCACGCCCTGGTTGCCGAGGTCGGGGAAGCGCTCGTGCATGAGCGGCCCGTAGGGGTCGGCGCCCGCGACGCTGGAGAACATCGGCACCCGCGACATCACCTCGACGCCCCCGGCGACGACGATGTCGGCGTAGCCCGCGATGATCGCCGCGGCGGCGCTCTGGATGGCCTGCTGCGACGAGCCGCACTGCCGGTCGATCGTCATCCCCGGGACGTGCTCGGGCAGCCCCGCGGCCAGGGCGGCGTTGCGCCCCACGTTGAACGACTGCTCCCCGACCTGGGACACGCAGCCCCACATCACGTCGTCGACGAGCGCCGGATCCAGTCCCGTGTCGTCCAGCACCGCCCGGAGGGGGTGCGTGGACAGATCGACCGGGTGGATGCCGCGGAAGACACCGCGCTCGGGCTTGCCGATGCCGACCGCGGTGCGCCGTGCGGCGACGATGACCGCGTCCCGCCCGGACGACAGAAGAGGGGTGCTCATGCTGCCATTCTCCCTCCGCCCGGCTGTGCCGGCGCGGGCGGAGGGAAGGCGGGTCACTCGACGGTGACCGACTTGGCCAGGTTCCGCGGCTTGTCGACGTCGTGCCCGAGCAGCACGGCGGCGTGATAGGCGAGGAGCTGGGTCGGGATCGTCAGCAGGATCGGATCCAGCTCGGGCTCGTTCTTGGGGACGAGGATCGTGCGGGCAGCCAGATGGCCGAGGTCGACGCCGGCGTGCGTGATGGCGATGAGCGGCCCCTTGCGCGCGAGGATCTGCTCGGCGGCGGCGAGGTTCCGGTCGGTGAGCTCGTCGTCCGGGATCACGGCGACCGTGGGCATGTCGGGGTCGATGAGCGCGAGGGGCCCGTGCTTGAGCTCGCTGGTCTGGTAGGCCTCCGCGTGGATGTAGCTGATCTCCTTGAGCTTCTGCGCGCCCTCCCGAGCGACCGGGAACCCGCGGACCCGCCCCACGTAGAACGCGCTCTGCGCCTTGGCGACGTCGTCGGCGACCGCGGCGATCGCCTCGGAGCCGTCGAGGATCTCGCGGATCTGCTCGGGGATGCGCTGCAGCCCGCGCAGGATGCGCTGTCCGTCGGCGTGGGAGAGATCGTGCAGTCGTCCCAGATGCAGGGCGAGGAGGGCGAACGACAGCGCCATGTTCGTGAGCGCCTTGGTGGAGGCGACGGAGATCTCGGGCCCTGCGTGCAGGTAGATCCCGCCGTCGACGGTGCGCGCGATCGTCGAGCCGACGACGTTGACCACGCCGATCACCCGGCCGCCCTTGCGCTTGATCTCCTCGACCGCGAACGCGGTGTCGGCGGTCTCGCCGCTCTGGCTCACCGCGACGTAGAGCGTGTCCGACTCGATGATCGGCTGGCGGTAGCGGAACTCCGAGGCGGCCTCCGCGTCGGCCGGGATCCGAGCGAGGTCCTCGATGAGCTGCGCTCCGAGCTGCCCGACGTAGTACGCGGAGCCGCAGCCGAGGATCTTGATCCGGCGGAACCCGCGCAGCTCACGGGGGTCGAGGCCGAGGCCGTCCAGGCGGGCGGTGGCGAACCGCTCGTCCAGCCGGCCGCGCAGCACCATCGCGGCGGCGTCGGGCTGCTCGTGGATCTCCTTGAGCATGAAGTGCTGGTAGCCGCTGAGCTCGAGGTCCTCCGCGGCGACGCTGATCTCGACCGGCTCCGAGCTGGTCGGGCTGTTACCGCGGTCGAACGTGCGGAACCCGGTCGCGGTGACCGTCGCCAGCTCGCCGTCGTCCAGGTGCACCACGCGATCGGTGTGCCGCACGAGCGCCGCGACATCGCTGGCCACGAGCATCTCCTTGTCCCCGATGCCGATGATCAGCGGCGACCCGCTCCGGGCCAGCACGATCCGGTCCGGATGCCGCTCGTCCAGCACGGCGAGGGCGTACGTGCCCGTGATCCGCCCGAGCGCGGCGAGCACCGCCTCCTCGAGCGTCGCGGCCTCGGACTGGGCGATGAGGTGCGCGACGACCTCGGTGTCGGTGTCGCTGGAGAACTCGACGCCGGTCTGCGCGAGCTGCGCGCGCAGCGCCGCCGCGTTGTCGATGATGCCGTTGTGCACGACGCTGATCCGGCCGTCCTGGCTGCGCTGCGGGTGCGCGTTCTGCTCGACCGCGGGTCCGTGCGTCGCCCAGCGGGTGTGGCCGATCCCGACCGTGCCGGTCAGCCGCTTCGGCAGTGCGGCCTCGAGCTCGCGCACGCGGCCCACGCGACGGATCGCCGTGGTTCCCTTGGCGCCGAGGACGGCGAGGCCGGCCGAGTCGTAGCCGCGGTACTCGAGGCGGGTGAGGCCTTCGACGAGGACGGGGGCGGCGGCCTGGTGGCCGATGTATCCGACGATTCCGCACATGGGGAGCTCCTCAGGGATCGATGAAGGGGTGGACGGGCGGGCCGCTCAGCCGTAGACGATGCGGCGCAGCTGCCGCTCCGAGAGCTCGGGGGCCGCCACTCGGCGGTCACGGAGCTCGGCGGCGATGCGCGCGAAAGCCTCGGCGTTGCGCGTGCCGTAGAGCTGGAGCTCGGCGTGGCGGCGCCGCACATACGCCTCGACGGACTCGTCGTACCAGGCGAGCACGTCGTCGACGACCCGCGCGGCGACGCTCGCCGGCAGACCGGTCGATGCCGCGATCCGGTGGATCAGGTCATCGTCGGTCATGAGTCGAGTATGCGGATCCAGGATCCCGAATGACAAGAATCTGCCCGATTTCGGGCAGATTCCCGTCGGCTACCGCGTCTCCGGCCCCGCGCTCTCGGATTCGAAGCGCGCAAATGGCCCGATCGGGCCGTCGGATGCGGTCAGATGCGCGCTTCGAAAAGCGAGGAGGCCGCTAGAGGCCGAGGCCGCGCGCGATGAGCATGAGCTGCACCTCCGTGGTGCCCTCGCCGATCTCGAGGATCTTCGAGTCGCGGTAGTGGCGGGCCACGCGGTACTCGTTCATGAAGCCATTGCCGCCGAACACCTGGGTCGCGTCGCGGGCGTTGTCCATCGCGGCCTCGCCGGCGGTGAGCTTGGCGATCGCCGCCTCCTGCTTGAACGGCTTGCCCGCCAGCATCAGGGCGGCGGCGTGGTAGTACGCGCGGCGGGCGACCTGCGCGCGCGCCTCCATCCGGGCGATCTTGAACGCGATGGCCTGGTGGCCGCCGATGTGGGTGCCGAAGGCCTGTCGCTCCTTGGCGTAGCGCACCGCCTCGTCCACGCATCCCTGCGCGGCGCCGACCGAGAGGGCGGCGATCGCGATGCGCCCCTCATCCAGGATCCGCAGGAAGTTCGCGTAGCCCCGGCCGCGCTCGCCGAGGAGGTTCTCCGCGGGCACGCGCACGTCGTCGAACGAGAGCCCGTGCGTGTCGGAGGCGTTCCAGCCGACCTTGTCGTACGGCGGCGCGACCGTGAAGCCCGGAGTGCCGGACGGCACGATGATCGTCGAGATCTCCTTGCCGCGCTCGTTCTCGCCGGTGACGGCGGTGACGGTGACGAAGGCCGTGATGTCGGTGCCGGAGTTCGTGATGAACTGCTTCGCGCCGTTGATCACCCACTCGCCGTCGGCGGGGGAGCCTTCCAGGCGTGCGGCGGTGCGCGTGCGACCGGCGTCACTGCCGGCATCGGGCTCGGTGAGTCCGAACGCCCCGAGCGTCGTGCCCGCGGCGAGGGAGGGCAGCCAGCGCTGCCGCTGCTCCTCCGTGCCGAACCGGTAGATCGGCATCGCGCCGAGCGAGACTCCGGCCTCGAGCGTGATGGCGACGCTCTGATCGACCTTGGCGAGCTCCTCGAGGGCGAGGCAGAGCGCGAAGTAGTCGCCACCCATCCCGCCGTACTCCTCGGGGAACGGCAGGCCGAACAGGCCGAGCTCCGCCATGGCGGCGATCACCTCGTACGGGAAGCTGTGCTCGCGATCGTGCTGGGCCGAGACCGGCGCCACCACCTGCTCGGCGAAGTCGCGGACCGTCGCGGACAGTTCGCGGTACTCGTCGGGGAGTTCGGACGGGATCGCCTCGGACACGCAGATCAGCTCCTCAGTGAACGATCGGTAACTGAAATAGATGTTAGCGAGCATTCACTCGACTGTCCAGGATCGCTATCCTTGCGGGATGACCACCGCGAGGGCGCAGGGGAAGGCACGCACGAGGCAGCTGTTCCTCGACGCCGCCGCCCGGCTCTTCGCAGACCGCGGATTCCATGCCGTCTCGATCGGCGAGCTGGGCACCGCCGTCGGGGTCTCCGGGCCCGCGCTGTACCGGCATTTCCCGAGCAAGGAGGCCATGCTCGAGGAGATCCTGCTCGGCACCAGCGAGTTCCTGCTGCACGGGGGGACAGCGATCGTCGTCGCGACGCACGCGTCCGATCGGGAGCTGCTGGACGAGCTCATCGACTTCCACCTGACGTTCGCGCTGGCCCATCGCGACGTGATCCGCGTGCAGGACCGCGAGCTGGGAACGCTGCCCAAGGCGGCGAACCGCCAGGTGCGCAAGCTGCAGCGCCAGTATCTGGACCTGTGGGCCGAGGTCGTCGGGCGGATCCGGCCCGAGATCGAGAAGGCCGATCGCCAGGTCATGATGCATGCGGTGTTCGGGCTGCTGAACTCCACGGCGCACAACACCGTCGCGGGATCGGCGAACGAGCGCGCGATCCTCGCGACCGCGGCGCGCTGCGTGCTCCTGGGAGGGTGAGCGCCGCCGTCCTCAGTGGTGCAGGGACAGCTCGGAGCACCCCGTGACGATGCGCGCGTAGCCGAGCACGAGCTCGCGCGCGCGACGGGGGCTCGCGGAGCGGTTGCCGCTGATGATGTGCAGCTCGTACGCGTCCTCGAGCGAGACGAAGTTCTGCGCGAGATCGATGATGGGACCTGCGAGGCGGAAGTGCCCCTGCGCGACGCCGAGCTGCAGCGCGGCGAAGTAGAGCGCGACCTGCCGGTCGTACAGCGCCTGCAGGAGCGGCCCCATCGTGGCGCTGCCCCGGCGGAACAGGTCGATGTCGTGCATCGCGATGACGAGCGCGTCGTCCTCGCTCTTCGGGATGCCGGCGTCGATCATCGCGGCGAGCTGCTCCCGCGCGTCCGGGATGTCGGCGAGGGCCTGCAGGCGCGTCGTGTAGAACCGCTCGCACGCCCACGTGTAGACGTCGTCGATGAGCTGATCCAGGTCGTTGAAGTGGTAGTGCACGGTGCCGGTCGACACGCCGGCCCGCTCGGCGACGTCCTGGATGCGCAGGTTCGCGATCCCGCGATCGCGGATCGCGTCGAGCGTCGCCAGGATCAGCTGGTCGCGACGCTCCGGCGTCTTCTTCGCACTTGCCATGCGCCCATCCTCTCAGGGTGACGAGTCGCGCCGCGGATCCGATCCGGATCCACTCCGAATGTTACGAGTTTGATTCG
>JABLTH010048183.1_pt1 | contig 15136 bp, 15 predicted proteins | sample 7875711 | NCBI WGS metagenome assembly JABLTH01 (sample SAMN14941262, study PRJNA633318) | bioreactor metagenome | isolation source: bioreactor | place: China | collected 2019-03-05 | reverse complement strand
AGGCGGTGAGGGTGCCCGCGCGATCGCTCGCCGAATCAGACATACGCGTCTTCCGCCTTGCCGCCGATCGCGATCGCGCCGCTCTCGGCCAGGTTGCGCACGATCTGCAGGATGCGGCGCTGCTGCGTCTCGACTTCGGACACGCGTACCGGGCCGCGCGCGTCGAGATCCTCGGCGAGCAGCTCGGCCGCGCGCTGCGACATGTTCGCGAGGAACTTCTGGCGCAGCGCGGGCGGCGCGCCCTTCAGCGCGATGATCAGCGTTTCCGACTCGACTTCCTTGAGCACCATCTGGATCGCGCGGTCCTCGAGGTCGAGCAGGTTCTCGAACACGAACATCTGGTCGACGATCTTCTGCGCGAGATCCGCGTCGTACTGGCGCACGCTTTCGAGCACGCCTTCCTCATGCACGCTCGTCATGAAGTTCAGGATCTCGGCCGCGGTGCGGATGCCGCCCATCGGGCTGCGCTTCAGGTTGTCGCTGCCGGACAGCAGGCCCGTCAGCACGTCGTCGAGCTCGCGCAGCGCGGCCGGCTGGATGCCGTCGAGCGTCGCGATCCGCAGCATCACATCGTTACGCAGGCGCTCGGTGAAGCACGACGCGATCTCGGATGCCTGGTCGCGGTCGAGGTGCACGAGGATCGTCGCGATGATCTGCGGATGCTCGTTCTTGATCAGTTCGGCCACCGCGCCCGAGTCCATCCACTTCAGGCCCTCGATGCCGCTCGTGTCGCTGCCCTGCAGGATGCGGTCGATCAGCACGCCGGCCTTGTCCTCGCCGAGCGCCTTGGTCAGCACCGAGCGGATGTAGTCGCTCGAATCGAGCGACAGCGCGGTGTGCTGCTCCGCTTCCTTCGCGAATTCCTGCAGCACGTCCTCGACCTGCTCGCGCGTGACGTTCTTCAGCGCGGCCATCGCGGCGCCGATCTTCTGGACCTCGCGCGGCGCGAGGAACTTGAATACCTGCGCGGCCTCTTCCTCGCCGATCGACATCAGCAGCAGCGCGCTCTTGGTCAAGCCTTCAGCGTTCATCGGACACCCAGTTCTTCACGACGGTGGCGACGATCTTCGGATCCTGGCGGGCGATCGAGCGCGCGTAGTCGAGGTTGCGTTCGTAACGGTTCTTTTCGCTTTCGAAGCCGAGCAGCAGCGCGTCGGGTTCTTCGGCCTTCTCCGGCGCCGGCAGGCCGTCGAGCGCGACCGGATCTTCCGGCGCGGCGAGCGCCGCCGCGACCGGCTCGGGCGGCGGGAACGCGCGGCGCATCGCCGGGCGCACGAACATGAAGTAGAGCGCCGCCGCGGCCGCCGCGATGCCGAGCCACTTCGCGGCTTCCTTCGCCATCGCGATCATGTCGGGCTGGCGCCACCACGGCAGGTCGGCGTACGGGTCGCTCGCGGTCGAGAACGCGCTGTTCACGACGTTCACCGAGTCGCCGCGCTTCGCGTCGTAGCCCATCGCATCCTTCACGAGCTGTTCGACCTGCGCGAGCTTCGCCGGCGGCAGCGGCTGCATCGTCACATGGCCCTTCGCATCGGCGACCGGCTGGTAGTTGACGACGACCGCGACCGACAGCCGCTTCACGCTGCCCATCGGCTGCTCGAGGTGACGGATCGTCTTGTCGAGCTCGTAGTTGGTCGTCTGGTCCTTGCGGTCGCTCACGGGCGTCGTCTGCGGCGCGTTCTGGCCATTGCCGGCGACGATCGGCGCGGACGCCGGCTGCGGCGGCGTGTTCGACAACGCGCCCGGCACGCCCGACGCGCCGCCCTGCGCGAGCTCGGTCGCGCTGCTGGTCTGCTGGCTGCGGATCGCGGATTGCTGCGGATTGCCGTTCGGGCCGTAGCTTTCCGACGTCTGCTCGACCTTCGAGAAATCGAGGTCCGCGCTGACCTGCGAGCGTGCGTTGCCCGTGCCGAAGATCGGCGCGAGGATCGCGTCGATGCGCTTCTGCGTGTTGTGCTCGACCTGCTGCACGTACTTGAGCTGGCTCGCGTCGAGGCCGGATGCCGAGGCGGTCTGGGTCAGCAGGTTGCCGTCCTGGTCGACGATCGTCACGTTCTTCGCGGGCATGTCGGGCACGCCCGACGACACCATCCGCGTGATCGCCTGCACCTGGCCCTCGTCGAGCACGCGGCCCGGGTAGAGGTCGACGAACACCGACGCGCTCGGCGCTTCCTTGTCGCGCACGAACACCGACGGCTTCGGGATCGCGAGATGCACGCGCGCGCCACGCACGGCGTTGATCGACTCGATGGTGCGCTGCAGCTCGCCTTCGAGCGCGCGCTGGTAGTTGATCTGCTCGGCGAACTGGCTGATGCCGAACTTCTGGTTGTCCATCAGCTCGAAGCCGACCGAGCCGCCCTTCGGCAGCCCCATCGCGGCGAGCTTCAGGCGCGTTTCATGTACCTGGTTCGACGGCACGAGGATCGCGCCGCCGGCATCGGCGAACTTGTAGGGAACGTTTGCCTGCTGGAGCGCGGCGATGATCGCGCCGCCGTCGCGATCCGACAGGTTGCTGTACAGCACGCGATAGTCGGGCGCGCGGCTCCACAGCACGAGCGCGGTGATCACGGCGACCGCGAACGCGACGGCGATCAGGAACGGCAGCTTCGGGTTGCCCTTCATCCGCGAGATGCCGGGAATGCGTTCCGCGAAGCCGCCAAGCCCGAAGTCCGCGCCTGCGCCACCCGCGCCCGGCAACGCGGCGGCCGCGGCGGCGCCGGGCGCCGGGCTGGCGAGGCCCGCGCGGGCGTCTGGGTTGATCAGCGAGTTGGCCTGCGAATCCATGCGTCGAGTTTCTCCGGAGCGGGACGACTGAGCTCGCTCGGACGAGCGGGCGGACAATGACACGATGCGATTATCGTGACCCGGGCCCGGTTCCGATCGACTGAAAAGAGCGGGGTTTCCCCCGTACTTTCTCGGCTTTGACGCGCGGTGCGCTGCTATCCTTTTTCGCGATCCGGCATGGTGCGCGTGGTGCGGCGCCGGCGGAACGCCCGGTGCGCCGGGTCTCTTCTCTCAGTTTTGGGGACAGCATGACTGCGAACGTCAGCGGAATCGGTTCGGTGTTGCAACAGATGCAGTCGATGGCCGCGCAGGCGTCCGGCGGCGTCGCGAGCCCGACGGCAGCGCTGGCCGGTTCGGGCGCGGCGACGGCCGGCACGTTCGCGAGCGCGATGAAGGCGTCGCTCGACAAGATCAGCGGCGACCAGCAGCACGCGCTCGGCGAGGCGCAGGCGTTCGAGGTCGGTGCGCCGAACGTCTCGCTGAACGACGTGATGGTCGACATGCAGGAAGCCAATATCGGCTTCCAGTTCGGGCTCCAGGTCCGCAACAAGCTGGTGAGCGCTTACAACGACATCATGCAGATGTCGGTGTGATGCGGCGGGCATCCGGGGACGGGTACCCGGCGACGGGCACCCGGGGGCGGCCATCCGGCGAAAGTTGTTCAGGGAAGGCCTCCGGGCCGGCGCCTTCGGCGCCCCGGCGGCAGGCCACGCTTGCCTAAAGCTTTTCAAATCCCTTCCGATAACTCCGGTGAAGGCCGCGTCGTGCGATGCACGGCGGCGGTTCCCGTATAGCCAACGCATAACAAGGAGAAGCGCATGTTTTCCCCAGGACACGCTGGAGCCAGTGCATACGCGCGTGTCGGCGTCGAGACCGGGGTGATGGGCGCCTCCCCGCACCGTTTGATCGCGATGCTGTACCAGGGCGCGCGGCAGGCGGTTGCGCTGGCGCGCATGCATTTGCAGCAGGGCAATGTGTCCGCGCGCGGCGATGCGATCGGCAAGGCGATCCGGATCGTCGAGAGCGGGCTGAAGGCATCGCTGAACCGCGACGCGGGCGGCGAGATCGCGGAACGGCTGGACGCGCTGTATGCGTATATCGGCCGGCGTCTGCTGGAAGCGAACGCGCAGGCGAGCGACGCGATGCTGGTCGAGGTCGACGGGCTGCTCGCGACGCTCGAGGAAGCATGGACGGGGATCGCCCCGGAAGTCGCGCGGATGGCCGCGCAACAGGCAGTGGAAGCATCGAGATGAATCGCAAGGCCGAATACTTCGCACGTTACGAGGCGCTCGCCGCCGTGTCGGGCCGGATGCTGGGCGCCGCCCGCAGCGCCGACTGGAGCGCGTTGCCGGGGTTGCAGGCCGAATTCATGGCGCTCGTCGACGGGCTGAAGGAAGCCGATCCGGGCGTCGTGCTCGACGAATCGGATCTCGGCCGCAAGCTCGACCTGATCCGCCGCATCCTGGCCGACGACGCCGCGATCCGCGACCTCGCGAGCCCGGACGTCGCGCGGCTGTCCGCGCTGTTCGAGGCGCGGCGCTCGACCAAGGTATTGACCGATCTCTACCGCGCGCGCGGGTAGGGCCCGTTTCCAGGGAAGCCGGGAGGCGGGGAGACGGGCGCGGGGCGCACGAACCCGTTGCGGGAGGCGCGCAGTTCCCGCGGGCGGCACCGGCGTGCCGTTCCCGGATTCGCAACGATGTGGCTGAGGTGAGCAGGCTCCGATCATGACCGGTATCGACTCCGTTGCGGCCGCGCTGCTGGCGAGCCGCCTCGACAGCCTGCTGACCGGCACCGTATCGGCGCCCGCCGGCGGCGGCGCGACCTCGCAGGTCGGCACGCCGGGCACCGGCACGGCGTCCACGCCTTCGGCCGGCAGCTCGCCGGCCGCGCCGCCGGCCTCGACCCAGACCGCACTGTCCGATGTCGGGCGCGTGCTCGACGCAATCTCGCGGGCCGGTGGCGACTCGACGCCGGCCATTGCCGGGCGCGTGCCGCTGCTGGCCGATCCCACCGTGCTGCTCACCGATACGGCCTTGCCGGCCCGCGTGCCGGCCGCCTCCGATCCGGCTGCGTCTTCGACGCCGGCCGCCGCCGCGGCATCTTCCGCTGCGGCGGCGCGCGAAGCGGGCGCGGCGCTGCCGGTCGCGGCGCTGCGCGCAGCGCTCGCGCAGGCCGTGAGCGAAAGCGGCCTTTTCTACGAATCCCATCTGGCGCAGTGGCTGGCCGGCCAGCGCCCGCTCGCGGCGCTGATGCGCGAGCCGCAGGCACGCCTCGCGGCCGCGCTCGCGCCGGCCGACCCGGATGCCGCGCAGCTCGGCTCGACCGATGTGCTCGACGAACTGCTCGCGCAGCGGCCGCCGCTGCCCGCGACCGCACGGGCGACGGCGCAGCCGGCTACACCGGCCCAGGGCGGCGCACCGGCACGCGATCCCGCGCAGGGCTTGCCGGCGGGCGCACGGCACGGCGCGTCGCTGCCGCCCGATACGTTCGATCTGCTCGGCGAACGCCCTGATGTGCGCGGGACGCCCGCGCAACCGGCCACCGCGTCGTCGGACTCCCCGGCGCAGACGCTGGCGACCGTGCATCCGGCCGCCGTGCCGCTCGTCAGGCAGCAGCTCGACGCGCTCGCGACCGACCAGTTCCGCTGGACGGGCGAGGCGTGGCCCGGCGCGCGGCTCGACTGGACGATCGAGCCGGACGATCCGGGCAGCCGCTCGCCGCGCGGCGACGATGGCCCGGGCGACGGCATCGCATGGCGCACGCGCCTGACGCTGACGTTGCCGTCGCTCGGCACGGTCGACGCGGAACTGGTGCTGAACGGCACGCAACTGGTCGCGCGATTGCGCGCGAACCAGACGGGCGCCGACCGCCTCGCGCGGCACGAGGCCGCGCTGCGGCAGCGGCTCGAGGTGTCGGGGCTGAGGGTGGGAGGATTGTCGATCCGCGCGGTCGACGACGGCCCGGACGGCTTCGACCTGTTTGCAGCCCAGGCGGCGGCCGCCGCGTATGCGCGCGGTTCGGCCGGCGGCCCGGCGACGCATGCGCCGGATACCGACGACGAGGCGCTGCCATGAGCATGACGTCCCGCAAGCGCGCGGCCGCGCTCGTCTACGATCCGAAGGGCGGCGATGCGGCGCCGCGCGTGGTCGCGAAGGGCTACGGCGTGCTCGCCGAGATGATCGTCGCGCGTGCGCACGATGCGGGCTTGTACGTGCATACGGCACCGGAGATGGTGTCGCTGCTGATGCAGGTCGACCTCGACGACCGGATTCCGCCGCAGCTCTACCAGGCGGTCGCGGATCTGCTCGCGTGGCTGTACGCGCTCGACCGCACCGAGCCCGCGCCGGACGACACGACACCGCGCTTTCCGCTGCCGCCGCTGCGCTGAATCGCCCGGCATCGCGCGACTTCTTACGAAATGCTGTCCTGGTCTTGCAAGGTCATCTGGGCGGCATTTTCCGGTTATCGGCCGGCATCGTGGCGCAACGCGCGCGCTTTGACCGTCTTCTTGCTCTTGCCGGGCGTGCCGCGACGCCCCCGGATGGATTGAGCCGCCGGTTTGTTTGTGTAATGATATCCATTCTCATTTTCATGCTACCCGGGCGGCGCGCACGTTTTGCGCGCCGCCCGTTGTTTTGAACGAATGGAACCTTTCGCGTGAACGCGCCCGAAACGATCAATCCGCCCAAGGCGGGTACTGCCCGCGCGGGCGTCACCGTGCTGCACCCGGCGGCGGCCCGCCCGCTGAGCGACGACGAACTGGCCGCGCGCCGCCAGCGCTCGCGCCGCGCGACCTTCATCAAGTGGCTGCGCAAGGTGCACGGCTGGGTCGGGCTGTGGGGCGCGGTGCTCGGGCTGCTGTTCGGTGTGACGGGCGTGCTGCTCAACCACCGCGCGCCGCCGCTGAAGATTTCGACAGGCGAGCCGCAGGTCGAGGAGATGCAGATCGCGCTGCCCGATCCGGTGCCGAAGACGCCCGCCGCGATGACGAAGTGGCTGCAGCACGAGCTGAATTTCGACGGCAAGCCGGGGCGCATGCGCAAGGAGGCCGCGCAGCCCGTTGCGTGGGGCGACAAGCGCGTGATGCAGCCGGAGCACTGGCAGTTCGGCCTGTTCGGCCCGCACCAGAACCTGCAGGCCGAATACTGGGTCGGCAACGGCTACGTCTCGGTAAAGCGTACGGGCAACACGTTCCTGACGACGCTGAACAACCTGCATCGCGGCGTCGGGATGAATCTCGGCTGGGTGTTGCTGATGGACACGATCGCGGGCTCGCTGATCCTGCTGTCGCTGACCGGCGTGCTGCTGTGGACCGAGCTGAACAAGCGCCGCACGGTCGGCGTCGTGCTGGTGGTCGGTTCGGTCGCCGCGGCGCTTGCCGCCGGCCTGACCTGACCGGCGGGCGCGCCGGCCGGGCGCCGGCGCGTGCGCTGTCGTCAGTTTCGTCGGCTTAGCCCGTCGCGGCCGCGTATCCCGCGCGACCGCCCGCCGATCAGAGGCCGCACGCCGCGCCGCTGTTCGCCGCGATCTCCCGCGCGGCCTTCGCGCCCTCGACCTGCAGGATCGTCGGCAGCGACACATGGTTCTTCGCGGCGGTGATCTCGGCGAGGATCGAGATCGCGATTTCCGGCGGCGTCCGGCTGCCGATGTAGATGCCGGCCGGCCCGTGCAGCCGGGCCAGTTCCGCTTCGCTCAGGTCGAATTCGCGCAGCCGCTCGCGCCGTGCCGCGTTGTTGCGCCGCGAGCCGAGCGCGCCCACGTAGAACGCGGGCGTCTTCAGCGCCTCCATCAGCGCGAGATCGTCGAGCTTCGGATCGTGCGTCAGTGCAATCACGGCCGAACGCGCATCGAGGTTCATCTCGAGCACCGTATCGTCGGGCATCGTGTGCACGACGCGCGTGCCCGGCACGTCCCACGCATCGGTGTATTCCTCGCGCGGATCGCATACCGTCACCTGGTAGTCGAGCCCGACCGCGATCTGGCACAGATAGCGCGACAACTGGCCGGCGCCGATCACGAGCATCCGGTAGCGCGGCCCGTGGATCGTCACGAGCCGCTCGCCGTCGAACGCGAGCCCGTCGGCGGCCTGCGCGGGTGACAGCGATGCGCGGCCCGTCGCGAGCGTCATCGTGCGCGTGACGAGGCGCCCGGCCTCGACTTCCGCGCACAGCGCGGTTATCCCGCTGTCGCGCGTGAGCGGCTCGAGCACGAGCTGGATCGTGCCGCCGCAAGGCAGCCCGAAGCGATGTGCTTCCTCGGCCGTCACGCCGTACTTGAGCGCTTCCGGGCGCGCGTCGGCCGCGATGCCGCTCGCATGCACGCGGGCGATCAGGTCGTCCTCGATACACCCGCCGGACACCGAGCCGACCACGAGCCCGTCCTCGCGGACCGCGAGCATCGCGCCTTCGGGGCGGGGCGACGAGCCCCAGGTCTTCACGACCGTCACGAGCAGCACGCGGCGCCCTTCTTCGAGCCAGCGCGCGCTGGATTTCAATACATCGAGATCGACGCTTTCCATCATCTTCTTCCTGTTGCCGGGCGCACCCGTCGATGCGGGCCGCCGTTCGATGGCGCGATTATGAACCGGCCGCGACAAGCGTGCAGGGACGGGGGAAGGCGCAAAACGGGGAAGGGGAGGCGCGCAGCGGCGGGGAAGGCGAGCGGGACGGCCCGTGCCGGGCCGTCGGCAGGTTGCCGGGCGGATGCATCCGCCCGGCGGGGCGATGCGTCAGAGCGAGCCCAGGTACTGCGTCAGGTTGCGGATGTTGTTGTCATACGCGCTCGGCGAGCCAAGCTCGACGCCGCCGCTGCGCACGTAATACTCGAACGGCACGGAGCGAGTGCCGAAGAACGGCAGGAAATTGTCCGGCTGCAGCGTCGTGCCGTTCAGGCCGATCGCCCAGTTCCGCGACTTGTACAGCTCGAGCTCGCGGATCGTCGCCTGGACCTGGTTCGTCTCCGACGCGCGAATCGCGGCGATGTGCTGCGTCAGCGTCTCGATGTTCGCCTGGTATGCGCTCGGCTCGCCGACCGAGACGCCACGCGCGCGGACGTAGTAGCTGAACGGCAGGTTGCGTTCGGTGAAGAACGTGAGGAAACCATCCGGCGCGAGCGTATCCCCGTTCAGCCCGATCGCCCAGTTCTTGCTTTGATAATCCCTGAGCCCCGCAATCGTCTGGTTGGTCGCGCTGATTTCGACCTTCGCCGTGACGTTGACCAATGTATTGCTCATGACAGACCTCTCTGGTTCTTGTTGAACTTCGGACAGGTGCAGCGACATGCCTCCCCTCGGAGGCAATTCAATACCAGCGACCGGATTATCCGGCTTTAAATGTCGTTAATTAAAAAGATGCTGAAAATTCGTCCGTGAACACGCAATGAATTTCTGTTTGATGGAAATGCGATTCGATGAAGCCGATTGCATCGCGTTGCGCTCATGCTGCGGCGAATTCCCCGTCTGACGCAGGCTGGGCGGGTGTGTGCGGCCGGCCGACCTGAATACTAGTTTGGCGAATGAAGGAGTTCAATGTCGTTTGCGAGATTATTTTCTTCTATTCATATTCAATTCAATTGAATTACATTGTTCATCGATTAATTTGTCGATCCGAATCGAATATACCGGTATTCGGAAAACGGTCGATGAAAACGGGAACTGCCGCGCGAATCGTTGCGGGAAACGCAACGCGGCGGCGTGACGGGCGAGGGAGAGGAGAGGAGGGGGCGGGGCCGGATGGCGGCCCCGCGGATGCGCATCGTGCCGCGTGCGGCACGGCGGCGCTCAGTGCGCGTCGTGGTGACCGTGCGCGAGCTTCGAGTGGTGACGCGAGTACAGGAAGTAGATCACGAGGCCGATCACGAGCCAGATGCCGAACGCGGCCCACGTGACGGGCTGCAGGTTCAGCATCAGGAACAGGCACGATGCGACCGCGAGGATCGGCACGACCGGTACGCCGGGGCAGCGGAACGCGCGCGGCAGGTCGGGGTGCGTGCGGCGCAGCACGAGCACCGCGATCGACACCATCGAGAACGCCGCGAGCGTGCCGATGTTGATCAGCTCGGCGAGCACGTTGAGCGGCACGAGCGCGGCGATCAGCCCGAAGAACAGGCCGACGAGCCAGGTCGTCAGGAACGGCGTCGCGAAGCGCGGGTGCACGCGCGACAGCGTTGCCGGCAGCAGCCCGTCGCGCGACATCGCGAAGATCACGCGCGTCTGGCCGTAGCTCATCACGAGGATCACGGTCAGCATGCCGAGCACGGCGCCGAGATCGATGAAGCCCGCCACCCACGTCTCGCCGGCGACCTGCAGTGCATACGAGATCGGGTGCGAGATGTTCGCGTACTGCGCCGACGGCACGATGCCGGTCGCGACCGCGGCGACCGTCACGTACAGCACCGCGCACACCGCGAGCGACGCGATGATGCCGATCGGCAAATCGCGTTTCGGATTCTTCACTTCCTCGGCCGCCGACGACACCGCGTCGAAGCCGATGAACGCGAAGAACATCACGGCCGCCGCGCCGAACACGCCGTTCCAGCCGTGCGGCATGAACGGCTTCCAGTTCGCGGGCGTCACATGGAACACGCCGACCGCGATCACGAGCAGCACGACCGACACCTTGATGAACACCATGATGTTGTTGATGCGGGTCGACTCGCGGATGCCGATCGACAGCAGCGTGGTGATCACGATCATCACGAGGAACGCGGGCAGGTTGAACCACGTGACGACACCCGGCACCGCGCCGGGCGCGGCCGTCAGCACGGTGGGCAGCGTCAGCCCGAAGCCCTGCAGCAGCGACTGCAGGTAACCCGACCAGCCGACCGACACGGCCGACGACGCGAGGCCGTATTCGAGCATCAGGTCCCAGCCGATGATCCACGCGACGAGTTCGCCGAGCGTCGCGTACGAGTACGTGTAGATCGAGCCGGCGACGGGGATCGTCGACGCGAATTCCGCGTACGACAGCGCCGCGAGGCCGCATGCGATCGCGGCGATCACGAACGACAGCATCAGCGCGGGGCCGGCCTGCACGGCGCCGGTACCGGTCAGCACGAAGATGCCGGTGCCGATGATCGCGCCGATGCCGAGGAAGGTGAGGTCGATCGCGCCGAGCGCTTTCTTGAGCCCGGCGGTCTGCGCGCCGGCGATCATGCGATCGACGTTTTTCTTGCGGAAGAGAGACATTGCGGATGAATCGCCAGCGCGCGCGGGCGCGATAGCGCTGACTGAGTGAAAACCCGCAATTTTAGCCGATTTGGCGCGCAAGACTCGCTGCGGCGCAGCGGTGTGCCGCGAAATCGTCCGATAAAACAAGCGCTTGCGCGCCCAAAGGCGGGGCGGCGGACGGCACTCGGCGGCGGCGCGGCATGCGCCGCGTCGCCGGGTCGGGTCAGGTGAGTCGGGCCGGGCGGGGAAATCAGGCGCCGGCCGGGGGCGCCATGTCGACGAGCTGGTTGCTCATCACGTAGAACGTGAGTTCCGCATTGTTCGACAGCCGCATCTTCTCGAGCAGCCGCGACCGGTACACGCTCACCGTCTTCACGGACAGCGACAGCGTGTTCGCGATATCGGTGAGCCGCTTGCCCGACGCGAGCATGCAGAGCGTCTGGTATTCGCGGTCGGACAGCTTCTCGTGCGGCAGCGGTTCGTTCTCGAACGACACGTATTCGGCGAGCGCCTCGGCCATCGCGGGGCTCACGTACTTGCGGCCGGCCGCGACCTGCTGGATCGCGCCGATCATCTGCGCGGCGTTGACCGTCTTCGACAGGTAGCCGGCGGCACCGGCCTTCAGCGCGCGCACCGCGTACTGATCCTCGCGGTACATCGAGAACATCAGCACCGGCGTGCGCGGCAGCTTGCGCTTGAGGCGCTTGAGCACTTCGATGCCGTTCGTGTCCGGCAGCGAGATGTCGAGCAGGATCGCGTCGAATTCCTGCTTGTCGACGGCGGCCATGGCGTCGCCGCCGTTCTCGGCCTCGGTGACGTCGCGCGCGACGCCACGGTCGATCAGCAACTGGCGGATCCCTTGCCGGACGATCGCGTGATCGTCCACGAGCAGGATGTTCAGGCTCATGACGACCTCACGAAAGCGACGCGCGGCGGGCCGTGACGGGCACCGCGAGCAGCGAATCCCAGGCGAAGCGCGCGGTGACGCGCGTGCCGTGGCCGGCTTCCGGCGTGGCCGTCTCGAAGCTGCCGCCGAACGCCTCGCAGCGGGCGCGCATGCCGGCGAGACCGTAGCCGCTGCGGCGGCTGCGGGGGAAACCGGTACCATCGTCGGAGATAATCAGTGACAGATGCGTGCCGTCGGTGACGATCCGCACGTCGACCGACGTCGCGCGGGCGTGCTTCGCGACGTTCGACAACGCTTCCTGCGCGACGCGGAACACCGCGAGCGCGCCGGCGCCGGCGACTTGCGTCAGGCGCGCATCGGCTGCGCACACGAAGCTGGTGCGCAGGCCTGTGCGTGCCGCATGGGTGTCGACCCACGACGACAACGCGCCGACCACGCCCGCGTCGAGCGCCGGCGTGTCGCGCTCGTCGATCAGCCGGCGATTCGCGTCGGTTGCGGCGTCGAGTGCCTGCTGCGCCAGCTCCAGCGCGCGCAGGCAACCGTCCGGCGCGTCGGCCGGCAGCCACGTTTGAACGTTTGCGAGCGCGAAACGCGCGGCGGTCAGTTCGGCGCCGAGTCCGTCATGCAGCTCACCGGCCAGGTGGCGGCGAGCGGCTTCGTCGGCGGCGAGCAATTGGGCAGACAGCGCTGCGATCCGCGCGGCGGAGGCGCCGCGTTTCGGCGCGGCGTCGGCAATGGGCGGAGTCGCGGCGCAGCCCGGCACGAGCTGTTGCGACGGGAACGGGGCGTGGGCGCCCAAAGGCGCGTTAAGCGACGTATCCATGACTCTCCCTGCTGTCAGAAAGCGGTTCAGACACCGGCTGGCTGCGTGGATCGGCTGCCGTTTCGAAGACGGTCGCCGCCAGAGAATCGCACCCTGCCGAGGTAACAAAAGTTACGTCTTGTAACACTTGCATCCGACCCTTCCACTCTCATCCGAACGGCAACCACGCGCGGCGAATAATATCTCAAAATTTCCGAAAAGGTCATGTCGGGCGGACATTTAAGGGTAAATGTGAATAATCGGAATGAACGTGTTGTAGGAAAAACACTGACACCCGAGCGCCGGACGATGACGTATCCAAATGTAACTATTTGAGATGGGATGATCCCAATTTGTTACGAATTCGCCAAGTAGGGACGAAAAAAAACCGGAGCTTTTGCTCCGGTTCTTGATGACGCGCAAATCTGGGGACTGATCAGTCCACGAATGCGCGTTCGATCACGTAGTGGCCCGGCGCGCTGTTCTTGCCTTCGACGAGGCCGGCCTGCTTCAGCAGGTCGGTCGTGTCCTTCAGCATCGCGGTGCTGCCGCACAGCATCACGCGGTCGTTTTCCGGCGAGAACGGCGGGACGTCGAGATCCGTGAACAGCTTGCCCGTCGCGATCAGGTCGGTGATCCGGCCTTCGTTGTCGAACGCTTCGCGCGTGACCGTCGGGTAGTAGACGAGCTTTTCCTTGATGATGTCGCCGAGGTACTCGTGGCCCGGCAGGTCGTGCTTGATGTAGTCCATGTACGCGAGCTCGCCCTTCAGGCGGCACGTGTGCGTCAGGATCACCTTGTCGAAGCGTTCGTAGATGTCCGGATCGCGGATGATCGACATGAACGGCGCGAGGCCCGTGCCCGTCGACAGCATCCACAGCGTCTTGCCCGGCAGCAGGTTGTCGGCAACCAGCGTGCCCGTCGGCTTCTTGCCGATCAGCACCGTGTCGCCCACCTTCAGGTGCTGCAGGCGCGACGTCAGCGGGCCGTTCTGCACCTTGATGCTGAAGAATTCGAGATGCTCTTCGTAGTTCGGGCTGACGATCGAGTAGGCGCGCGCGAGCGGCTTGCCGTCGACTTCGAGGCCGACCATCGTGAATTCGCCGTTGTTGAAGCGCAGGCTCGCCTCACGGGTGCAGGTGAAGCTGAACAGCGTGTCGGTCCAGTGATGGACGGATTGGACGGTGGCGGTGTCGTATTTGCTCATGGCTTTGAAAACGGACGCGCGTAGCGAACGCGAGTAACGGGCCCAAAAACGGGCAAAAAAACCGAGTGCGACGGCCCGATCGAGGATCGGCCGGCCGGCGCGTCGGACACGCGCCTTCTCGATGACAGACGATTGAGGAACTCGTTATTTTACCCTGTTGGCGCGGATCGCGGGCTTGACCCCCGCGGCTGCGCGGATTTGGCGCAACGAATTATTTCAATCTGCTTTCAGTTTTCAGCGCTCGGCCGCGAGTTTCGCGCCGAGGCCGACGAGCGCCACGCCGCACAGCGCGTCGAGCGGGCGCCGCACGCGCCGGTAGCCGCGCTGCGCGCGCGGGCTCGCGAACAGGTACGCGACGCACGAATACCAGCCGGCCGACAGCACGCCGATCGTCACCAGCACCGCACCGTTGAACCACAGCGGCACGTGCGCGGGCAGCATCGCGGCGAACACGCTGGTCCAGAACGCGCACGATTTCGGGTTCGTCAGGCACGTGAACAGGCCGCTGCGATACGCGCGCAGGTAGTCGCGCGCGTGCGGCGCGGCCATTGGCGCGCGTTCGTCGGGCGCATCGGCCGGTGCCGCGTCGCGGCGCACGCCCGCGCGCAGCAGCTTGAAGCCGAAATACACGAGGTACACGGCACCGCCGATCCGGATCGCCTCGTACAGCCATTCGACCTGGTGCAGCACGGCCGCGAGGCCGAGCATCGCGAGCGAGGCCCAGGCGACCGACGCGGTGCCGACGCCGAGCGCCGACGCGGCGCCGAGGCTGCGCCGCCCCGCGAGCGACAGTTGCGAAATCATGAAGAAATTCGGGCCGGGGGTGATCGCGGCGACGAGATAGACGACGGCGATTTGCAGCAGGATCGGCAGGTAGGTCATGGCGGCGCGGCCCGGCGGCGGGCGCGGGAGGAACGGGCAAGCCGTTAATGTAGCGCGCGCCGCGCGGCCGCGCTTTCGCCGGGGGCGACCGGAGGCGTGATCGACTCGCGGTCGCGGTCGTTGTTGCGAGCGTTTTGCGGCCGTTTCGCGGCCGTATAGCCGTTATTGCGGATCGAGGCGCAGGCGCGCGATATACGGCAGGTGGTCCGACAGCCACGCGGCCTCGCCGGACGGCGCGCGCCATTCGAGCGGCGTCAGCCCGCGCACGAACATCTTGTCGAGCGCGAGCGCCGGCGAGAACGCGGGGAACGTGCGGCCCGATTCGCCGAGCAGCGTCGCGACCTCGGACAACCCGATCTCGCCGAACAGCGCGACCGAATCGTT
>JABLTH010092192.1_pt1 | contig 15142 bp, 12 predicted proteins | sample 7875711 | NCBI WGS metagenome assembly JABLTH01 (sample SAMN14941262, study PRJNA633318) | bioreactor metagenome | isolation source: bioreactor | place: China | collected 2019-03-05 | reverse complement strand
TAGGCGCCGGCGATCCCGCCCTGGGCCAGAGCGGTCGCGCCGTCGCCGAGCGCATCCTTCACGATCACCTCGACGCGGTGACCCGCCTCGTGCGCGTGCAGGGCCGTGGTGAGGCCGGCGATGCCGCCGCCGATCACCAGCACGCGACGCCCGCCGCGGGCGCCCATCAGGCCACCGCCACCGGAGGCTTCGCGGCGAGCATCCGCTCCAGGGCGACCCGCGCCGGGTCGGCGACGTCGGCCGTGACCGTGATGCGGTTCGGGGTGCGCCCGGCGACGAGCTCCTCGAGCACCCAGGCGAGGTATCCGGGGTGGATCCGGTACATCGTCGAGCAGGGGCAGACCACCGGATCGAGGCAGAAGATCTCGTGCTGCGGGTACTGCGCGGCGAGCCGGCGGACGAGGTTGATCTCGGTGCCGACCGCGAACGTCGTGGGCTCCGTCGCGGCGGCGATGGCCTTGCGGATGTAGTCGGTGGATCCGGCCTCGTCGGCGGCGTCCACGACCTCCATCGGGCACTCGGGGTGCACGATCACCCGCACGCCGGGGTGCTCGGCGCGCGCCTGGTCGATCTGCGCGACGGTGAAGCGCCGGTGCACCGAGCAGAAGCCGTGCCACAGGATCACCCGCGCGTCCTGCAGCTCGGCGGACGAAGAGCCGCCGAGCGGCCGGTGCGGGTTCCACAGCGGCATCTGCTCGAGGGGCACGCCCATCGCCTTCGCCGTGTTGCGGCCCAGGTGCTGGTCGGGGAAGAACAGCACGCGCCGCCCGCGCGCGAACGCCCATTCGAGCACCGTGCGCGCGTTCGACGAGGTGCAGACGATGCCGCCGTGGCGCCCCACGAAGCCCTTGATCGCGGCGGAGGAGTTCATGTACGTCACGGGGATCACGGGGACGAGGCCCTCGTCGTCGGCCGCGTCGAGCGGTCCGTAGACCTCGGCGAGCTGCTCCCAGCACTCCTCGACCTGGTCGATCGAGGCCATGTCCGCCATCGAGCATCCCGCGGCGAGGTTCGGCAGGATCACGGCCTGGTCCGCGCCGGACAGCAGGTCGGCCGTCTCCGCCATGAAGTGCACGCCGCAGAACACGATGGCCTCCGCGGTCGGGTGCTCCTTGGCGGCGGTCGCGAGCTGGAAGGAGTCGCCCACGTAGTCGGCGTGCTGCACGACCTCCTCGCGCTGGTAGAAGTGCCCGAGCACGACGACGCGGTCGCCGAGGGTCTCCTTGGCGGCGCGGATGCGGGCGTGCAGCTCGTCCTCGTCGGCCTCGCGGTAGGCGACGGGCAGCTCACCCTGACGCGGTGCGCCGGTGGGGATCACATCGCCCATGGACGAGCCGGGGCCGTAGCCAGGGACGGCGTCGAAGTTCCACGGGCCTGCTGCGAGGTCGGTCGCACACGTGGACTCGGTGGAGGCGCCGGCGACGATGAGGCGCAGCGCGTGGTCGACGGACGGATCGACCGGGGGAAGCAGCGGGAGGGTGCTCATGAGGTTCTCGTCTCTTCGGGGGAGAGCGGGCCGCGGTCGGCGAGCTCGACGTCGGTGGCATCGCGATACAGCCGGGCCGGGCGGTGGCTTCCGGTGCGGAACGCGTTGGTCGGGATGAGGGTGCGCGTGGCGTCGACCTGCCGGCGGAAGTTCGCCGGGTCGAGGCGGCGGCCCAGGATGGTCTCGTACGCCTCGCGGAGATCGGCGAGGGTGAACTCCGGGGGCAGGAAGCCCTGCGCGACCCGGCTGTAGCCCACCTTGTTGCGCAGCCGCCAGAGCGCGTACTCGATGATGCGCGCGTGGTCGAACGCGAGTCCCGGCAGATCCTCGGCGTCGAACCAGGCGACGTTCTCCGGATCCGATCCGACTGCGCCGACGGACTCCTCCTCGCGCACGAGCGCCCAGTACACGACGGAGATCACCCGGCTCGGGGAGCGGTCCACCGCACCGAACGCGTAGAGCTGCTCGAGGTAGCTGGGGGCGAGCCCCGTCGTCTCGGCGAGCGTGCGGGCCGCCGCGGCGGCCAGGCTCTCCGCGTCGTCGAGCCATCCGCCCGGAAGCGCCCAGGCGCCCGCATGCGGGTCGCGCGTGCGCCGCACGAGCGGCAGCGCGAGCCGCGGCGCCTGGCCGCCGTCGCGGCGCAGCGTCAGGATCACGGTCGACACCGCGACGCGGATCCCGTCCTCGTGCTCGCTTCTGGTCATGGTGACACTAACCTCCGCGCCTCATCTTATAGTCGCTGTGACCAGAACTCGCCATCATTACGGCGACCTCTCAGCCGCGCGCCCTCCGCGGCGGATAGCGTCGGGACATGCAGCAGCCGACGCGTCTCGAGGCGCGGATCGACGCCCGCGCTCGCCGGATCCTGGCGGGCGCCCCCACGACCGGCGTGCGCGGCTTCCTCGTCGAGGCGTCCGTGTTCGTCGCCAAGCAGGCGTGGGCGTGCGTGTTCGGCGCGGCCCTCCTCGTCGCGATCGTGCTCGTGCGCACGCTGTACCCGTCCGACCTCGCCTTGACCCGCAACGACCTGCTGACCCTCATCGCGGTGCTGATCCAGGTGGCGATGCTCGCCACGCGACTGGAGTCGGGCCGGGAGCTCTGGGTGATCATGCTGTTCCACGTGACGGGAACGGCGATGGAGCTGTTCAAGACCGATGCCGGCTCCTGGGCGTACGAGGCCGACGGCTTGCTGAGGATCGGCGCCGTCCCGCTGTTCAGCGGCTTCATGTATGCAGCGGTCGGCTCGTACATGGTGCGCGTGCACCGTTTGTTCGACCTCGCCTTCGTGCGATATCCGCCGCGGTGGGCCACCGTGGTGCTGGCCGTGCTGATCTACGCGAACTTCTTCACGCACCACTGGATCTGGGATGCGCGCTGGGTGCTCACGGCGCTCGTCGTCGTCCTCTGGCTGCCGACCGTGATGCATGCGCGCGTGTGGCGGCGCACGCTCCGGATCCCGCTGCTGCTGCCGTTCGCCGGCGTCGCGCTGTTCATCTGGCTCGCCGAGAACATCGGCACGGCGAGCGGGGCCTGGCTCTATCCGGACCAGGTCGGGGGATGGCAGCCGGTCTCCCTGTCGAAGGTGTCCAGCTGGTTCTTGTTGATGATCATCTCGGTGGTGCTGGTGACCCTCGTGTTCCCGCCGCGCCCGCCCGGGAATCCGGCGGCACGACGGGCAACGCGCACGGTAGGATGGCGCAGGAAAACTGAACACGTGGCCGAATGGTCCGCGCGGGAGAGTCCGGTGATCGCAGCCGGACACCGAAGGAGCAAGCCTCCCCGCCAATCTCTCAGGTAACCGCACCGCGCAGACCCGGCCGCTCTGAAAAGCGATCTCGAGCGAAGCAAGAGATCCGCCGACGGTGAAAGCCCTTCGCGCACGCGCGCGGGCGAAGCTCTCAGGCTCATGACAGAGGGGGAGTTCTCGGATCCGCGCGCCGCACGGGTCCTCGCCGATCCGCACGGGAGAGCTCCATGACAGACGCCCGCTACACCCCCCTCCGGGAGCGCCACGAGGCGCTCGGGGCATCGTTCACCGACTTCGGCGGCTGGCAGATGCCGGTCCGCTACACGTCCGATCTGGCCGAGCACCACGCAGTGCGCGAGGCCGCGGGCATCTTCGACATCTCGCACATGGCCGAGTTCACGATCCGCGGGGCGGGCGCGGGGGACTACCTCGACTACGCCCTCGCCGGGCGGCTCTCGGCGCTCGCCGTCGGCAAGGCGAAGTACTCGCTGCTGCTCGCCGAAGACGGCGGGATCATCGACGACGTGATCGTCTACCGCCTCGCAGACGACGACTTCCTCATCATCAGCAACGCCGGCAACCGCGACGCGGTGCGCGAGGCGCTGCAGTCCCGCAGCGAGGGGCGAGACGTCGACGTCGTCGACGTCTCCGACGACTACGCGCTCATCGCCGTGCAGGGGCCCCACGCCGAGGCCATCCTGGCCGAGACCGAGGGCATCGCCGACGTCTCGATCCCGTGGGCGGAGCAGAAGTACTACGCCTGGGCGTCCGCGAGCTTCGCGGGCAGGCCCCTGCTCCTCGCACGCACCGGCTACACCGGTGAGGACGGCTTCGAGCTCCTCGTCGCCGCCGACGATGCGACCACCCTCTGGGACGCGGTCATCGCCGCGGGCGTGTCGCACGGTCTGGTGCCGGCAGGGCTCGCCGCCCGCGACACCCTGCGCCTGGAAGCCGGCATGCCGCTGTACGGCCACGAGCTGACCCTGCAGACGAAGCCCGCGCAGGCGGGCCTCGGCCGCGTCGTCGTCGCCGACAAGGAGAGCTTCGTCGGCAAGGACGGCGTGGCGCCCGCCGAGGGCGCGCGCGTGCTCGTCGGTCTCGCCGCGGAGGGCCGTCGCGCCGGACGCGCCGAGTACGCGGTCGTGACCGAGGACGGCACCGCCGTCGGCGAGATCACGAGCGGTGCCCTGAGCCCGACGCTCGGCCACCCGATCGCGATGGCGTTCGTCGACCCCGACGTCGCCTCCGGCTCCGTCCCCCTGTTCCTCGACGTGCGCGGCACGAAGATCCCCGCGTCCGTCACCGCCCTGCCTTTCTACCGGAGGAAGAAATGACCGATCTCAACACCCTGCACTACAGCGAAGAGCACGAGTGGGTCGCCGTCGACGGCGACAGCGCGACGATCGGGATCACCGACTTCGCCGCCGACGCCCTCGGTGACATCGTCTTCGTGGAGCTGCCCGCCGTGGGCACCTCGTTCAGCCGCGGCGACGTGTTCGGCGAGGCCGAGTCCACCAAGTCGGTCTCCGAGCTCTACGCGCCCGTCGACGGCACCGTCGTCGAGATCAACGACGCCGTGATCGACGACCCGTCCCTGGTCAACTCCGCGCCCTTCGAGGGCGGATGGCTGATCAAGGTCTCCGTCGCCGCGGGCGCCGTGGACGGCCTGCTCGACCGCGCCGCCTACGTCGCTCACACGGAGGGCTGAGGGTGACCGCGTTCCTCGACCGCCACATCGGCACCACCGCCGACGCCCAGCGGGCGATGCTCGACGCGATCGGCATCTCCTCCGGCGCCGACGAGCGTCCGGTCGACGCGCTCATGCGCGAGGCCGTGCCCGCCTCCATCCGCTCCGCTGCGGATCGCGTCAGCGTGCTCCCGGCCGCCGCGAGCGAGGCGGAGGCTCTGGCCGAGCTGCGCACCCTCGCCGGCCGCAACACGGTGAACCGCCCCATGATCGGCCTCGGCTACTACGGCACGTTCACGCCCAGCGTGATCCAGCGCAATGTGCTGGAGAACCCGTCCTGGTACACGGCCTACACGCCCTACCAGCCCGAGATCTCGCAGGGCCGGCTCGAGGCGCTGATCAACTTCCAGACCATGGTCTCGGAGCTGACCGGCCTCGACACGGCCAACGCCTCCATGCTCGACGAGTCCTCCGCGGTCGCCGAAGGCATGCTGCTCGCGCGTCGCGGTTCCAAGACGGCCTCGAACGTCTTCGTGGTCGACGCGGACGCCCTGCCCCAGACCAAGGCCCTGCTCGCGACCCGCGCCGACGCCGTCGGCATCGAGCTCGTGGAGCGCGACCTCGCCGGCGGCGAGACCCTGCCCGAGGCGCTGTTCGGCGTGTTCGTGCAGTACCCGGGGGCCTCCGGCCGGATCTGGGATCCTTCTGCCGTCATCGACGCCGCGCATCTGGCGGGCGGCCTCGCGGTCGTCGCGGCCGATCTGCTCGCGCTCACCCTGATCGCCTCGCCGGGCTCGCTCGGCGCCGACGTCGCGGTGGGCACCACGCAGCGCTTCGGCGTGCCGATGGGCTTCGGCGGTCCGCACGCGGGCTACATGGCCGTGCGCTCGGGCCTCGAGCGACAGCTGCCCGGCCGCCTGGTCGGCGTCTCGCAGGACGCGGACGGCCACCCGGCCTACCGCCTCGCCCTGCAGACGCGCGAGCAGCACATCCGCCGCGAGAAGGCCACCTCGAACATCTGCACCGCCCAGGTGCTGCTGGCCGTCATGGCCTCGATGTACGCGGTGTACCACGGGCCGGAAGGGCTGAAGGAGATCGCGACCGGCGTCGCCTCCAAGGCGCGCTTCCTGGCCACGCAGCTGGAGAAGGCGGGTGCGGAGATCGTGCACGCCGACTACTTCGACACGATCACCGTGCGCGTCCCCGGGCGCGCGGACGCGATCGTCGCCGACGCGCACGCCGCGGGGATCCTGCTCAACCCGGTCGACGCCGACACCGTGAGCATCGCGGCGGACGAGACCACGACCTACGAGGACATCCTCGCCGTCGCGACCGTGTTCGGCGCGGGCGAGGGCTCGTTCGCGTACATCCCGGTCACGAGCGTGCCTGCGGCCCTCGCCCGTCAGGACGAGTACCTCACCCACCCGGTGTTCCACGCCCACCGCTCGGAGACCGCCATGATGCGGTACCTGAAGAGCCTCGCGGACCGCGACTACGCGCTCGACCGCGGCATGATCCCGCTCGGATCCTGCACGATGAAGCTCAACGCGGCGACCGAGATGGCGGCCATCACCTGGCCCGAGTTCGCCCAGCTGCACCCGTTCGCCCCCGAGGCGGACGTGCAGGGCTCGCTCGAGCTGATCGATCAGCTCGAGGCGTGGCTCGCCGACGTCACCGGCTACGACGCGGTGTCGCTGCAGCCGAACGCCGGCTCGCAGGGCGAGCTCGCGGGTCTCCTGGCGATCCGCGGCTACCACCTCGCCAACGGCGACGACCACCGCACGGTGTGCCTGATCCCGTCTTCGGCGCACGGCACCAACGCGGCCAGCGCGGTGCTGGCGGGCATGAAGGTCGTCGTCGTGGCGACCGACGAGCTGGGCAACGTGGACCTCGACGACCTGCGCGCCAAGATCGCGCAGCACGCCGACGAGATCGCCGCGCTCATGATCACCTACCCGTCCACGCACGGCGTGTACGAGCACGACGTGCTCGACATCACCGCCGCGGTGCACGAGGCCGGCGGCCAGGTGTACATCGACGGCGCCAACCTCAACGCGCTGCTCGGATACTCCCGGTTCGGCGACCTGGGCGGCGACGTCTCGCACCTCAACCTGCACAAGACGTTCGCGATCCCGCACGGCGGCGGCGGTCCCGGCGTCGGTCCGGTGGGGGCGAAGGCCCACCTCGCGCCGTACCTGCCGGGCCACCCGCAGGCGCAGCGCACGACCCACGCGGGCGGCTACGTGTTCGACGGCGGTCCGGTCTCGGCGGCGCCGTACGGATCCGCCGGCGTCCTCCCCATCTCCTGGGCGTACGTGCGGATGATGGGCGCGGACGGCCTGCGCGATGCGACGGCGGCGGCCGTGCTGGCGGCGAACTACGTCGCCGCGCGGCTCGGCGAGCACTTCCCGGTGCTGTACACCGGCGAGAGCGACCGCGTGGCGCACGAGTGCATCCTCGATCTGCGTCCCCTCAAGGAGGCGACCGGGATCACGGTCGACGATGTCGCCAAGCGCCTCATCGACTACGGCTTCCACGCGCCCACGATGTCGTTCCCGGTCGCGGGCACGCTCATGGTGGAGCCCACGGAGTCGGAGGACCTCGGCGAGCTGGAGCGGTTCGTGGAGGCCATGATCCAGATCAAGGCGGAGGCCGACGAGGTCGCCGCGGGCGTCTGGCCGGCCGACGACAACCCGCTCGTGCACGCCCCGCACACCGCCGCCTCGCTCATCGAGGGGGAGTGGCAGCACGCCTACACGCGCGAGAAGGCCGCGTATCCGGTGCGCGCGCTCATCGCGGGCAAGTACTGGCCGCCGGTGCGCCGCATCGACAACGCCTACGGGGACCGCAACCTGGTCTGCGCGTGCCCGCCGGTGGAGGCGTTCGCACTGTAGTCGACGGCATCGATCGAGAATCGCCGAGGCGCCCCGGGATCCGCTCCCGGGGCGCCTCGTCGTTCAGGTCACCGGTGAATAACGGTTAACGTCGCGCATTCGTCCGATCGGCGCCACGGCGGTTACCCTCGAATATCCCTACATGCTCGACGACGAGCGTGCAGATTGCCGTCAACTGTCCACAGGAGGACACAACGTGAAGCGCAACAAGATCGCCCTCGCGGGCGTCGGGCTGCTCGCCGCGGGCGCACTCGCCCTCGCCGGCTGCTCGAGCAAGACCGGTGGAGACACCACCCCCACCAAGGGCGGCGACTCCAAGGCCATCATCAAGGTCAGCGGCAACGAGCCCGAGAACCCGCTGATCCCGACGAACACCAACGAGGTCGGCGGCGGCAAGATCCTCGACTCGATCTTCGCCGGACTCGCGTACTACGACGCCAAGGGCAAGCTCGTCAACGACATGGCTGAGTCCATCAAGGTCGACGACCCCTCCGACCTGACGATCAAGCTGAAGGAGGGCAACACCTTCTCCAACGGCGAGAAGGTCACCGCCGACAGCTTCATCAACGCGTGGCAGTACGGCGCGCTGTTCTCGAACAAGCAGCTCAACCAGTCCTGGTTCAGCGACATCGAGGGCTTCAGCGACTCGGCCGACTCCCCGCTGACCGGTCTGAAGAAGACCGACGACTACACGTTCAGCATCAAGCTCTCGAACCCCGTCGCGGCGGACTTCTCGCAGCGCCTCGGCTACTCGGCGTACTACCCGCTGCCCGAGGCCGGCCTGAAGGACATGGCGACCTTCGGCGAGAACCCGATCGGCAACGGTCCGTACAAGCTGGCCAAGACCGGTGCCTGGCAGCACAAGATCCAGCTCGACCTGGTCAAGAACGACACCTACAAGGGTGGACGCCAGGCCAAGAACGGCGGACTCACGTTCGTCTTCTACGCGAGCGCGGACGCTGAGTACGCCGACCTGCAGAGCAACAAGGTCGACGTGATCGACCAGATCCCGTCCTCGGCGCAGCAGACGTTCGAGTCCGACCTGGGCGACCGCGCGGTCAACCAGCCGGCCGCGATCTTCCAGTCGTTCTCGATCCCGGGCAACCTCGAGCACTTCACGGGCGACGAGGGCAAGCTCCGTCGTGAGGCCATCTCGATGGCCATCGACCGCGCCGCGATCACCAAGACGATCTTCAACAACACCCGCACCCCCGCCAGCGACTTCACCTCGCCGGTCATCGCGGGCTGGTCGGACTCCCTCAAGGGCGCCGACGTGCTGAAGTTCGACGCCAAGAAGGCGAAGGAGCTGTGGGCCGAGGCCGACAAGATCTCGCCGTGGTCGGGCAAGTTCCAGATCGCGTACAACTCCGACTCCGCGCACCAGGCCTGGGTCGACGCCGTGTCGAACCAGCTGAAGAACAACCTCGGCATCGACGCGTCGGGCAACCCGTACGTCGACTTCGCCTCGCTCCGCAAGGACGTGAACGCCCGCTCCATCAAGACGGCGTTCCGCACCGGCTGGCAGGCCGACTACCCGGCGCAGTACAACTTCCTGCAGCCGCTGTACTCGACCAAGGCATCGTCGAACGACACCGACTACTCGAACCCCGACTTCGACAAGCTCGTCGCCAAGGGCGCGTCCGAGTCCGACCAGTCGGCTGCGACGAAGGACTACCAGCAGGCCCAGGAGCTCCTCCTGAAGGACCTGCCGGCGATCCCGCTGTGGTACTCGAACGTCAACGGCGGCTTCGCCAAGGGCGTGAACAACGTCCAGTTCGGGTGGAACTCGGTTCCGCTGTACTACGAGATCACCAAGGGCTGACCGGCCCGAGGGATCACACCCGCGAGGCGGTGACGATCACGTCACCGCCTCGCGCGCTGTCAAAACAGTGCAAACCCAAAGTGTCGTGCGCGTCGAACACGTGACACGATTCTCAGTGAGGCGTCGCACCCGCGCGGATCGTGCCGGGCTCCCGAGACGCCTCCTCATCTGAAAGGAGGGGCGGATGGTCGGCTACATCCTCAAACGCCTCTTGCAGGTGATCCCCGTCTTCCTCGGGGCCACCCTGCTCATCTATTTCCTGGTGTTCGCCATGCCAGGCGACCCCATCGCTGCGCTCTTCGGCGACAAGCAGCCCAGCAAGCAGCTCCACGACGCGCTCGTGGCGCAATACCACCTCGACCAGCCGTTCATCGTGCAGTACGGCTACTACCTGGCGGGGATCTTCCGCGGCGACATGGGGACCACGTTCTCCGGCCGCTCGGTGAACGACGTCCTGGCGGCGACGCTGCCGGTCACGGGACGCCTCGCCGTCATGGCGATCGGCATCGAGTTCACGCTCGCGATCATCATCGGCACGTTCTCCGCGCTCCGCAAGGGCAAGATCTTCGACAACTCGATGCTCGTGCTGTCGCTGATCTTCATCTCGCTGCCGGTGTTCGTGCTCGCCTTCCTCGCCCAGTACTTCCTCGCGGTCAAGCTGCAGTGGTTCAGCCCCACGGTCGGCGCCGACAACGACTGGGGCGGGATGTGGCTGCCGGCGATCGTCCTCGGCATCAGCCTCTATGCGACCAGCATGCGGCTCATGCGCGGTTCCGTGATCGACACCCTCAACCAGGACTGGGTGCGCACGGCGTACAGCAAGGGCCTGCCGCGCCGCCGAGTCATCCCGGTGCACGTGCTGCGCAACTCGCTGATCCCCGTGATCACCAACTCCGCGACGAACTTCGGCGTTCTGCTGGTGGGCGCGACCGTCACCGAGGGCATCTTCAACGTGCCCGGCGTCGGCAACACCCTGTTCCACGCGGTGCTGCAGCACGAAGGTCCGACCATCGTCTCCTTCGTGACGGTGTTCGTGATCATCTACGTGCTCGTCAACCTCGTCGTGGACATGCTCTACGGCCTGCTCGACCCGAGGATCCGCTATGTCAAGTGACGCCGCGACGCACTACGTCGCCCCCATCAAGGACGGCACCATCGCCGTCGACATCGTCAAGATCGCCGAGAAGCCGTCCAACCTGTGGCGCGACGCCTGGGCGGACATCCGCCGTCGGCCGATGTTCTGGATCTCGATGGTCATCGTCGTGATCGTGCTGCTCATGGCGGTCTGGCCGACGCTCTTCACGCAGACGCCGCCGAACAGCAACTGCCAGCTGTCCGACTCGAACGGCGGCCCGACCGCCGGGCATCCGCTGGGCTTCACCTTCCAGGGCTGCGACATCTACGCCCGCACGGTCTGGGGTGCGCGCACCTCGGTGTCGGTCGGACTGCTCGCCACGCTGATCGGCTCCGTGATCGGACTGATCATGGGCGCTCTCGCCGGGTTCTACGGCGGGTGGCTCGACGGTCTGCTCTCGCGCATCGGCGACATCTTCTTCTCGATCCCGTACATCCTGGCGGCGGTCGTGGTGATGAGCGTGTTCGCGCAGTTCCGCAACGTGTTCACCCTCGCCTTCGCGATCGGCGGCTTCGCCTGGGCCTCGACGGCCCGCGTCGTGCGCGCCGAAGTGCTGAGAGTGAGGCAGGCGGACTTCGTGATGGCCTCCCGGGCGCTCGGCAAGTCGCGCTTCGGCACGCTGGTGTCGCACGTGATCCCCAACGCGATCGCTCCGCTGCTCGTCGTGACCACGCTGAGCCTCGCCGCGGCCATCGTCGCGGAGGCGACGCTGTCGTTCCTCGGCGTCGGTCTCGGCAGCGACACCATGAGCTGGGGCAACGACATCAGCCAGGCGCAGCAGTCGCTGCGCGTCGCGCCGATGGCGCTCATCTATCCGTCGATCGCGCTGACCATCACGGTGCTCGCGTTCATCATGCTGGGCGAGCTCGTGCGAGACGCCCTCGACCCGAGAGCGAGGGCGCGCCGATGAGCACCACCGCCGACACGCCGCTGCTGCGGATCCGCGACCTGAAGGTGGCCTTCGACACTCAGAAGGGCTCGCGCGAGGTTCTGCACGGCGTCAACCTCGACCTGTATGCCGGCGAGACGCTGGCCATCGTGGGCGAGTCCGGATCCGGCAAGTCGACGACCGCGTCCGCGATCATCAACCTGCTGCCCGGCACCGGCCACGTCACCGCGGGGAGCATCACCCTCGACGGTCAGGAGCTGACCGGTCTCACCGAGGGCCAGATGGAGAAGATCCGCGGTCGCGAGATCGGCTATGTCCCGCAGGATCCGATGTCCAACCTCAACCCGGTCTGGTCGATCGGCTTCCAGGTCAAGGAGGCGATCCGTGCGAACGGCCTCGCCAACGGCCGCAAGGAGATCGAGGCGCGGGCCATCGAGGTGCTGCAGCAGGCGGGTCTCGCCGACGCCGCCAAGCGTCTGCACCAGTACCCGCACCAGTTCTCCGGAGGCATGCGCCAGCGCGCCCTGATCGGCATCGGCCTCGCGGCCGATCCGAAGCTGCTCATCGCGGACGAGCCCACCTCGGCGCTCGACGTGACCGTGCAGCGCGTGATCCTGGATCACCTGGCGTCGCTCACCAAGGAGAAGGGCACCTCGGTCCTGCTGATCACGCACGACCTCGGCCTCGCGGCCGAGCGTGCCGAGAAGATCATCGTCATGCAGAACGGCGAGATCGTCGAGGCAGGCCCCAGCCGGGAGATCCTGGAGAACCCGCTGCACCCGTACACGAAGAAGCTGGTGGCCGCGGCGCCCAGCATCGCGTCGCAGCGGATCCAGGCCGTCCACGAGCGGCAGGGCATCGAGACCAGCGAGGACATCGCCGGCATCCCGCCGACCGTGTCCGTGCGGAACCTGACCAAGGACTACAAGATCCGTCAGGGCCAGTTCCGCAGCGTCCCGTTCCGGGCCGTCGACGACGTCTCGTTCGACATCCCGAAGGGCAAGACGCTGGCGCTGGTCGGCGAGTCGGGGTCGGGCAAGTCCACCGTCGCGAAGATGGTGCTCAAGCTCGAGGACGTGACGAGCGGATCGATCGCGATCGACGGCGTCGACACGGCCGGCCTGTCCGGTCGCGAGACCCTCGCGCTGCGCCGGCGCATGCAGCCGGTGTTCCAGGACCCGTACGGATCCATGGACCCGCTGCGCAACATCGGCAACACGATCTCGGAGCCCCTGGACATCCACGGCGTGGGCGACAAGGCCTCGCGCCAGGAGCGCGTGCTCGAGCTGCTCGACCAGGTGTCGCTGCCGCGCGAGCTGGCGACGCGGTATCCGAACGAGCTGTCCGGCGGTCAGCGTCAGCGTGTCGCGATCGCGCGCGCCCTGGCGCTCAAGCCCGACATCGTCGTCCTCGACGAGGCGGTCTCCGCGCTCGACGTGCTGGTGCAGGACCAGATCCTGAAGCTGCTCGCCGAGCTGCAGAGCGAGCTCGACCTCACCTATCTCTTCATCACCCACGACCTCGCGGTCGTGCGCGTCGCCGCCGACCTGGTGTGCGTCATGGAGAAGGGCAAGCTGGTCGAGCAGGGCACGGTGGACGAGATCTTCGCCAACCCGCAGCAGGAGTACACGGATCGTCTGCTCCAGGCGATCCCCGGCGTCTCGATCGCCCTGGGCGGTCGCGGCGCGTGAGCTCGATGGAGCAGATGCCCGTGGGCGCGCGGACCTACCGCGCGCCCACGGGCATCGCCGTTCTCGTGGTGTGCGCGGCGATCGCGGTGTTCCTGCTCGGCGACGCCGTGATCCGGGGGAGCTGGGGCCTGATGCTCCTGCTCGCACCGTGGGTGCTGCTCGTGCTCTGGCTCATCTACGTGATCAGCGTCGTGTCGATGGTGCACGTCGACGAGGAGGGCGCCAGGGTGCAGAACTTCCTGCGGCGCACGCGGTTCGGTTGGCGCCGGGTCACCGAGCTCGACCTGCGCTGGCAGCTGGACTTCACCCTCGACGACGGCCGCTCGCTGGCGTGCTGGGGCGGCCCTGGACGGATCCAGTCGCCGCGCATGAAGCGCTCCGGCGAGCTCAACGTGCCGCAGAGCCTCCAGACGCTCACCGACGTGCGCGCCCGCTGGGAGAACGCGATCGAGCGTCCCGCCGGCGCCGTGGGGGAGGGCGCGGACGCGCCGATCCGGCGCAGCTGGGACTGGCCCGCGCTGGGCGCCCTGGCCGTGATCGTCGTCTGGGCGGCGATCGCGATCGCGGTCACCCGCTGACCCCGCCTCGATGCGCCGGGTCCCGCGCGCCTCAGTGCGGCGGCAGGCCGAAGAGCGCGGGCCAGGTCGTGGCGACCCACGGGTAGCCGACGAACACCGCGGCGTCGATGAGGAAGTGCGCCACCAGGAACGGCAGGAGCCGTCCCGTGCGCAGGAACAGGAAGCCGAAGAGCAGCCCCATCCCGAGGTTGCCCACGAACGCCCCCGGCCCTTGGTAGAGGTGATAGCTCGCGCGCAGCACGGATGTCGCCAGCACGATCGTCCAGGGGCCCCAGCCGAGCTGACGCAGCCGGGCGAACAGATAGCCGAGCACGACGAACTCCTCCTGGATCGCGGCGCGCGCCGCGGAGAGCAGGAGGACCGGGATCGTCCACCAGTACGCGCTCTGCGCGCCGGGGTCCACGGCCACGAAGAGCCCGGTGAGCCGTCCGACGACGTAGAGGGCGAGGCCCGGAACGCCGATCGCGAGCACCAGGGAGGCGCCCCATCCGATGTCGCGTCCGATGCGGCGCCCGTCCAGGCCGAGGGCGCCGAGACGCGGTCGTGCCGGGAGCCAGAGCAGGAAGCACACCAGCAGCACCGGTGCCACGGAGAACGCGATCCCGAGCAGCTGGTACAGCAGGTCGAACACCTGCCGGTCGGAGAGCGCGGGATTCAGCGTCGCGGACTGCTGGGCGAGCGGCGTCGGGCGGGAGTAGCGGTCGATGAGCTGCACCACGGCGTAGACGGCCGACTGCCCGAGCCCGAGCGCGAGCACGATCGCGATCTCCCACCGGAGCCGCGTCCGCGACGGCGCGTCCGGCGGGGGCGGGGGCAGGGCGATCCTCATGCGTCGAGCGTAGGGCGGAGCCGTATGGATCCGCCGCGGGTGCGCGGGCGGGTCTGTCCGCAGAGGGCGTCCAGGTGCGGTGATGTATCCTGAAGAGTCCGGAATCCCGGGCGAAACCCCATCTGCATTGGATTCCTTCATGGCGCACGCCCTCCGTTCCGATCTCCGCAACGTCGCCATCGTCGCGCACGTCGACCACGGCAAGACCACGCTGGTCGACGCCATGCTCCGCCAGACCGGATCCTTCGGCGAGCATGCGCACGTCGAGGAGCGCGCGATGGACTCCAACGACCTGGAGCGTGAGAAGGGCATCACGATCCTCGCCAAGAACACGGCGATCACGTACAACGGCGTGCACACCGACACCCCGATCACGATCAACGT
>JABLTH010059137.1_pt1 | contig 15149 bp, 16 predicted proteins | sample 7875711 | NCBI WGS metagenome assembly JABLTH01 (sample SAMN14941262, study PRJNA633318) | bioreactor metagenome | isolation source: bioreactor | place: China | collected 2019-03-05 | reverse complement strand
GTTCCCATTCCGAACACGGAAGTTAAGCCCTGCTTCGGCGATGGTACTGCCGGGCTTCCCCGGTGGGAGAGTAGCGCGACGGTGGGATTTCTTCGGACGGCGCCAGCCGCGGATGCGGCTGGCGCCGTCGTCGTATCGGCACTCGCTAGGGTGTCTCGGTGACCTCGAGATACGTCACGATCGACACCGCCGCCTCCGTCGCGGCCGCCGGTTCCGAAGCGCGGCCTCAGTCGGCAGGCGCTCCGAGGCCGAGCGCCTGCGGCGCTACGCCGGAGCGAACGACCATGACGGTCGGCCCGGTCGAGTAGAGCGGCATCCGGTGCGCCATCCAGTCTCCGCCCTTCGCGCGGTCGAACCAGAGCGAGAACCGCGGCAGGAACGGCTTCACGACGGCCGACAGCACGGGGCCGAAGTCGAGCTCGTAGCGCACTTCGACCAGCCGGCTCTCGCCGGCGCCCGCGCCCTCGCCGGGCGCGAGTCTGGCCTTCGCGTCGACGATGCGCGGCCCGCCGCGGCAGATCGCGATCTGGAAGGCGATCTCGCCGGTCTCGCCGCGCACCAGCGGCAAGAACAGGAGGTTCATCGGCGCGAGCGCGACGCGGTCGCCCTCGTCGATCGCGAGCTCGGAACGCTCGCCTTCCGGCGACGTGCAGCGCAGGACGCGTGCTGCGTGGTCGACCCGCAGGGAACCGAGTCCGTGGCCGGCCGCGAGCTCGGTGCGCGATTCTTCGAAGATCGGGCGCAGGTGCGCGCCGCCGTCGACCGGAGCGAGCTCCGCGGTGAGCCGGTTCGCGACCTTCCCGTCGATGTGGCTTTCGGAGAGCAGCGAGACGTCGCCGTTCGGGAGCTCGTCGAAGCGCACGTGCGCCTCTCCGACGCGCTGGCCCGTCTCGTCGAGCGTCTGGGCGGCGATGTCGCCGTAGCTCCGGGGGCGCGGCAGGCTGAGCGCGGACTCGCCGGCCGCCGGGAGGCCGAAGACGGCCAGCAACACGAGTGCAGCCGATGCGAGGGGGCGGCGCATCGCCCGAGTGTAGCGTTCCGCCCCCCGCCCCGTCGGCTCGGAGGCGCCGACCGGCTATCCTGCGGCTCGATGGCGAAGGGGAGCGAGACAGCGCAGGCCGGCCCCGTTCTGCGCCGCGCTCCCGTTCCCGCGCTCGGCTGCGTCCACCAGCTCGTTCTGCCGACGCCGTGGGAAGTGGGGCCGGTCCAGATCTATCTCGTCGAGAGCGAGCCGCTCACGCTGATCGACACGGGCGTTCGCGATGCGCCGTCGTGGTCGGCGCTCGACGCCGGCCTCGAGCAGATCGGCTACGGCGTCGAGGACGTGCGCCGCGTCGTCCTCACGCACTTTCACGGCGACCATCTCGGGCAGACGCAGCGGCTCCGAGAGGCGGGTCCCGGACTCGAGGTGCTCGCGCACGAGCTCGAGGTCGAGAGCGTCGAGAATTTCGCCGAGGGCCGGTCGGAGGACATCGAGGCCGCCGCCGCGCTGCTGCGAGAGCACGGCGTTCCCGGCGACGTGATCGCGCGGCAGTCGGAGATGCGGCGGCGCTGGATCGCGGAGGACGCAGCGCTCTGCGAGTCGACGCGCGTCGACCGCGCCGTTCGCGACGGAGAGCGCATCGGCTTCAAAGACCTCGAGCTCGAAGTGATCCATGCGCCCGGCCACACGGCGGGGCATCTGCTGCTTCACGAACCGCGAACGCGAACGCTCTTCACCGGCGACCATCTGATGGGCGAGGCCGTTCCGTTCACCGAGACGTACTACGAGCCGGGCGCGCCCGACCCGCACGACCCGCTCGCTCGCAGGCCGCGCTTCCGCGGGCTCGCCGGCTATCTCGCGAGCCTTCGCGACCTGCGGCGGCGAGCGTTCGACACGATCCTTCCGGCGCATGGCGGCGTCGTCGATCGTCCCGCGCGCTGCATCGACGACGCGATCCTCTTCTACGAGGTGCGCGTGCAGCGCGTTCTCCGTGCGCTCGAGAAGCTGGGCGCTTCGCGCCACGAGACGACGGCCTGGCAGGTGTGGGAGTCGCTGTTCCCGAAGGCGGACCCGGTCACGCAGATGACCAAGCGGATGATGATGGTGATCGGCGCGCTCGACGTGCTCGAGGACGCCGCGCGTGTCGCGGTTTCGCGAAGCGCCGGCGGGCGCCTCGTCTACCGCATCGTCTGAAGGGCGATCCGGCGGCGCCTTACTGCTGCGGTCGTCGCGCGCCGCCTGCAGGCTGCGGCGGCGCGGCGGCGCCTCGCGAGGGACCTACGGCCGCGATCCGAGCAGATAGACGGCGAGGTCGTAGCGCTCTTCGTCGCTGAGCGTGAAGACCGGCATCGGCGGCGTCGGCGCGGCGAGAAAGGCTGCGAGGTCGTCGATCGAGTAGCGCTGCGAGAGGTTCGCGAGCGGAACGACCACGACGCCCTGCTGCGTTCGCCCGGTCACGTGGCAGCGCCAGCAGCCGGTCTCCTCGAAGAGCGTCTCGCCGTGCTCGCTGCGACCCTTCGCTTCGCTGAGCGGCAGCGCGGCGAGCGGGAAGCGGCTCGCAGGCCGTTCGGGGACCGCGGCGGCCGCCGCCGCGGCCGGCGCTGCTCCTTGCGCCACGCGATAGACCGATCCCGCGTAGTCGTCGGAGACGTAGAGCGCGCCGTCCGGCCCCTCGGCGACGTCGACGGGCCGGCCGATCACGTCGCCATCGCGCTCGAAGCCGGTCATGAAATCGCGCTCGTCGATCGTGCCGTCGTCGCGCCAGTGCAGCGAGACGACCCGGTAGCCGTCCTTGCGCGTGCGGTTCCACGAGCCGTGCAGCGCGACGAGCGCAGCGCCGCGCAGCTCGGCGGGCGCGTTCGCGCCGCGCACGAAGGTCATCCCGAGCGGCGCGTTGTGCGGGCGGAATCCGTGAGCCGGCGGGGCCGACGCGGCGATCTCGGCTTCGTGGCCCGCACCGAAGTCCGGATCCGGAATGCGGTCGCCGTTCGCGAACGGCCAGCCGTAGAACGCTCCCTTGCGGATCTCGTTCAGCTCGCACGGCGGAAAGTCGTCGCCGAGAAGGTCGCGTCCGTTGTCGGTCGCGTAGAGCTTTCCGGTCCCGGGCTGCCAGTCGAAGCCGACCGAGTTCCGGAGCCCCGTCGCGTAGATCTCCTCGCCCGTTCCGTCGGGCCGGTAGCGGAGGATCGCGGCGCGCCGCCGGTCCTTCTCGAGGCAGACGTTGCAGCTCGACCCGACGCTCACGTACATCGCTCCGTCCGGTCCGAAGCGCAGCGTTCGCGTGAAATGGTTCTCGCCGCCGGGAATCCCCGTGACGATCCGCTCGAAGGCTCCCTGCGTCCGGCCGGTCGCGGGGTCGAAGCGCACGCGGCCGATCGCGCCGGTCTCGGCGACGTAGAGCCAGCCGTCGTACAGATCGAGTCCGTGCGGCCGGTCGAGCCCCTCGAGCACGACGCGCGCGCCGTCGCTCCGGCCGTCTGCGTCGCGGTCCGGCGCGAGCAGCACGATCTTTCCCGAGCGGGTCTGGCTCACGAGCAGGTCGCCCGACGGCGTGAATCGCAGCAGGCGCGCGTTCGGGAGGCCCTCGGCGTAGCGCGTGAAGGAGAAGCCGGCCGGCACGCGAAGCCGCTCGTCGAGCCGCGCCTGCGGCGGCGGGTCGATGCCGCGCCCGAACAGGAGCTGGCGCAGCGGCGCGTTCACCGCGAACCGCTCCGGGAGGAAGAGCCGGCAACAGCCGACCAAGACGAGGGCAACCAGGCCGGCCCCGAGGACGGTGGTGCGGAGAGGACGGCGCACCCGGGCGATCCTATCACGCGGCGGCGGCCCGGCCTGCCGGCCGGAGGCGCGCATCCCCCCGGCTTTGCGGCGCTTCCCGGCGGGGGTTGACGGGAGCCATCGCATGGCGCACTCGTATCGGCCCACCGGAGGCGTCGATGGCATCGAGGATTCGCAAGGGCGACCTGGTTCAGGTCATCACGGGAGCCGATCGCGGCAAGCAGGGCCGCGTCCTCGCCGTCGACCGCGAGCGCGGCCGCGTCCGCGTCGAGCGCGTCCGCGTGCAGAAGCGGCACCTCAAGCCCGGCCGCGGGCCGAACCGCTCCGGCGGCGTGATCGAGCAGGAAGGCTACGTCGACGCGTCGAACGTGATGCTCGTCGATCCGCAGTCCGGCAAGCCGTCGCGCGTCCGCGTGAAGGCCGACCCGAGCGGTGGGCGCCGCGTGTTCGCGAAGAGCGGCGCCGAGGTCCCCGAGGCGGGGCGTCGCTGATCGCGGGCGGCGAGCGCGCGGCATCGCGCGCGCCCGCAGCGTCGCGGACATCGTCGGGACGAACAGCGGCTCCGCGAGCGGAGCGGGAAGGCAGCCATGGCCAAGAGCAAGCGCGAGAAGATCAAGCTCGAATCGTCGGCGGGGACCGGCCACTTCTACACGACGGCCAAGAACAAGACGAACACGCCGAACAAGCTCGAGCTCAAGAAGTACGACCCCGTCGCGCGCAAGCACGTCGTCTACAAGGAGACGAAGCTCCGCTGACGGGCGGCTCTCCACGCCCCATCCACCATCAGAAGGATCCGCAATGGCCTGGGTGATCACCCATCTGTGTCGGGATTGCCTCGATCTGAGCTGCGTCGAAGTGTGCCCCGTCGACTGCATCTACGGCTACACGGGGACCGACGCCGAGACGTTCCCGAACCAGCTCTTCATCGACCCGGACGAGTGCATCAACTGCGGCGTGTGCGAGCCGGAGTGCCCGTGGGAAGCGATCTTCGAGGACGAGCAAGTCCCGGAGGTCTTCCACGAGGCCATCGCGATCAACGCGAAGCTCACCGAGCACAAGGATCAGTTCGAGGTTCCGCCGAAGGTCGACAAGGAGCGCCCGACCCCGGAGCAGATCGCCGCGAACAAGGCGAAGTGGGGCTACGGGGGGTAGGGCCGCGCGCGGCGGACGGCCAGGCCAGCGATCGCCCGCCGGCGCTCAGCCTCGCGGCGAGACACGATCGAACGCGGTCGCCATGACGTCGACCGGCGCCTCGCGGCCGGTCCAGAGCCGGAACTGCTCGGCCGCCTGCAGGACGAGCATCCACTTGCCGCCGATCGTCCGCGCGCCGCAGGCCTCGGCATCGCGAAGCAGCCGCGTTCGCTCGGGCTCGTAGACCGCGTCCATCACCAGCGCGTCGGCGGGAATCGCTGCGGCGGGAACCGGCGACTCGTCGGAGCGAAGTCCGGCGCTCGTCGTGTTCACGAGCACGTCGAATCGGGCCTTCCCGATGGCGCCGAGGTCGCCGCTGCCGTGCGCGCCGAGCTCGCGCGCGAGCGTGGCCGCGCGCGCCGGCGTTCGGTTCAGCACCGTGACGTGCGCGCCGCGCTGGAGCAGGCCGAAGACGACGCCGCGCGCCGCGCCGCCCGCGCCCAGCACCACGGCACGCGCGCCGGCGAGTCCGCGCTCGCGTTCGAGCGCCTGCACCGCGCCGAGCCAGTCGGTGTTGTGGCCGACGAAGCGATCCCCGTCGCGAACGATCGTGTTGACGGCGCCGATGCGCCGCGCGGTCTCGTCGACGTCGTCGAGGAGCGGGATCACCGCCTCCTTGTGCGGGAGCGAGACGGAGAGCTGGCGGGCGCCGAGCGCGTGCGCGCCGCGGACCGCGTCGCGAAGCCGGTCGGGCGGAACGTCGAACGCGAGGTACACGGCGTCGATGCCGAGCGCGGCGTACGCCGCTCGGTGCATGGCCGGCGACCGCGTGTGCCCGGCGGGGTGCAGGAGCACGCCGCACAGCGCGGTCGAAACGCCCGCCGCAGCGCTCAGCTTCCATCCTCTCGCGCACGCTGCAGAGCGGCCTTGAGGTCTTCCCAGACGAGCCGGCGATTCTCGGGCGTGTACTGCCGCAGGACGAACGCCGGGTGGAAGGTGGGCATCACGGGGATTCCGCGATACGCGTGCCACGTCCCCCGCACCTTCGTGATCGCGACGTCGCGGCCGAGCAGCAGGCTCGTCGCCGGCTTTCCGAGCGCGACGATCACGCGCGGCGCGACCGCGTCGATCTGCCCGTCGAGGAAGGGCCGGCACGCCGCCACCTCGTCGGGTAGCGGTGTGCGGTTTCCCGGCGGACGACACTTCACGATGTTGCAGATGTAGACGTCGCGCCGGGCGATGCCGAGCCCCTTCTCGATCATGCTCGTGAGCAGCTCTCCGGCGCGGCCGACGAAGGGCACTCCGCGCAGGTCCTCCTGCTCGCCGGGCCCTTCGCCGACGAACATGAGCGCCGCGGTCGGGCTGCCGTCTCCGAACACGATGTTCGTTCGCCCCTCGCACAGGCGGCAGCGCGTGCATTCGCCGAGCGCTGCACGGACGGCGTCGAGGCCCGCGTCCGCCCCGGCCGCCGGCGCGCCGCGATCCGCCGGCGGCCGCTCCGCGAGAGGCGGCGAAGCCGCGCGGTCCGCAGCCTCGGCCGGGTCACGATGCGTGGACCGCGGCGTCGCCGCGGGAGACGCCGGCGCCGCCCGGCTGCGGTCGATCGCTTCGACGCCTTCCTCGGCGAGCTCGGCGAGCAGGGCCCGCGCCGAACGCACGAGCGCGCGGGCCTCGTCCCTCAGCGCCCCGTCCACTGCGGGCTCCGTTTCTCGAAGAAGGCGCGGATGCCCTCCTTCGCGTCGTCGGTGAGCGACGTGAGGACGATCATCTCGCGCAGGTAGCGCAGGGCCGCGCCGTACTCCATCTCGCACATCGTGTAGACCGCCTCCTTGCCGAGACGAACCACCGACGGCGAGAGCGCCGCGAGGCGTGCGGCGAGCGCGTCGAGCTCGGCGTCGAGCTCGGCGTCGGGGACGACGCGCGTCACGAGCCCGAGCGCGAGCGCCTCACGCGCGCCGACGCGCCGGCCGGTGAGCAGCAGGTCGAGAACGGCCTTGCGGCTCCCGGTGGCGCGATAGATCGGCGCCGAGACGACCATCGGCAGCAGGCCGATCTCGATCTCCGGGAGCCCGAGCACTGCGCTCTGCGCCGCGAGCGTGAAGTCCGCAGCGACCGCGAGCCCGCAACCGCCCGCCAGCGCGAAGCCCTGCACGCGGGCCACTACGGGAGGTCCGGCGCGGTGCATCGCCAGGATCACGCGCGCAACCGCGTCGAAGTGGCTCCGGCTCGCCTCGATCGTCTGATGGCCGAGCAGCTCGCCGAGGTCGGCGCCGGCGCAGAACGCGCGCTCGCCGGCGCCGCGCAGGACGATCACGCGCACGGATTCGTCGGCCCCCGCCGCGTCGAAGGCGGCCTCGAGCTCGGCGAGCGTCGCGCGGTCGAGCGCGTTGCGGCGCGCCTCGCGGTCGATGCAGATCGTTCGCACGCCGGCCGCCGAAGTGCTGACGGCGACGCTCGTCACGCTAGCCCTCGGGCCCCGCCCGCCGGAAGACGCGCCCGAGCGCTCCGACGTGCGCAAGCGGCGCGTGCGCGGCGGACGCGTCCGCACCGGTCGCAGGGGGCGCGGCGCTCGACGCCGAGCCCGGCGGCTTCGGGCGCCCGGTGCCGGCCTCGATCGTGCCGTGCTTCTGCGCGTCGATCTTCGCTTCGACTTCGAAGCGGAAGCCCGGGTCGTTCGCGTCGTCGTGGCAGGTGCCGCAGACCTGGAGGATCGCGCAGGTCTTGCACTTGTCGCCGAGCGACACGATCGTGCCGCGCTTGGCGGATCCGCTCGCGACGTGGTCGCTTCCCGGCCCGTGGCAGCTCTCGCAGCCGACCGACGCGAGGCCGGGGCTTCCCGCGAGCCCGCCCGCCGGCGCGAAGCCGCCGGGCCGGCCGAAGCCGGTCGTGTGGCACTTGAGGCAGGCCTCTTCGGTCGTCTTCTTCTTCGCTTCGAGCGATTTCACGGAGCGTGCGTGCGGGCCCTTCTCCCACGTGGCGTACTCGCTCGTGTGACAGCCCTGACACGCCGCCGATCCGACGAAGCGCGCGTTCGTGGTGCCGAGGATCGGCTCGCGCGGCCGGCCCTGCGCCTCGAGGATCCGGCGCTTCTCCGCGAGCGGAAGCGACGCGAGGCTCGCGATCGACTTGCAGCCGACCTTCGGGACGAACGCCGAGTAGGAGAACCCGAGCGAGTGCTTCGCATCGTGGCACGTGGCGCAGGCGGGTGCGAAGTCGCCGCCCTTCACGAAATCGGGAGACTGATGCGGGCCGCCTCGCCCGTGACAGCTCTCGCATCCGACGTTCTCGAGCTGAGGTGCGGGCGGCGTGATCGTGTAGCCCCCCGGCTTGCCCCAGCCGACGACGTGGCAGCCGGCGCACTCGGAGTCGCGCTCGGCGCCGTGCCGAACGAGCGTCGCGAACGCCCCGGCGTGCGCGGTGAGCTGCCAGGTTTCGGTCGGGCCCTCGTGGCAGACCGCGCAGAACTCGTTGCCGCTGTAACCCGTCGACGAGAGCAGCATCGGGACGGGCCGGCCGGCGAGCTTCGCGAGCCGCATTCGCATCAGCGGCTCGTCCTGCGGGTTTCCCCAGCCACGAACGCGCGCCATCACGCGGCCGTCGCGCCCGATCAGGAACGTGTCGGGCACCCCGGCCATCGCGCCGTACGCGGTGCGGATCTTGTAGTCGGGATCGAGAACGACCGGGAAGAACGAGAGGCCGTCCTCCTCGAGCGTCGCCTTCACCGACGCGACGTGGTCGAGGACCGAGACGCCGATCAGCACGGGCCGCTCGCTCTCCGGGATCTTCGGCAGCTCCTGCTTCAGGAACTCGAGCTCGTGGTGGCAGTGCGGGCACGTGTGGAGGAAGAAGATGAGGATCACGGGCTTGCCGCGCAGCGACGCGAGCTCGAACGGCGGGCCGCCGTCCAGTCGCGGCGCCGTGAACGCGGGCGCGACCGGATGCTCGCCGAGCGACGTCTCGACGGCGGGCGCCGCTTCGGGCAGCCGCAGCGACTGCCGCACGAAGCCCTCGATGGCCGCGGCGGGGTCGGGGCCCTCCTTCGGGAACTGGCCCATCCCGAACAGCACGTTTCCACTCGCGTCGGCGGCGATGAGCGCAACCGGAACCGGCACGCCGAGCTTCTTCGCGATCTGTCCGTTCGGGTCGTCGATCACCCGGTAGTCGATTCCCTTGGCCTTCACGAACGCTTCGAGCGTCCTGCGGTCGCTTCCCGCAGCGACGCCGACGAGCGCGAAGTTCTCCGAGCCCTGGATGCGCGAGAGACCCGCGAGGGCCTTCGCGACGACGGCCGCGTCGGGGATTTCGGGGTTGAACAGGAAGAGCAGCAGGCGCTTGCCGAGGAACGACGCCGCCGTGACGTGCTCGCCCGTGAGGGTCACGCCCTCGAACGCGGGCAGCGGGCGCTCGGTGCGCTTCGGCTCGGAGGCCGTCGCTGCGGCCGGCGCCGCTACGGAGGAAGGAGTCGAAGCCGACTTCGCCGCCGGCGCTGCGCCGTCCCTGCATCCGAGCGCGAGCGCCGCGGCGAGAAGGCACGCGGTGGGCCAGGCTCGCACGCGCCGCAGCATAGGAAGGGGGCAGGGCGCGGGCAACGGCCGCGCGCGCCGGTCGGCGTCAGCGCGTTCGGCCGCGGAGCTCGGCGAGGCGGTTTCGGAACAGCGCGTTGTCGGGCTCGTAGGTGAGAGCGAGCTGCAGATTGCGGATCGCCGCTGCGGCGTCGCCCTCCGCGAGGTCGGCGGTCGCCTGCGCGTAGAATCGCCGTCCCTGCGGCGTGCGCCCTTCGCGCTCGTCGCGGGTGCGCTGCGTCGCCGCCGCGGCCGACTCGACGAGCTGGAGCCGGCGTGCGCCGCCGTCCTGTCCGAGCGCCTCGTCGTACAGGCGCCTGCGCCGCGGGTCCCGCAGCACCGAATACGCCTCGGTGACTCGCCGTGCGATGCGTTCGACCGCCGTCCGCAGCTCGGGATCGAGCCTGCGGTTCGCATCCGGATGGAAGCGCCGCGATGCGGCGTGGTACGCCTCCCGCAGCGCGCTTCCGGCGGTCCCGCGCGGGGCCTCGAGGAGCTCGTAGTAGTCGAGCTCGTCGAGCACCTTCGCGAGCGCCCGAAGCTCGGACGGCGCGAGCGTGACGGGCACTGAGGCTCAGCCCCGCCGCGGCGACCCGGGCGGCGTCTCGCCGTCCGGATCTTCCGCGCCGGCGCCCGCATCGGCCGAGAGGTCGGTCCCGGGCGCTTCGAACAGCGCGTTGCCGGCGGCGTGCGGGCCGAGGTCCGAGAGGTCGGGGTCGAGCTCGATCTCGATTCCGTCGCGCTGGGCCGCGGTGTCCGGCGGAGGGTCGCCGGGCAGCACGTCCGGCAGGACGTCGAGGTCGTCGTCCGCGAGGTCGTCGTCCGCGGCCGGCGCCTCGCCGGCGGCACGGCCCGCCGCGGGCGCGGCCTCGGATCCGGCACGCGCGAGGATGGCCTGGATCTCCTCTTCGCTCAGGCCCGACGAGAGCGTGATCTGCGTCGACGCCTTCTGGCCGGTCGCCGGATCGCGTGCGGTCACGCTCACGATCCCGTCGCTGTTGATCTCGAACGTCACTTCGATCTTCACGTCGCCGCGCCGCGCGCGGGCGAAGCCCGAGAAGACGAACTCGCCGAGCAGCGCGTTGTCCGCGGCCTGTCGCGACTCGCCCTGGTAGACCCGGATGCGCACGCTCTCCTGGAAATCCTGGAAGGTGGTGAACGTCCGCGTCTGCTCGATCGGGACCGGTGTGTTGCGCTCGATCACGGTCTCGGCGAGCCCGCCCGCGACGCCGATCTTGAGCGAGAGCGGCGTCACGTCGAGCAGGAACGCCTGCTGCTCGGGCGCCATCAGCGACGCCGCGTGCAGCGCCGCTCCCATCGCGACGACCTCGTCCGGGTTCACGTCCGTGCGCGGCTCTTGCTGGAAGTAGTCGCGAACGGCGTTTCGGATCAGCGGCAGCCGGGTCGGCCCGCCGACGAGGATCACGCCCGACAGGTCGCGCGTCACGAGGCCCGCCTGCTGCAGCGCCTCGTCGCAGACCTTGAAGGTGCGAAGGATGAGGTCGTTCACGAGGCTCGCGTACTCGGTGATGCCGAGGCGCCGCTCGACCGAGAGGCTCCGGCCGTCGCTCGTCTGGATCACGTCCGGGATGCGGATCTCGGTCTCGTCCTCGACCGAGAGGGACTTCTTGGCCGATTCGGCGGCGACCTTCAGCTTCTCGAGCGCGTACGGGTCCGAGCGCAGGTTGATCCCGTGCTGCGCGCTGAACTCGTCGGCGAGCAGGTCGATCACGCGGTCGTCGAAATCGTCGCCGCCGAGAAAGGTGTCGCCGCAGGTCGAGAGCACCTCGAAGACGTCCTTGCCGATCTCGAGCACCGAGATGTCGAACGTGCCGCCGCCGAGGTCGTAGACCGCGACCTTCTGGTTGAGGCCCTTGCCGAAGCCGTAGGCGAGCGCCGCGGCCGTGGGCTCGTTGAGGATGCGCAGCGCTTCGAGGCCCGCGATGCGGCACGCATCGCGCGTGGCCTGGCGCTGGTTGTCGTTGAAATAGGCGGGCACCGTGACGACCGCCTTGGTGACGGGCTGGCCGAGGCGCGCCTCCGCGATCGACCGCATCTCTCCGAGGATCATCGCGGAGATCTCGGGAAGCGAGTACTCGTGGTCGCGGACCTCGATGCGGACGCTGTGGTTCGGCCCCTCGACGATTTCGTACGAGCAGATCGCCCGCGCCTTCTTCACCTCCTCGGAGAAGAAGTAGCGGCCGATGAGGCGCTTGGACGAGTAGACCGTCGTGCGCGGCGCGTGGATGACGTTCGCGCGCGCCGCGTTGCCGACGACGATGCGGCCGTCGTCCTGGAAAGCGACGACGCTCGCCGTGATGCCTTCGCCGTACGCGTTCGGGAGCACCTCGGGGGCGCCGCCGCGCACGGCCGCCACGCACGAGTTGCTCGTCCCGAGGTCGATCCCGATGGCGACTTCGGACATGCCCCGATCTTCCTCCCGCTGCGCGCCCGGCATGGGGCCTCTGCCGTATCGGCGGAAACGCGGGGGTTCCTGAACCCTTCCCGTCCGCGTTGGCCCGGCGCCGGGGCCTCTGCTATCTCGGCAGCCGTATGTCCGGTCACTCCAAATGGGCCACGATCAAGCGCAAGAAGGGCGCAGCCGACGCGAAGCGCGGCAAGATCTTCACCAAGCTGATCAAGGAGATCGCCACCGCCGCGCGGATCGGGGGCGGCGACCCGTCGGGCAACCCTCGGCTGCGCCTCGTCATGGACAAGGCGCGCGCTGCCAACATGCCCAAGGACAACATCGAGCGCGCGATCAAGAAGGGCACGGGCGAGGGCGCCGCCGACCAGTACGAAGAGGTGATCTACGAGGCCTACGGCCCCGGGGGCACGGCGATCCTGATCGAGGTTCTCACCGACAACCGCAACCGGGCGGTCGGCGAGATCCGGCACGCGCTCGCGAAGCACGGCGGCAACCTCGGGTCGACCGGCTGCGTCGCGTTCCTGTTCGAGAAGAAGGGATCACTCGTCTTCGAGCGCGCGGGGATCGACGCCGACGCGCTCCTCGAGGCGGCGCTCGAGGCCGGGGCGGACGACGTGGTCGACGCGGCCGAGAGCGTCGAGGTGGTGAGCGCCCCCGCAGGCTTCGAGGCCGTGCGCGACGCCCTCGCGGCGAAGGGGTTCACGGCCGCGAGCCTCGGCATCGAGATGAGGCCGAGCACGACGGTGAAGCTCGAGGCGAAGGACGCGGAAGCCATGCTCCGGCTCTCCGACGCGCTCGAGGATCTGGACGACGTGCAGAACGTCTACGCGAACTTCGACATCTCCGACGAGGAGATGGCGAGGCTGGCGTAGCTCGGACGCCGGGCCGGGGGGCCGCTCCGGCGCCCGCGAGGATCGCGAAGCCGAGCGCGTGCGCCGCGGGCGCAGCGCCCGGGGGTGGGGGGCGAATTCGCATCCTGGGGATCGATCCGGGCTCGAGCGCCACGGGGTTCGGGATCGTCGAGCGCCGCGCGGGCCGCGTTCATCACGTGGCGCACGGGACGCTGCGGCCCCCGCGCGGCCGGCCGCTCCCCGACCGCCTCGCCTTTCTGTACGCGGAGCTCGTGGCGCTGCTCGCCGAACGAAGGCCGGAAGCGGTGGCGGTCGAGCGTGTCTTCGTCGCGGCGAGCCCGCGCGCGGCGCTCGTGCTCGGGCACGCGCGCGGCGTCGTGCTCGCGGCTGCGGCCGCAGCGGGCGTGCGCGTGAGCGAGTACGCGCCCGCCGAGGTGAAGCTCGCCGCCACGGGGTCGGGGGCTGCGGCCAAGCCCCAGGTGCAGGCCATGGTGCAGCGCCTTCTCGCGCTCGAGAAGGCGCCGCCTCGCGACGCGGCCGACGCACTGGCGGTCGCGCTGTGCCACGCGCAGGCGGGCCCGCTCGCCGCGCTGCTCGGTCCGCGGGCGACGCGCCGCGGCGCCCGCCGCAGCGGTGTCAGCGCGGCGCGTGCGGGGCCGACGCTCGGCGCTCCTGCAGCGGAGCGAACGGCCGCGGCGCTCGTTCGCGGCGGGGGCCGCCTCGTCGTGCGGCGGGTGCGATGATCGCGTGGCTCGAAGGCGTGCTGCGCGAGAAGACGCCGTCGCGCGTGGTCGTCGTCGCGGGCGGTGTCGGCTACGAGGCGTGGATTCCGCTTTCGACGTTCACGGAGCTGCCCGACGAAGGCAAGACGGTGGCGGTCCACGTGCACACCCACGTCCGCGAGGACGCGCTCCAGCTCTACGCCTTCGCCACCGCCTTCGAGCGCACGCTCTTCGAGCTCCTGCTGCGTGCGACCGGCGTCGGACCGCGGCTCGCGCTCGCGATCCTGTCCGGGCTCGAGGCCACTCGGCTCCTCGATGCGATCCGTCACGGAGCGGTCGCGACGCTGCGTGCGATCCCGGGCGTCGGGCCGAAGATGGCCGAGCGCATCGTCGTCGAGCTGCGCGAGCGTGCGGCGGAGCTCGCCGCCGGCAGCGCGGCGGCGCCGGATGCGGCCGCGGCGCCCGCGCCGTCGGGCGCGGCGGCGCACGACGAGGCCGTATCGGCGCTCGTCAACCTCGGCTATCCGCGCGCGCAGGCGCAGCGGCTCGTCGACGAGGCCTTCGCCGATCTCGGGGCCGGCGCGAGCCTCGAGAGCTGCCTCAAGGCGGCGCTGCGGCGGAGCGCGCGATGAACCGGGAAGACGTGCGCGGCGAGCCGCTCTCGGCGCAGGCGCTCGCCGAAGAGAGCGGGTTCGAGGAGACGCTGCGGCCCCGCTCGCTCGCCGAGTTCGTCGGGCAGACCCGGATTCGCGAGAACCTCGACGTGTTCCTCGAGGCGGCGCGCGGGCGCGGCGAGGCCGTCGATCATCTGCTCTTCTACGGCCCGCCCGGCCTCGGCAAGACGGCGCTCGCGGGGATCGTCGCGCACGAGATGGGCGCGCAGCTCCGCGCCACCAGCGGCCCCGTGATCGAGCGTCCGGGCGATCTCGCATCGCTGCTCACGAACCTCGAGGCGGGCGACGTCCTCTTCATCGACGAGATCCATCGCCTGAGCGCAGCGGTCGAAGAAATCCTCTACCCCGCGATGGAGGACTTCAAGCTCGATCTCGTGATCGGGCAGGGGCCGAGCGCGCGATCCGTGCGGCTCGATCTGCCGCGCTTCACGCTCGTCGGCGCCACGACACGCGCAGGGCTCCTCTCGTCGCCGCTCCGAGACCGCTTCGGGTACGTGGCGCGCCTCGAGTTCTACCCGCCCGCGGAGCTGGTGCGGATCCTCGAGCGCTCGGCGCGCCTTCTCGGTGTCGCGCTCTGCGACGGCGCCGCCGCCGAGATCGGCCGGCGCTCGCGCGGAACGCCGCGCATCGCGAACCGCCTGCTGCGGCGCGTGCGCGACTTCGCCGAAGTGCAGCGAGCGGCGCGGATCGAGCGCGAGCACGCGCGCTTCGCGCTCGAGAGGCTCGACGTCGACGAGGCGGGCTTCGACGCCGTCGACCGCAGTCTGCTCCTCGCGCTGCTCCGCAAGTTCGACGGCGGCCCGGTCGGCCTCGACACGCTCGCTGCGGCGCTCGGCGAGGACCGCGGCACCCTCGAGGACCTGGTCGAGCCGTTTCTCATCCAGAGCGGCTATCTCGACCGCACGCCGCGCGGTCGCGTCGCGACGCGACTCGCCTGGGAGCACTTCGGCCTCGCGAAGCGCGAGCCGACGCTGCTCTAGGAGACCGGCCCCGGTCTTGCCCGGGGCGCGAGGGGCTCGCGCCT
>JABLTH010058628.1_pt1 | contig 15156 bp, 14 predicted proteins | sample 7875711 | NCBI WGS metagenome assembly JABLTH01 (sample SAMN14941262, study PRJNA633318) | bioreactor metagenome | isolation source: bioreactor | place: China | collected 2019-03-05 | reverse complement strand
TCGCTGTCGTAATCGTCTTCGATGATCCACGCGCCGGCTGCGCGTGCGTGCTGGATGAGCGCAAGACGGCGCTCAAGGCTCATCACCGCGCCCAGCGGGTATTGGTGCGACGGCGTGATGTAGATGAGCCTGGGTGGCGTGTCGCGCCAGTCTTCCGCGCGGGGGGCGAGGCCATCGGCGTCGACGCTGATCGGCACCAGGCGCATGTCGGCCGCCTGCAACGCGGCGCGCGCTCCGTAGTAGCCGGGGTTTTCGATCCATGCAGTGTCGCCCGCATCGGCGAGTGTGCGTGCGCACATGTCCAGGCTGTTCTGCGTGCCATCGGTGACGAACACCTGCGTCGCATCGCAGCGCACGCCGCGCGAAACACGCAGGTATTCCGCCACGGCTTGGCGCAGCGCGACGTTGCCTTCGACGGGGCCGTAGCCCATCTGCCCCGGGCCGATGCGGCGCCACCCGCGCTCCATGCAGCGGCGCCATTGCGCCAACGGGAATTCGTCCAGCGCAGGCGTGCCCGGCAGGAAGGGCAGGAGGTCGCTCATCTCGCCGCGCGGGCGTTCGAGGTCTTTCACGCGGTGCGACAGCTCAGGCGCGGCTTCGGGCGCGTGCGCGGGCGTCTGCTGCAGGCCAACGCGCGCCACCACTGTGCCTTGCCGTCGGCTGAGCACGAAGCCCTCCGTGGCGAGCTGCTCGTAGGCGTAGAGCACCGAGTTGCGCGCGATGCCCAGCTCTTCGGCCAGCGTGCGCGATGGCGCCAGGCGCGTGCCTTCCTCGATCTGCCCGCTCAGGATGGCGGCACGCAGGCAGGCATACAGCCGATGCTGTTGTGAGGTGCGCGCTGCGCCTTCGCCGTGCATCGCCGTGCGTTCGTAGTTCGACAGCAGGACGCCGTAGTCCATCGTGGCTCTATGATTTTGGATTTTTGTGGGTCTATGCATGGTGCCACGATTTTTTTATCGTCGGCATATCGATTGACGATTCGGAGCCCCCGCATGTCCACCACAGAACCCACATCGCCCACCGCTCGCACCCGTGTGCGCCGCGTCGCGCACCGCGGCCACTACGACCGCACCACGCTGCACGCCATCCTCGACGAGGCTTACGTCTGCCACATCGCTTTCGCCGACGAGCATGGCGTGCACTGCATTCCCACCGCGTGCTGGCGCGAGGGCGACCACCTTTACATCCATGGCTCCAACGGCAGCCGGATGCTCAAGCTGGCGGGCAGTGGGGCGCAGGTCTGCGTGACCGTCACGCACATCGACGGCCTGGTGCTGGCGCGCTCGGCGTTCAACCATTCGATGAACTACCGGTCGGCCGTCATCTACGGTGCGTTCGAAGTCGTGCCGGAGGCGCAGAAGACTGCGGTGCTCGATACCTTCATGGAAGTGCTCGCGCCTGGCCGTTCGCGACAGGCGCGGCCCGGCAATGCGAAGGAACTTGCCGCCACGACCGTGCTGCGCATTCCGCTGGATGAGGCTGCCTGCAAGGTCCGCACTGGCGGGCCGAAGGATGATCCTGAGGATCTGGACCTGCCGGTGTGGGCTGGCGTGCTGCCGATGGCGTTGCTGCCGTTACCGCCGGTGGTGGAGGCGGCGCCGGGGGGTACGCCTGACTACGTGCAGGAGTGGAGGGACAGTGCTCGCGCACAGGCGGTGGGCGCGGTGATGTCGTGAGGGCTGAGGGGCGCTGGTTGGTTTTGTTTTTTGATTGTGGTGCATCCCTTGTTTCAGCCCCGGCAGGGGATGAAACAACGGGCACACCAAGAACAAAAATCAGTGCACCAGTTGGTTGATCTCAATGATCGGCATGAGCACAGCCAACACGATCAGCAACACGACCACGCCCATCGTCAAAATCAAAGCCGGCTCCAGCAAGCCAGTCAGAAACAACGTGCGACGCTCCAGCTCCTGCGCCTCACCCTGCGCAGCCCGCTCCAACATCGCAGGCAGATTGCCCGTCGCCTCTCCCGAGCGGATCAAATGCACCAGCACAGGCGGAAACTGATTCTGCGCCGCCAACGCCCGCGCCAGCGAAGTCCCCTCCCGCACGCGCGTGGACGCATCTTCCACGTTGGTCTTGAGCGCCACGTTGTTCAGCGTTTCACCCGCTGCCTGTAACCCCCGCAAAATCGGTACGCCGGCACTCGTCAGAATTGCCAGCGTGCTCGCAAACCGCGCTGTGTTGTAACCGCGAACGAGCTTGCCGAACAGCGGCGCTGTCAGCAGCCACTTGTGCCACGACAACCGCAACGCCGGCTGCTTGAGCAGATTGCGGATCAGCACGCCAATGGCCGCCAGCACGATCGCTGCCAGCCAGCCCCAGTTCCGCACAAAATCCGACAGCCACAGCATGATGATCGTGAGCGTCGGCAGCTTTTGCTTGGTGTTGGCAAACACGCTGACCACCTGCGGCACCACATATGACAGCAGAAAGATCACGATCGCAAACGCCACCACCGTGACGATGGCGGGGTACGTGAATGCCAGCTTGATCTTCGATGTGAGCGCGTTGCGGCTCTCGATGTAGTCGGCCAGGCGGGAGAGGACGAGGCCGAGGTTGCCGGAGTGCTCGCCCGCTGAAACGAGGGCGCGATAAATGTCGGGAAAATCCTTCGGATGCTGCGCCAGCGCCACCGACAGCGAGCTGCCGCCCACCACTTCCGCGCGGATGGCCGCGAGCAGTTCGCCGACGTACGCGCGTTCGGCCTGATCGGCCAGCGCGGCCAGCGCTTCATCAAGGGGCAGGCCCGCCACCAGCAGGCTGGCGAGCTGGCGCGTAACCAGCGCGTTTTCCTGGGCGGAGAGCCGCTTGCCGAAGCTCGACCCGCCGCGCTTGGTGGCCTGCGCGCCCAGCGCGTCGACCAGCAGCGGCGTCAGCCCGCGTGCACGCAGCAGCGTGCGCGCCTGACGCGCGCTGTCGGCTTCGATGACACCCTTGTCGGTCTTGCCGGTGGCGTCGGCGGCTTCGTAGCGGAAGGCTGGCATGCGCTATTCGTGTAATCGCGGCTTAGTCACGTGTGACTCGCAGCACTTCTTCCAGCGACGTGGCGCCCGTGTCGATCCAGCGCTGTGCATCCATGCGCATGGTCTGCATACCCTGCCCGATGGCGAACGCCTTGATCTCGGATTCAGCGGCCTGGCGGTGGATCATCGTCTGGATTTCGGGCGTGACAGTCAGCAGTTCGTACACGCCGGTGCGGCCCTGGTAACCGGAGTTACTGCAACGGTCGCAGCCGACGTGATGCCACACCGATTTGCGCGCCGGCGCAGCGGGTGCCACGCCATCGGCAACCGGCGTGCCGGCCACGGCTTCCACTTCCGCAGGCGTGAGTTCGAGCACTTCTTCGCGGCGGCAATGCACGCACAGGCGACGTACCAGCCGCTGCGCCAGCACACCCAGCAGCGACGACGACAGCAGGAACGGCTCGATCCCCATGTCGATCAGGCGCGTCACGGCAGATGCGGAATCGTTCGTGTGCAGCGTCGCCAGCACCAAGTGACCCGTCAGCGAGGCCTGTACGGCAATCTGCGCGGTTTCCAGGTCGCGGATTTCCCCGATCATCACCACGTCCGGGTCCTGGCGCAGGATGGCGCGCAGGGCCTTGGCGAAGGTCATGTCGATCTTCGGGTTGACCTGCGTCTGGCCAATGCCGTCGAGGTCGTATTCGATCGGGTCTTCCACCGTCATGATGTTGGTGGAAGCGGAATCGAGTCGCGACAGCGCCGCGTACAGCGTGGTCGTCTTGCCCGAACCCGTCGGGCCGGTGACGAGCACAATGCCGTGCGGCTGGTTGATGAGGTGGTCAAAGCGCGCCAGCGTGCCGGCGCCCATGCCGAGCTTGCCGAGGTCGAGCCGGCCGGCTTCCTTGTCGAGCAGACGCAGCACTGCGCGCTCGCCGTGGCCGGTGGGCAGGGTGCTCACACGCACGTCCACGGGGCGGCCGCCCACGCGCAGCGTGATACGGCCATCCTGCGGCAGGCGTTTCTCGGCAATGTCGAGCTGCGCCATGATCTTGATACGCGAGATGAGCGCGCCGTGCAGCGCCTTCTTGGGGCGCACGACGTCGCGCAGCGTGCCGTCCACCCGGAAGCGTACGACGGATGCATTCTCGAACGGCTCGATGTGGATATCCGAGGCGCCTTCGCGCGCGGCCTGCGTGAGCAGCGCGTTGATCATGCGGATGATCGGCGCGTCGTCTTCGGATTCGAGCAGGTCTTCCACGGCAGGGATGTCCTGCATCAGGCGCGAGAGGTCGACTTCGCCTTCCACTTCGCCCACCACCTGGGCTGCGCTGCCGTCTTGCGCGTTGTAGGCCGTCTGTGTGGCCGTGGACAGCGCTGCAGTGCTAAGCGTCACCAACTGCAGCGCGCCGAACACGCGGCCGAGTTCAGCCAGCGCCGTGCGCGAGGTTTCGGGGCAGACCCACACCTCCAGCGTGTCGACGTCCTGGCGGGCGACGAGCAGCTTGGCGTCGCGCGCAAACGCATACGGCACCAGCCGCACGGCTGACTGCGAGGGCAGCTCGAGCGCGCTGACGTCGGTGGTGGGAGCTTGCGTTGCCATGGTTCGTTGTCCGTTGTCAGCCACCATTGCGCGGCGCGTTGCCGTCGTAGCCGCCCGAGGTGGGCGCCGCAAAGTTCTGCAGGCGCGGCTGGCTGCGCGTGGTGCCTTGCGGCATCGGCATCGGGGCGCCCGGGGGCACCTGCGTGCCGGCCGGGCCCTTCGGCACGATCGACACATCGCCGTAGTTGTCGGCCGGACGCATGGCGTTGGGCGAGGGCAGCACCGGCGTGTCCTTGTCCGACGTGGTCGGCAGCATGTTCGGCGAGACAAAGCCCTGCTGCGTATCGCGCATGTAGTTGTAGCGGTTGTCTGACAGCGCGCCCGTGGCATCGGCCGTGCGCAGGATGATCGGGCGCAGGAACACCAGCAGGTTGGTCTTCACGCGCGTCTTGTTCTCCGAGCGGAACAACGCGCCCAGGATGGGGATGTCGCCCAGGCCCGGCACCTTTTGCTCGCCGTCCTGGTAGTTGTCTTCGAGCAGGCCGCCCAGCACGACGACCTGGCCGTCGTTGGCCAGCACGTTGGTCTCGATCGAGCGCACGTTGGTGGTCGGGCCCTGCGTCGCATTCTGCGTGCCCGGCACCACGGCCGACGATTCCTGGAAGATCTGCATCTTCACCAGCCCGCCGTCGGTGATCTGCGGCTTGACGCGCAGCGTGATGCCGACGTCCTTGCGGTCGAACGTCTGGAACGGCGTGACCGAAGCGGACGTGCCCGTCTGCGCATACGAGCCCGTGGTGATCGGCACGTTCTGGCCGATCAGGATCTTGGCCTCTTCGTTGTCGAGCGTGATCAGGTTCGGGGTGGACAGCACGTTGACAGAGCCGTCCGAGCCCAGCGCCGACAGAATCGCGCCCAGGCCGCTGGCCTTGTTGAAGACGCCGAAGTTGCCGCCATTGAGCTGCCCGACGTTCACGTTCGAGAGCGCCGTCTGCGCCGCCGTGCTGCCGATGCCGCCCGTGGTGATGGTGGCAATCGTGCCGGCCAGCGTCAGCAGGTTGCCCGAGCCGGTGCCGAAGTTGGTGCCGCCGCCGCCGTAGGTGTTCGGGCCGCCCGCGCCCACCATCCACTGGATGCCGAGTTGCGACGCCTTGGTGGCCGTCACTTCCACGATCATCGATTCGATATAGACCTGCGCGCGGCGCGCGTCGAGATCGTCGATCACGGCGCGCAGGTTGCGGTAGACCGGCTCGCTGGCGGTGATGATGAGCGCGTTGGTGGCCGGATCGGCCTGGATGATGCCGCCGGTGGTCGGCGTGTTGTTCTGCCCGAACGAGGCGCGGAACGAAGAGCTGCCGCTGCCCGAGCCGCTGCCCGAACCCGAGCTGCTGCCGTAGTTGGTGTTCTGCGTGTTCTGATTCTGCGAGGTGTTCACGCCGCCCGCCGGCTGCGAGGTCGCACCCTGCGCGGCGCTCTGGCCGCCCGGGCCGGTCGCTGCCGAGGCCGACAGCGTGGCATCGGCCGCGACGATCGCGCGCAGCGTGGTGGCCAGCTGCACCGCGTTGGCGTTCTTGAGCGGTACCACCCAGATGTTGCCCGGGCGTGCGTTCGGAACGTCGAGCTTGGCGATCAGCTGTTTGGCTTGCGCAAGGCGTGCCGCACTCGACGCACGCACCATCACGCTGTTCGAGCGTGGTTCAGCCACGACCGACGTGCGCAGGCTCGGGTCCGACAGCGCAGCGCCGGCGCCCGCACCGCCTGCGCCACCGGCCGACGGGTCGAGCAGCTTCTGCAGGGTGGCCGCCACGTCGATGGCCACGGCGTTCTTCAGCGGAATCAGTTCAGTCTCGCCGGCCACGGGCGTGTCGATGGAGGCGATGATGCGGCCGATGCGGCGCAGGTTGTCGGCGTAATCGGTAATGACCAGCGTGTTGTTGGCCGGGTAGGCGGTGATCGTGTTGTTGGGCGCGATCATCGGGCGCAGCACCGGCACCAGGTTGTTGGCCGATTCATGCTGCAGGCGGAAAACCTGCGTGACGACCTGCTCGCCGCCGCGCGAGCCCGCCGCGCCCACGCTCGTGGGGGAGCCCTGCAACTTGGCGTCGGCTTCCGGCACGACCTTGGTGAAGCCGTTGCCCTCGACAATCGCGTAGCCCTGCATGCGCAGGATCGAGCCCAGCGATTCCAGAGCCTGCGCGCGCGTCACCGGCTTTTCGGTGACGAGGTTGACAGTGCCCTTCACGCGCGGGTCGACGATGAAGTTCTTGCCGGTGGCCTGGCCGACGGCCTTGACCACGGAGTCCAGATCCGCGTTGACGAAATTCAGCGAGACCTCATCCCCGGGGGTGCCGGCGGCGCCGTTCTGGGCAGATGCCGCGCTCGGCGGAGCGGCAAAAACTGGCATCGAGCCGGCCACCATTGTTGCGCAGCATGCCAGGACGATGGCGCGAACGGTGAGTCGGGAAGAGGCGTTGTACATGGTCTCGTTCATGGTTGTCGGTACGCTGGCTCGCGCGCCGGCTTGAGGATCAAAAGCGGAGTCGATGATTAGACCCGTCGCGCGGGCCCAGCAGACTCAACAGGCCAATCAATTGTGGTTCCGACTCCGGCGTGGCATTGGCCACGCCGGCAAAATGCGCGCCCTGGCCAAGGGTGCCCTGGCCCTGCAGGGTGAGCGGCCCGGCCAGCGTCGACAGCGACAACTGCATCGGCGCACCGCTCACGCCGCCAAACGACACCACCGCCTGGTAACTGCCCAGCGGCCGTACCCGGCTGAGGCTGGATGATACCTGCTCGAGCGTGACAGTCAGCGCGCCCTGGGCGGTGTCTGGCTGGCCCTTTCCACGGCCGAATCGGCCCGAGAGCGGCGTCCACTGGGCCCGCAGCCGGCCGTCCAGCTTGAGCGTGTTGAACGGTGCGCCAATGCCTTCCAGCAACGATGCCGGCAGGGCGACCGTACCCGCCTCCGCGTCCCAATGCCCTGGCGTGACCGTCAGCGTGACCGGCTTCTCCAGCGCGCGATCGTGCGTCAGGTGCGCGCGCAGCGTGCCGGTCAGCAGGGGCAGCATGTCGATCGACCAGGACAGCCGACCGGGCAGCACGGTTGCATCGGCGCCGCCGTTGCCGGCCGTCAGCGCCAGCGTTGCGCTGCCGTGCCAGATACTGCCCTGGCTGTCGGCCAGCAAAACGCGGTGGCCCGTGGCTGCGGCGATGCGCTCCGCCGCCCATGCGGCCGGATACTGCGCCACCAGGGTCACGCCCACGGCCAGCAGCGCCACGCCACACCACAGCACGCGCCAGCCGAGGCTCGTGCGCTCGTCGGACTCGGCACGGCGGCGCAAGCGCAGCGGCGGAAGCGATTCAATTCCCATCGGCACGATCGGACCCGTCAGTGGCCTGCGGCGGCGGGGCCTTGCAGCGTCGCCGTCACGTTGACCAGGGCCGTCGCGCCCACGTATTTGATGTTCGTGTCGATCACCTTCATGCGCTGCGCCTGCCGCACCTCCTGCAGCCATTCGGCGACGGCGCCGAAGGGCACCTTGTCCAGTTGCACCTGCACGCTCTCGCCCGACATCGCCATCCGCGTGGCCTTCAGGCCGTGGTTGGTCAGGCTCGTGTTGAGTGCCTGCTGCAGTTCCGCGCCGCGCGGCACGGGTGCAGCGGCAATGGCCGACAGGCTGCGCGCTTCCTGACCGAGCGTTTCCATCTCGGCGAGTTGGGTACGCATTTGGGGCAGGGCTTTCTCGATGCGGCGCTGGCCTTCAAAGGCCGGCTCCCACAGCACCAGGTAGACGATCACGAGTAACAGCACCACGCCGCCGCCAGCCAGGATGCGGCGCTCGCGCGGTTCGCGCTGCATCCAGAAGGTCGTGGCCGCATCGCGCACCGAGTCCGGCACGCCAATGCGCGGCAGGCGGCGGGATGACGATCGGGAAGAAGAGGAGGAAGTCGCCATGGAGGAATCGTTATTGGGCGATGGAGACCGTCCAGCGCGAGCCCGGTACGGTCGCCTCGGCACCGCGCGGGGCCTCGGCAGTGTCCATGTTCAGGCCGACATTGCGGGCCGCGGTGCGCAGGCTGGCGGTGTCGGTGCCGTCCTTGAGCGTGACCGTGAGCGCGCGGCCGTGGTAGTCGAGCGCGAGCAACGCGTCGGGCGCGAGGCCGGTGGCAGCCTGGGCGAAGCGATCGGCCAGCGGCAGGAAGTCTTCCGGCGCCGATTTGCCGGCGGCCAAGCGCAGTTGCTCGACCTGGCGGCGCATCTGCGCGGGCGGGTCGAGGATCACGGGCGTATTCGGGAATGCCGTCTGCAATTGCGCGCGCATGGCGGTATCGAGCCGCTTCTGCTCGGCGCGCAGCGTGAGCCAGCGCGCGTTCATGCCGATGAGCTGCACGACCACGATCAGCACGGCCAGCGCGATCGGCAGGCGCCACAGGCTCCAATCCATGCCGGCCACGCCGCCGCTTGCAAAGTCGAACTGGCAAAGGTCGGCTTCGCCTGACGCGAGGGCGTCGCGTGAGCCGGCGGCCCAGGTGGACCAGTCCAGCGTGGCGGTTGCGGGGTCGGCGGAGAGGCCGGGCGCCAGCTCGCGCAGTGCCGGGGACACCATCAGCGTGGCCGGCGTCGGGGCAATCCCCAGCCAGTTGCCGACGTTTGCGGGCAGCACGCGCAGGCCGTAGCCCTCGGCGCGGCCGGTGCGTACGGTGATGTCGATAGCGACGGGCGCATCCGGGTCGGACGGCGGCGCAGCGTCGAGCGCGATGGTTGCCGGTGCGACCGCGGCCACGGTTTCAGCAGCAGGCGCGTCGGCTGCGGGTTCAGCGGCAGAGGAAGCGTCAAGCGACGGCTCGGCACGTTCGACGGTGCTTGCCGATTCTGCAATCGGCGCTGCCGCTGCGGCAGGCGTTTCAAACGGCACGCAAAGCTGCGCGGGCAGCAGATGGCAGGTGCGGTGCTTGTGGCCGGCAAAGGTATCGAGGATGAAGCGGACCCACGCGCGATCGGCAATCATCAGCGCGCGCGATTGCGGCTCGCGGGGGGCGCGCCAGCCACGGGCCGGTGCATCTCCGAGGCGGGGCCCAAGGGCGATATGGCATTGCTGCGCGTCCTGCACGAGGCGGTCTTCCACCAGGTTGGGCAGGGCCAGACGCAGCTTGGGCAGCGCCAGCGGCGGCACGTTGGCCGGCACCAGCAGCACATCGGCGGCGGGCAGCAGAAGGATCAGGCGGTCAGCCGCGGGCAGCTCGTCGGTGCGCGACGTGCCTTCGCGCTGAACGCGTTGCGGCCCCTGCGCGCCTTCTTCACGCACCAGCGCGAATGGCACGGAGGCAAGCGCGCCCGCCGACCAGCGTTCGGGCGATTGAATGGGCCGGTGCGGCAGGCGCACGTACAGGGAGGTCGTCAAACCGCTCCTCTATTGATATTGATCTTGAGAGTGTGAATGCGAACTGCCGACGGAAGCGCCGGATTGCGCAAAACCCGCGATGCTGAACGATGCGGATGACAATACGGCGAAGGCCAGGGTCTGTCTACAAGCGGCGCGTACGCACGTGGCGGGGTGTTGCGCCGCCGTCATGACGGAATCTCGTCGATGCGGCGGACCCAGACGATGCGGGTCGCGTTATTGTTGATCGGATCGCCACGTGAAACAAGCGCCACTTCACCGATCCGGGCGCGCTCGTGGCGGGCCATGCCGTAGACCAGAAAATAGTGGGTCTGCACGTCCAGCAGATTGGCTGCGGCGGTGGTGTCGACCCCGGGCGCGATGCCGCGCAACTGGTTGGTGACATCGCCGATGTTGCGGAAGTACGCGCGGTCGCGCGCCTGCACCAGCGAGCGGGCGCGGTCCAGGCTCAGGTTCGGGATGACGGCGGCCAGCACTTCGGCGCTGGCCGTGTTCGCGTTGATCTGCGTGCGGGTAGGCAGCACGATCACGTAGGGGCGCAGCTTGGCGATCATGTCGGACGTGTAGCCGGGAATCGTCAGCAGGCTGGCCACGTCGTCGAGCGGCCGGGGGCCGTTGCTGTTGCTGCCGCCGCTCCCGCCGCCGCTGTCTTCGCCGCCTTGCTGACCACCCTGCATGCGTTCGATCGACTGGAAGCCGCCCAGCATCTGCGCCAGGTACGTCGCCGTGATATTGGCCAGGCTCGGGTCGATGTTGAGCGACTGCAGCAGCAGACCGTACGCCTTGATGGCGTCCTTGTCGCGGCCGGTGATGAGGGTGCGGGCGCCCAGCGTCTGCGCCGTCAGCAAGTTCATCAGGTTGAAGCGTGCCTGGGCATCGAAGATGCGGCCCGACAGGTACGACTCCTCGCCGGCCGTATCCGTGCGCAGCGAGCTGCCGAGGAAGTCCGACAGCTTCGTTTCCTGGATCGGCACGGCCCAGATTTCGCCCAGGTGGTCGACGGCGCCAGTGCGGCGCTGGTCATCGCGCAGGATGAGGCGCGCCCAGTCGATGCCGGCCCGCGCGATCCATGTGGCCTGCGCTTTCAGGCGCTGGTTTTCCACTGCGCGGATCTCCACCTGCTGGCGCCACAACATGCCCGACACGATGACCACGGCCAGCGTGACGACCAGCAGCGCCGTGATGATGGCCGCGCCGCCCTGGCGCCTGGCACGCAGATTCTGTTGAGCAAATCGACCGGAGCATCGCGCCATGTCAAAGCCCCGTCATGCAGATGCGCGTGAAGCGCTGCGGCGCGCCCTGCGGCGTCATGCGCACGAGCAATGCCAGTTCCACCGCGCGCACCGAGGCGGCCGGCACGACCACGCCCGGGCTGTTGGCCGTCGGCGCCGACGCGCTGGGCGCGGAAGCCGTCGGCAAGCCGGTGAGGGTGGTGGTGTTGCTGCCGGCCGGGAACAGCGCCGCCGACAGCGCGCCCGTGTTGTCTATCCAGCCGCCGGGTTCAATCCAGGCGCGGGCGCTGATGCTGTCGACGTTGGCGGCGAGCAGGTAGCGCGCCGCGCCCGCGCCGCCCTGGCGCAGGTTGTCCATCGCATTGCGCAGGTCGCCGCGGTTGGTGATCGGTTGGGTCTGGAGGCGTTCGAGCCGGCCGTCGACGATGCGGTAGAGCACCACCTGCCACGCGGGCGGCTGGCCGTCGTCGCGGCGGTCGCGCACCATCAGCACGCGGTTGGCGTCCACCTCCACCGGTGAGCGCGACAACGTGTTCGGATCGGCCAGTTGGGTGCAATCGGCGTCGAACTGGGCGTAGGCCGTCTTGAGTGCTTCGATGCGTTCGTCGCGCTGGGCCAGCGCCTCGTGCGTGCGGGTCATGCTGTCGAGCCCGCGCCAGGCAATCACGGCCAGGATGGCCAGCAGCGTGATCGCCACCAGCAGTTCGAGCAGGGTGAAGCCGCGCGCCGAACGGTTAGAAGACATTGCGCGCATCGTTCGGCAACAGAGTCACGAGCCAGGCCAGCCGCACGGATTTGGAAGCGTCCGGATAGACGGACACCTCCACGCGGCGGAACACCGGGTAGGGCTTGGTGGCGATGGTCTCTTCGCACCACAGTTGTGTATCGCCCTGCGGGCAGGCGAAGCCGCGCGCGCCGGGGTCGGGGAAGACGCGTGCCAGGCGCAGGTTGGCGAGGTGGTTTTCGGCGCTCCAGGTGGCTATCATGCGCGTCTGCAGGGAGTCGCTTGCGGTGGTCATGCTGCCCATGGCGCGCATGGTGGCAGTCAGCGCCACGGCCACGATGGTCAGCGCCACCAGCACTTCGAGCAGGGTGAAGCCGTGCGTGCGCGTTGGACGGTGGCTGCGCGTCATTGCGTTTGCGCCTCCGTCAGCACGCGCGGGCCGCCGTCTGATACCACGTCGACGCGCGAGCCCTGCGAGGTCAGTGCCACGCGCCACGGCAGGCCGATCGCTTCACGGCCGAACACGAGGCGCTGCGGGGCGCCCGGCACCGCAGCGGCACCGGCCACGATCTGTACGTTGTCCATGCCTTGGCGCCAGTGGCCCGGCGCGAGCACGTCCTGGTTGAGCACGCGCCAGCCACTCGGCGTCGATTCGTAGAAGCGCCAGCCCTGCGCATCGCCTTCCCACGCCACGGGGCGCGAGGTGAGTTGCGCCTCTTCCTGAGCCAGTTCGATCAGGCGGGCGAGCTTCTGCGCGTCATCGGCCAGTTGCGAGCGCGGGTTGGGCGTGGCGTTGACGGCCACCACGGCCAGCACGATGCCGATGATGACCACCACCACCAGCAACTCCAGCAGCGTAAAGCCGAGAGCCCGCCGGCGGCGGTGTGGATGGCCGAGCATGGTGAGCGGGTGGGGGCTGGGGGGACGGCGGCGGCTTAGTTGTCCCAGTTGCCGATGTCGGCGTCGTTGCCCGTGCCACCGGCCTGGCCATCCGCGCCGAAGCTGAAGACGTCCACTTCACCGCGCACGCCGGGATTCAGATATTGGTACGGGTGGCCCCACGGGTCTTTGGGCAGGCGTTCCAGATAGCCGCCGCCTTTCCAGTTGTTGGGGATCGGCTCGGTGGTCGGCTTGGCGACCAGCGCCCCAATGCCTTGTTCGGTGGTCGGGTAGCGGCCGTTGTCCAGGCGATAGAGCTTGAGCGCCTGCGAAATGGAAGCGATGTCCTGTTTGGCGGCAATGATGCGCGCCTCGTCGGGACGGCTCATGATCTTCGGCACCACCAGCGCGGCGAGGATGCCCAGGATCACCACCACCACCATGATTTCGATCAGGGTGAAGCCACGCGCCGCATGTCGGGCGAGGGCGCGCTGGCGGAAGGAAGAGCGAAGTTGGCCTTGCATCATGGCGACAGAGTTGGCAATAAGGGGAAGAGACACAGTATATCCGTGACATATGACCATATATTGCACGCGGGGGTCATGCCGCGTTGGCTCTAGAGCCGCACCTCCAAGCTGTTCACCGAACCGGCATGAAGGGCGGATAGAATCGGCGTATTCCTACGGTGCCTTGCCCCATTTCATGAACGCTCGACAGTCGTCCCGCCTGCTCAGTCTTGTACTGTTTGCTGCCCTGTGTGCGCTCCTGACGCACTGGGTGCTGACGCTGTCGTCGCTGCGCTCGCTGGGTACGCCGCGCGAGGCGCGTGTGGCCCAGACCGACGCGCTGGAGACCGGCGCGGCCGTCACGCTCTTTGGCGGTGGCCCGCAGAATGGCCCGCGCGATGTGCAGGTGATGGGCGTGGTGGCTGATCTGGCCGACGGTTCGGGCGCGGCCATCGTGTCGGTGGACGGCGGCGCACCGCAGGCGGTTCGGGCCGGCAAGTCGCTGTCACCCAACCTCAAGCTGGTGGAAATCAAGGCGCGCTCGGTAGTGATCGAGCGTAACGGCGCGCGCCAGGAGATTCCGCTGCCAGCCAGCGCCGTGGCCGGCGTGTCGCCTGCCAATCGCCATGCGCCGCCTCTGCCGCTGCCGCCTGCAGGTGCCGCAGCTCCGCTATCGACGCCCGCTATGCCACCCGCGCCGCCAGTTGCCAACAACCCGGCCAACACCGCCATGCCGGGCGCCATGCTGCCCATTGCGCCCGCTCAGATCAACACGGGTGACGAGCCTGCCAGCCAGGGCGGCGGTATCGTCGGCCCGCGCCACCGCGCGGCGGCGGCCGCACGCAAGGGCGATAACCCCCAGCCGGGTGCCAACCAATAGGCATGGGGCGGCCCCGCCATGCGGTGGGGCGCGCATATTACAGGGCATGTCATCGGGGTAACAGCGTGTAAAAGCCGGCAACGCGTCGGCATTGTCGGGTTCTAATCCGCTACACAGTCCATGTGAAAAGGAGCTGACCACGACCAACAAACGTGCTGTCCAAGCCTTCCTCGCCACCTCGGCCCTGTTCCTGGCCATGTCGGGCATGAACGCCCGTGCCCAGGATGCCAGCGCCCCAGCCGCCAGCGCACAGGCGCCCGCGACAGTGCCAGCTGCGCCGCAAGCCAATGCGCCTGCCGGCAAGCCTGGCCGTCACGGCGGCGGCCTGAAGGCCCTCGACACCAACGGCGACGGCCAAATCTCGCGCGACGAGGCCAAGGGTCACACCTGGCTTGAGAAGAACTTCGACCAGATCGATACCAACCACGACGGCCAACTCAGCAAGGACGAGCTGGCCGCCTGGCACAAGGCCCACAAGGGCGAGATGCGCGAAAAGATGGCGCAACGCTTCGACGCCAAGTTCAAGGCCGCCGACAAGGACAACGACGGCTCCTTGACCAAGGACGAAGTGCAGGCCGGCATGCCGCGTCTGGCCAAGAACTTCGACCAGATCGACGCCAACCACGACGGCAATATCACCGAAGACGAAATCCGCGCCTACATGAAGGCCCGTCACGATGCCCGCAAGGCGCAGAAGAACACCCCTGCAGCCGCGGCCATGCCGGGCGGCCCGTCTGCCACCAAGGGCGAATAAGCCTTCCACCCGCGGTATCGGTTGTAAGCAAGCGGCGCCTTCGGGCGCCGTTTTTTATTGCTTGCCGCGACGCCCCAAAAAAAACACCCCGATGGCGAACCACCGGGGTGCGGGTACAGCTCGCCTGAAGTTGAGGGTTTTCAGGCCGGCTGATCGTCGGCCTTGAGCACGCCGCGGCGCATCTGGTCGAGTTCGATCGACTCGAACAGCGCCTTGAAGTTGCCCTCGCCAAAACCTTGGTTGCCCTTGCGCTGGATGAACTCGAAGAAGATC
>JABLTH010003309.1_pt1 | contig 15160 bp, 11 predicted proteins | sample 7875711 | NCBI WGS metagenome assembly JABLTH01 (sample SAMN14941262, study PRJNA633318) | bioreactor metagenome | isolation source: bioreactor | place: China | collected 2019-03-05 | reverse complement strand
TGCGCACCGTGCTGTCGGAGACGAACAGTTTCTCGGCCAGGGCGCTGTTCGAGTAGCCCTCGGCGACCAGGGCCAGCAGGCGGATCTCCTTGGCGGTGAGCGGCTCGACCAGGGCAGGGCAGTCCGGCGGCAAGGCCGCCTCGCCGGGCCCGGCGCCGCCGCATGCCTGCGCCAGCCGCTGCAGGTAGGCCCGGAAGATCGGGTCGGCACCGGCGCCGGCCCCTTCTTCCTGCGTCATCGCTTCCACCTGCCGCACCAGCAGGGCGGCGTCGCCCCCTTCGTCGGCGAACAGGCGCACGAAGCCTTCCGCGCAGCCGTTGCGCAGCGCGCCGGTCATGGCCGCCAGCGCGGCCGGGGCGTCGCCGGCACGGGCCAGCGCCATGGCTTGCAGGACGCGCAGCTTGAGGGCGCGGCGGAAGCGCCGGCTGCGCACGGCGGCGTCGATGCCGTCGGCCAGGCGCGGCAGCGCCGACGCGGCGCGCCCGGCGGCGACCAGCCAGCGCAGTTCGGCCATCTCATGGGTCTGGAGATCGTGCGCGGGCAGGCGCAGGCGCGCCACGCGCGCCCACAGCGCGGCATCGTTGGCACGCTCCAGTTCCTCGCGGGCGCCTTGCAGGTGGCCTTGCATGGTCAGCAGGTGGGCGCGTTCCAGCTTGGCGCTGCTGACCACGCGCGGCAACTGGCGCTGGTGGCCCAGGTACTCCAGCTCGGTCAGGCAATGGAAGGCCTGGTCGACGTCGCCGTGGTGGAAGGCGATGCGCGACAGCAGCATATAGCCCTGGATCATGTGGTCGGCGAGGCCGGCATCCCTGGCCAGCGGCAGGTAGACCTGGAGCAGGTGCCGGGCCTGGTCGAGCTCGTCGGCCTCGTAGAGGCTGGCGGCGTACAGCACGCCGGCCCAGGCATTGCCGCCGGTATGGCCCTGCGACGCCGCATGGGTCGCGCCGACGGCGATGCGGAAGCGCGCGGTGGCCTGGCGCAGCCTGCCCTCCTCGAGATCGGTCAACCCGCCGACCGACTCCGAGTACATCTTGATGAAGTGGCTGGCCGCCGCGCCCGGGCTGCTGCGCGCGGCATCGAGCAGGCGGTGCGATTCCTGGTACTCGCCCATCACCGCCGACAGGTAGGCCATGCAGTTGGACAGCACGCCCTCGGCGAAGCCCTGGCGCGCCGGCATGTGGCGCAGCGCCTCGCGGCCGAGCGCGAAGGCCTCCTCGGCCTGGTCCATCACCGCCAGCAGGAAGGGCTGCAGCGCCAGCACGTGCGGCCGCACCTCCGGGTCCGGGTCGGTGGCGCAGCCGTAGCCGTCGAGCCTGGCCTGGGCCTCGTGCGGGCCGTGCGTCAGGCACAGGGCCCAGACATGGACCACCTGCAGCAGCGGGGAGCCGGCGATGCAGGCGGGCGGGATGGCGCCGAACCAGCGCGTCAGCAGGCGCATGCGGCCGCCCTCGAGCAGGGCAATGGCGTGCCGGGCCAGCAAGCGCACCGCGTGGTCGAAGCTGCCGCCTTCGAGCGCGTGGTCGATGGCCGGCACCGGCCGGCCGTGCGCCTCGTACCAGTGCGCGGCGGCGCGGTGCAGGCGCCGGCCCTCGTCGGGCAGTTCGCGCTGGAGCTGGGCGCGCAGGAAGTCGGCGAAGAGGCTGTGGTAGCGGTAGCTCGGCGCGTCGCCTTCCATCGGCGTCAGGAAGAGGTTGTCCGCCTCCAGCCGTGCCAGCATGGCGGCGCTGTCGACACCGGGCAGCAGGTGGTCGCACAGGCCGGCGTCGAGGTGCCGCAGGATGGCGGTGCGCAGCAGGAAATCCCGCACCGGCGCCGGCTGGCGTTCCAGCACGTCTTCGGCGAGGTAGTCGGCCAGGGCCTGGTTCGAGCCCGAGAAGCGGGCGATGAAGCGGTCCCGGTCGCGGTGGTCGTCGCGCCGTTCCAGCGCCAGGGAAGCCAGCCATAGCGCGGCCGGCCAGCCCTCGGCCTTGCCGTGCAGGCGCGCCACCTCGTCGTCGGGCAGCGCGCTGTCGCGGCGGCGGTTCAGCAGTTCGGCCGTTTCCGGCAGCGAGAAGCGCAGCAGGGCGGCGTCGATCTCGAGCAACTGGCCGCGTGCCCGCAGCCGGCCCAGGCCGAGGTCGGGCAGGCCGCGCGAGCCGATCACCAGGCGTCCGCCGCGCGGCAGGCCGTCGAGGATCTCGCGCACCAGGCGCAGCACGGCGGCCTCCTGCAGGGCCTCGAAATCGTCGAGGAACACAGCGAAGGGCGCGGTGCGCGCGGCCAGGCCCGCCATGATGGCGAGCGCCATGTCGGCCGGCGAGCGCAGGCCCGCGTCCGCCATCGCGGGGGCCGCGGCGGGTGCGTCCGCCGCCATGCCGCCGACCGCGGCGGCGAGGCAGGCGAGGAAACGGGACGGGTCGTTGTCGGCGCCATCCAGGGTCAGCCATGCCGTGTCGACGCCGCTGGCTTCCAGCAGCGAGCGGCACTGCACCATGGCGGTGGTCTTGCCGAAGCCGGCCGGCGCCCGCACCAGCACCACCCTGGCGGCGCCGGCGGCGCGCACGCGTTCCCGGATCTCGCCGCGCGCCACCTGGGCGACACTGGTGGTGGGCGGGCTGAGCTTGCTGGTGAGCGGGGTACGGGACGGGTCGACCGGGCTGGGCATGGGCAGGGTGAGGGGTTCCGGGCCATCGGGAAGCACGCGGCGGCGGCCCGGCGTGCCCGAGCATACAACGAGCGCGGCGTTCGGCCACGTCGCACAGCAGCATGGCGTGGCCGGCGCTCGCGGCCAATCGTCTTAAGCGACGATGTGGCGGCGCGCGGCGCTGCCTAACATGGCAGGCATCCTGCGCGGCGTATGCCGCCCCGCCTCCGCCCCTACTGCCTGCGAGCATGAAGAACGATTCCTGGCGCCAGGACCTGGCCTCCTACCGGCTCCGCTTCGAGCTGCCCACCCGCTACGCGGATGTCGACGCCGAGCGGCACGTCAACAATGTGGCGGTGCAGACCCTCCACGCCGAGGCCCGCTCGCGGCTGCACCTGTCGGTATTCGGCTGGGAGGCGTGGCAGCCGCTGACGGCAACCGTGCGCACGCGCGCGGTGCGCACCGATTTCCTGCAGGTGACCTACTATCCGGCGCCGGTGACCTGTGGCGCCGCCCTGGTGGAGGTGGATGCATCCGGCTACACGCTGGCACTGGGGCTGTTCCAGCAGGGGCGCTGCGTCGGCGTGCAGTCGTGCCGCATCGGCGCCTGGCGCGACGGCGAATGGCGGCCACTGCCGGCGGCGGTGCGCGAAGCGATGCTGGACTTCGGCCCCGATGCGGTGATGGCGGCCGGCCTGCCGGGCGGCGCGCCGGGCCCCGGCGCAGGGGACGATGCCGATGGTGGCGGTGCCGAGGCCGGCGGCTATCCCTGCGCGGACCGGCTGACCACCCGCTTCGGCGACCTCGACGCCGATGGCATGCTGAGCGAGCTCGCGCTGGCGCGCTACTTCGAGCAGGGGCGCTCGCACCTGCTGCTGGCGCTCGGGCAGGACTGCGGCGCGGACCTGCGCCACGGGCCGGTCGGCATGCTGATCGCCAGCACCGGCGCGCGTGTGCTGCGCCAGGTGCGGCCGGGCGCCGAGATGACGCTGGCATCGGGCGTGGTGCGCATCGGCCGCACCTCGGTCGTGCTGCGTACGGCGGTGTTCCAGGGCGAGGCCTGCGTCGGCATCGCCGACAACGTGATGGTCTTCATCGCGCGCGCCGATGGCCGGCCCACGCCGGTGCCCGCCGCGCTGGCGCGGCGGCTGGAAGGCCTCGCCTGCGCCGGACTGCCGCGCTGAACCGGCCGGCCACGGCATTTCCCCCCAAACCAAAGCGCAGCGGCGCTGCCAGGAGCTGACCAATGACGGGTCCCTTGCAAGGCTTGAAGGTCGTGGAGATGGTCGGCATCGGGCCGGCGCCGTTCTGCGCCATGATGCTGGCCGACATGGGCGCGGAGGTGATCCGCATCGACCGGCCCGGGCCGGCGGGCGAGGTGATGCCCAAGACCGCGCGCTTCGATGTGCTGGCGCGCGGGCGCCGCTCGCTCGCGCTAGACCTCAAGCGCCCGGGCGGCGCCGAGGCCGTGCTGCAGCTGGTGGCCCAGGCCGACATCCTGCTGGAGGGCTTCCGCCCGGGCGTGATGGAGCGCCTGGGGCTGGGGCCGGACGCCTGCCTGGCGCGCAATCCGCGCCTGGTCTACGGCCGCATGACGGGCTGGGGCCAGCACGGGCCGCTGGCCCAGGCGGCCGGGCACGACATCAACTACATCGCGCTGAGCGGCGCCCTGCATGCGATCGGCCACGCCGACGAGCCGCCGGTGGTGCCGCTCAACTACGTGGGCGACTTCGGCGGCGGCGCCATGATGCTGGCCTTCGGCGTGCTGTGCGCGCGCCTGGAAGCGCTGCGCAGCGGCAAGGGCCAGGTGGTCGACGCCGCCATGACCGACGGTGCGGCGCTGCTGTCGGCGATGATGTACGGCTTCAAGGCAGCCGGCAGCTGGAGCAACCAGCGCGGCGAGAACCTGCTGGATGGCGGCGCGCATTTCTACGGTACCTATGCCTGCGCCGACGGCAAGTACGTCGCCATCGGCGCCATCGAGCCGCAGTTCTATGCCGAGCTGATCCGTCTCAGCGGCATCGACGATGCCGCCTTCGCCGCGCAGCGCGACGTGAACGGCTGGCCGGTGCTCAAGCTGCGCCTCGCCGACGTGTTCAAGACCCGCACCCGCGCCGAATGGTGCGAGCTGATGGAAGGCTCCGATGTCTGCTTCGCGCCCGTGCTGGACTGGGACGAGGCGCCCGCGCATGCGCACAACCTGGCGCGCGGCACCTTCGTCGAGATCGATGGCGTGACCCAGCCGGCGCCGGCGCCGCGCTTCTCACGCACGCCGCCACCGACACCGCGCGGCCCGGCCGCGCGCGGCGGCGACAGCGAGGCGGTGCTGCGCGACTGGGGCTTCACGGTGGCCGCGGTGGCGGACCTCAAGCAGCGCGGCGTGATCTGAGCCCACGGCGTGCCGGCATGGTGCCGGCGCCGCTTGCCGTGCGACGCCCGAATCGTCGTTTCCGACGAGCCTGCGGGGGCGGGCCGCGCCAAGAATGGCAGGCATGCGTGGCCGCTGGCCGGCCCGCACCGCGCCGGTTGCCGGCCAGCGTCCGGCAGCCAACCGTCAGCGGTCGCAGGTCGCGGGTCGACGCGGCCATCCCTTCCCATCCCTCCCGGAGCGCGCGCCATGCCACCCCTGCCACAATCGCCGCAGTCCTCGCCGCCGCAGTCCTCGCCGCCGCAGGGGGCCGTCCCCCTGCTGGAAGTCGACGCGGTCTCGGTACGCTTCGGCGGCATCCAGGCGCTCGATGCGGTCTCGTTCCGCGTCGAGGCCGGGCAGATCTGCGGCCTGATCGGCCCGAACGGGGCCGGCAAGAGCACCTTGTTCAACTGCCTGTCGCGCATCTACGAGTGCGGCGGCGGTGCCATCGCCTTCGAGGGCCGGCGCGTGTCCGGCCTGCGCCGCCACCGCATGGCGGGCATCGGCATCGGCCGCACCTTCCAGAACCTGGCGCTGTTCCGCTCCATGACGGTGCGCGAGAACGTGCTGGTCGGTTGCCACAGCCGGCACCACGCGGGCTTCCTGCGCGCGCTGCTGCGCCTGCCGGGCGAGCGCGGCGTGGAGCGCGCGGCGGCCCGGCGGGCGGACGAGATCCTGCACTACCTCGGCCTGCAGGAGGTGGCCGGGCGGGTCGTGGCGGACCTGCCGTTCGGCACGCAGAAGCGCGTCGAGCTGGGCCGCGCGCTGGCCGGCGGGCCGCGCCTGCTGCTGCTCGACGAGCCGGCCTGCGGGCTCAATCATGAGGAACTGGAAAGCCTGGGTGGGCTGATCCGCGATATCCGCGACCGCCTCGGCATCACGGTGCTGCTGGTCGAGCATCACATGAGCCTGGTGATGGCGGTGTCCGACAAGGTGGTGGTGCTGAACTTCGGGCGCAAGATCGCCGAGGGCACGCCAGCGCAGGTGCGCCAGCATCCGGAAGTCATCCGCGCCTACCTGGGAGGCCAGCATGCCGCCGCTGCTTGAAGTCGAGGACCTGCATGCCGCCTACGGTGGCACCCGCGTGCTGCACGGCATCGACCTCGCCATGCGGCCGGGCTCGGTGACGGCGCTGCTGGGCGCCAACGGTGCCGGCAAGACCACCACGCTGCGCGCGCTGTGCCAGATGATGGTGCGCACCTCGGGCTCGATCCGCATCGGCGGCGCGCGCGCCGACGGCCGCGCCACCGAGGACATCGTGCGCCTGGGCGTGGCCCACGTGCCGGACGGGCGCGGCACCTTCCTCGGCCTGAGCACGGAGGAGAACCTGCGCCTGGGCGCCTACCTGCGCCGCGACAAGGCCGGCGTGGCCGAAGACTTCGAGCGCATCTATGCCTATTTCCCGCGCCTGAAGGAGCGGCGCGCCCAGCAGGCCGGCACGCTGTCGGGCGGCGAGCAGCAGATGCTGGCGATCGGCCGCGCGCTGATGTCGCGGCCGCGGCTGCTGCTGCTCGACGAGCCGTCCTTCGGCCTGGCGCCGCTGATCGTGCGCGACATCTTCGACATCATGCGCCGCATCAACCGCGAGCAGGGCGTGTCGATCCTGCTGGTCGAACAGGACGCGGCGCTGGCGCTGGACGTCGCCGATTCGGTCTACCTGCTGGAGACCGGCCGCATCGTGCTGCAGGGAACGCCGCAGGAGATCCGTGCCAACGACGCGGTGCGCCGCGTCTACCTGGGCAACTGAGCGCCCGCGCCCCCGGAGGGCGCCAGGTTCGAACCCGCGGAACCCGCCGGCATGCATCGGCGGGCCGCCAGGACCCGTCCGTGAACGGAGGAGACACGATGGATGCCTTCCTGCATCAACTGCTGTCCGGACTCGCCACCGGCAGCATCTACGCCAGCGTCGCGCTGGCGCTGGTGATGATCTACCAGTCCACCCACCACGTGAACTTCGCCCAGGGTGAAATGGCGATGTTCTCCACCTACCTGGCCTGGGCCATGATCCAGGCCGGCCTGCCTTACTGGGCGGCATTCGCCTTGACGGTGGTGCTGTCCTTCGCGCTGGGCGCGCTGGTGGAGCTGGCGGTGATCCGGCCGATGCGCTCGGCGCCGGTGCTGTCGGTGGTGGTGGTCTTCGTCGGGCTGCTGATGATTTTCCACAGCCTGGCCGGCTGGCTGTTCGGCTTCACCATCCAGCCCTTCCCCAGCCCCTTTCCCGAGAGCGCCTGGTACGGGTCCAGCTACCTGTCGCCGCACGAGGTGGGCGCCATCGTGGTGACGCTGGCGGTGATGGCGCTGTTGTTCCTGTTCTTCCGCTTCACGCCGCTCGGCCTCGCCATGCGCGCGGCGGCGCAGAATCCGCTGTCGTCGCGCCTGGTCGGCGTCAATGTGGGGCGCATGCTGATGCTGGGCTGGGGGCTGGCCGGCGCGGTCGGCGCCATCGGCGGCATGCTGGTGGCGCCGGTGGTGTTCCTCGATCCCGGCATGATGAGCGGCGTCCTGATCTACGCCTTCGCCGGGGCCCTGATCGGCGGCATCGACAACCCCGCCGGCGCGGTGCTGGGCGGCTTCATCGTCGGCGTGCTGGAGAACCTGATCGGCACCTATGTGGTAGGGACCGAGCTGAAGCTGACGGTGGCGCTGGTGCTGATCGTCGCGGTACTGATCGTGCGGCCGTCCGGGCTGCTGGGCAAGACCATCGTACTGAAGGTGTGACCATGACGTCCTTCGATCCCGCCACTGCCGCTCCCGCTGCTCCCTCCGCTGCCGGCGCCGGGGCGCGCGTCTTGCCCTGGTGGCTGGCGCTGCTCGCCGCCGCCCTGGCCGTGCCCTTCGTCGCGCAGGGCTACGTGGTGTTCCAGGCGACCATGGTGCTGTCCTATGCCGTGGCCCTGCTCGGCCTCAACATCCTGACCGGGTACAACGGGCAGATCTCGCTCGGTCACGGTGCTTTCTATGCCATCGGCGCCTATACCTGCGCGATCCTGATGGACCGCTTCGGTGTGCCCTACTGGGCCACCTTGCCGGCGGCGGCGCTGGCTTGCCTGGTGGCAGGCTACCTGTTCGGGCTGCCGGCGCTGAAGCTGGAGGGGCTCTACCTGGCGCTGGCCACCTTCGCGCTCAGCGTGGCGATGCCGCAGCTGCTCAAGTACAAGTACCTGGAGCCCTGGACCGGTGGCGTGCAGGGCATCGTGTTGAACAAGCCGGATGCGCCGTTCGGGCTGCCGCTGACGCAGGACCAGTGGCTCTACCTGTTCGCGCTGGCGGTGGTGCTGCTGATGTTCGTGCTGGCGCGCAACCTGCTCGACAGCGGTGCCGGGCGCGCCATCGTCGCCATCCGCGAGCATCCGCTCGCGGCCGAGGGCATGGGCATCGACAACCGCCACTACAAGGCCAGCGCCTTCGCGCTGTCGGCCATGTTCACCGGGGTCGGCGGCGCCTTGTCCGCCATCGCGGTGCAGTTCGTGGCGCCCGATTCCTTCCCCATGTTCCTGTCGATCTCGCTGCTGGTGGGCGTGGTGGTGGGCGGGGTCGGCACGCTGGCGGGCGCCTGGTACGGCGCGCTCTTCATCATGTTCGTGCCGAGTGCCGCGGAAAAGGTGTCGAAGGCCGCGCCGTGGGCGATCTACGGCGCGGTGCTGATCCTGTTCGTGTTCGTGCTGCCGGGCGGGGTGGCGGGACTGGTGCGCCAGGCGCGGGCGCGCTTCGGCGCGCGCTGAGGCCCTGAGTCAACGAATCGAAGACCCAGGGCGCGGACGGCCGGACGCCACGCGGGGCGCGATCACCAGGCTGAGCACGGCCAGCAGCACGCAGCCCACCCCCGCCAGCTGGGTCCAGCGCAGCGGCTCGCCCAGCCAGGCGAAGGCCAGCAGCACCGCCGAGACCGGCGCCAGCGCCGTGAACAAGGCGGCTTCCGAGGCGCTGGTGCGGGCCGAGCCCGCATACCAGAGCAGGAAGCCGCAGACGGTGGGCCCGAGCGCATACCAGGCGACCGCCGCCAGGGCCGGTGCCGGCCAGCTGGCCGGCCAGGTTTCCAGGCCGGCCGGCAGCAGGCAGACCGCCAGTCCCTGCGCGCTCATCAGCGTCGACAGCGCCAGCGGCGCGACCGGCTGGCGCAGGCGCCGGTTGAGCAAAATGAACAGCCCTTCGCAGACCACCGCCGCCAGCACCAGCAGCCGGCCCGCCGGCGAGCCGCCGGTGCCGGGGGCGAAGGTGATGGCGCCGACGCCGGCGCTCGCCAGCGCGATGGCCAGCAGCAGCCTGGGGCCGGGCCGCTCTCGCAGCAGCAGCATGGCGATGGCGGCCGAGACCACCGGCAAGGTACCGATGATGACGCCGGCATCGGCGGCCGGGGTCAGCCGCAGGCCCGCGATCAGCAAGGTGGTGTAGCCGACGCTGCCGGCCGCTGCCTGCAGCCACAGCAGGGCCAGGTCGTGGCGGTCCGGACGCGGCCACGGGCTGCGGGTGAGCCGCATCAGCAGCAGGAAGCAGGGCAGGGCCATGGCGAAGCGCAGTGCGGTGGCGGTGAAGGGCGGCAGTCCGGCGGCGATGATCTTGCTGCCGGCGACGGTGCTGCCGACCATGACCATGGCAAGGGCGAGGCAGGCATGGCCGAGGGATCGTTGTGGCATCGGGTTGGCGCGGAAGGAGTGGGACAAGGCACCAGCCTAGGTCCGTGCCGGCATCGCGTCTTGAACGGAATTGCAGGTCCGCTGCAGGAAATCGGACGGTACAGCACCGCTTTTCGCAATGGACTAGTTGTGCTCAAGCGAACCCGGAGTCCGATCGATCGCCAGCGCCATGACCTTGGCGTGCACCTGTTCGAGTTGCAGCGAATCGATGGTTTGCCAGCCCAATCTCGCATACAAGCTCTCATTGCGAGGCGTAAAGAGGTACATGCGGGAAAAGCCGAAGCGGCTGGCCTCGCTTGCAAGGCGCTGAGTCAGCGCGGAGGCAATTCCCTGGTTGCGAAAGGCTGGCACGACAAAGACGGAAGAGACCCAAGGCGTAAGGTGCTGGTGCGTGATCGTGCCAGGGACCAGACTGGCTGCGCCTTGCAAGCTGCCCTCTGCCGTCAAGGCGACCAGGGTCAACGGCAGCGCGTGCCGGATGGCGGTCCGCTGGACGCGCAGCAGGCGTTCTCCCATGGTTAGCTGCGGGCTGAGATAGCCAAACAATTGATGCTGCCACTCAGCTACAAGCGGAATCAGTTTGTGATGATTCTCCAGATAATCAATATGCGTCAGCAATTCTTGCGTCTCCCGATGTCATCAGTCAGGTGAATCCCTGGCGGCAATCCGTGCTGCCGTGATTCGCTCGCTCATGGCCCTACCGTTGGGAGCGGACTCTACACGCGTTCCTGCTTTCGAACCACGTGCGGGCAGTTGGTCAATGTTGGCGCAAGATTGCTGGAAACAGGGTTGGCAAGAGGATGACTTGGCCGGAGTTGGGCGAATTTCTGTTATCGCCCCTCGTGTGGCCATCAATGATTCCGTATCCACGACGTGGCAGGCGGCGATGGAATTGGCTGTCAAGCCACGGATGACTTTGGGAATCCCTGCCTTACGGCTTCCGCCTCCTGACATCCGGAGCCGCCCCGGCCGCGCGGGCAAAGGCACCAGGCGCGATGCCGAAGCAGCGCGTGAACAGGCGTGACATATGGCTCTGGTCGGCGAAGCCGGCGGCGGCCGCGGCGGCGGCCAGCGGCGTGCCCCGTGCGATCAGGCTGTGCGCGCGGTGCAGGCGGCGCTGCATCAGGTAGGCGTGCGGCGTGAGCCCGGTGGCGCGGGTGAAGCCGCGTACCACCTGGAAGCGGCTCAGGCCGCTGGCGTGTGCCAGGTCGGCCAGCGTGTGGGCCGTGGCCGGGTCGTCGTCGAGCAAGGCCTTGGCGCGCAGGATGGCGGCGAGGGCGGACGCCATGGAAGGGGGCGCGGCGGCGCTGGAGCGGGTGAGGCGGGCCAGCAGGGCGAGCAGCAGGCTGTCGCGCGCCAGCGCGGCGGTGCCGGCGCCGCCGAGACGGTCCGCGTCGGCGGCCGTCATCCAGGCGAACAGCCGGCGGAAATCGGCGGTGGCGGCGGGGTCCGCCAGCACGGGCCGCTCGAACTCCTGCGCGCCGTCATCGCCCGCGGCGAGCACTTCCTCGCGCGCCTGGGCGACCAGTGGCGGATCGAGGTAGAGCATGCGCCAGGCACGTCCGCCGTCGCCCAGCGGCGCGCCGTCGTGGACTTCGCCCGGATTGACCGTGATGAGCTGTCCTGCCTGTGCCTCCACCATGCCGCGGCCGCTGCGCGAGCGCTGGGCGCCGCGTTCGATCACGCCGAAGCCGAATTGCTCGTGGGTGTGCCGCGCGAAGGCCAGGCGCGTGTCGGCCGCGATCGCCAGCACGCCGGGCGCGCCGCAGGGAAGGAGCAGGAACGGGCGGGTCGTCATGCTCGTCAGCCCAACTTCGACGATGCCGATGCCAATGGTGCGGGTAGCCCGGCCAGGATCTCCGCGGTGCTGCGCTGGAAGCGGTCTACCAGGAAATCCAGCAGCACCCTCACGCGGGGCGTCATATACCGATTCCGGTGGAAGACGGCATAGATGCCCGGCTCGCTTTCGACCAGGTCCGGTAACAGGACCTCGAGCGCACCGGCACGGATATCCGCCGCAGCGTCCCAGATCGTCTTGCGGGCAATGCCGACTCCGGCGAGTGCCCAGGTGCGTGCCAGCGCGCCATCATTGGTTTCCCACGCATTGTCCATGGCGACGGTGTGGGTCGAGCGCTTTCCTCCCGACACGAAATGAAATTCGTTCAGCGGGCCAGCGGCGGTGACCAGGACGATGAAGCGATGCCCGGCCAGGTCTGCCGGGGTGCGCGGCGTACCGTGCCTGGCCAGGTACTCGGGAGCCGCGCATAAGACCCGCCAGTTCGGCGCGAGCCGGCGTGCAATCAGCGAATCGTTCTCCGGCTTGCCAAAGCGGATGGCAAAGTCCACGTCATCGTGCAGCAGCTCAGACAGCGAGTCGGTCAGAGTCAGGGCGATTTTCAGTTCCGGCTGCGCACGGATGAAGTCGTCCAGCCACTGGTTGAGCAGATGGCGGCCGAAATCGGCCGATGCTGAAATCCGGACCTTTCCGCGCACCGCGCCCTGGCTCGCCTGGAGCGCGGCCTCGCCATCCTCGATGGCTCTCAGGGCGATGCAGCAGTGCCGGTGGTACAGCCGGCCCTCTTCGGTCAGGCGCAGTTGCCTGGTGCTGCGGTCGATCAGCCTGGTGTGAAGCGTGGCTTCCAGCTTGGCCAGCCGGGCACTGGCGGCAGCAGGCGAAAAGCCCAGCTTGCGGCCGGCAGCGGACAGGCTGCCGAGTGCCGCCGCTTCCACGAACAGGCGCATATCGCCTAGCCGATCCGTCGCCATCTTTCATTTGGATTTGAATTGGATTCAAAAATGTAGCCAATTATCAAATCCAAGTCCACCCGCCAGACTGCTGCCTTGCAAGCCCGGACGAGGGGCGACAGCCGACAGCCAGAGGAGGGGCAACTCTATGGACGAAATCAGCAGAACAGCAGCAGCGGATAGCGGGCGCCAGGAGGTGGCGGGCAGGCTGCCGCTGGCAGGCTTGCTGGCATTGACGATGACCAGTTTCATTGCCACGGCGAACGAGGCCGTGCCGGCCGGCTTGCTCCCACAGATTGCGCAAGGATTCCATGTCACCGAAGCCTGGGCCGGACAACTCGTGACCCTTTGCGCGCTGGGGGCAGGCGTGGCGGCCATCCCGCTGACGGCCGCCACGCGTAGATGGCGACGCCGGCAGGTCCTGTTGCTGGTGCTGGCGGCATTTTGCCTCTGCAATGCCGTCACCGCGCTGTCCTCGCATTACGTGGTGACATTGGCCGCGCGTCTTGCCGTGGGACTTGCCACCGGGCTGGCGTGGAGTCTCCTGGCAACCTATGCGCGCGCCATGGTCCCTGCCGCGATGCAAGGTCGCGCGCTTGCGGTGGCCATGGTCGGCATTCCCCTGGCCTTATCGGTCGGCGTGCCGTTGAGTGCCCGGCTCGGCGTCATGATCGGCTGGCGCAGCGTGTTCGGCATCCTGTCGGGCATGGCGCTGATACTGATGGCCTGGGCGCGCTGGACGGTTCCCGATTATCCCGGCCAGGCGGCCGACAGCCGTCTGCCCGTGCGGCAAGTGCTGGCCATCCCGGGGGTACGGCCGGTGCTGTTGGTGGTGATGGCCTGGATTCTTCCGCACTACATTCTCTACACCTATATCGCCCCCTTCCTGGCCTCGGTTGGACTGGCCCGCCATGTCGATGCCGTTCTGCTGATCTTCGGCGTCTCGGCCATGTTGGGCATCTGGCTGGTCGGCTCATTGGTTGACCGCTGGCTGCGCCTTCTGGTGCTGGCCGGGCTGGGCGCTTTGCCTCGGTCTCGCTGCTGTTCGGCCTGGGGGGCACTGCACCTGCGGTGCTTTGCCTGGGGGTGGCGGTATGGGGGCTGAGCTTTGGCGGCGCGCCGACCTTGTTGCAGACCGCATTGGCCGACGCGGCCGGCAGTCGGGCGGACGTTGCCCAGTCGATGCTGGTGACGGTGTTCAATCTCTCATTCGCCGGCAGCGGGATGATCGGCGGTGTACTGCTCGAGACCACGGGTGTCGCGTCCTTTCCCTGGGTGGTGCTGTTGCTCGTGAGCATCGGCCTGCTTGCGGCCTGGCGCGCCAGTTCCCATGGATTCACGGCCGGCCGGCGTCGATACGCGCTGGATTCGGCAGCCGGTGCCCGGCCATAGCGCAAGCGCTTCATTTCAATGAGTCCAGACTCGGCAAACTAGCGCGCGCGTGACTCCATCAGGTCCAGCTCCCGTACCAGCCGGCGCGCGGTATGGTCGGAGATGCGGTCCTGGCGGGCCAGCGCGAAGAGAGTCTCGCGTTCCGCCCGCAGCCCCGCCAGCCGCATCTCGCGCTCGGCCCGGTCGGCCTTGCGCAACTGCTCCGGATCGGTGTCGCCCGGCACGCTGCCGTCGAGCGCCAGCCGGTGCTGGTAGAGCGAGATGACGTGGGCGGCGGCATTGGCGTAGACGTCCGCGTCGGCGGCTTCGCGCAAGGCGTGGAACTGGGCCTGCTCGATGGCGGCGATGGCCGCCTGCGCGGCCTGGCGCCGGCCCAGGTCTTCCTCCTGGCGCTCGGCCGGCTCCTCGGGAAGCTCCAGCCCGTCGAGCAGGCGCGGCAGGCCGATGCTGGCGGTCAGCAGGGAGATCAGGATCACCGCGGTGGCCAGGAACACCGCCAGGTCGCGCGCCGGGAACGGCTCGCCGGCCGGCGTCAGCAGCGGCAGGGTCAGCACGCCGGCCAGGGTGATGGCGCCGCGCACGCCGGCCAGCGCGGTGGCCACCACCAGGCGCCAGTGCGGCTTGCGCACGGCCTCGCCGCGCCGCCGTGCCGCGTACATCGTGAGCCGCAGCGAGACCCAGACCCAGGCCAGGCGCAGCAGCGCCAGCCCCGCGTTGATCGCCAGCGCGTACACGGCCAGCCACCAGGGACTGAGATGCCCGCTCTGCTCGACCGAGGCCATCGCGCCCTGGAGGATGCGCGGCAACTGCTCGCCCAGCAGCACGAACATCATGCCGTTCAAGGTGAACTGCACCGTATCCCACACGGCCGCGCGCTGCACGCGCGTGGCGGCCGTGGTGCGCCCGCGCAGCTCGACGTAGCTGGTGGTGATGCCGGCCGCCACCGCGGCCAGGATGCCCGAGGCGTGGGCGGCTTCGGCGAGCAGGTAGGCGGCGAAGGGGGTGAGCAGGCTGAGCAGGATGGAGGAGCCGCTTTCCTCGCCAACACGCGGCGCCAGCCAGCGCTGGCCGAGGCTGATCGCCAGCGTGGTGCCGGCACCGATGGCCACGCCGGCCAGGGCCAGCCAGAGGAAGGTCAGCGCGGCGCCGGCGAGCGAGAAGGTGCCGGTCAGGGCGGCCGCCACCGCGAAACGGAAGCAGACCAGGCCCGAGGCATCGTTGAGCAGGGATTCGCCCTCCAGGATGTGCATCAGGCGCTTGGGCATGCGTGTGCGCGCGGCGATGGCCGAAACGGCCACGGGATCGGTCGGCGAGACGATCGCGGCCAGCGCGAAGGCGACCGCCAGCGGCATGGCC
>JABLTH010022407.1_pt1 | contig 15161 bp, 11 predicted proteins | sample 7875711 | NCBI WGS metagenome assembly JABLTH01 (sample SAMN14941262, study PRJNA633318) | bioreactor metagenome | isolation source: bioreactor | place: China | collected 2019-03-05 | reverse complement strand
TCGGTCCCGGCGCGGCGCTCGCGCTGCCGTACGCGCTCGTTCCCGTCGGGTGCGCGGCGCTCGCCGTGCACAACAACCGGCTCGCGCCCGCGGCCGCCGCGCTCGCCGTGCGCCTCGGTGCGCTCCTCGGTGCGACGCTCGCCGTCGCGTGGCTGGCCGAGCGGCTCGCGCAGCGGCGCCCGCCGTGGCCGTGGGAGCGCTCGCTGCCGCGCGCGGCGCGGGACCGCGTGCTGGGCGACGCGGCGCTGTTCGCGATGCCCGTGTGTGCCGCCGTCATCGGCGGCGCGCTGCTCGACCCGTGGGCCGCGCTCGCCGCGCTCGCGACGGGGCCGTTCCTCGTGCTGCGCGCCGCGACGGCCGTGCGTCGCGACGGCGCGTTCCGCACGCGGGCCGCGGGGCCGGTGCTCGCGGAGGGCGCGGCGGCGTCGGTCGCGGTCGCGCTGTTCCCGTGGTGCGCGGTCGCGTTCGCGGCGGCGACACCGTGGCTCCTGCGCGCGGCGGAACGCGCGGATCGCGAGCGCAGCGTGGTGCGCTGGATCGCGCTGCACCACGCGGCCGAGGGCGATTCCCTCTCGTGGAGCGGACGATGACCTCGTGCGGGTGAACGATGACCTCGTGGAGCGGACGATGATCGCGTGTCACGACGTGCGTTACGCGTACGGCGCCGGCGGCTTCACGCTCGTCGCCGAGCGGCTCGAGATCCCCGCGGGGCTCACGCTGCTCCTCGGCCGCAACGGCACGGGGAAGAGCACGCTCCTGCGGCTGCTCGCGGGCGTCGAGCGCCCCGCCGCGGGCCGCGTCACGATCGAGGGCCACGACGCGTGGTCCGACGAGGTCGCGGCGCGCGCGGGGCTCGTGTGGGTGCCGGAGCATCCCGACCTCACCCCGTACGCGAGCGTCGACGACGTGCTGCAGCTCGTCGCCGCGCTGCGCCGCGCGGGGCCCGGTGCGGCGGCCGAAGCCCTCGTGCGCGCCGGCCTCGAAGGCCTGGGACGCCGCTCGATCCGCGAGCTGTCGCTGGGCCAACGACGCCGCGCGATGTTCGCCGCGGCGTTCATCGGTGAGCCACGGGTCGTCCTCCTCGACGAGCCGCTCGAGGCGCTGGATCGTTCGACGCGCACGCAGATTCTGGTTTGGATCGGGGACCTCGTCGCGGCCCTCGCGACCGTCGTCGTGGCCACGCACGACATCGCGCCGTTCGAGAACACGGCCACCCGCGCGCTTGTCGTCGAAGGCGGAAGGCCACGTACGATCGAGCTGCCGGTTGACGCGTCGCAGCGTGCGACCCTGCTCCAGGGGCTCGCCGGAGGAATTCCCGGCGAGGCGACCCCCGGAACCTGACGCTCGGCCCGCACGGCCGGCACGGGTATGGCATCCTTTCCCGGTGAGTCCCACGGCCCTCCCGCACTGGCTGGCCGATCTCGTGCCCCCCGCACCCCGGCAGGCGCTCACCGCCGCGCTGACCGGCGGGGGTCCGCGCGTCCGCGCGTCCGCGCTCGCCGCGACCGCGCGGCTGCTCGGGATTGCGGCGCTGGCCCGCGCGGGCGCTCGCCCGCTGCTGCTCGTCACCCCGCAGGACGCCGACGCACGCCGCCTCGCCGCGCAGCTCGAGCCGCTCTTCGGCGACGACGACGGCGCGGTCGTGCTGCGCCTGCCCGCGCTCGACGCCGATCCGTACCGCGCGATGCCCGCGCACCCCGCGGTCGCGGCGCAGCGCGTGTCGGCGCTCGACCGGCTCGTCGCGGGCGGGCCGCTCGTCGCGGTCGTGCCGGCGGTCGCGCTGCTCACGCCGGTGCCGCAGCGGCGCACGATCGAGGGCTGGGCGCGGCAGATGACGCGCGGCGTGCGCGTCGACCTCGACCGGCTCGCGCGCGACCTCGTCGGCGCGGGCTACCGCGTGGTCGACGTCGTCGGCGGGCCGGGCGACCTCGCGCGGCGCGGCGGGCTGTTCGACGTGTGGCCGCCGCAGGAGGACGCGCCGCTGCGCGTCGAGCTGTTCGGCGACGAGGTCGAGTCGGTGCGGCGCTTCGACGCCGGCTCGCAGCGCACGATCGCGCCGGTGGAAAGCTTCCGCCTGCTGCCCGCGCGCGAGGCGCCGATCGGGCCCGAGCAGGCCGACCGGCTGCTCGATCGCCTGGTCGGCCGCGCGCGCGAGGTGCTCTTCGACGATGTCGTCGAGGACGAGGACGGGCGGGGCAAGCCCCGTCCCTACGGTGGGTTGCTCGGCGAGAGGCTGGCGGGTCTCGAGGGCGCGCCGTCGCTCTACCGCGACGACCTCGTGCCCCTCGACGCGCTCGTCGACGCGGACCTCGCGGTGTGGGAGCCGGACGCGGCGCGCGAGGCGCTCGACAAGCGCTGGGACGACCTCGTCGCCGCGTACGCGGAGACCGAGAACGAGGCGCTGCCCGCGCCCGACCAGCTGTTCGTCGAGCCCGCGCGGCTCGTCGCGCGGATCGAGGACGCGCCCGTGCACCTCTCCGAGCTGCCGCTCGGGAGCGCGGGGCGTGTCGTCGTCGATCTCGGCGGCCGGCCGGCGAAGCGTTACGACGGTCACCTCGTCACGCTGGCGGACGACCTCCGGCGCGCCGCGCAGGCCGGCCGGCCCGTCGTGCTGCTCACGCGCACGCCCGGCCGCCGCGAGCGGCTGCGCGAGGTGCTCGGCGACGAGAAGATCGCCTTCCGCGCGGTCGACGAGGACGAGCCCTGGGAGCCCGGCGCGGGCGAGATCGTGCTCGCGCACGGCGCGCTCGAGGACGGGGTCGAGTTCACCGAAGGCGGCGCGCTGGTCGTCGCGGAGCCCGATCTCTTCGGCACCGATCCGCCGCCTCCTCCGCCGCGGCGCCGGCGCGGCGGCGAGGCGTTCGTCTCCGACCTGCGCGACCTCAAGCAGGGCGACCTCGTCGTCCACGTCGACCACGGCATCGGCCGCTACCTGGGCCTGTCGAAGCGGCCGGTCACGGGCGAGGAGCTGCTGCTGCTCGAGTACGCGTCGAGCGACCGGCTCTACGTGCCGGTCTCGCGGCTCGACCTGATCCAGAAGTACTCGGGCGGCAGCCAGTCGATCGTGCCGCTCGACCGGCTCGGCGGCCCGGGCTGGGACCGCCGGCGGCGCAAGGTGACCAAGGCCGTCGAGGAGATGGCCGAAGAACTGCTCGAGCTGTACGCGAAGCGCAAGGCCGTGCGCGCGCCGTCGTTCGCGAAGGACAGCGTGTGGCAGGGCGAGTTCGAGGGCGCGTTCCCGCACGAGCTGACGCAGGACCAGGCCGGCGCGCTCGCCGACATCAAGTCCGACCTCGCGTCGGGCCGCGCGATGGACCGACTCCTGTGCGGCGACGTCGGCTTCGGCAAGACCGAGGTCGCGCTGCGCGCGGCGTTCAAGGTCGCGCAGGACGGACACCAGGTCGCCGTGCTCGCGCCGACGACGGTGCTCGCGTTCCAGCACCTCACCACGTTCCGCGCGCGGCTCGCCGCGTGGCCGATCCGCATCGAGATGGTCTCGCGCTTCGTGCCGCCGCAGGAGGTCGCGCGGATCCTCGAGGCGACGGCCAAGGGCGAGGTCGACATCCTGATCGGCACGCACCGCCTGCTGTCGAAGGACGTGACGTTCAAGCGGCTGAGCCTCCTCATCATCGACGAGGAGCAGCGCTTCGGCGTGCGCCACAAGGAGACGGTCAAGCAGATGGCGCTCGGCGTACACACGCTTTCGCTCACCGCGACGCCGATCCCGCGCACGCTGCAGATGTCGCTCGCGGGCGTGCGCGACCTCTCCGTGATCGAGACGCCGCCGCGCAACCGCCTCGCGATCCAGACCAACCTCGCCCCGTTCCAGTCCTCGCTCATCGCGGCGGCCGTGCGCAACGAGCTGCGCCGCGGCGGGCAGGTCTACTACATCACCCCGCGCGTGCAGGGCATCGAGGAGGTTGCCTCCGACCTCAAGGAGCTGGTGCCCGAGGCCGTCGTCGCGCACGCGCACGGGCAGATGCCCGAGGGGCAGCTCGAGAAGGTGATGCTCGCGTTCATCCGCGGCGAGGTGCAGGTGCTCGTCGCGACGACGATCATCGAGAACGGGCTCGACATCCCGCGCGCGAACACGATCGTCGTGCGCGAGGCGCACCGCTTCGGGCTCGCGCAGCTGTACCAGATGCGCGGGCGCGTCGGGCGCAGCGACCAGCGCGCGTACGCGTACCTGCTCGTGCCGCCGCGGCGCGAGCTCACGCCGGAGGCGCGGCGCCGGCTCGCCGCGCTGGTCGAGTTCACCGAGCTGGGTGCGGGCTTCCGCATCGCCGCGCTCGACATGGAGATCCGCGGCGCGGGCGAGTTCCTCGGCGCGCGGCAGTCGGGGCACATCGGCGCGGTCGGATTCGAGCTGTACGCGCAGCTGCTCGAGCGCGCGGTGCGGCGGCTGTCCGGCGAGGCGCTGCCCGAGCCGCGCGAGCCGGTGGCGATCAACCTCGACGTGCCCGCGTTCCTGCCCGAGGACTACGTCGGCGAGGCCGGGCAGCGGCTGTCGATCTACAAGCGCCTGTCCGCGGCCGAGCACGTCGACGAGGTCGCGGCCGTGCGCGACGAGACGCGCGATCGCTTCGGCCCGCTGCCCGATCCGGCCGTCACGCTGTTCCGGATCGCCGAACTGCGCACGCTCGCCGAGTCGCAGGGCGCGGTGGCCGTCGACTGGACCGGCGACGGCGTCTCGATCCGCTACGGGCTGTCGCCGAAGATCGACGCCGACAAGGTGATCCGCCTCGCGCGCGACGACCGCGACGTGCGCATCACGCCGGGCGGCGTGGTCAAGCTGCGCATCGGCGACGAACGCGCCGACCGCATCACGGTCGCGTCGCTGGCGCTGCGGAAGATGGTGTCGTGACGTTCGCCCGTCCCGATCGCGCCGGCGCGTGCGGGCGGGTTACGCGCGCTTCGCGCGCTAAACCCGCCCCTACAGGCCACGACGGCCACGGTCACGGCGGGCACGGCCACGACGGCGGGTATGGGTCTGTAGGGGCGGGTTTAGGCGCCGAAGGCGCCGTAACCCGCCCGCGGACCGTCGCGCTCGCGGCGTCGCTCGTTGCGTGTGCGCTGCTGGGTATCGGGTGCACGAAATCGACCCACGACGCCGCGCGGCTCGGCGACTACCCGCTCGACGACGCGGCGGTCGCGCGCTTCGTGCGCTACGCGACGGGCCTCGACCCGGCGCAGGTCGACGCGGCCGCGCGGCGCCGCTACGCCGAGGACCTCCTCGCCGAGACGCTCATCGCGCGCGCCGCGGAGCGCGACCGGATCCAGCCCGCGCCGGAGGACCTCGCGCGCGCGGCCGCCGACTGCGAGGGTGCGCTCGCCGGCACGGCCGCTCCCGACGCGATCCGCGTCGACGCCCGGCGCCGCGCGCTCGCCGCGACGTACGAAGCGCGCGTGCTCTGGCCGCGGGTCGTCGTGTCCGAGCGGGAGGTCGAGGCGCGTGCCGCCGCCCCCATCGGCACGGCGCCGTCGGACACGGTCGTGTTCCGCGCGGCACGCTTCGAGGAGCGCGCCGAGGCGGACCGCGCGAAGAAGAAGCTCGGCTCCGGGGCGACGTTCGAGTCGCTCGTTGCGGGGGGCGCGCGCAACCGGCCGACGCGTCGCCGCCTCGCCGAATTGCCCCCCGAGGCGGCCGCGGCGCTCACCGCCGCGCGGCCCGGTTCCACCACGGGACCCGTCGCCCTGGACGGTGCATACTACCTGTTCCGTCTCGAGTCGAAGGGCGGCGCCGGCGCGGTCTCGCGGCCCGCCGACCGCGAGGCGGCGCGCCGCGAACTGCGGCAGCGCGCCTTCGACACGCTGCGCCGGGAACTCGCCGTCGCGCTGGCCCGCACGGAGCGCGTCCCGTTCCCCGCGCCGGACCCTCCGGAGGAAGTGAAGCGATGAAGCCTCTTCTGATCCCCACCCTGTTCGTGCTCGCGGCCAGTTTGGCCGTCGCACAGACGCCGCCTGCGGCGCAGCCCGCGCCCGCGCCCGCGCCGACGCCGTCACCGGCGCCCGCGCCGGCACCCGCGCAGGCGCCGGCGTCCGCGCCCGCGCCCGCCAGGCCGGGGGCGACCGCCGCCGCACCCAAGGGACCGGAAGAGCTGATCGAGGACATCGTGGCGTGGGTCAACGACGACACGGTGCTGATGACGGAGTTGCAGGAAGAGGAACGCAACTCGGTACAGCAGCTCCTGCAGGACAAGTCGCTCCCGCCGGAAGAGCTGTCGAAGCGCATCACGCAGATCAAGGAAGGCACGCTGAGCCAGCTGATCTCGAACCGCCTGATGGCGCAGGAAGTCGAGCGCCTCTACAACGTGGACGAGGTCAAGAAGGACCTGATGCGCCGCTTCAAGGAGCAGCGCAAGGTCAAGTCCGACGAGGAAGTCGAGCGCATGCTCAACCAGTGGGGCATGACGCGCGCCGAGCTCGAGGACCGGCTGCTGCAGGACTCGGCTCCGGGCTTCATCGTCGACATGCAAATCACCCGCAACCTGTCGGTGTCCGACGCCGAGGCCCAGAAGTTCTTCGACGAGCACAAGGGCCAGCTCGTCGCGCCGCCGCAGATCACGTTCCGCGAGATCGTGCTGCTCGCGACCGATCCCGACAAGCGCGAGAAGCGCAAGGCGGAAGCCGAGGCCCTGGCCGCGCGGGCCAAGGCCGGCGAGGACTTCGTCGCGCTCGTGAAGGAGAAGTCCGAGGCCCCCTCGAAGAGCATCGAGGGCAAGATCGGGCCCGTGCACCCCGGCGACCTGATCCCCGAGATCGGGAACACGATCGCGCCGCTCAAGCCCGGCGACGTGACCGCGGCGATCGAGACCGGCCAGGGCTGGCACATCCTCAAGGTCGAGGAGCGCGTCGAACCGAAGGTCTCGCAGCTGTCGGACGTGCGCGCCGAGGTCGACCAGGCCGTGCGCCAGCAGAAGTTCGGGCCCGCCCTCGACGAGTACCTCCACAAGCTGTGGACCGGGGCCTCGGTCGAGATCCGCAAGCCGTACCTCGACCGCCTCCCGGCGGCCTACCGGACCATGGTGAAAGCGCGCGATTAAGGTCCGAATAACGGCGGGATTTGAGTCCGGTGCGGGAGACGTGGTAACGTCGAGGCAGTCAGAAAAGCGACGGACCCTTCACCCCACATAGGACGAACAGCCCATGAGACCTGGGTTCGGTGATCGCAGCGAGCGCCCCGCGGGGAATCGAGCCGCGGCCTCCGCCGACGCGGCCCGCAAAAAGCCCGTACCGCCCGAGAAAACGCACGCCGAGGAGTACTACTTCGTCAAGCAGATGAACGCCAAGACGCCGATGTGCGTCGTGGTGGAGAACGGCGAGACGCTGCGTGGCTGGATCGAGTGGTACGACCAGGAGTGCATCAAGCTGAACCGCCACGACGGCCCCAACCTGCTGTTGTACAAGCGGCACATCCGGTACGTCTTCAAGGATCCCGAAGCCGCCCCCGAGGAGTGATGGGCAAGGGGAGCACGGAGGCCGAGGCGGAACCCGGCGCGCCGTCCGCGCGCGGCGGCGATCGTCCCAGGCTCGCGATCACGGCGGGCGACCCGAGCGGCATCGGTCCGGAAATCGTCCTCAAGGCGCTGAACGACGAGCGGTCCCAGAAGGGCCGCCTCGTCGTCCTCGGTGACGAAGGCAACCTGCGTCGCACGTCGCGCGAGCTGCGCATCCGCTGGCCGTTCGCGGCCGTCGTGCGCGAGCTGCCCGCGACGTGGGAGCGGCCGATCCTGCTCGACCTCGCCGACGGCGTCGACGCGCTGGTGCCCGGCCAGATCTCGAAGCCGGCCGGGCTCGCCGCCGCGCACGCGATCGAGACGGCGGCGCGGCTCGCGCTGGCGGGGGCGGTCGACGGGGTCGTCACGGCGCCGATCCACAAGGAAGCGCTGTCGCTCGCCGGCGTCGAGGACCCCGGGCACACCGAGATGCTGCAGCGCCTGACCGGCGCGCCGCGCGTCGGCATGCTGTTCTGGACCGAGGACTTCGCGGTCGCGCTGCTCACGACCCACGTCTCGCTGACCGAGGCGATCCGCCGCATCCGCCCGTCGCGCCTGTTCGAGCAGCTCGCGTTCGTCGAGCGCGAGTGGCGGCGCTGGCTCGGGCGCGCGCCGCGCATCGCGGTCTGCGGCCTGAACCCGCACGCAAGCGAGGGCGGCCGCTTCGGCCACGAGGAGCAGCTGCACATCGAGCCCGCGATCGCGAAAGCGCAGGCCAGGGGCCTGCTCGTCACCGGGCCGATCGCGCCCGACGCGGTGTTCTCGCTGGCGAAGGAAGGCCGCTTCGACCTCGTCTTCGCGCTGTACCACGACCAGGCGACGATCCCCGTGAAGTTCGCCTACGGCCGCAAGGCCGTGAACGTGACGCTCGGGCTGCCGTTCGTGCGCACCTCCGTCGACCACGGCACCGCGTTCGACATCGCCGGCAAGGGCATCGCCGATCCCGAGAGCGTCGTGCAGTCGGTGTGCCTCGCCGCGCGGATGGTGCTGAACCGCGCCTGACGGCGCTGCAGCGCGCCTGACGGAACACGTCCGCCTCTCGAATCCTCGCGGCCGGTCCTTCTCGCGGCCCCACGATCGGGCGTACCCTCCCGCCCAAGGGGGGAACCAGATGGAATTCTCGGGGACCATCGACGACCGTCCGGCCGAGTGCCCGAAGTGCCGCCGCGGAGACTTCACCGACGCGCCGTCGTGCGCACACTGCGGCTACACGATGCGGGGCGTCCGCCTCTATGACCCGAAGCGATTCACCTGGATGGCGCTCCTGTTCTCCGGTCTCGTGCCGCTCTACATGGCGGCGGCGAACTGGGGCCAGGTCGGTGAGACGCGCAGGAAGCGCCTCCTGCTCGCCGGGGGGATCGCCGGCTTCGCGGTGCTGTTCGTTGTCCTCGCGCTCCTGCCCGAGATCCCGCTGTTCGGCAAGATGCTGGGGCACCTGATCAACTACCCGATCGGCATGATGCTGCGGGACACGCAGCGGCCGCTCTACCGTGCGGGGCTGAAGCTCGGGGCCGCACAGGCATCCACCGCGAAGGGCATCCTCTTCGGGTTCGGCCTCATTCTGTGCACCCTGGTCGTGCCCGTGGGCGCAGCGATCGTCTACGAGGACATGCAGCTCGGCTCCGCGGACAAGCTCTTCGAGGAACGGAAGTTCGATGCCGCCGCGCAGGTGTACCAGCGCGTGCTGCGCACCGATCCCGAGAACGCGGAGGTTGCGTACCGCTACGGCGTTTGCCACTTCGTCATGCAGCACTGGGACGAGGCGGGCCGCGCCTTCGAGGCCGTTCTCAAGACCGAGACGAACCACGCGGCGACGTACGCGCTGCTCGCGCACGTGCGCTCGGTGCAGGAGCGTCCCGCGGAGGCACGCGACCTCGCCGCCAAGGCGCGCGCGATCGAGCCCGGCATCTTCTCGTCGCTCGCGATTCCGGATCCCGGTGCCGAATCGGGGAACTGACCTTTGATTCCGCGCGATGCTTCGCCCGTCCGAACAACCCGCCCGATTTTGCACGGTTGCCCGACCAACAGGGTTGGGAGGGCAGCTGTGCAAATTGGCGGGGGCTGGTCGCGCACTGCGCGTTCCACCCGTCCTAGGAGTCGGTCCGTGCTCTTCCCGCCAGCCAACGCTGCAACGAGGATTGGGATTCTTCAGAGCCGCGACCGGCGAGCAGACCTTCGACGCTGACGTCTTCGTCGAGATCGGGCCAGTGGATGCCCTCCCCCATGCCGACGAGACGCCAGTTTGCGCGTTCCGTTGCCGTGGCGTGGGAGAGCCGCGGATACCACGTGATGGGCACGGAGAGGACTCGGCCGTCCACGAGATCGACGATCAGCGCGCCGTCCGTCAACGCGACGTGCCGCGCTTGCGGGGGATGACTTTCACTCGGCAAAGAAGTCATGCCACGCCCTCAGGAGTTCATCAGCATGCCACTCGACCAGGGCCCTGATGCGATGACACTCCACTCTACCGAAGCCCGCGCTGGATTTCAGCGGCTCACCCCATGTGCTGCATGACGATCTCGCGCAGCCGCGCGTGCACGGCGGCCGCGCCGGCGACGACGTTGCCGGTCGCGACGAAGGTGTCGCCGCCGGCGAAGTCGGTCACGATCCCGCCGGCCTCCTCGATCAGGAGCGAGCCCGCGGCGACGTCCCACGGGCCGAGGCCCTCTTCCCAGAAGCCGTCGAAGCGGCCCGCGGCGACGGCGGCGAGGTCGAGTGCGGCGGAGCCGGCGCGGCGGATGCCCGCGGTCTCGGCCATCACGGCGCGGAACGCGCCCATGTACTGCTCGACGCGGTCGAGCTTGCGGAACGGGAAGCCGGTGCCGATCAGCGCGTCGGTGAAGACCTCGCGGCCGCTGACCCGCAGCGGGGTCCCGTTGAGCGTCGCGCCGTGCCCGCGCGCGGCGCTGAACAGCTCGTCGCGGCTCGGGTCGTAGACCGCGCCCGCGACCACGCGGCCGTCGACCGCGCAGCCGACCGAGACCGCGAAGACCGGGAAGCCGTGGATGAAGTTGGTCGTGCCGTCGAGCGGGTCGACGATCCACACGGCGCCGGGCGCGCGGAGGTCGGCCTTCGACTCCTCCTCGGCGAGGATCCGGTGGTCGGGGTGGGCCGCGCGGATGACCCCGGTGACGGCCCGCTCCGAGGCCACGTCGGCCGCGGTGACGAAGTCGTGCAGGCTCTTCTGCGACACGTCGAGGGGGCGCGTGCCGGCGCGGAACGGGGCGAGGGCCGCGGCCCCGGCGCGGGCGGCGCGGACGGCGGTCTCGAGCAGCGGGCGGGGATCGGTCATGGGTCGCGGCTCCGGACGGTGGCGTGGGTGGCGGCGCCGGACGGCGGGTGACGCTACCGGACGGGCATTCTGCGCGATACTGGCGCCCCTCACCAAGCGGACATCCCGGGATGAAGCGCGGCCGTCTCAAGAAGATGTTCTCCGAGATGGTCTATCGCATGCGCACGGTCGGCGAGACCCCCGTGCGGCAGGCGGTGGCGCTGGGGATCGGTGTCTTCATCGGCTCGAGCCCGTGGTTCGGGGCGCACCTCGGGCTGTGCCTGGTCGCGTCGCGGCTCCTCGGACTCTCGCCGGTGACGATGTACGCGGGGGCGCAGATCAGCTACCCGATCTTCGCGCCGTTCCTCTATTACGCCGAGCTGCAGGTCGGCACGTGGCTGCGCACCGGCGAGTTCATGGACATCACGCTCACCGTGATGCGCGGTCTCGATCACGGCGAGCCGGTCTCGCTGATCCTGCTCACGCTGCGCGACGTCGTCATCGGGTCGCTCGTGGTGGGCGCGGTGCTCGGCGTGGCCTTCGGGCTCGCCGGGTTCCAGTTCTTCAACAGCCGCTCGCGCCACCCGGACCGGATGCGCATCGCCGACGAGGTCTCGCGGCGCTACCTCGAGTCGTCGGTGTTCGACTGGGAGTACGCGCGCGCGAAGCTGCGCGACGACCCCGTGTACCTCGGGATCCTCGAGCGGAAGCTCCTGCCCGACGAGGGCCTCCTGGTCGATGTCGGGTGCGGGCGCGGGATGCTGCTCGCGCTCGTACGCGAGGCGCGCCTCCTGCACAAGGACGGCGGGTGGCCCGCGGACTGGCCGCCGCCGCCGCGCCGGATCAAGCTGCACGGCATCGAGCGCCGGCTGTGGCGCGCGGCCGCGGCGAAGACCGCGCTCGGCAGCGCGGCGCGGATCGAGATCTCGCCCCTCGCACTCGCGTCGGTCCCGCGCTGCACGGCCGTGGCGCTGATCGACGCGCTGCGCTTCATCGCCCCGGCCGAGCAGGAGCAGCTGCTCCGGCACGTCGCGTCGAAGCTCGCGCCGGGCGGCGTCGTGCTGCTGCGCGAGATCGACACGGCGCCGTTCCGGAGTTTCGCCTACTCGCGGCTGCTCGAACGCGCATTCGCGGTCGCGCGCTGGCAGCCGTTCCAGCGCATCCGCTATCGCCCCGCGGGCGAGTGGATGCACGTCCTGCGCGAGCTCGGACTCGCGCCCGAGATCGTGCCGCTCGATCCGTCGCGCTGGGGCTCGAAGGTCTTCATCGTGGCGCGCAAGCCGGACGACGCGGAACACCCCGAGGACACGGGCGCGTTCGCGCGGCCCGCCTGATCGCGGGTCACGCCAGCGGGATTTCGATCGCGACCTCGGCGCCGCCGGCGCTGCGGTTGCGGGCGAGCGCGCGGCCGCCGTGCGCCTCGGCGATGCGCCCGACGATGAACAGCCCGAGGCCCGACGAGGTGCGCAGCGACGCGTCCTTCACGCGTGGCCGCTCGCGCGAGAACGCCTCGTCCGGGGGGAACGCGGTGAACCCCGGGCCGGTGTCCCACGTCCCGAGCTGCACCGCGTCGTTCGCGCGGCGGGCGAACAGCGCGACGCGGCCGCCGGGCGGTGTCGCCGCGACGGCGTTCGACGCCATGTTGAGGAGCGCGCGCTCGAGCAGCACGGGATCGCCCGTGATCGGCGGCAGGTCGTCGCCCGCCTCGCGCACGAGCGTGAGGCGGCGGCGTTCGGCGAGCGGCGCCACGCGCTCCGCGACCTCCTCGATCAGGCCCGGCAGCAGCACGACCTCCCGCGTGCGCGTGATCGGGCCCTCCTCGGCCTGCGCCGCCGTCAGCACGTTGACCAGGTAGAGGTTCACGCGCTCGCACGTGTCGACGATCGAGGACAGCGCGGCCGCGACCTCCGGTTCCTGCGGCTCCTCGAGCAGGCCCTCGCAGCGCAGCTGCACGCCGCCGATCGGCGCCTTGATGTCGTGCACCACCGCGGTCAGGTTCTGCAGCCGGTCGGACAGTCCGAGCGAGCGCTCGCGCTCCGCGTCGCGCTGGAGGATCAGGCGCGTCTCGCGCCCGCGCACGCCGAGGAAGATGCCGACCGCGAGCAGCACCGCGAGCAGCGCCGCGCCCGACGACGCGGCGACGGCCGACGCGGAACGCCGCCACGCCGCGTCCGCGGCGGCGCGCGACACCCCGGCTGCGATCCACGCGTTGCCGCCGTAGGCGTCGATCGGGCGGTACGCGACCTGCCAGTTCTCGCTGCCCAGGCGCACGCTCTGCTGCACGCTCTCGCGCGCCGACGTCGGGGTGGCCAGGGCGGGCGCGTCGGTCGGGCCGGGCGACGCGGGCGACGCGGGCGGGGCGGGCGGGTCGGTCGCGAAGGTGACGTGCGCGGGTTCGCCGTTGAAGAACAGGGCGAGCGGCACGCCGAGGTCGGACGACGCCTCGCGCAGGAAGACGCGCCCGACGAGGATCGCGCCGCGCACCTCGCCGATCGGCGTCCCCTCGGCGATGATCCGGCGCGCGTCGAACACCGCGAGGTCGCCGGCCGCGCGCGCGAGCCGCGGCGTGGCGCCCCCCGGATCGGCGAGCCGTCCGGTGATCCCGACCCCGAACACCGCGAGCGGGCTCGAGAACGCGAGCGGCCGGTCCTCGAGGTCGTTCACCACGAGCAGCACCGAGCCGAATTCCGCACGCAGCGGCGCGAGCGCGGCCTGCACGGCCGCGCGGTTGTTCTGCACCAGCGCGTCCTGCACCGCGGCCGAGCCGGCGACCGCGCCGAGCAGCGCCTGGCCGCGCTCGACGTGACGCCGCAGGAGCAGCTGCGCGATCGCGGCGTTGCGATCGGCCTCGGCGGCGAGGTTGCCGTCGATGCGGGCGCGCTCCCGCGCGAGTGTCCACCAGGCGGTGAGACCGAGCGTGATCGCGACCGCGAGACCGACGACGAGCAGCGTTCCCGGGATCGACGGCCCCGCCACGGCCGGCGTTTCGGCGCGGCTCTCGGCGCCGCTCACCGCGCGGCTCACGACGGCGCCTCGTCCCCGGCGCCGTACTGGGCGAGCTTGCGGTACAGCGTCGCGAGCCCGATCCCGAGCCGGCGCGCCGCGTCCTTCTTGTTGCCCTGCGCCGCGTCCATCGCGCGCAGGATCAGGAAGCGCTCGGCCTCCTCGAGCGTCGCGTCGGCCGGGATCGCGATCGGCTCGGCCGCCGGCGGCGCGACGCCGCGAATCGCGTCGGGCAGGTCGTCGAGCTGCACGAGCGGACCGTCGGCCAGCGCGACCGCGCGCGCGACCGAGTTCTCCAGCTCGCGCACGTTGCCCGGCCAGCGGTGCGCGGCCAGCGCGGCGAGCGCTTCGGGCGTGAAGTCCGTGAACGGCACGCCGCGCTCGGCCGCCGCGCGCGCGAGGAAGTGGCGCGCCAGCAGCGGCACGTCCTCGGGACGCTGGCGCAGCGGCGGGATGCGGATCGGGATCACGTTCAGGCGGTAGAACAGGTCCTCGCGGAAGCGGCCCGCGGCGACCTCGACCTCGAGGTCGCGATTCGTCGCGGCGACGATGCGCACGTCGACCGGCCGCGCGCGCAGCTCGCCGATGCGCTGCACCTCGCCGGTCTCGAGCACGCGCAGCAGCTTGACCTGCATCTCGAGCGGGACCTCGCCGATCTCGTCGAGCAGGAGCGTGCCGCCGTGGGCCTGTTCGAAGAGGCCGGGCTTGTCCTTGACCGCGCCGGTGAACGAACCGCGCTGGTACCCGAAAAGCTCGGACTCGAGCAGCGTCTCGGGGATCGCCGCGCAGTGCACCTTCACGAGCGGCCGGTCGGCGCGCGGGCTCAGCTGGTGCAGCGCCTCGGCGACGACCTCCTTGCCCGTCCCCGTCTCGCCGTGGACGAGCACCGTCGCGGTGCCCGGCGCGACGCGCTCGACGGTGCGCAGCACCGCGTCGAACGCGGGCGAGGCGCCGACGGCACGTGCGAGGTCGCGGCGGCCCTTGAGGGCCAGGCGCAGGCGGCGGTTCTCGGCGGACAGCTCGTGCTGCGAGAGCGCGAGCGCGAGCGCGCGCCGCAGCGCCCGCGCGCGCGGCGGCTTGACCTGCACGTCGACGACGCCGTGCTTCATCAGCGCGACCGCATCCTCGACGGTCGCCTGGCCGGACACGACGAGGTAGGTCGTGTCGGGACACTCGGCGCGCACCGCGAGCAGGAACTCGAGCCCGTTCATGCCGGGCATCGCGAAGTCGGTGATCACGACGGCGGGTCCGTCGAGCCGCGCCGCCTCGAGCGCCGCGTCGGGCCGCGTGAAGAGCCGCAGCTCGTGCCCCTCGCTCGCGAGCGCCGCCGCGATCGCCTCGCCCGTGACCGGGTCGTCGTCGACAACGAAGACCAGCGCCATCAGGGGGTC
>JABLTH010040190.1_pt1 | contig 15179 bp, 13 predicted proteins | sample 7875711 | NCBI WGS metagenome assembly JABLTH01 (sample SAMN14941262, study PRJNA633318) | bioreactor metagenome | isolation source: bioreactor | place: China | collected 2019-03-05 | reverse complement strand
GCGCGTAGCCGAATCGGCGGTGGACATGTTTCTCGCCCACTACGCTTGAGACGCGGGCAAACGGCAGCGACATCACGTATCGAAAGGCGTTGCTTAGCCGGCACTTAGCCCGCAGATCTCCCGCATCGCGGGCCGTGATGGCATCAAGCTCTGCGCGGCGAGGCCGATAGCTATTTCATCCGCCTCCCCATCAGCAGTCCCGGCATGTCCATCAAGCGTTTCACTGTTCGCGCCCGCCTCGTGTCCGCCTTCGGCCTCCTCACCCTGCTTGTGCTCGCCACTGCCGCCGCGGGCGGCTGGGGCATCCTCGGCGTCAACCGCACGGCGGTCGCGACGCTGCAGGGCGACGTCCGGTTCTCCACGGTCATCCGCCGCGTGCAGGCCGATCTGCTCGAACTTCGCCGCTTCGAGAAAGACAGCTTCATCAACATCGGCGACGCCGATGCCGTCGCCTCGTACCACGGCAAATGGACCCAGGCCCACGCCCGCACGCTGCGCGATCTGGACACGATGCGCGCCTTCCCGGCCGGCGCCGCGCCGGCGGACCGGTTCGCCGTGCACCTGAAGGCCTATACCGACGGCTACGAATCCGCCATGGCGCGCGTGGCCGCGCACCAGTTGGCCAATGCACGCGAAGCCAATACGTTCTTCACCCAGTTCAAGGATCCGATCCGCGCGCTGGACGACCTGTCCGCAGCCATGGCCGGCGAGGCCGATCGCCGCGTCGACGGCATCGAACCGCAATTGCACGCGCGCGCCATCGCCGCGATGAGCGTATCGGGCCTCGCCGTCATCGGCGCCATCGCCACGGCGCTGCTGCTCTCCTGTCTCACCACGCGCCGCATCATGACGCCGCTCATGCGCGCCCGCGGCCTGGCCACCGCGATCAGCGAAGGCCACCTGGCCAACAGCTTGCAGGTGGACGGCAACGACGAGTTCACCGACACGCTGCGCGCCCTGCAGACCATGGATGGCCGGCTGGCCGCGATGGTCGGCGACGTGCGCAACATCGCCGAGCAGGTCACCGCTGCGGCGCGCGACATCGCCGAAGGCAACGACCATCTCTCGCGCCGCACGCAGGAACAGGCCGCCTCGCTGGAAGAAACCGCCGCATCGATGGAGCAGATGACCGCCACGGTCGGCCGCAACGCCGAAGGCGCCGAACAGGCGCGCGAGCTGGCCCTGGCGGTACGCAAGGACGCCGAACACGGTGGCAGCGTGGTGCACGAAGCCATGGACGCCATGCGCGACATCCACCGCGCCAGCGGCGACATCGCGCAGATCATCGCGCTGATGGACGAAATCGCTGTCCAGACCAATCTGCTCGCGCTCAATGCCGCCGTCGAAGCCGCCAGCGCCGGTCCGCACGGCCGCGGCTTCGCGGTAGTGGCCGGCGAAGTGCGCGCGCTCGCCCAGCGCAGCGCCGCCGCAGCGAAGGACATCAAGCGTCTGATCACGGACAGCGGCGACAAGGTGACGCAAGGCGTGGAGCTGGTCGGCCGCACACGCCAGGCCCTGCAGGACATCGGCGCGGGCGTGCGCAGCGTCAACGGCATCGTCGAGGAGATCGCCGCGGCGTCGCAGGAACAGACCCAGGGCATCCGCCAGGTCAGCACGGCCATCGCCACCATCGACAACGTCACGCAGCAGAACGCCGCGCTGGTGGAAGAGGCTAGCTCCGCGAGCCGCAGCGCGCTGGAGCTGGCGCAGGAGCTGTTGCGCCAAGTGGCCTTCTTCAAGATCCGCCAAGCAGCTTGATCGGTCTACCCGCGCCGCTCGGGGCAGTGGCGCGGGGATGCCCGCAAGACTACGGCGCGCCCACAGCGCGGCGCTTGGCTTTCCGGCGCCACCAGGCTCGCCTTGGCGTGCCCCGCCTTCGCGACGGCATCGCCGGCCGCCTTCGCCGCCGGTTCCCATGCCTCGATGTCGGCTTGTGCTTTCTCGGCAAAAGCAGGCGCGGCCATGCCGATACCGGCGACGGCGAGCGCGAACACCCGCCGCGAACGTGCCCTGTGCGCCCCCTTCCCCTGGCGATGACTCGCCCGCCTGGCTCGGCAATCCAGCCAGCCCTCCCGGTTGCGCCATGTGCCTGAGGCCCCACCTGGGGCGTGACTTCCGACCGAGCCGGCCGTCATCATGTCGACTCGCCGGCCATTGCTGTGCCGTTGTATCCGGAGCTTTTCCATGACGAACAAACCCCACTCCGACATGCCGACCGGGCAGGACGACGCCAGCGGCACGACGCAACCTCCCGGCATGCACCGCCCGCATCACAGCGTGCTGGACACCCTCGAGACCGATGCGCTGGACGAAACCCAGCACGAGAACGCACTGCGCGATTCCACTCTGCGCACGCCGCGCTGAGCACGTCTGCCGCTTGATCCCGGTCAACTGTCGAGTCGCGCCACGCACCTACCCTTGCTGAAGCTGCCGTTCGCCTTGGCGCGGGCGGCCACTTTTCATCGGCATGGAAGGAACGGCGACTCATGGGCAAGCACTACTTCGTCGGGAGCGGCATTGCCTCCCTGGCCGGCGCGGCATTTCTGATCCGCGACGGCGGCATTCCCGGCCACGACATCGTCATTTTCGAGGAGTCGCGTTACGCCGGCGGCGCGTTCGACGCGCACGGCGATGCCGAGCACGGCTATTTCATGAGCGGCAGCCGCATGTTCGAGGCGAAGTACCTCTGCACGGCCGATCTGCTCGCCTCCATTCCCTCCGCGAGCGATCCGCAGCGGTCCATCGAAGAGGACACCGAACAAGCGGCCGAGGCCACGCCCTGGCACAACAAGGCGCGACTCGTCGACCGCGACGGCAGGATCACCGACTTCCACGAGCTGGGTTTCGACGAGCGCGACCGCTTCGACCTGCTCGCGATCATGGCCAAGCCGGAATCCCTGCTGGACGGCAAGCGCATCAGCGACTGCTTCCGACCGCATTTCTTCCGCACCAACTTCTGGTTCGAGTGGTGCACGCTGTTTGCGTTCGAGTCTTGGCACAGCGCCATCGAGTTCAAGCGTTACCTGCTGCGTTTCGTGCATCACTTTTCCACTATCGACACGCAGGAAGGCGTCTACCGCACGCGCTACAACCAGTACGACGCCATCGCCGAGCCGCTGGTGCGCTGGTTGTCCACGCGCGGCGTCGAATTTCGCCATGGCGTGCGCGTGACTGACCTGGATTTCGCGCCGGCCAGGCATGAGATCACCGTTACCGGCATCCATGTCGAGCAGGGCGGCGGCGCCGACCGGCTCCCCGTGCTGGAAGGCGACAAGGTCTTCGTCACCCTAGGCTCGATGACGGCCGACAAGCGTTTCGGCGCCATGGATCGCGCCCCCGCGTTCGAGCATGGCCGCAAGGCCGGCGCATGGCGCCTGTGGGAGAACCTGGCGCGAGGACGGCCGCAGCTGGGCAACCCGGCGGTCTTCGACGACCGCATCGGCGAATCGGCCTGGGTGTCCTTCACCGTCACGGTCCACGATCCGCTGTTCTTCGACCTGATGAAGGCCTTCAGCAGCAGCGAGGCCGGCGAAGGCGGATTGATCACGTTCAAGGACTCGAACTGGCTGCTGACTTTGTCGATCTACCACCAGCCGTTCTTTCGCGACCAGCCTGAAGGCACTTACGTGTGGTGGGGCTACGGCCTGTTCCACGACCGCCCCGGCGATTACGTGAACAAGCCGATGAAGGATTGCACCGGCGCGGAGATCCTGGAGGAAGTGCTGGGACACCTGCACTTCGGCCCGCACAAGGAACGCATCCTGGCGACGTCCAACTGCATTCCCTGCATGATGCCGTACATCACCAGCCAGTTCCTGGCGCGCGGCGAAGGCGACCGCCCCCAGGTCGTGCCGGAAGGCTCCACCAATCTCGCATTGCTTGGCCAGTTCGTGGAGCAGCCGGACGACGTGGTGTTCACCGTCGAGTACTCGGTGCGTTCGGCCGCCACGGCCGTCTATACGCTGCTCGGCCTCGACCGCAAACCGCCGGCGGTCTACAAGGGCGCGCACAGTCCGGAGGTGGTTTGGAAGGCGTTGCGAACGCTGCACCGCTGAGGCAGCGCCGCCGAGTCGCCTAGATGGCGTAGTCGCTGAAAGGCACGCCACCACCTGATGCGCGTCCCTTGGTCGTACGTAACCAGCGATATCGACGTCCTCGCCCGCCCGGCTGAGCGGGCACGCATGACAACGTCGTCACTACATGCCATCGGAAATCGGCGTTCCGATCTGGTCAGTCCGGGCCTTTCTTAGCGGGCCTTTAGGAACGAGTCATGTGTGCACTGCAAAACGCTCTGTTCGGCGCCAGGCCTGGATCGATTCAAATTCAAGGCATCAAATTTTTGCGATGCGCCATAAAAAGTCAGCGGCTCAATAGCTTAGATCGCGGCCTCTGGCTTTTAGATCGTGATAAAAATTCGTTGACAACGTTATCCCCCGCCCCTAAGACTTCGCCTCACTTCTCCGTCGGACGGGAGTGACGTTCCCGCGCGGACGGTTTCCTGCCGAGGCGGCCGCATCGGCGCCGGGACGACCAGCGCGGAAGCCACAGGCGGCAGCCGTCGCAGGCAACGGAGAGGCCGCGGGACGACCGGCAGCGAGGGGGAGCTGGCGGGACGACCGGGAACGCGGCGCAAGACCCACGAGCGGACGTGCGCACACGGGCGCGAGCCTGTGCGGTGCCGTTCGTCCCAAGCACACGCCCGGACGCGCGCGGAAACACCGGCCGCCCGGCGAAAACCCCCGGTGGAGGCATCGAACATGGATTACCGCAGAAGCACGCTCTCGCTGAGCATCCTCACCGCGCTGTTCTGCGCGGGTACCGCCATGGCGCAGGACGCCGGCACGGCCGCGGCGCCGAACGACGCCGCCACCAAGCCCACGCAGAACCAGCCCGCGCAGAGCCAGCCCGACCAGGGCCAGCCCGACCAGGGCCCGGCCAAACAGCTGGAAGGCGTCACGGTCAGCGGCATCCGCGCCAGCCTGCAGAAGTCGCTGGATCTCAAGCGCAACTCCGACTCGATCATCGACGCCATCTCCGCCGAGGACGTCGGCAAGTTCCCCGATACCAACGTGGCCGAATCGCTCTCGCATCTGCCCGGCATCAGCGTGGACCGCAACTTCGGCGAGGGCGACAAGGTGTCGATCCTCGGCACGGACCCCGCGCTCAACCGCCTGCTGCTCAATGGCCAGACGGTCGCCTCCACCAACTGGACCAGCGATCCGAACCATCCGGACGGCCGCTCGTTCAACTACAGCCTGCTCACGTCGGAGATCATCGGCACCGCCGAGGTCTACAAGACGCCGCAGGCGCGCATCGACGAAGGCAGCATCGGCGGCACGGTGATCGTCAACACGCGCCGTCCGCTGGACCTGAAGGCCAACACGCTCACCGGCACGGTCAGCTACGGCTACAACGACCGCGCCGACAAGGGCAAGCCGAACGCGTCGGTGCTCTACAGCTGGAAGAACAGCGACGAAACCTTCGGCGTGCTCGGCTCGCTGATGCATTCGGACAAGGTGATCTACCGCGAAGGCACCGAGATCTTCGGCTACCAGCGCGCCAACGATCCCGCCGATACCGATCCCAACCACCAATTCCCGCCGAACGTGGTGCCGCCGGGCACCACCTTCACCTACCCCACCGCGATCAATACCGCGCTGTTCCAGCAGCACCGCAAGCGCGACGGCGTCGCCACCGGCGTGCAGTGGAAGCCGAACAAGTCGTTCGAGCTGAACTTCACCGGCCTGTTCGTCACCGAGAAGTTCGACAACTACAACCAGAGCCGCTACGGCGATTGGTCCGGCAGCGCGCCGGCCGCTACCTCGGTCAACGTGCAGAACGGCGTCGCGACCGGCGGCTCCTACGGCCCGACCGCGCCGACTTACCTGGACGGCTACGAGCGTTTCTCCAAGGTCAACACCGGTGCCCTGCAGCTGCGCGCCGACTGGCACGGCGAAGGCTGGAACGCGTCCAGCCAGATCGGCTACACCAATTCGTCCGGCGGCTCGCAGGGCATCTACAGCCTGCAGTTCCGCGGCTACGGCGGCTATGACTGGAACCTGGCAGGCGAGCATCCGCGGATCAACTTCAACACCGACCCGACCGACGCCAGCCAGATGCTCGCCCACGGCGCGGGCTTCAGCCGCGCACCCAGCTACGACCGCGAGCGCTACTTCCAGGCCGACTTCAGCCATGACGTGACGCTGGGGCCGCTGAACACGGTGGAGCTGGGCATCAAGAGCAGCAACCACTTCAACGGCCAGACCAACTACGCCGCCAGCATCCCCACGCTCGACAACAGCGGCGTGACGCTCGCCGACCTGCAAGGCGGCATGACGCCCGGCGGCTATCTCGACGGGTTGAGTCCGGCCGGCAACATGTCGCGCTGGGTGCAGATCAGCAAGGGCGGCCTGAAGCAATACGTCAACACGCTGTTCACCGATGCGCCGATGGATCCGAAGGCCACCTACGCGATCACCGAGCAGAACCGCGCCTTCTACATCCAGGGCGACTTCGGCGGCGACAACTACCGCGGCAACATCGGCGCGCGCTACGTGCACACCCGCAACGGCATCACCGGCTACAACGTGATCGCCAACAACCAGTACGAGCCGGTGGACCAGAAGAACCGCTACAACGAGTGGCTGCCGTCGTTCAACATCGCCTACGACGTGCGCGACGACCTGACCTTGCGCTTCGCCGCCGCCAAGACGCTGGCCCGCCCGCGCTACCAGGACATGACGCCCTACGTGGCGCTGGACGACCGCACGCAGACCGGCTCCTCCGGCAACGTCAACCTCAAGCCGTACAAGTCGACCAACTACGACGCCACGGCCGAGTGGTACTTCGCGGAGAACAGCCTGCTCTCGGCCGAGTTCTTCTTCCGCCGCATCAGCGACTACGTGCTGTACACCACCGTCGCGCGCACTTACTACAACCTCACCCAGCAGCAGAACACCGTGTACCAGATGGTGACGCCGACCAACGCAGGCGTGGCGAAGGTCAAGGGCGTGTCGCTGACCTACCAGACCAGCTTCGGCCACGGCTTCGGCCTGGCGGCGAACTATACGTACTCGGACGACAGCACCAGCAACGACTTCCCGCTGCCGTACAACTCGAAGAACTCCTTCACGCTCACGCCGTACTACGAGCAGGGCCCGTGGAGCGCGCGCGTCACCTTCAGCCGCCGCTCGCCCTACTTCACCCAGATCGGCACGCTGGAGTCGCAGCAGATCACCGGCCGCTTCCGCCAGCTCGACGCCTCGGTGGCCTACCAGATCAACGACCACATGCGCGTGCAGCTGGACGGCACCAACCTGCTGGACGAGACCTACTTCGTCTACAACGGCACGCCGAACCAGCCGTACAACGCGTACAAGAACGGGCGCACGTACACGGTGAGCATGAACTTCAAGCTGTAATCCGCTCGAGCCGAGGCAAGCAGACGGGCCCGCGAGAACCGCGGGCTCGTCTACTTTCAGGTGCTGCTTTCAGGTGCTGCTTTCGGGCGCCGCTACTGCACGTCCATCTCGCCGCGCTCCTTCACGAAATCGACGAACGCGCGCAGCGGCGCCGGCAGATGCCGCCGGCCGGGGTAATAGAGAAAGGGGCCGGAGAAGTCCTGCCACCATGGCTCCAGGATCGGCTCCAGCGCGCCGTTGTCCAGGAACGGCCGCAGCATGTCTTCGTACAGATAGATGACCCCGAGCCCGGCGACGGCGGCGTGGATCTTCAAGTCGATCGCGCCACCGGGCCGCGCGATGAGTGGGCCGGCCGGGTCCACCTGCACCACTTCGCCGTCCCGTTCGAACTCCCACAACGGCATCGCGCCGCTGGCGAAGCGGACGCGCAGGCAGGCATGGTTCAACAGGTCGCGCGGATGCGTGGGACGGCCCCGCGCCGCCAGATAGGCCGGGGCGGCCGCCGTCGCGAAACGCTGCACGCGCGGGCCGATCGGTACCGCGATCATGTCCTGCTCCAGGCGTTCGTCGTAGCGGATGCCGGCATCGCAGCCTTCCGACAGCACGTCCACGAAGCTGTCCTCGGCGATCACCTCGACGCGAATATCCGGATATCGCGCCATGAAGGCGACGACGATCGGCGGCAGCACGGTGCGCGCGACGCCGGCAGGGACGTTGAGCTTGAGCGTACCGGCCGGCTTGTCGCGGAAGCCGTTGAGGACGTCCAGCGCCGCTTCCATGTCGACCAGCGCCGGCTCCAGCCGCTCGATCAGGCGCAGGCCGGCCTCGGTGGGCGTGACGCTGCGCGTGGTGCGATGGAGCAGGCGCACGCCGAACTTCGCTTCCAACCGCCGCACCGCCGCGCTCAGGCCGGACGGGGACACGTCGCCCGCGCGGGCGGCATCGCGGAAACCGCTCGCGCGCACGACCGAAACGAATGCCATGAGGTCGTTGATCTCGGCCATTGTTCATTCCTTCGCACAGCCCGTGCAGATGGGAGGCGATTATCCGACAGCGGGGTTCTTCCCATAGTGAGGGCCTGTCCACCCCACTCTGAGGCTGCCCCCTATGTCCCCCATCTCCCGCACCTATGCTTTCGCCGGCCGCACCGTGAACCGCATGGGCTACGGCGCCATGCAGCTGGCCGGCCCCCACGTGGTCGGCCCGCCCCGCGACCGTGCCGCCGCCGTCGCCGTGCTGCGCGAAGCCGTGGCCGCCGGCGTCGACCACATCGATACCAGCGACTTCTACGGCCCCCACGTCACCAACCAGATCATCCGCGAGGCGCTGCATCCCTATCCGGACGAGCTGCTGATCGTCACCAAGATCGGCGCCGTGCGTGGCGACGACGCCTCGTGGCTCCCGGCGCAGGAACCGGCGGACCTCGAACGCGCCGTGCACGACAACCTGCGCAACCTCGGCGTCGGCGCGCTGGACGTGGTCAACCTTCGCGTGATGGGCGACGTCCATGCGCCGAGCGAAGGTTCGATCGCCCGGCAGGTCGCCGTGCTCGCCGAGCTGCAGCGCCGTGGGCTGGTGCGGCATATCGGCCTGAGCAATGTCACCGCCACCCAGCTCGCCGAGGCGCAGAACATCGCGCCGATCGCCTGCGTGCAGAACCATTACAACCTCGTGCACCGCGCGGACGATGCGCTGGTGGATGCGCTGGCGGCGCAGGGCATCGCTTACGTGCCGTTCTTCCCGCTGGGCGGCTTCACGCCGATCCAGTCCGGCGACCTGGCCCGCATCGCCGACGCGCTCGATGCCACGCCGATGCAGGTCGCGCTCGCCTGGCTGCTGCATCGCGCGCCGAACATCCTGCTGATTCCGGGCACTTCGTCGGTGGCGCATCTGCGCGAGAACCTCCGCGCAGCGGAGCTCAAGCTACCGGCGGGGGTGCTCGACGAACTGAACGCATTGGGCCGGCACTGAGCCATCGGCGGCGGCGCCTTTGCCCGTTCGCGGAAGGGACACGCGGTCGAGCGCGGACCAGGCTAGGATGGCGCACCTTTTCCTCCGCCCACGGCCATGCCCTTCGTCGCCTTGCAGGGAGTACGCGATGGACGCCTCGATGGCTCGGCGCTTCGGCGCGCGCTTATCGAGGCCATTGCCACCACGCTGGCCGCCCTCGCCACCCTGGCCTGCGCGCTGGCGATCGCGCCGGGCGCAGGCTCGGCGGTGCTCGCCGTCGTGCTGAGCCTGTCGCTGTCGCGCAGCCAGCTCGACCGTGACCTGCGGGGCCGGCTGGAAGCGGCCCTGGTGTTGCCGCTGGTGGGCCTGGTGGCCGTGGCGGTGGGCTGGCTCCTGCGGCACCTGCCGTGGGCCGGCGCCGCGGTATTCGTCGCCGGCATGTCCGTGGCCATCTGGCTGCGCCGGTTCGGTCCGATGGCACGCCGCGCCGGCAGCCTGATCGCCCTGCCCTTCGTCGCGCTGCTGACCGTGCCGCATGTCCGGCCGTCCGCCGAAGGCCATCGTCCCGGATGGCTGGTGCCGATCGTGGTGGCGTGGCTGGCGCTGTTCTGGGTCACCGTGTTTCACCGGCTCGCGGATCGCATGCGTACGCGCGTACCTTCGCACACCGGGTTCGTGCCCTTGGTCCCGGCGACGGCCGAGGGCAAGCGGCTGCCGGCGAGTACGCGGATGGCCGTCCAGATGGCCGCGGCGCTCGCGGCCTCGTTCGCGGTGGGATTCCTTGCCTTCCCGGAGCGCTGGGGCTGGATCGTGCTTACCGCGTTCATCGTCAACAGCGGCAACCGGGGGCGCCTCGACGTCGTCTACAAGAGCGGCATGCGCGTGCTCGGCGCCGCCGCGGGCACGGTGCTGGCGCTGGCCATCGGCCAGCACCTGGCGTTAGGACCCACCGCGACGGGTGCATGGATTTTCGCGGCGCTCTTTCTCGGCGTATGGCTGCGCCCGTTCGGCTACGCGTGGTGGGCGCTGTTCGTCACGATCGCCCTGGCGCTGCTGCAGGGCTTCGCCGATGCCACGCCCATCGCCTTGCTATGGCAGCGCCTGGAGGAAATCGTGCTCGGGGCGCTCATCGGCATCGCGGCCGCATGGTTCGTCTTGCCGGTCCGCTCCACCGACGTGCTGAGACGGCGACTGGCCGACGCGCTGGCCGCGCTGAGCGAGGCGCTCGATCCCACGACCGAACGCCGCGATGCCGCGCGTTTCGATGCCATGCTCGAGCAGCTTCGACAGGTCGCCCCGCCGTTTCGCGCGGTGCGCCTCCTGGCGCGCCGAAGCGGTGCGCAGCCGGCCGACTGGGTGGACGTCCTGCTTGCATGCCGCACGCCGGCGCTGGCCCTGATCGATCAAGGCGTTGCGCCCGGCCGGATCCGCCAGGCAGTCGGCGCCGCCCGAAAAGCCCTGCGCGAGCCCAACACGCTACTGCCGGCACTGCGCGATTTGCATGCGGCGATGCGAGCCGCGGCACCGGACACGCGCTAACGCGCCACGCGGGATGCTTCGCTCAGCCCGGATGCGCCAGCGCGAAGTCGATCGCCGCGCGTACCGCTGCCGCCTGCGCGTCGTTGCACTGCTGGGGCGTGGCGCGCGGGCTGTCCGGATAGACCTCGGTGGTGGTGGTGTAGCGCGCCGCGGTGATGCCGGCGCACAGGCCGAGTTCGCGCAGCGCGTAGCGGATGGTGCCCGGGGCGACGACGGGCGAGCCGATGATCTCGCCCTTGGCATCCGCCGGCGCGATGTGGGTGACCTTCGCCACCGCCTCGATCACCGCCTGCTGGAAGGCCGGCTGCGGATTCTCCGTGTCGTCAACCAGATAGAAGCCGTCGGGGATTTCGCCCGGCTCGAACGGCTTGCCGTCGCGTGCCGCCCAGGCCGGCCGGAACTCGCTTTCGTCCGTGTCGGTGGTCTCGTGCAGATCGATGTGCATCAGCACGCGGTCGCGGAACGGCGCCACGAGGCGCATCAGCGCGGCCGACTCGCCCGCCGGGCTGTTCTCGCGGAACGAGCGGTTCGGATCGATGGCGTGCGGGTTCCAGCGATGGATGCGTTCATACGCCCATGGGCTGATGCAGGGCGCCACGACCAGGTTGGCACGCCCTTCGTAGTCCGCCGCATGCCGGTCGAGGACCTGCAGCGCGCCGTGCACGCCGCTGGTTTCGTAGCCGTGCACGCCGCCGGTCACCAGCACGATGGGGAGCTCCTCGCGCCAGGTACGGCTCCTGATCGCGAAAAGCGGATAGCTCTCGGGGGCGTAGTCGAGCCGGCCATATTCGGAAACGTCGAAACGGGAACGCAGCGCGTCGATCTTGCTCAGCACGTCGTCCGCGTAGCTGCGATGCTTGCGCTGGCGTTCCAGCCATGCGGTCTTCTCCGCGTCGCCCCAGGGAATGCCAGGGGTGCCGATCGGGTAGAAGGCTTGGGTCGTCATGGCGTCGTTCGCTCCACAGCATCGGGACAGGCGACGCACTTTAGCATCGCCGGCCGACGGCACCGCCGCCGGGAAGGCTATCGGTACTTGGCGAAATCCACGTCTTCCTTGACGAACTGCCCGGTGGACAACAGCGCGCGCTCGACGTCGCCGATCACGGTGGCATGGTTCTGCTTGGCCGCGACGAACAACGCCCAGATGTCATCGTCGATTTCGTAGGCGCCGCCGGCATAAGTCCAGTAGCTGAAGAAACGATCATGCAGCAGGGCGATGTCCGGGTTATCCATGCCTTCGGGATGAGGCATCCGCCGGGCACCCAGCGCCTTGCACAGGATGCCGGCCACGTAGGGAAAACCTTCGACGCGGTGGTCGTCGACGATTTCCACCAGAAGTTCGGTCCCGCCGTAAACGGGGCGCACATAAAATCGAATCGGCTTTGTCACTGCTCCCTCCTTGGGCAACGAAACCTGCCGCGCTAACGCGGCATGGAACCACGTCCTCTCAACGCCGCACCGCCAGCACCCCATCCAAGGCCAACTCCGCCTTGAACCCGGCCTTCTCCAGGCGCTTGGCCACTTCGCGCGGCACGTCGCGGTCGCTGGGGAGTTTGTTGGGGCTTCCCGTGTAATGGAACATGCGGCCGCCACGACGGATCACGCGCGCGAGCTGGTCGTAGAACGCCTGCGCATAGAGCTCGCCGGCGATACCGAAGCGCGGCGGGTCGTGCAGCACGGCATCCACGGAGGCGTCAGCTATCCCGGCGATCGCCTGCGACACGTCGGCATGCGTCAGCTGCAAGCGACCGCCGCTAGCCGGCGATTCCGGATCCGGCGACCAGGGATTGAGCGTTCGCAACCAGAGCACATCGGCATTCTTCTCGAACGAGACGATGCGTCCCACGCCGGCCTCCAGGCAGCAGGCGGCGAAATAGCCCAGCCCGCCGCAGGTATCCAGCACCGCCTTGCCGCGAGGTTCGATCAACGCCACCTTGCGGCGCGCATCCTCGAACGGCGATTCCTTCGAGGTCGGCAGCATCTTGATGCCGTCGATCTCGAAGGTCGGCGCGCCCCACTCGGTCGGCACCAGCTTGATCAGCGACCCGGAGAAGCGCGACACGGGCGAGAACTCGTCGCCGTCCCAGTAGTAGATGGTGCGGTCCTTGATCTTGCCGGGATAGGGATAGCGTTCACCTTTCCAGGTCCAGCCGTCGGCCTGGAGCGAAGCCGTATCGCTGGAGCGGCCCAGATCCAGCGAGCCGGTCCACGTATCCGCGCCGGCGTGATGCGCCGCCGACAGCGCCTGAGCGGCCGGTAGTGTAAGCAAGGGGCCGGAATAGTGCGGCACATTCATTTCTCGCGATGAAAACGAGAGATTACCGGACTTGCCTGCGCGGCCAAGCTATCAGCCATCGCGTCCGAAGACCTTCCGGTAGACGCGTGGTGTCGCGGCCAGCATGCGCCGGACGCGTTCTTCGGAAAGGCTCCGCCATATCCACCGTATCTCGAGGGGCCGCTGCCGCCCCAGAGGGAAAAGCATCCTCCCTACCCCTTCGCCCCCCTGCCCGATGGCGAGCACGTAACCTCCATCCGGCGTGCGACAGAGCCAGTTGGCGTCGATCGTGAGAATCGCCCCTGACCTATCGATCGCCGTATTGGCTCGCCATCGATGAAGGACGATCAGATCCGAGGCCGGCATGTCCTTGCCATGGACCAGCGCGCGCTGAGTCGCAAACGACGCCTGCAGCAGCTCTCGGCCAGCGCGGCCGCCGAACCCCGACAAGTAATAGACGAGGAAAGGGATCGCCATCGTCAATGCAACGAAGAACACGACCCACATCACGACCTGCCTCCCTCGTCTCCTCCCCGCCAAGTCGCCGCGTTAAGGGCGACTGCATGGACCGTCCCCGCAGAAGCCGCGAGGGCGAAAAGATGCACTTTCCGCCCTCGCGATCGTCCGCCTGAGACCAGCCTTACTCAGTGGATATTGAACCGGTACTCCAGCGTCGCCGACGCCATGTACACGCTGTTGGTGCCGTCGATGATGCGCTTGGCCCGGGCGCGGTAGTAATCGATGTTCAGGCCGAGACTGAGGTTGGTGTTGAAGTCGTAGCCGATGCCGCCGCCTGCATAGAGGTTGGTGTCGGTGTTCGAATCCTCACCGGTCAGGTAGCCGCCGGCGGACAGCTTGGTCTTGGAGAAGAACGCGCCGAGGCGGGCATTGGCATGCCAGTTGTTGCCGAAGGTCCAACGCCCGTTGGCGCCCAGCGTCCAGCCCGTCACGCCCAGGTCGAGCTTGTACGGCTGGCCATAGTAGAACGCCTTGACCTGCGGCTTGCCCAGGTCGACGTAGCCGGCTTCGACGCCCCAGGTGTCCTGCCAGCGGTAACCAAAGTTGAGACCGTAGGCCCAGCTGGTCTTGTCGGTGAGGCCGGACACGCTGGAGTGCGACATGCCCGCGCTGACGTTGACGAACATGTGGTCAGGGTCCGCATTGCCCGCGTGGGCGGCGAACGAGGAAGCGGCCAGGGCGACGCCCAGCGACGCGGTCAGAAAAGAGTGACGCATGAATACCTGTCCCTAGTGAGTTTGAGATGCGCCTGCGGCGCGGGAAGCCTCCCCAGGCGAGAGCGCGACGCCCCGCCCACCGTCCTCTCCGTTCGCCTGGAAACCGGCGAGCCGTGGCCGGCCATGGGCCGCCACGCCAACCATGGCGGCGGTCGCGCGTTGGCGGACTGCCACCGCTCCGCCCCCGGCTTCGACCGGTACGGAACGTGAGTGGGCTGCGCGATTGACGGGCATGGCGAAGCCATCCACTAGCCTGAGCCGCATCCCTGCTCCCCTGAATTGACGGGCGGACCCGGGGTCCGCGAGGCGCACATTAGCAGCAAGCGCACGGGCTTACGAGTGAAGCGCGGCAACTCATCCGCACTCGGTTCGGCCCCCGCGTGGCGCGGCGCCGGGCTCTCAATCCGCCACGTATGTCTCGTGCAGATGCCGCCAGGCGACGCGGCCATCCGCGTCGCGATGGAACACCGCGGTCGAGCGGCGCACGGTGCGGCGCCCTTGCCCGTCCACCTGGATCTCTCGATACGTCACCACCGCGCCGTCAGGCCACGTGCCGAGTCCGTGCAGCTCATCGATGGCGATCCGCAATCCGGGGCGTGCGCCATGTCCGCGCGCGAACAGGTGCTCCACGCCCGCGTGGTCCAGCGTGGCGCCTTGGGGCGTGATCATCGTGAAGCACGGCGAGAAGCGCTGGAGCAGCGAGGCGAGGCCGTCGGCGCTTTCCGCCCCGGAGAACCAGCGTTCGATGGCGACGTGGGC
>JABLTH010040198.1_pt1 | contig 15186 bp, 12 predicted proteins | sample 7875711 | NCBI WGS metagenome assembly JABLTH01 (sample SAMN14941262, study PRJNA633318) | bioreactor metagenome | isolation source: bioreactor | place: China | collected 2019-03-05 | reverse complement strand
TGTCCCTCGACCTCCGGCTGCGAGAGGCCGCGCTGCGCGAGGGCTTTCAGCTCTTGCCCGCCTGACGGCGGCGTTCGTCGGCCGGTGAGAGCCGCAGCGCGGCACCGCGCAGGCGGGTCTCGTCGCGCAGGCGCTGGCCCGTTCTCGATCGGCGATCCCCTCATCGAGTGGGAGCCGTCCGCTGCCCAAGCCGCCCTCTCCGTCCCGCCGCGCCTTGCCGCGACGCTCGCCCTTGCCGCCGCCACGCTCGCACCGCACGCCGTCTCGGCCGTCACGAGCGACTGGGTGACCGTCGGTGCGCCGGGCAATGCCGCGGATACCAGCCCCGTCAACTGCGGCGCCTCGAACGCCTCGCCCTGCGGCGCCGTGGCGACGACGTACGAGATCGGGAGATCCGACGTCACGAACGCTCAGTACGCGGAGTCCCTGAACGAGGTGACGGCCGCCGACACCCTGCGCTCTACAACGGGAGCATGGGCAGCGATGCGACGCTCGGCGGCATCACGCGCAGCGCGTCTCGGGAAGCTGGAGCTACGCCGTGAAGTCAGGCTTCGCGAGCAAGACAGTTACGTACGTCTCGTTCTGGGTCGCGTCGCGCTCCTCCAAATGGCTCCAGAACGAGCAGCCGACGGGCCTGCAGACGTCTCTCACGACCGAGGACGGCTTCTACACGCTCACGCCCGCGGCGATCGCTACCAACTCGGTGCTGCGCAACGTGGTCGGGAACGTCTGGGAGTGGCGCGAGCCGGCGAGCGAGCTCGGCCGCACTCACGCCGAGGGCGTCGAGCTCCTCGAAGAGGTGTTCGCCCGGGTGAATTCCATGCCATTCCATGGTGTCCTCGCCAGGCGGGTGGCAATCGACGATTTCGACGTTCTCGGGGCCTCGGGCGACGGCGTGCCAGTCGCTGTGCGCGCGCGAGACCATCCGCGCGCACGGATGGCTCGCGCAGCGACAACGCTACGAGGCCGGGGCGGCCCGCCCCTGGCGCAGATCGGGAGCCGGCCCCCCGGGCGCGGCGGCCCGGCGCGACCCCGAGGTCCGGGGCCGTCGCGTCGACTGCTGTCAGCGCGCGCGAGCGCAGTCGCGCCCGGCCTACGCGACGCCGAGATCCCGGGCCGTCGCGTCGACTGCCTTGCGGGCGCGCGCGGCGAGCTCCTCGATCTCGGCGCGCGTGATGACCAGCGCCGGCGCGAAGCACAGCGCGTCGCGGACGACGCGGCAGGTGACGCCGGCGCCGAAGCAGTGGTCGAGCGCGCGAAGGCCCACTTCGCCCGGCGGGTCGAAGAGCTCCTCGCGCGCCTTGTCACGGACCAGCTCGACGGCGGCCATGAGGCCGACGCCGCGCACCTCGCCGACGAGCGGGTGATCGGCGAGCGCCTCGCGCAGGCAGCGCTGCAGATACGGGCCGACGTCTTCGCGAACGCGCTCGACGAGCCCCTCGGCGGCCATGATCCGCAGGTTCTCGACGCCGACCGCGCACGCGAGCGGGTGACCCGAATACGTGTACCCGTGCGCGAGGCGGCCTCCCTTTTCGCCGAGCGTCTTCGCGACGCGCTCGCCGACGATCGCGGCCGAGAGCGGGACGTAGCCCGAGGTGATCGCCTTCGCGACGTTCATGAAGTCGGGCGCGATCCCGTAGGTCTGGCAGCCGAACCACTCTCCCGTCCGGCCGAAGCCGCAGATCACCTCGTCGGCGACGAGCAGGACGTCGTGCTTGCGGCAGATCTCCTGCACGCGCGGCCAGTACGTCTCGGGCGGGACGAGGACGCCGCCTCCTCCCTGGACGGGCTCGGCGAAGAAGGCGGCGACGCGGTCGGCGCCGATCGCGAGGATCCGCTCTTCGAGCGCGTCGGCCGCGCGGCGCCCGAACTCGGCCGGCGTCGTTCCGCGGCCGTACTTGTACGTGTACGGAGGCATCACGTGCTCGACGTCGGGAAGCAGGCCGCTCATCGCGTGCATCCCGGCCATTCCGCCGAGCGATGCGCCGGCGAGCGTCGAGCCGTGGTAGGCGTACTCGCGCGAGACGAGGATCTTCTTCTCGGGCCGCCCCTCGAGATTCCAGAAGTGGCGCACCATACGCACGATCGTGTCGATCGACTCGGAGCCCGAATTGCCGAAGAAGACGTGATCGAGGCCGGGAGGCGCGAGCGAGGCGACGCGCTCCGCGAGTTCGATCGTCGCGGGCGTCGTCGTGTCGAGGAAGCTCGAGTAGTACGAGAGCGTGCGGAGCTGGCGCTCGGCTGCCTCGGCGAGCTCGCGCCGGCCGTAGCCGACCGCGACGCACCAGAGGCCCGCGAGGCCGTCGAGGATGCGGTTGCCGTCCGAGTCCCAGAGCCAGACGCCTTCGCCGCGAACGATGACGCGGGTTCCGCCGTGCGCGTGCATGCGCCCGGGATCGGTGAAGGGATGGATGTGGTGCGCCGCGTCGATGCGGCGCCACTCCGCGGTGCTGCGTTCGGGAGCTGCGGTCATCTCGTCTCCTGTCGGAATCGGGGCGACACCGGCGTTCGAGGCGGCGCGCGGGTCAGCCGAGCGCGACGGGGTCGCCTCCGCGCTCGGCCGAGCGGTACGCCGCGTCGATCACGGACTGGCACATGCGCGCCTCCTGCCGGTTCGCCGCAGCGGTGGCCGGCGACGCGAGCGCTGCCGCCAGCAGGTCGAGGACCGGCGGGAACCACGCCGCGTGCCACGAGTCGTCGGGCGCGTCCGGCGGGACCGGCCAGTCTCGAGCGGCGCCAGCTTCGTCGCTCGCCTTTCGAACGCGCACCCGCGGGCCGTCGATCGCGAGCTCGCCTTCGTCGCCCGTCAGCGTCACGGCCGTCCGGCGCTCGGCGGCGGCCCAGGTGAGTGCGAGCCTCGCTTCGGCGCCGCCGCCGAAGTGCAGCGTCACCTCGGCCGTGTCCTCGACGCTCGCCTGCGTGAAGCGGCGCCGTGCGGTCGTGGCGCGGACGCTGCGCGGCGCTCCGGCGCCGAGCAGCGCGCATGCGAGGTAGAGCTGGTGCCAGCCGTGGTCCACGAGGATCCCGCCGCCCGCGACGCTGCGGTCGAGGCGCCACGAGCGGGGGCCTCCGGCAGGCTCGGTCCGCTCGGTCACGAACTCGATGCGATGCGGGCGCCCGATCGCGCCCGCCTTCGCGGCCTCGCGTGCGGCGCGAAACGCCGGCGCGTAATGCCAGTTGTGCGCGGTTACGAGCGCGACGCCGGCGCGCTGCGCCGCCGCGAGCAGGCGCTCCGCGTCGGCGAGCGTCGTCGCGAGCGGCTTCTCGGCCAGCACGTGACGGCGCGCGATGATCGCCTCCGAGATCGTCTCGGCGTGGAGCGCCGGCGGAACGGCCACGTCGACGAAGGCCGGCCGCTCGGCTGCGAGCAGCTCGCGCAGGCTCGCGTAGAGGCGAACGCCCGGCCCGAGCGCTTCGCGTGCGCGCGCACGCCGCACCGGGTCCGTCTCCGCAACGCTCGCGATCGCGAAGCCGCCGTGCCGGCGAAAGCCCGGCAGGTGGCCGTGCTCGGCGACGCCGCCGAAGCCGACGAGCGCGCCCTCGATCGGCTCGTTCGCGGCGGCGGGGCCTTCACCCGCGCGGCCCTCGGTCAAGCGCGCTCCGCCTCGATCTCCTCGAGCGCGGCTTCGAAGATGTCGAGCCCCGCGAGCGCCTCTTCCTCGCTGATCACGAGCGGGGGGTTGATGCGAACGCGCGCGCCGTAGGCCATCACGAGCAGGCCGAGCTCGACGCAGCGCGTGTAGAGGCGCTCGGTGAGGCGCGCCGGGAGCGGCTCGCGCGTCTTTCGGTCGGCCACGAGGTCGACGCCGATCAGCAGGCCCTTGCCGCGCACGTCGCCGATCACGCGGAAGCGCTCCTGCATCTCGCGCAGCCGCTCGAGCACGAGCGCGCCGACGCGCTGCGAGTTCTCGACGAGGCCTTCCTCGAGGATCGTCTCGACGGTCGCGAGGGCGGCCGCCGAAGCGAGCGGGTTGCCGCCGTACGAGGACGAAGACGACGACGGCTTCGACCACGGCTCGGCCGCAGCGATCTCGGCGCTGGTGACGACGCCCGTCACCGGGAAGCCTGCGCCGAAACCCTTTCCGATGGTCATGATGTCGGGAAGCGTGTCCGTGTGCTCGAAGCCGAACATCGTCCCGGTGCGGCCGAAGCCCGTGATCATCTCGTCGACGATGAGGAGCGCGCCGAGCTCCTTCGCGAGATCCTGGATCGCGGGCAGCCAGTCGGGCGGAGGAACGACGTTGCCCGCCGTTCCCTGGATCGGCTCGACGATCACGGCCGCGACCGCGCCGAGGCTCGCGGCGCGGAGCTGCTCGCGTGCGAGATCGACACACCCGAGGCCGCAGCCGGGATACGCGGTCTTGAGCGGGCAGCGGTAGCAGTCGGCGTAGGGAACGAGATGCGCGCCGGGGGCGAGCGGGCCCCAGCCGCGCTTGAACGGATCGCCGATCAGCGAGAGGACGCCGCCGGTCTTGCCGTGAAAGCCTCCCCAGAACGAGACGACCTCGAACTTGCCGGTGCAGGCCTTGGCGAGGCGGATCGCCGACTCGACCGCCTCGGCGCCGCCCGAGTAGAGCTGCACGCGTCGAAGCGGCTCCGGGAGGATCGAAGCGAGGAGCTTGAGGAGCGCCACGCGCGCCTGGCTCGTGAAGGAGCCGACCGCGAGCTGGCTCGCCTGCCGCGAGATCGCCGAGGCCCAGCGGGGGTGGCTGTGACCGAGGCTCGCGACGCACACGCCGGCCATGAAATCGAGATACGAGCGGCCGTCCTCGTCCTCGAGAACCACGCCCTGTCCCGACCGCATCGCGACGCCGGCGAGGGTGGCGAGGCGCTGGATCCCGGGCGCGAGCCATTCCTGCTCCTCGGCCACGAGCTTCGCGGACTCGGGGCCGGAGATCCTCCTCGGCTCGCTCATGCGAACTCCTCATCCGGGGGGCAGGGTTGACGATCGGCCTCGCGGGACGCCCGCAGGCGGGCCAAGAGATACTGTGCAATCGCGGTCGCCGCATCCCGGCGGCAGCGGGAGAACGAGGGCCAGTCGTTGACGTCGACCACCCACGGCCGGCCCGCGGCGTCGGCCACGAGGTCGCCTCCGTAGACGGCGAGGCCGAGGGCTCGGGCCCCGGCCTCGGCCGCTGCGGCCCACGGCGCGGGCGCCGGACGCGGACTCGCCGAGTCGCCCGCGTAGGCCCGGAAGAAGCCCGTTCCCGCGACGCCGTAGAACTTGATCGTCTCGCCCGGGACGTGCGCCTCGAGCACGGCCTGGCGAACGCCGCGCGCGGCGAGCGCCGAGAGGGCGCGCGCGGCCTCGGCCGCGCCGATCACGTGCTGCACATCGCCGGCGTGCGTCGCGTGGACGTCGCCGCGCTTGACCCAGACGCCTGCCTCGCCGCGCGCCTCGGCCCAAGCGAGCGCGCGCCGGCCCGGCCGAGCGCACAGGACCAGCCGTGCGTCCGGCCTCGAGACTCCCGCGCCCGCGAGCAGCGGCAGCATGCGCCGCCGGTGACAGGCCTCGATCGGGCCTGCGGCGTGGACGAGCGGGATCCCGGCGCGCTCGAGACGGCGAAGGCCGCGCAGCGCTGCGGGGCCCTGGCACATCGCGAAGACGAGGTCGCTCCCGCGCGCGGCCTGCGCGACGCGCTCGGCCGGCAGCAGGCGAACGAGCGATCCCTCGGCCTCGAGCGCTGCGGCCGTCTCCTCGAGGATCGCGCGGTCGTCGCCCACCTTCCCGGGCGAGTAGACCTCCTCGCGCAGGATGCCGGTGAACGCGCAGCGGCTCCCGTTCACGCGCACCCGGCGACCTCCTCGGCGGCCGCGAGATCGTCGGGCCGGTCGACGTCGACGACGTCGCCGAGATCGAAGGCCTCGAGCACGACGCCTTCGCGCGCGAGCGCCGAGAGCAGATCGCGCAGCGCGGCGCCGCCCGCTGCGAGGATCTCCGGTCCGCGGCGAAGCGCGCGCTCGGGGAGGAGGTAGAGCCCCGCCGTCGCGAGCGGGCTCGCTTCTGCGCCCGGCCCGATCGCGAGGATCCGTCCGTTCTCGCCGGCGAGAACGCGAAGCGGCCGGTCCTCGTCGTGCCGGCGCGTCACGCCGATGAGGCCCTCGGGCGCTCCGGGATCGCCGCGAACGATTCGCGACGCGCCGCGCGCGAAGCGCGCCGGCGCGCCGGGAGGAAAGACGCCGTCGACCATCGCGACGATCGCGTGCCGGGCGCCCTCGCCGAGCAGCACGAGCGCGAGATTCGAGAAGGTTTCGAGGCTCGACGCCGTGGTGCGGCGCAGCCAGCGCACCGGCAGCGGCGCCGAAGCGAGGCACGCCTTCGCCGCAGCGGCGTCCCGCTCGTTCACCGCGACGACGGCCTCGTCCGCGCCCGCCTCCGCGGCGGCGGCGAGCGCGTGCGCGAGCAGGGGACGCCCGCCGACGGTCACCAGCGCCTTGGGCGTCTCGACGCCGCCGGCGCGAAGGCGCTCGCCGAACCCTGCGGCGAGGATGGCCGCCTTCACGCCGCGCCCTCCGCGCCGAGCGCCTCGACGCTCGCGACGACGAGATCGACGCGGGACGCCAGCGGATGATCGGGATCGAGCCTGCGCCCGCCCGAGACCCAGACGCTGCGAAGCCCCGCCGCCGCTGCGGCCTCGACGTCGCGATCGAGGCGATCTCCGGCCATCGCGACCTCGCGCGGCGCGAGCGCGAGCGCGGCGAGCGCCGGCGCGAAGATGCGCGGGTCGGGCTTCCAGGCGCCGGCCTCGGCCGAATCGACGATGCTCGCGAAGAAGTCGGCGAGGCCGGCCTCGCGCAGCAGGCGCTCGGTGTTGCCGCAGCCGTTCGAGACCACGCCGAGCCGCACGCGCCTCGCGAGCCGCGCGAGCAGCGGGCGGCGTCCGGCGAGCGTCGCGCTCGTCTCCTCGTAGAAGACCTTCGCGATGCGTGCCGCGCGAGCGGGATCGGCGGCGCGGAGGTGCTCGAGCTGCGCGGCGACGTGCAGCGAGACCATCTCCTCGAGGCCGAGCGTCGCCGCACGCGGATGGCGCAGCACGCGCTGCTCGCCGGAGGCGAGAGCCGCTTCGACCGCGGGCGCGGCCGCCTCCGGGATCTCCGCACGCAGCAGCGATGCGAATCGCTCGCTCCAGCCGATGCCGTCCGCGTCGAGGGTCCCGCCGAGATCGAAGAGCAGACCGAGGACGTGCGGGCCGCCGCCGAGCGCGATTCCGGCGGGCCCTTCCGGACCGCTCGGCGCGCTCATCGAGCGGCCTTCGCGCGCGCGGGGTCAGGGCCCGCGCGAAGCGCGGTGGGCGACGTCACGTCAGCTCGCCCTCGCCGATCGGCACCGCGGGCGCTCGCGCGGCGCGCGCGCGGACTGCGACGAGCAGCGCCACGAACGCGTAGCTGCCGATCGCGGCGAACCAGACGAACCAGTGCAGCCGGCCGAGAACGGCGAGCAGGAGCACGACGTACGCGAAGTCTCGGCTCGCGAGGCTTTCATACCGGTCGTGGAGCTCCGCCTTGCGGCCGGTGCGGTCGATCCAGCGCGAGAACGAGACTCCCGCGATCGTCGCGAGCGCGAATCCGCCGAGCGTGATCCAGACGAGGCTCGCCGTCACGTGCCCCGCGCCCGCCGAGAGTGCGCTCCATCCGATCGCGACGAAGACGGCGGCGTTGACGACGTTGTCGCCGAGGAGGTCGAGCCTGCGGCCGAATTCGGAGCTGGTGAGCGAGAGGCGAGCCACCTCGCCATCGCAGCCGTCGAGGATCGTCGAGACTACGAAGAGCAGCGCGCCCGCCACCTGCAGCGCGTGCACCGGCGCGGCGAGCGCCGCCGCGCCGGCGAGGCCGACGAGCGTCGCAAGGAGCGTGATCGTGTTCGGGCGAACGCCGAGACGAACGAGCCGTGGAGAGAGCCGCGACGAGATCTTGCGGTCGAAGTAGCGGGCGAAGAGGCCGTCCGTCGGCTGCGCGAGCGCGGCGAGCATCGCGCGCTCGATCCGCCGCGCATCGGCCGTGCTCCGCACGCGCTGGCACAGCGCGCCGGCGGTGGGCGCGAGCAGGAGCCGTCCCTGCGAGCGAAGGCGCGCGGCGACGGCGCCGAGCTCGTCCGCCTTCGCCGCGCCGGCGGCCGCCGCGTCCGCGGCGGGCACGACGAGCGCGGCGGGAGCGTCGATCGAGTTGTCGGCGGCCATCACGCCGCCGCCGGCCGCCTGCGCCGCGCCGAGCGCTTCGAGCGCACGCGGGTCGATCGCGGCGTCGCCGGCCACGAGAAGGATCGGCCCGGACTGCGCCTCGCCGGCGTCGAGCGTGAAACCGGTGCGTGCGAGCGCGCGGCGCGTGCGCTCGGCGACGGCGAGGCCGGCCACGTCGGCCGCCGCACCGTCGCCCTCCGCGGCGAGCACGCGTGCCCTCACGACACCGCCCGAACGCTGCGCGAGCGGCCGGCCGCGAGAGCGGCGTACGCGGCAAAGCCCGCCGCCGCCCACGTCACCTGCTCGAGCCGCAGCACGAGCGAGAAGAGAAGGCCGAGCGAGGGGTCGAGGCCCGCGAGCCGCATCGCGACCATCCGCGCGCCTTCCTGCGCGCCGAGGCGCGCGGGGACGAAGAAGGACGCGAGGTCGAGAACGCGCGCGACGAGGAAGACGAGCGCGAGGGTGGCCACGTCCGCGGGGACCGAGAGCCAGCGCAGGAAGACCCAGAGCTGAACGGCGCCGAGCCCGCTTCCGGCGACGTGGAGCGCGACGGCCGCAGCGAGGTCGCCGGGCCGCTCGGCGTGGAAGCGCGCGATCCTGGCATCGACGTCCGCCGCTGCGCGCGCGAGGCGTGCGGCGCGCTCGGCGCCGACCAGCCGCGCGACGCCGCGCCGCTCGCCGACGAGCGTCGCGAGGCGTCCCCGTCGCTGCACGGCGAGGAAGCCGACCACGCCCGCGCCGAAGAGGCCCGCTCCCGCGAGCACGCCGCCGCGCACCTCCGGGGCGAGATCGACGGTCCAGAGCAGGAGCGCGACGCCCGCCGCCGCGAGCAGCGCGTCGGACAGCGTCGCGGAGAGCTTGTTGATCGCGAGCGACGCCGTCGCTTCGGCGCCGGGCACCTCCGCGGGAACGAGCGTCCCGCGGACGATCTCACCGCCGAGGGTCGCCGTCGGCGTGACGAAGTTGATGGCGGCGCCCGCGAGATGCGGCCACCAGAGGCGCAGCGCGCCGGGGCGGTGGGCGGGCGCGAAGCAGCGCTGCCAGGCCCACGTGTGCAGGAAGTCGGCGACGCCCTCGATGGCGATCACGATCGCGACGCCCCAGCCGAGAGCCGACGCGTCGTGCCACAGGCGCTGCGGCCCCACGTGCGCGAGCAGCGCCGCGAACAGCAGCGTGCCGAGCAGGAGCGCGAGCGCGTGGACGAGCCTCACGCGTGGAGCCCGTTTCGCGCCGCCGGCGCTCGCAGCGCGATCACGAGCCGCAGCGCGTGAGCGACGCCGGTCACGACGGCCCACGCACCCATCGCGACGAGGCCGCCGTACGGCGAGCCCGCCAGCGTCGCCACGAGGAGCATCGCCGCATAGATGTTCCGCCGGCCCGCGACGAGGCGGAATGCGCCGTCGGCCGGCGAGAGCAGGTCGAGCGCGACACCGAGCCGCGCGTGGCCGAGCGTGTACGCGATCTCGTCGAGAAGGTTTCCGCCGACGAGCGCCGCGCCCCACGCCACGGCGTCCGTGTGGCCCGCAGCGGAGAGATACGCCGCGAGCGCGATCCACCACGCGTTCTCGTACGCGAAATCGAAGTACGACTCCCCGGCGCCGAGCGGCGAGTAGTGGAGGCGAAGGCGCGCGAGCTTTCCGTCCACTCCGTCGAGCCACCCGACCCCGTACATGAGCGGCAGCGCGAGCGCGAAGATCCCGTGCCAGAGCAGCCAGGCCGCGACGAAGCCGAGCAGGGTGCACGCGATCGTCACCTGGTTGGGCGTGACGCGCGTCGGCGCGAGCCGCGCGACGATCGCGTTCTCGATCGGCGGGTCGATCCAGCGCGCCGGCGCGTCCATGACGTGCTTCTGTGTCGCGAGGACGAGCGCACGCGCGGCCGCCCGCGCCGCGTCCTGCGTGCGTGCGGAGCGGTAGAGGATCGGCGTCTCGCCGCGCATCTCGTCCGAGAACGTCGGAAGGCGCTCGGGCAGGACCCGCGGGAAGGGATCGCCCGGGGCGAGCGGCGCGCCGAAGCGCTCGGCGTCGCGGCGCGTGATCCGCGCGAGGACGACAGTGGCCTCGCCGGGAGGAGGCGGCACGAGGCACGGCCCTTCGGACGCGAGGACGGCGCGAAGCAGCCGGCGGTCGGCGACGAGCGCGCCGTCGGCGGCGAGCACGAGGTCTTCGCCCGTGCCGAGAGCGCTCGCGAAGGGCTCGGCGGGCGCGAGCACGGCACAGCGGACGCGGGTCTCGCCGCGGCGCGCGCCGAAGCCAGGGATCGGGCGCGGCGCGTCGCAGGCGACCGCGATCTCCGAGACCCCCTCGAGCTCGAGGCTCCGAACCAGGCGGGTGACGAGCGGGATCCCGCCGACGATCCGCCACGGCGCCTCGCCTCGCGCGTCGATCGCCGCGCGCAGCGGCGGCGTCCGGTGCGCGGGCTCGGACGGACTCGCTGTAAGGGAACCAGCTCCCATCGACGGGATGCCCTCTCGAAGCGGCGGATCGGTCTCCGGTGGGACGAGGCCCGGGCTGCCGTTCGCCGCGACGGGCCGACCCGGGGGAGGATCGCCACGCTCGCTGACCGGCCCGGACGCTCGCCGCGGTTGTACCGCATCGCCGGGCGATCTCCTAGTGTCGCGGCCTTCCCGTGCAGTAGGATGGGCCTGCTTTGGCGAGCCGAACCCCCAAGGGCCGCGCGCATCCCACCCGCCGCGTCCGGCGTGCGCCGGCGCTGCTTGCGGCCGTGCTGCTCCTTGCCGCAGCCGCCCGCGCAGACGGCGACGCCACGCCCGGCGGCGCCGCCGAGGCCGAGCCCGGGGCCGCCCGGGCGGGGGGGCTCGCACTCTCCGAGGCCCTCGCGGCCGCGCTCGCCGATGGCGAGACCGCTCAGATCGCAGGCCTCGAAGCGGAGCGGGCGGTCGACATCGCCGGCCAGGAGCGCAGCGCCTATCTGCCGCGCGCATCGATCACCAGCAATGCCGGCTACAACAACCGCTGGAACGAAAAGCTCGAGGCGGTCGATTCGGCGGGCGTGCAGCGCACGTACGGCCTTTCGAGCATCGCTTCGGACGAGGGCTGGTTCAACGTCTACCTCGACCAGCTCCTCGTCGACCTCGCGACCTGGCAGCGGATCGAGCGGGCGCAGATCGAGGCCGAGGCGGCGGCGCTGGCCCGAGAGGAGCAGCGCGAGAGCGTGGCGTTCGAGGTGCTGCAGCGCTTCGCCGAGGCGGTGCGGCAGGACCGGCTCGCCGGCCTCGCGGCCGACCGGCTCGCCGCGACCGAGCGGCTCGACCAGCAGGCCGGCCTTCTGCTCGCGGCCGGCCGCGTGCGGCCGGCCGACCGCGAGCACGCGGCGCTCCTGCTCGAAGAAGCGCGCGTCGAGGCGGCCACGCGCGCGGCCGAGGCGCGGAGCGCGCGGGCCGCGCTCGGTCTTGCGATGGGGCGCGGCGCGCTCGCGGCCCCCGACCGGCTCGACGCCGCGAGCCTTCCCGACACGTCCGCCGGCTACGGCCCGGAGCAGGACGTCACCGCTTCGCCCGAGCTCCGTGTCCTCGACCTGCGGCGAAAGGCGGAGGAGAAAGGGATCGCCGTCGCGCGCGCAGGACACCTGCCGACCGTCGCCGTCCGCGGCGGCTACTCGCACTACGGCGTGAAGCGCTACGACAACTATCCCGACGCCGTTCGCGTCGGCGTCAACGTCGATGTTCCTCTATTTCAGGGATTGAAGAACGAGTACGCGGTCGAGGGCGCGGCGAAGTCGGCCGAGATCGCGCGCCTTCGCTACCGGCAGGTGCTCGAGACGCGCCGCGCGCGGGTGCGCGAGCTGGCGCAGCGCCTCGAGTCGGGAAGTCAGACGCCCGCGCTCGCCGAGCGCCGCGCCGCCGTCTCGCGAGAGCGGCTGCGGCTGGCGGAGCTCGCGCTGCGTGCGGACCGCGCCGGCCTCGACGAAGCCCTCTCCGCGCTCGCGGACGACGTTCGCGCCGAGGGCGCCGCGATCGACGCACCGATCGACCGCGTCGTCGTGTGGGGGCAGCTCCACCGCGAAACCGGGACGCTCGCGCGCGCCCTCGGCGCGCTCGCATCGCCGGCGCAGTCGCAGAACTGACCGGCGAGCGTGTACGTTCCCGCCATGCTCCGCCGCGTCCTCGCCGTCTCGATCCTCGCTTCGTGCGCCGCGTCGCTCGCGTGCGGGCGAGCTGCCGAGCCCGTCGTTCGCGTCGCCGAGGTCCGCAGCGCGCCCCTGCGCGTCGTGGTCTCGACCAATGGCAAGGTCGAGCCGATCGAGGATGCCGAGGTGCGAGCGCGCCTCGACGGCCGCGTGGTCGAGATCCCCGACCCCGGGACGCGCGTCGAGCGCGGCGCGCCGCTGCTCCGGATCGACGCGGCCGCGGCCGGCGCGCAGCTCGCCACGGCGCAGTCCGACCGGCTCGCGGCGCAGGAGGCGCTGCGCGCGGGCCGAAACGACCTCGAGCTCGCGCGGCAGCGCTTCGAGACCGACCGCGAGCTCTTCCGGCAGGGGGCCATCACGCGCCAGCGCTTCGACGAGAGCGAGTCGTCCTACCGCGACGCCGCCGCGCGCGCCGCATCGCTCTCGCGCGAAGTCCCGCTGCGGCTCGACGCGCTCGATCTCCGGATTCGCGAGCTGTCCGAGCAGCAGCGCGCGGCGCAGACCGCCTCGCCGGTCTCGGGGACGGTGTACCGGACCGACGCGAAGAAGGGGCAGATGGTTCGCGTCGGCGACCCGCTGCTCGCGATCGCGGACCTCGCGCACCTTCGCGTCCGCGCGAACGTCGACCAGGTCGACCTCGGGCGCGTTGGCCCGGGAGCGCGCGTGCACGTGACGTCGAACGCGTATCCCGGCCGCTCCTTCGCCGGCCGCGTGAGCGAGGTGGTGCCGAGCGTCGTGGTGAAGGAGAGCCGGGCGGTTTCGGAGACCCTCGCCGTGCTCGACCCCCCGACCGACGGCCTCGTGCCGGGGATGACGGTCGATCTCGAGATCATCGTCGCCGAGTCGCCCGACACACTGCAGGTGCCCGCCGACGCCGTGGTCCGGCGCGGCTCCGAAACGCTCGTCTTCAAGGTCGACGGCAGCCGTGTTCGCGCGACACCCGTCCGCGTCGGGCTCTCGAGCGTGACGGCCGCGCAGGTGCTCGAGGGCCTCGCGGCCGGAGACCTCGTCGTGGTCGGCGGCGATCAGGGCCTCGAGGACGGCGCGCGCGTCGAGGTCCGGAAGCCCGATGCTCACGCCTCCTAGCGCGCGCGCGGCAGCGAGCGCCGCCGGGCACGCGATCGAGGTCATTCGGCTCGAGGGTGTCGCGAAGACCTACCGCCGCGACGGCGTTCCCGTCGCCGCTCTGCGCGGCGTCGACCTGCGAATCGAGCGCGGCGAGTTCGTGGCGATCATGGGGCGCTCGGGATCGGGCAAGTCGACGCTGCTCCACATCCTCGGCCTGCTCGACGCCGAGTACGAGGGCCGCTACGAGCTCGGCGGCACCTGCGTCTCGGGCCAGAGCGCCGACGCGCTCGCTCCGCTGCGCAACCGACTGATCGGCTTCGTCTTCCAGACCTTCCACCTGCTGCCGCAGCTCACGATCCTCGAGAACGCGGCGCTGCCGGCGCTCTATGCGCGCGACCGCACGCGAGAGGCGTGTGTCGCCGCCGCGCGCGCGCGCCTCGTCGAGATGGGGCTCGGCGAGCGACTCTCGCACCGGCCCGGCGAGCTCTCGATCGGGCAGCGCCAGCGCGCTGCGATCGCGCGCGCGCTCGTGAACGACCCGAAGCTCCTGCTCGCCGACGAGCCGACGGGAGCGCTCGACAGCCGAACGGCGGAGGAGATCCTCGAGATCCTGCAGCGGCTCCACGCCGCGGGATCGACGCTCGTGATGGTGACGCACGACCCCGAGGTGGCCGCCGTCGCGAGCCGCCTCGTCCAGATCCGCGATGGCCGGGCCCACGACGGCGTGGCTTAGGCTCCTGCTCCGCTTCGCCCTCGACGGGCTCGCGGGGCAGCGGGGGCGCTCGGGCCTGACGATGCTCGGCATGGCGATCGGCACGGCGAGCGTCGTCAGCGTCGTCTCGATCGGCCTGCTGGGGCGCGCCTACGTCGTCGGACTGATCGAGGGCGTCGGGTCGAATCTCGTGTTCGCGTACGGCACGGGAGACGGCGTCAATCCCGAGGAGATCGCATTCGCCGACCTCGACCTCTTCCGCGCGCGTGTGCCGGGCGTTCGCGCGATGGCGCCGGTGCTCAGCTCCGCCGAGACGATGTCGATCGGCGGCGAGCCGGAGCTCGTGAACGTGCTCGGCGCGACGCCCGAGTACGCGCCGGTCCGCAACCTCGTCGGCGTCTGGGGCCGCTTCCCGAACGAGGCCGAGGAGCGGAGCGCCGAGAAGGTTTGCGTGGTCTCGCGCGAGCTCGCGAGGCGCTTGTGGGGAGAGCGCCCTCCCGGCGACGACGAGTGGCTGCGCGTCTTCGGGCTCCGCTTCCGCGTCGTTGGCGTCTACCGCGAGGGCGTCGAGAGCGCGGCCGCGGTGCAGAAGAGCGAGGCCGCGGGGCTCACCGTGATCGTCCCGTTCTCGACCTTCCGCAACCTCTCGCCCGTTCGAACGGTCGACGTGGTCTACTTCCAAGCGGAGAGTCCGCAGGCGGTGCCCGGTGTGGTCGCCTCGGTTCGCGCGGTGCTCAAGTCGCAGCATCGCGCGCTCTCGAGCTTCAAGGTCGAGTCGCTGCAGGGCTATCTCGTCCTCGCGCAGCGCGTCTCGGACGCGGTGACGCTCGGCCTCATCGCGATCGCGGCCGTCTCGCTGCTCGTCGGCGGGATCGGCATCATGAACATCATGCTCGTCACCGTCACCGAGCGAACGCGCGACATCGGAATCCGCCTGGCGCTCGGCGCCGGCCGCCGCGACATCCTGCTCCAGTTCCTCCTCGAGGCGGGAATCCTCAGCGTGGCGGGCGGGATCGCCGGCGTCGTCATCGGCGCCGTCCTGCCGTGGTACGCGGGCGTTCTCTACGGCGTCGACGTCCC
>JABLTH010092677.1_pt1 | contig 15215 bp, 10 predicted proteins | sample 7875711 | NCBI WGS metagenome assembly JABLTH01 (sample SAMN14941262, study PRJNA633318) | bioreactor metagenome | isolation source: bioreactor | place: China | collected 2019-03-05 | reverse complement strand
TCGTTGATCAGCATGGTCTGGTGCTTGAGCCAGCCGGCCCAGGCTTCCTTCGAGACGCTTTGCCAGAGTTTCTTGCCCAGTTCGCCGGGCAGGGGCGGGAAGTCGAGACCTTCGGCTTCCTTGTTGAGCTTGACGCAGTGGACCATGCGGGCCATGGGGATTCCTCTTGTGTGGCGGGAGCGCCGCTCGAGCGCGACGCAGGTGCCGCTATTGTAAAGGCCGCGCGCCGCCGGGCTAGGATTCCACGACGCGCGCCAAGGGTTTAGAGCTTCTTCATCAGCACCATCGATCGCCGCTGCCAGTTGTACAGCTTGCGGCGGTCTTCCGGCAGATCGTCCACGCTCGCGCGCACGAAGCCACGCTTGAGGAACCAGTGTTCCGTCCGAGTCGTGAGGACGAACAACCGCCTGAGGCCCAGCGCACGGGCGCGCACTTCTGTGTGCTTGAGCAGGCGCTCGCCGTCGCCGGTGCCCTGGCTGTCTGGGGAGACGATCAGGCAGGCCATTTCGGCCATGCCGTCCTTCGGGTACGGATACAGCGCGACACAGCCAAAGATGATGCCGTCGTGCTCGATGACCGAGAAGTTGGCGATGTCGCGCTCCAGCAGCCGGCGTTCGCGCGGCACCAGCGTGCCGTCTGCCTCGAGCGGTTCGATGAGCGAGACGATGCCTCCGACGTCGTCCAGCGTGGCCTCGCGCAGGTATTCCAGATCGGTGTGCGACACCATGGTGCCCACGCCGTCGTGCAGGAACAGCTCCAGCAGGATGCTGCCGTCCAGCGCAAACGGAATCACGTGTGCCCGGCGCACGCCGCCGCGCATCGCCTTGACGATGTGCTGCAGGTAATACGCCGTGTCGTGCGACAGGCTGCCGTCGCGCAGGCGTTCGATGGCGGTTTCCATCGACAGGTCTTGCTGCAGCTTGCCCACGCGGTCCATGATGCCGGGCAGCTCTGTGATGAAGATGAGCTTGTCGGCCTTGAGCGCGGTGGCGGTGTTGGCGGCCACGTCTTCCATCGACAGGTTGAACGCCTGGCCCGTGGGCGAAAAGCCTAGCGGCGAGAGCAGCACGATCTTGCGGTTGGACAGCGAGTGCTGGATCGACTCCGCATCGATCTTGCGCACCAGCCCCGTGTGCTGGAAGTCCACGCCGTTGACAATGCCCACCGGCCGCGCCGTCACGAAGTTGCCGGACACTACCGACATGCGCGCCCCGGCCATTGGGGTGTTGGGCAGGCCTTGGCTGAAGGCGGCTTCGATATCCAGGCGCAGTTCGCCGGAAGCCTCCTTGGCGGATTCCAGCGCGGCTGCGTCCGTTACGCGTACGCCATCCACGAACTGGGTTTTCACGTTGCGCAGGGCAAGCTGTTCTTCCACCTGCGGGCGCGAGCCGTGCACGAGCACGATGCGCATGCCCATCGCATGCAACAGCGCGACGTCGTTGACGAGTGCGCCCAGCATGCCGGCCTGGACCAGCTCGCCGCCAAAGCCGATCACGAACGTCTTGTCGCGGAAGGAATGAATGTAAGGCGCCACCTCGCGCAGCCAGTCCACAAACTGCTGCTGTTCGGGCGTGGGCGGAATCGGGGCGACGTCGACTGGGGCGGGCGTGTGCGCCGCCAGCGAAACGCCGGAGGCGGGGGCGGAGGAGCGAGCGGTCACGGACGGAGGAGGAAAAGCGGCACGGGGCGCGGGCCGGCGTAGGAAAGATGCGCGGATTATAATCCCGCCCGATGTCAGATTCCCACGCCCAGCCGCCCCGGCCACGCCCGGCGGCGCCCTCCCCGAAATCGCCGAAAGACACGCCGCCGCCCGAGCGCAAGCCGGGCGGCAATGGTCATCCGCAGCGCCGCCAAAAGCCCACGCCGGAAGAACTGGCCGCGGCGCAGGAGGCTCGCCGCGCACGTGCGAACCGCGTCCCCCCGATTACGTTTCCTGAAGCGCTGCCCGTGTCGGCCCGGCGCGACGAGATCGCCCAGGCCATCGCCGCCAACCAGGTGGTGATCGTCTCGGGCGAGACCGGCTCAGGCAAGACCACGCAGTTGCCGAAGATCTGCCTGTCGATCGGGCGAGGCATCGGCGCGGGCGGTACCGGGCTGATCGGCCATACGCAGCCGCGCCGGATTGCCGCGACGTCTACCGCCAAGCGCATCGCGCAGGAAATCGGTACGCCGGTAGGCGAGCACGTGGGCTTCCAGGTGCGCTTCAACGACACGCTGTCGGCGGGTGCATCGGTCAAGCTGATGACCGACGGCATCTTGCTGGCGGAGACGCAGAACGATCCGCTGCTGCGCGCCTACGACACGATCATCATCGACGAGGCGCACGAACGCAGCCTCAACATCGACTTCCTGATCGGCTATCTCAAGCAGCTTCTGCCGCGCCGGCCTGACCTGAGGGTGATCATCACCTCGGCGACCATCGACGCACAGCGATTTGCCGAGCACTTTGCGGGCCCCAAGGGGCCGGCGCCCGTCATTGAAGTCAGCGGCCGGTTGTATCCGGTCGAAGTGCGCTACCGCCCGATCCAGCGCGACGAGAAAGACAAGGAGCGCGATCTTTACGAAGCCCTCGTCGATGCGGTGGATGAGCTTGCCCGCGAAGGCCCGGGCGATGTGCTCATCTTCCTGCCGGGCGAGCGCGAGATTCGCGAGGCGGCCGAGGCGCTGCGCAAGCACCATCCGGCGCATACCGAGATCCTGCCGCTGTTTGCGCGCTTGTCCGTGCACGAGCAGGAGCGTGTTTTCAAGCCGTCCAATGCGCGGCGCATCGTGCTGGCAACCAACGTGGCCGAGACCTCGCTCACGGTGCCCGGTATCCGTTACGTGGTCGATACGGGGCTGGCGCGCGTGAAGCGCTATTCGTATCGCAACAAGGTCGAGCAACTGCAGATCGAGCCGGTGTCGCAGGCCGCGGCCAACCAGCGCGCCGGTCGTTGCGGCCGGGTGGCCGATGGCGTGTGCATCCGCCTGTATGACGAGGCGGATTTCATTGCGCGGCCGCGTTTTACCGATCCGGAAATCCTGCGTTCGTCGCTGGCCGCGGTCATCCTGCGCATGAAGGCGCTGCGGCTGACGGATGTCGAGCAGTTTCCCTTCATCGAGCCGCCGCTGGGCCGCGCGATTGCCGATGGCTATCAACTCTTGCAGGAACTCGGTGCTGTCGACGATGAAAACGCGCTGACGCCGCTGGGCAAGCAGGTTGCCCGTCTGCCGCTGGACCCGCGCGTGGCGCGGATGATCCTGGCCGGCCGCGACCACCAGTGCCTGCGCGAGATGCTGATCATCGCGAGCGCCTTGTCCGTGCAAGACCCGCGCGAGCGTCCGCAAGAACTGCAACAGCAGGCTGATCAGGCGCATCGCCAGTTTGCCGATGAGAAATCGGAGTTCCTCGGCTGGGTGAAGCTGTGGAAGTGGTTTGAAGAGGCTGTCGCACACAAGAAGTCGAACAAGCAGCTGCAGGATCAGTGCCGCTCGCACTTCCTGTCGCACGTGCGGTTGCGGGAGTGGCGCGACGTGCATTCGCAGTTGCACACCACGGTGGCGGAGCAGGGCTGGAAACTCAACGAATCCGATCCGACGTATGAGCAGTTGCACCTGGCGCTGCTGACGGGGCTGCTCGGCAATATCGGTGTGCGTATTGAAGAGGCGGATGGGAAAGGCCGCGAATACCTCGGCGCGCGCGGTATCAAGTTCTTCCTCTGGCCGGGGTCGGTCATTGCGCGCAAGGCGGGCAAGTGGGTCGTGGGTGGCGAACTGATCGAGACCAGCCGCCTGTTCGGCCGCACGCTGGCACGCATCGAACCGGAATGGGTGGAGAAGGTCGGCGCGCACCTGTTGAAGGTGTCGTGGAGCGATCCGCACTGGGAAAAGAAGGCCGGGCAGGTGATGGCCTTTGAGCGCGGCACGTTGTACGGCCTGCCGGTCTATCAGCAGCGCCGTGTGCACTTCGGGCCGATGCAGCCGAAGGAAGCGCGCGAGATGTTCATCCGCCGCGCGCTGGTCGATGGCGAGTTCGAAACGCGTCTGCCGTTCTTCACGCACAACCAGCGCCTGGTGCGCGAGATCGAAAACCTCGAACACAAGTCACGCCGACAAGACGTGCTGGTGGACGACGAACTGATCTACGCGTTCTACGACAGCCAGATTCCGGCGGACATCTACAACACCGTATCGTTCGAGCGCTGGTATGCCGAAGCCGCCAGCGCGGGCGGCAAAAGCGGCCAGAAGCTGCTGTACCTGAATCGCGATGACCTGATGCGGCACGAAGCGGCCGGCATCACGACTGACCTGTTCCCGAAGGTGCTGCCCATTGCCGGTATCGACATGGGGCTGACGTACCACTTCGAGCCCGGCAGTCCGCGCGACGGCGTAACGCTTACCGTGCCGCTGTATGCGCTCAACCAGGTGCCCGTGCAGCGCACCGAATGGCTGGTGCCGGGCATGCTCAAGGAGAAGGTGCATCTGCTCCTGAAGAGCCTGCCGCAGAAGCTGCGTCGCCATTGCGTGCCGCTGCCGGACTACGCCGCCGGATTCGTCTCGCGCGTGCGGTTGGGCGATGGCGACCTGCTCGACCGCTTGATCGCCGACGTGCGCGAGCAGACCGGCATCGCGCTCAAGCGTGCCGATTTCAAGCTCGAAACGCTGCCCGCGCATCACTTCATGAATTTCAAGGTGATCGACGAGCACGGCCGCCAGCTCGACATGGGCCGCAATCTGGCCCAGTTGCGCGCGGAGCTGGGCGGACGCGCGCAGCAGACATTCCAGTCGATCGCCGCGCAGGACGCTTCCGTGGCCGGAATTCAGAGCGACAGTGCGAGGCCCGGCAAGGCGGGCAAGTCGGAAGCGCCGTCAAACGCCGCGCTTTACTCGGGCCTGACGACATGGAGCTTTGGCCAGTTGCCGGAACTGCTGGAGGTCCGCAAAGGCAACCAGACGCTGTTCGGGTATCCGGCACTCGTTGATGCCGGTGATCACTGCGATGTAGAAGTCTTCGATGATCCGGCGGAAGCCACGCGCATCCATCGCCTGGGCTTGCGGCGGTTGTTTGCAATTCAGCTGCGCGAGCCGTTGAAGTATCTGGAAAAGAACATCCCGGGCCTGTCGCAGATGGCGATCCAGTTCATGAACCTCGGCACGCAGGACGATTTGCGCGACCAGATCCTGGATGCCACGCTGGAGCGCGCCTGCCTGCAAGACCCGCTGCCCACCGATGACGCCAGCTTCGGTGCCCGCAAGGACGAAAGCCGCGCGCGCCTGACGTTGCTGGCGCAGGAGATTGCGCGGCTGGTCAGCGCCATCCTTGCCGAATATGCGCAACTGCCGCGCAAGCTGCAGATCGCCAAGCCGTTTGCCGCCGCCACCGCCGATATCGACGCGCAGCTCAAGACGCTGATGCACAAGCGCTTTATCGAGGCAACGCCGTACGCGCAATTAACGCATTTCCCGCGTTACCTGAAGGGCATCGCCCTGCGCATCGACAAGCTCAAGGCTGACCCCGCCCGCGACACGCAGCGCATGCAGGAGATGGCGCCGCTCATCCAGCAATACCAACGCGCGGAAAAGGCCTTGCGTGTGCAAGGGCAGGGCGGTAACGACCCACGCATGGAGGAATTCCGCTGGATGCTGGAGGAGTTGCGCATCGCCCTGTTTGCACAGGAGCTGCGCACGCCGGTGCCGATGTCGGTCAAGCGGCTGCAGAAGGTGTGGGAATCGATGCAGCGATAGCTGGAATGCGTTGTCGGGAGCGGGGAAAGTTCCCGCTTTCTTTTTTTGATTTGTGTCAGCGATGGCGTAAATGCGAGCGTTAAAATGGCTGGCTAAGTTGCTGAATCTTCTCGATATGTCTGCCTTGCGCGCCTCGTTTGCCTCCCGTTGGTTTTCCACGCTTGTCCTTTCGGCCGCTGCTTTGATGGCAGCGCATGCGGCGCGTGCTGAAGTCGTCACCGTGCTCAATTCGGGCGACGCAAGCGTCTCTTTGATCGATAAAGACACCCGCAAGGTGCTGGAGACGTTTGCGATCGGCAAGGAGCCGCACCACCTGATCGCGACGCCAGACGAAAAATCGTTGATCGTCGCCAACGCCGTCGGCAACGAGCTGGTATTCCTCGATCCCGTGACCGGCAAGATTCAGCAGCGTGTTCCGCACATCGACGACCCATACCAGATCGGCTTCTCGCCGGACCAGAAGTGGTTTCTGACGACCGGCAACCGTCTGGATCGCGTTGATATTTACCATTGGGACGGCCACGCGCTGACCATCGCCAAGCAAATTCCGGCAGCCAAGACGCCCAGCCACATTGCCTTCACTGCCGACAGCAAGATCGCGTTCGTCACCCTGCAGGATTCCAACGAGGTGATGGCCATCGATTTGCCTACGCAGAACGTGATGTGGCGCATGACCATTGGCTCCGCGCCGGCCGGTGTGTGGGTCACGACCGATCAGAAATACCTGCTGGTGGGCATGACCGGCGCGGATTACGTCGAGGTGATCGACTGGCACAACCGCACCAGCGTCAAGCGCATCCCGACCGGCAAGGGCGCGCACAACTTCCGTGCACTGGGCGACAAGCGCCATCTGTTCCTGTCGAACCGCGTGTCGGGCACGATCAGCATCATTGATCAGCAAACGCTGACCAAGGTGGGCGACATTACCGGCTTCCCGCCTGGCCCCGATGACATGGAATTGACCGCCGACGGCAAACAGCTGTGGGTGACCTGCCGCTGGGCCAAGCGCGTGGCGATCGTCGACGTGGCAAGCCGCAAGGTGGTGGAAGAGATCAAAGTGGGGCGCTCGCCCCATGGCATTTACTTTCGCACACGCGCTCCCCTGATTTGAGTATTGCGACGATGAAATCCGGCCTGTCGATGTTGCGCACGGTCGCTGCTGCGGCGGCGCTGGGTTTGTGCGCGTTGGCCACGGCTGCGCCCGGTGGGGTGAATGCCGGCGCGTGCAAAGGCACCGTCTATTTGACGTTCGACACAGGCAGCATGAGCCAGGCGCAGTTGATTGCCGACACGCTGCGCCGCCATCGCATCCACGCCACGTTCTTCCTTGCCAACGAGAAGACCATCCACGGCGACAGCACGCTGGATGACGGCTGGGCGCCGTATTGGAAATCGCTTGCTGCCGATGGTCACGCCTTCGGTACGCACACCTTCGATCACGTCTACTACAAGGGCGAGGCGGGCGCGGGCAAGGTCCGCTTCCGCCCACAGTTTGGCGAGCAGGGCGGCCGTAATGTCGTGTGGAGCGAGCCCGAATTCTGTGCGGAACTGAAACACAGCGCCGAGCGCTTCAAGGCCATGACCGGTCAGCCGATGGACCCGCTGTGGCGCGCGCCGGGTGGGCATCTTTCGGCAACGACCGAGGCCTGGGCCAAGCAATGCGGGTTTGCCCACGTGGCATGGGCGTCCGCCGGTTTTCTGGGCGATGAGTTGCCGTCCGAGCGTTATCCGAACGACGCGTTGCTGCAGAAGGCACTGTCCAGCTTGCGCGATGGCGACATCACCATGGCGCATCTGGGCATCTGGTCGCGTAAGGATGCGTGGGCGCCAGCGGATCTGGAGCCGCTGATCACCGGTCTGGAGCGCAAGGGTTTCTGCTTTGCCACGCTGCGCGATCATCCGCAGTACAAAGCCTGGTTTGCTGCTCACTCGGCACACACGGCGGCCCGCTGACATGTTTGACTGGATTGCCGACACCTTCACGCAAGCCCAGGATGTGCTCTTCCAGCACGTCGTGATGCCGATCACCTATGCCATCGGCCTGGGTGGTTACGTTGAAGATGCGTACCCGGGCACCGAATGGCTGCTGATGGGGCTGGTGCAGATTGCAGTTCTGCTGTTGATCTTCCGCCCGCTGGAGCGCTGGCGCCCGGTGGAACCGATGCACGACCGCAAGGCCGTGCGCGCCGACATCTTCTACACGCTGTTTCACCGCCTGGGATTCTTTCCGCTGCTGCTGTTCTTCACGCTGCAGCCGCTGATCGACCACCTCGACGGCAAGCTGCGCTTCTGGGGCTGGGCGCATTTGAACGTGGAAGACTGGTGGCCAGGCGTCACGTCGGTTTCCATCGTCAGCTTTCTGATCTATCTGGTGATGTTCGACTTGCTCGACTACTGGTATCACCGCCTCTCGCACAAATTTCACTGGTGGTGGAACCTGCATTCGCTGCATCACAGCCAGCAACAGATGACGCTGTGGTCTGATGACCGCAACCACATCCTCGACGATGTGCTGCGTGGAGCGGTGTTTGCCGTTGCGGCGCTGGTCATTGGGGTAGAGCCCTCGCAGTACGTGTTGCTGGTCGCCATTTCGCAGTTGCTGCAAAGCCTGCAGCACGCCAACGTGCGGTTGCATTTTGGCTGGCTGGGCGACCGGCTGCTGATCTCGCCGCGCTTTCATCGGATGCATCACGCCATCGGGCTGGGGCATGAGCTGCTGGGGAAGCCCGGCGTGCTGGGTGGCTGCAATTTTGGCGTGCTGTTCCCGTGGTGGGACATGCTGTTCGGCACCGCCATCTTCTCGCCGGAGTACCACGCCACCGGTATCCGTGATCAACTTCCCGCACCGCAAGGGCGCTCGCGAGACTACGGACGCGGCGTGCTGCGTCAACAGTGGCTCGGCCTCAAGCGCTTGTTCGGCCGAGCGTAAAGCGCACGTGCGGCGGCGCCGGCGTCGTTTCTGCGCGCTGTGCTAGGCTGTTCGCTCCCTGAATTCCCGATTTCTGCATGAACGACCTGATTCGCTCATTTGGCCGGGCGCTGCTCTCGCAACTGCATCCGCGCATGCTGTTCCTGACCGTCATGCCGTTCGTCGTGGCTGTCGTTGTCTGGGGCGGGGTGCTGTATTTCGGCTGGGATGCCATGAACGGCATGGCCCGCAACGCCGTGGAAGGCTGGGCCTTCATGGGCTGGATCAAGAGCGGCCTCAACGCCATCGGCATGGCCGGGTTGTGGTCGGCCATCGCGCCGCTGCTGGTGATCACCTTGCTGGTGCCGGTGATTGTCGTGTCGATCCTGGTGCTGGTGAGCGTGGCGTCCGTGCCGGTGGTCATGCGTTTTCTTGATCGCAGCTATCCGCAGTTGGAGCGTCGCAAGGGCGGCTCGGTGTTGGGCAGCCTGACGCATGCGCTGCTATGCACGCTTGTGGTCATCCTGGTGGCCGTCGTCACGCTGCCGCTGTGGCTGATTCCCCCGTTTTTTGCACTGATTCCACCCTTGTTGTGGGGTTGGCTCACGTACCGGTTGATGACGTACGACGCGTTGGCTGACCACGCGACGGCCGAAGAGCGTCGTGCGATCATGCAGCGCTACCGGCTGCCGCTTCTGGGTATCGGCGTGGCCGTTGGCATGTTGGGCTCGGCGCCCACGCTGCTGTGGGTATCGTCGGTGGTGACGATTGTGTTGTTCCCGATCATCGCCATCGCCGTCATCTGGTTGTATGTGCTGATCTTCATTTTCTCGGCACTGTGGTTCGGTCATTTCTGCTTACGTGCGCTCACGCGCCTTCGCGCTGAAGCGCCGCCCGCGCGCATGGTCGAGGCCAGCGTGATCGAAGTCACTACCATTGAACTACCTCGCGAATAATCAGGAACCATCGGAACTGACATGGCTTTCGGCATGATCATCATCGGCGACGAGATTCTCTCCGGCCGCCGCGAAGACAAGCACCTGCGCAAGCTGATCGAAGTGCTCGGCGAGCGTGGCCTGGCATTGGAGTGGGCCGAGTACGTCGGCGATCAGCCCGCGCGCATCACGAGCGTACTCAAGCGTACGTTCGCCAGCGATGACGTAGTGTTCTGCACTGGGGGCATCGGCGCAACACCCGATGACCATACACGCCAATGCGCCGCTGCTGCGCTGGGCGTGCCATTGGAGCTGCATCCGGAAGCGCGCGAGCAGATCACGTTGCGTATTTCAGAGTCGGCCAACGGTGACCCGGTCAAGGCCGATGTCTCCACGCCTGAAAACCAGCACCGCTTCAAGATGGGTGAATTTCCGCTGGGCGCGCGCATCATCCCGAACAGCTACAACCGTATCCCCGGATTCTCGGTGGCGCATCACCATTTCATGCCGGGTTTTCCGGTGATGGCGTGGCCGATGATGGAGTGGGTGCTTGACACCTATTACGCCGATCAATTCCACCGCGCGCCGCGTGAGGAGCGCTCGTTCCTGGTGTTCGGCTTGCCGGAGTCGCGGCTCACGCCGCTGATGGAGCGCATCGAAGCTGAGTTCGATGGGGTGAAAGTCTTCAGTCTGCCTAGTGTGGGCGATGCAGCGCGCGGCGAGCGCTATGCCCGCTCGCACATCGACCTGGGCGTTAAGGGCTCACCGGACGCTGTGGCGCGCGCCTATCTGTTGTTGCGAGAGGGCGCGTTGGCGCTGGGTGGCGAGATTTTCGAGGCGGACGCCCCTGCGGCGTCCTGACGCCCAGCAGCGTGCCTCAGGCGCCGTGCCAGGGCAGGCCCCGGAAGCACCAGCCTTCCACGGTCTTGCGATGGCCTTCGGTGTCTTTGGCGCCCTCAAAGCCTTCCAGCACATCCATCGCTGCCGCATAGCCTGCTTGCGCAGCCGCTGCCGCCGCGTGCTTGGAGCGCGCAGCGCTGCGGCACAGGAAGAGCACCGGCGCATCTTTTGGAACGGCAGCTTCCAGCGCGCTCAGAAAGTTGGTGTTGCGTACGCCGCCCGGATACTGATTCCATTCCACATGCACGAACTGGCTTGGCGAGATGTCCGGTGTGCCGACCCAGTCGAGCTCGGCGCGCGTGCGCACGTCCACTAGACGAGCCTGCGGGTCGGCGGCCAATAGGGCGGCAGCCTCTTGCGGCGACAGTGCGCCGAAGTACGGCAGTTGGTCTGCCTCGCGGCGGGCGGCAGCAGCCTCGAGCAGGGACTCGCGGGTCAGCGTGGTGGCAGTCATGATGGGCAGGAGCGAGTGAAAGAGTAAATAACCATTCTAGCGCCGCCGTCACATGGCGCGGGTGAAAATCCCCGAGATGGTGCGCGCACCGTCTTTGTGCACACAAATAGTGCTGCTTGGGGTGATATGCACTGTTTGTGTGCGTTGACTATGCTGCTTGGACAGCCTTAGCTCGTTCAGCGGGGCAGCGGGAGCATGGGGCCGGCCGGATTGCCGGGACGCGCGCACCGTGTCAGGCATGGGCTGGCGCGGCGCTGCACTGTTTGCGGGAGTGCATGCCCGATGTCGGGCCGGAATTGGCATAGTTTCTGCTAAGATTCCCGCGGTCTTTTTCGGGGGCGTCCGTTCATGTCGGACGACCTTGCTGGAAAGAAGATGTTTCGGAGTGAGGACGAATTGCGGCCGATGTGCAGCGATCCGTCACACAACCGGCTCACAATACTTTGCGTTATTGCGCTACCAGGAGAATGGCATGTCCCAAAGCATTGCAGACGTGATGAAGCTCGTGAAGGAAAACGACGTCAAGTTCGTCGATTTCCGCTTCACCGATACCAAGGGTAAGGAGCAGCACGTCTCGGTCCCCGTTTCGCACTTCGACGAAGACAAGTTCGAAAGCGGCCACGCTTTCGACGGCTCGTCGATCGCCGGCTGGAAGGGCATCGAAGCGTCGGACATGCTGCTCGTGCCGGATGCAAACACCGCGCACGTCGACCCGTTCTACGAAGAGCCGACCCTGGTCCTGACCTGCGACGTGGTCGAGCCCTCGGACGGCAAGGGCTACGACCGCGACCCGCGCTCGATCGCCAAGCGTGCTGAGGCCTACCTGAAGAGCACCGGCCTGGGTGACACCGCCTACTTTGGCCCGGAACCCGAATTCTTCATCTTCGACGGCGTGACCTGGAACATCGACATGCAGGGTTGCTTCGTGAAGATCGATTCCGAAGAAGCTCCGTGGTCGTCGGGCAAGGAGTTCGAGCACGGCAATTCGGGTCACCGTCCGGGCAAGAAGGGCGGCTACTTCCCGGTTGCTCCGATCGACACGTTCCAAGACATGCGCTCGGAAATGTGCCTGATCCTGGAATCGCTGGGCATTCCGGTTGAAGTGCATCACCACGAAGTGGCAGGCCAAGGCCAGAACGAAATCGGCACGAAGTTCAGCACGCTGGTGCAACGCGCCGACTGGACCCAACTGCAAAAGTACGTGATCCAGAACGTCGCACACACCTACGGCAAGACCGCAACGTTCATGCCGAAGCCGGTCGTGGGCGACAACGGTTCGGGCATGCACGTTCACCAGTCGATCTGGAAGGACGGCCAGAACCTGTTCGCAGGCAACGGCTACGCCGGTCTGTCGGAATTCGCGCTGTACTACATCGGCGGCATCATCAAGCACGCTCGCGCGCTGAACGCCATCACTAACCCGGGTACGAACTCGTACAAGCGTCTGGTGCCGGGCTTCGAAGCTCCGGTCAAGCTGGCTTACTCGGCACGCAACCGCTCGGCTTCGATCCGTATTCCGTACGTTGCGAACCCGAAAGGTCGTCGTATCGAAACGCGCTTCCCGGATCCGCTGATGAACCCGTACCTGGGCTTCTCGGCACTGATGATGGCCGGTCTGGATGGCGTGCAGAACAAGATCCACCCGGGCGAAGCCGCAGACAAGAACCTGTACGACCTGCCGCCGGAAGAAGACGCAAAGATCCCGACCGTGTGCTCGAGCCTGGATCAGGCCCTCGAGTACCTGGACAAGGATCGCGAGTTCCTGACCCGCGGTGGTGTGTTCTCCAACGCCATGCTGGACGCCTACATCGAACTGAAGATGGAAGAAGTCACGCGCTTCCGCATGACGACGCACCCGCTCGAGTTCGAGATGTACTACTCGCTGTAATCTGTGAGCGCCCCGGGCAATGTGTCGGGGCGAAGAGACGGTTGTGAGAGGAAGGGCGGCGCAGGTCGCCCTTCCTTTTTATGAGCGGAGTTTTGTGGCTAGAATGAGCGTCCGCCGGACTCCGGCGCCCGATCGACGTATCCGCCAGGTTCCATTCATGTTCCGTCCTTCCCCACGCATCGCATCCGGACTGTTTGCCGCGGCTGCGGCGGTGTTTGCCACGCTGTCCGTGCAGGCGCCCGCGTACGCCGATGATGTCTATCTGTGCACCGGCCCGAACGGCGTGCCGGAGTACCGCAACAGCGGCAACGTGAAAGGCTGCAAGAAGTTGACGCTGCCCGATGTGGTGACCGTCCCCGGTACACGCAGCCCGCGCAGTGCAGGAGCCGCGCCCGCACCGGCTCAAAACAATGCAGGCGGCGGTTTCCCCCGCGTGGACAACGCCACGCAGAAGGCACGTGATGGCGAACGCCGCCAGGTGCTGGAGGCCGAGCTGGCAGACGAGGAGCGCAAGCTCCAGGCGTTGAAGACCGAATACAACAACGGTCAGCCCGAGCGCCAGGGCAACGAACGTAACTATCAGAAGTATCTGGACCGCACCGCGCAGTTGAAGGGCGACATCGAGCGCAGCCAGGCCAATGTCGATTCCATCCGCCGGGAGCTGGGCAACCTCAAGGACTAGATGAACCATGCGTCGACTGATCCGCAAAGCGGCACGCCGCGATGAACAGGAACAGACGACGCCATCCGCGCCGTCCGCCGCCGCCGGGCTGGAAGTCTCCGTAGGCGAGCCGATCGACGGGCCGCCGCTGATTCCGTTCTCACATGGTGCACCGCCGTCGTTCCCTGGGCTCGATGCGGTGCCCAATCCCATCCTCTTCGTCCGCCATCCGGCGCTGACGGTTTTCTACGCCAATCCTGCCGCTGAAGCCGCACTGGCCGTGTCCCGCCGCCAGTTGGTGGAGATGTCGCTGTACGAGCTGTTTGCCGATCCGTCGGAGCTGGCCGAGATGATCGCCACCGTGGCAGCGCGTCAGTTCGACGCCAAGCGGCGCGACGTCTCGCTCGACCGTGTGGGTCATGAGCCGCTGCACGCGCACGCCGTGGTGGGGGCGCTCGACTTTGCGCCCGGTTCGGTGCTGCTCGAGCTGCTGCCCAACGAGCAGAAGATCCGCAGCGAGCGAGAAGAGCGTCTGCTCGACCTGACCTCCGCCAACAAAGAACTGATCCGCAACCTTGCGCATGAGATCAAGAACCCGTTGGGCGGCATTCGCGGCGCGGCCCAGTTGCTGGAGTTCGAGCTGCCCGAGCGCTCGCTGCGCGAGTACACACAGGTGATCATCAAGGAATCCGACCGGTTGCAGACGCTGGTCGACCGCCTGCTGGAGCCGCACCGGCATCCGCATATCGTGGGCGATGTGAACATCCACGAGGTGCTGGAGCGTGTGCGCTCGGTGGTGCTGGCGGAATTTCCGCAGGGCTTGCGGATCGTGCGCGACTACGACGCGAGCCTGCCGGAATTCCGAGGCGACAAGGAGCAGCTCATCCAGGCCGTGCTCAACATCGTTCACAACGCGGCGCATGCGCTGGGCCCTCGCATTGCGCAGGGCGACGGCGAAATCATTCTGCGCACCCGAGTGGCACGCAAAGTTACGATTGCAAAACGTCTTTACAAGCTGGCATTGGACTTGCATGTAGTGGACAACGGTCCTGGTATCCCAGAGGACATCCGCGAGCGAATCTTCTTCCCGCTGGTGTCCGGAAGGGAGGGGGGAAGTGGGTTGGGCCTGACACTCGCGCAGACGTTCGTGCAGCAGCACGATGGTCTGATTGAATGCGAGAGCAGGCCAGGCCAGACGGATTTCCGCATTCTCGTGCCGCTGCACTGAAGCGCCTGAGCTTCAGCGACGCAGCGCGAGACGGCCCAGGCGAGACGAAGTCAAGCAGACGAACCAACACATGAAGCCAATCTGGATAGTCGACGACGATCAATCCATCCGCTGGGTCCTCGAGAAGGCGCTCGCGCGTGAGAGCCTGCTCTCACGCAGCTTTACCACCGGGCGCGACGCGCTCAATGCGCTCGACGAAGAAACGCCGCAAGTCCTGATTTCCGACGTCCGCATGCCGGGCGGCTCGGGGCTGGATCTTCTGCAGGCCATCAAGGCCAAGCACCCTGGGCTGCCGGTCATCATCATGACCGCGTATTCGGATCTGGACAGCGCCGTGGCGGCGTTCCAGGGTGGCGCGTTTGAATACCTCGCCAAGCCGTTTGACGTGGATCGCGCGGTCGAGCTGATCCGCCGCGCGCTGGAAGAGAGCCTGCGCGAAGAGGAAATCGACGATCGCCTGAGCGATGCGCCTGAGATTCTCGGTCAGGCGCCGGCCATGCAGGACGTGTTCCGCGCG
>JABLTH010116683.1_pt1 | contig 15220 bp, 13 predicted proteins | sample 7875711 | NCBI WGS metagenome assembly JABLTH01 (sample SAMN14941262, study PRJNA633318) | bioreactor metagenome | isolation source: bioreactor | place: China | collected 2019-03-05 | reverse complement strand
GGTGGTCGCGCAGTCGGTTGCTGCCAAATCGGGCTATCCGTTCAAGTTTCACACGCTGGCTGATCCGCGCACCGTCAACGCCTTCGCTCTGCCCGGCGGCCAGGTGTTCATCACCGTGGCGCTGCTGTCGCGGCTGGAGACTGAGGGTCAGCTTGCCGGTGTGCTCGGCCACGAGGTCGGCCATGTGCTGGCGCGGCACAGCGCCGAGCACATCGCCAAAGACCAGTTGGCGCAGGGGTTGACCGGCGCGTTTGCGATGGGATCGGGCTCGATGAGCGCGACGCAGATTGCGCAAACGGTCAGCCAGATGACCATGCTCAGTTACGGGCGCAGCGACGAGATCGAAGCCGATGCCCTTGGCCTGCGCCTGATGAGTGAAGCGGGCTACGATCCGCGTGCGATGATCCGGGTGATGCAGATCCTCGAAAAAGCCAGCGGTGGTTCGCGCACGCCGGAATTCCAGAGCTCGCACCCGAGCCCGCCGCATCGCATCGAGGAGATCAACGCCAGGCTGGCCAAGGCGTTCCCCAATGGCATCCCGCCGGGGCTCAAGCCCTGATGCACTTCCTCCGGGACTTTCCGCTCAACTCGTTCAATACGTTCGGCGTCGCTGCGCTGGCGCGGCAGTTTGCCGTTGTTTCGAGCGAACAGGATCTGATGCGCTGGTGCAGCGCTGCGGGGCAGGCAACACCACCCTTCCTGCTCGGCGGCGGTAGTAACCTATTGCTCACCCATGACATCGAAGCACCCGTGCTGCAGCTTGCCCTGCTTGGCAAGCGCGTCATCTTCGACGAAGGCAACACGGTGCTGGTGGAGGCGATGGCAGGTGAGCGCTGGCACGCATTCGTGCAGTGGACACTGGCGCAGGGGCTGTCCGGCCTCGAAAACCTGTCGCTGATCCCCGGTTTCGTCGGCGCCGCGCCGGTGCAGAACATCGGTGCCTACGGCGTCGAAATGGCGGCCACCTGCGACAGCGTGATGGCGATCGACACAGCGACCGGAGAGCCCAGAGAGTTTCGCCGCGCCGACTGCCAGTTCAGCTATCGTGACAGTGCGTTCAAACGTCCGCCGGCAGGCCAGCATGCGGCGGACGAAGATCATCGCGACCGCTTTGCCATCACCCGCGTGCGCTTTCGCCTGTCGCGGCGTTTTGTCGCCCACGTCGATTACGGCGAAGTCAAAGCCGAGCTGCAGGCAATGGGAGTGACGGCGCCGACGGCGATGGATGTGGCGCGCGCAGTCGTTGCCATACGATCACGCAAACTGCCGGACCCGGCGGTGCAGGGCAATGCCGGCAGCTTCTTCAAGAATCCGGTCGTGCCAGCCGCGCAAGCGGCAGCGCTGCGCGAACGCTACCCGGCGTTGCCACAATATCCGGCCGATGCGACCGGAGAGCAGGTCAAGCTGGCGGCCGGCTGGCTTATCGAGCAGGCCGGCTGGAAGGGGCGCGGCATCACGACCGATTCGCCCGCTGCCGTGTCGGAACGCCATGCGCTGGTGCTGATCAATCGTGGCGGCGCAACCGGGGCGCAACTGTGGGGGCTGGCGCAAGCCATCCAGTTCGACGTCGCCGACAAGTTTGGCGTGCTGTTGCAGCCGGAGCCCCGCATCGTTTGACCTTGCCACGGGCGCAACGTCGCGACTTCGTCCGGCGCCGGTCTGAAGCAGTCGCATTTCATCGCATACCCGCTTGCCGCCTTGCCTCCGGCTCTGAATAATTGATCCCTTGCCGTTACGGAGAATCCGTTCATGACACTGTTCCTTCGCCGCAGCACGGCCGCTGCCGCTGCGGCCGCACTCTCGCTGTCCGTGCTCGCGCAAGCACCCGCAACGCCTGCCAATATTGCGAGCAACGCCACGGCGGATCCAGCCGTGGTCGCGCCCAACGCCAATCTGCACCTTGAGGGTATCCCGCCGATTCCGAAGTCAATCGCCGATAGCGTCGCGCAATACACCGAGTTTCGCGGCCACCGTTACGTTGGCTGGCACCCGAAGAAAGCCGAGATGATGGTGTTCCATCGGGCCGCCGGCAGCAGCACCAATCAACTGTACTGGCTGAAGTCGCCAATGGGTGAGCTGGAAGCAATCACCAGACATCCCGATCCGGTCAGCGGCGCCACCATCGAGCCCGGCGAGGGCAAGTACATCGTCTTCGAAGCGAGCAAGGGTGGCTCCGAAGCGTTCCAGCTCTTCCGTCAGGATGCAGCAGGGCAATCGTCGGTACAACTGACCGACAGCAACTTCCGTCATGCCCGCGGCCCGTGGCGTCGTGTCAACGGCAAGTCCACCGGTGAGCTGCTGCTTGCCTCGGTGCCACTTGACCGCAATCTCAACGCCGAGCAGCGCAAGAACATCAGCACGGTCTACCGCCTGCTCGACCCCTTGCATCCGGAGAAAGCGCGGGTGATCGCCGAGTTGCCCGGCACTGGCTGGTTCGGTGGCAGTTTCAACCGAGCGGGCAATCAGCTCGCGCTGACGCGCTACGTCTCGGCCAACGAAAGCGAGCTGTGGCTGCTGGATGTGCAGAACGGGCAGCGTACCCGCCTGCTGCCGGCCGATGACAAGACGCGCGCCAGCCATCTGGGGGGGCGTTTCAGTCGCGATGGCAAGGGCATCTTCTTCGTCAGCGACCGTGATGGCGAATTCCGTGAACTGATGCTTTACGACTTGCAGAGCAAGGCTGTGCGTTCGCTGACCAAAGGCGTGCCGTACGATGTTGATGGCGCGTCGGAAGATGACGATGAGGACGAAGATTCACCCGTCATCTACACCCGGCTCAATGTACGCGGCAAGCACGAACTGCGTGCCTTCGACGGCAAAACTTTGAAGCCGATTGAAGTCAAGGGCATCCCCGACGGCACCGTCAGCTCGGTCAGCACCCGCCGCAAATCGCATGAGATCGTGCTCAACATGGTGAGCGCGCGCTCGCCAGGCGACGTCTACGTGTTGCACCCCGCCACCGGCAAGCTGACGCAGTGGACGAAAGCGGTCAGTGCGATGGACACCAGCGCTTTCAAGTCGCAGGAAGTCATCACCTGGAAGAGCTTTGACGGACTCGAAATCTCCGGCCTGATCAACCGCGCGCCAGCTCGCTTCAGCGGCAAGCGCCCAGTGGTGATCAACATCCACGGCGGCCCGGAGGCACAGGCGCGCATCGGATTCTCCGGTCGCTGGAACTACTTCGTCGACCAGCTCGGCATCACCGTGATCCAGCCCAATGTCCGCGGTTCGTCGGGTTTCGGCAAAACCTTCCTCGATCTCGACAACGGTTACAAGCGTGAGGACTCGGTCAAGGACATCGGCGCGCTGCTCGACTGGATCGCCACCCAGCCGGATCTCGACGCCAGCCGCGTGCTGGTGACCGGGGGCAGCTATGGTGGCTACATGACGCTTGCGGTCTCCACCAACTACCCGGACCGCATCGCTGGCGCGATCGACTCGGTGGGTATCTCGCACTTCGTTACCTTTCTCGAAACCACCGAGAGCTATCGCCGTGATCTCCGTCGCGTCGAGTACGGCGACGAGCGCGATCCGAAGATGCGCGAGTTTCTGCACAGCATTTCGCCGCTGACCAACGCGCACAAGATCAAGAAACCGCTGCTGGTAGTGCAGGGCAAGAATGATCCGCGCGTGCCGTACACCGAGGCCGAGCAGATCGTCGCCAAGGCACGCGGTAACGGATCGATGGTCTGGTACCTGCGCGCCGAAAACGAAGGCCACGGCTTCGCCCGCAAGGAGAACGCTGATTTCTACTTTTATGCGATGGTGCGCTTCATGCAGGAGACGATCCTGAAGTGACGCGCAGCGGGCGGTGCGCCGCCCGCGTCTACCAGATGCCCAGTGCCGCCAGCTGCGTAGCGGCCTGCGGCGCCCAGCCACAGTTGGCGATTGGGCTTGCCGGGCTTGGGTGAAGGATGGTGCCGATCCTGACTTCGGGCGATGACTGGCCGATGGCCAGTCGCGCCTGATTCTCGGCAAACTTGCCGATGCCAATCAGCCACTGCGGCGCCAGCGCATCGACACAGGCACGCAGGTGCGCGTCGCAGGCAGCGTAGAGCGGCGCCGTTTCGCCTTTCGGCAGTTTGTCCGGCGTCACGTTGCGCGCCTTGTCGAAGAACGCCAGCGGGCAGTAGTTCAGCACGAAGTGGTCGGCAAAAAAATCGTCGGCACGCGGGTAGCGTTCAGCAAACAGCGCCCACAAACGCTGGCCCGACACCTCGGAGCGCTGACAGGCAAAACCTTCCACCGGGCGCGACGGATTGGGCGTCTTTGGTTGGCCGACCGGTGTGTCGATCCGCATCCAGTCACGCACCGCGTTGACTTCACCGAACGGCACGCCGACTTGCACCATGCCGAAGGGGCCGGGGTTCATGCCGAGAAAGACCACCCGCTTGCGGCCTTCGCCAAACCGGCGGAGATACTGTTCATGGGGTGCCCACGCGTAGTCGAGCGGATTCAGCACATGGGTAACTGGCGGCGAAAAACGTAGCCCATCAACGGCAGCGCAGAGTTCGCGGCCGGCCGTGATCAACGCTTGACTGCTCACGGTTTGCCGGTCGGCGGTCAGGAAGCCGACGGCCACAACACCATCTGCGTACAACGGAACAGCGCGATGGTCTTGCCCGTCTCGCGGTGACGCACGGTGGCGTCCCACACCTGCGTGGTGCGGCCGAGGTGCTGCGGCCGCGCCTCTACCCAGATGGTGCCGTCGAGCGCGGTGCCAAGGTGGTTGCTCTTCAGTTCGATGGTGGTGAAGCCTTTGGCGCCTTCCGGCAGGTGCGCAATGCAGCCGTAGCCGCACATCGTGTCGGCGAGTGCGACTACCGTCGCGGCATGCAGATAGCCGTTCGGTGCCAGTAATTCTTCGCGCACCTTGAGCTCGGCTGTCATCAGGCCTTCTTCGACCGACAGCAGCTCAATCCCGAGCAGGCCCGGCAGCTTGCCGACGCCGCGACTCTTCATTGACTCGGCCGTGAAACCGGGACGCAGCGCCATAGACCTTGCCTAAAAGGTGTAGCCGACGTTAAACATCAGCGCAGAAAAACCGAGCACAACACCTTCAACGCGGAAGTTGCCATAACGCAATCCCACCGACGGGATGATGGCGGGTGCGACGCCGAGATCATTGAAGGGGATGTTGGTCTTGTACTTGCCCTTGTAGCCATGCAGCAGACCGGCCGTGACCTTGGCATACAACCAGGGTTTGATGTCCCACTGCTGGCCCCAGTAGATGTACTGCGACGGCTGGCCGTACGAGTTCTTGAAAATCGCCAGACCGAACAGCGTGGCATCCGATCCCCACACTTTGTCGTACTGGCTCTGGATGCCGAGATCGACCAGATAGGTGTGCTTGGCGTACTCCGGGTTGTTGCGGAAGTGCTCGGTGTAGGGGCTGAACCCGACATAAATGCGGTCCCCGTCACGCAACCACGTATCGGCATTGCGCCCATCGGCCGAGGCGACAGTCGCGGGCGCTGCCTGCGTGTTTTGCGCGATGACGATGTTGGGATTACTCTGCGCCTGTGCGGCATGGACAAATAACAGGCCGCTGACGGCAATCGTGGCGGCCAGTGCGCGGGAGGCGCCTGAAGGGCGGAAATTCATCGGTCAGTCACCTTTCTTTGGCTGATCTTCGGCGTCGCGGATGCTCTGCGCCTGCTGCATCGCCTTGTCGATTTCTGTTTTCACCTTGTCGATGGTCTTTTCTTTGGTCGGCAGCGGTGTCGGAGGAGGATTGGCCGGCTGACAGGCGCCGAGCGTCAATGCAAGGCACAGTGCGGCAATGATGGGGCGTATCACTGGCGAGCGAATCAGTCGCGGAAGTTGTTGAACTGCAGCGGCAGTTCGGTGATGTCCTTCTTGATCAGGGCCATCGCAGCCTGCAGGTCATCCTTCTTGTTGCCGGAGACGCGCACCGTTGTGCCCTGGATGGAGCCGGTGACCTTCATCTTGCTGTCCTTGAGCAGCTTGACGACTTTTTTCGCCAGCTCGGACTCGAGGCCTTCCTTCAGCTTGTCGATGCGCTTCACCTTGTCGCCGCCGATCTTCTCGGACTTGCCCTTCTCGATCGAGCGGATGTCCACGCCTCGTTTGGCGAACTTGTTGAGCAGCACCTCGTCGACCTGCCCGAGCTTGAACTCGTCGTCAGCGTAGACGGTCATCGTCTTCTCTTTCTCGTTCAGCTCGGCGCGGGCGTCGGAGCCCTTGAAATCGAAACGGTTGCTGACTTCCTTGTTGGCCTGGTCAAGCGCGTTGCGGATTTCGACCCAGTTGAGCTCGGAAACGGTGTCAAACGAAGGCATGGCGGGCCTGCGAAGCTGGAAAACCCTCAAGTGTAAGGGTTCGCTGTGGCGCCAAATCGGCGCTAGCGCTCGTCGGCAACGATCTGGCCGTCGGCCAGCGTCACCCGTCGGTCGCAGGTGGCGGCCAGCCGCGGGTCGTGGGTGACAATCAGGAACGAGGTGCCGAAGTCGCGGTTGAAGGTGCGCAACATGGCGAAGATGTCGGCGGCGGTCCTGGTGTCGAGGTTGCCGGTAGGCTCGTCGGCGAGCACCAGTGCCGGGCGGATGGACAGCGCCCGGGCAATGGCAACCCGCTGCTGCATGCCGCCGGAGAGCTCCGCCGGTTTCTTGTTTTCGGCGCCGCGCAGGCCGACCGACTCCAGCAGTTGCAGGGCCTCGCGGCGCAATGCCTCGGTGATGCGGTTGCCGGCGATGACCTGCGGCATCAGCACGTTCTCAAGCGCGGAAAAGGCAGGCAACAGGTGATGAAACTGGAACACGAAGCCGAGCGTCTGTGAGCGCAGGCGGGTCAGCGTGTCGTCATCCCGGTAGCTCACCAAATTCCCCGCAATTTCTACCTCGCCGGACGTCGGCGCTTCCAGCAGCCCGATGGTATTGAGCAGGGTGCTCTTGCCAGAGCCGGACGGCCCGATCAGCGCGGTGAACTCGCCAGCGGCGACGGTCAGGTTGATGCCGTGCAGGATCTCCGCTTCGACCGGCGTGCCGATGTTGTAGGACTTTCTGATTGCGGTGAGCCGCAGCACGTCGCCAGCGTTGTTCATGCGCGCATCGCCAGTGCCGGGTCGAGCCGCGCTGCACGCCGCGCTGGCGCAATTGCTGCCAGCATGCCGCAGAGTGTGGCGGTGATGCAAGCGTAGGCCAGGAGCGGGCCAGTAAGCGCAATCGGGAACAGCGGGTTGCCATCGGCGCCACGGACGAAATGGCTGAAGCCGAAGATCAGCACCGCTGACAGGCCGGCCCCCAGCATCGAACCAAACAGCCCAACCAGACCACCCTGCAGCAGGAACACCCGCAGCATCTGCCCGCGTGACGCGCCCATCGCGCGCAGGATGCCAATTTCCCGTGTTTTCTGGACAACGGCAACGACCAGTACGCTGGCGATGCCGAGCATGACCACGATTGATACGAAGATGCGGATCATGCCGGTCGCCATCGTCTGCGCGTTCAGTGCGGAGAGCAACTGGTTGTTGGTGAGCATCCAGCTCTCCACGGTGAGCGGTGCGACGCGGGCCACGCGGTCGGCGACGGTGTTGGCAGCAAAAACGTCCTGTACGCGCAGGTCGATTGAGGTCACGCCGCCAGGGAGCCCGAGAAAATTCTGCGCCACATGCAGCGGCAGGTAGACGGAACGCCGGCTCAGGTCGCGGTTGCCGGGGTCAATCATGCCGACGATCTGAAAGCGCTCCCCGGCGCTGCCCGCTGTACCATCCGTGATGGTAATGCGGTCACCGATGTCGGCGCCGAGGTCGCGGGCCAATTCAAGCCCTACCAGCACATCACCGGGCTCCAGCCGCAGGTTGCCCGCCGCAAGCTTGTCGCGCAGATCGACGATGCGGTCGTAGCGGGCGAGATCAATGCCGAACACCGTTACCGCGTTGCGCCCCTCGCCGCGCAGCGCGATGGCCGGGCCGGAGGCCATTGGCGACGCGGCGACCACGCCGGGCACCGCCTCAAACGCTGCCATCACCTGCTGCCAGTTGTCGATCGAGCGGATCTTGCGCGGCGCTGTTTGCACCAGCGCGATGCTGGCCTCGCCGGCGTCGATCTGCACCCGTGCTGCCGGCTCCACTGGTTTGGCCACGATGTGCGCCTGCGCGCCCAGCGTACGGCGGATGGTGTTCGACTGCAGGCCGGTGACCAGCGCCGAGATGAACACCACCACGGCCACACCGACCATCACACCACCGACGATCAACGCCGACTGGGCACGCCCCTCGCGCAGGAAGCGCAGTGCAATCTGCAGTTCAAAGCGCATCATGGCGTGGCCCGCGCGCTGGTGCCTGTACCCATGCCGCTACATCGGCAGATCAACGTTGCGGGGGCGCGGCGGCGCCACCGGGGCCACACCCCGCACCCGCTGGCCGGCACGAATGCGGTCGTCCAGCACGACGAGATCGCCCGCCTTCAGTCCATCGAGAATTTCGGCGCGTTGCAGCGAGCGCACGCCCACTTTTACCGCGCGCTCCTCGGCCGGGCCATGGTTGCCTTCGGGCACGGTGAGCACCACCTGCTGTCCGCTCGCCTCGCGGATCGCGCCGGCCGGGATGCTCAGCGTGTTCGCCTTGCGCGCCACCACCACTTCCGCCGATACCGTCATGTCATCACGCAGAAAGACCGGCGGCTTGTCCACGCGCAGTCGCGCCTCGACGGTGCCGCGGGTGACATCGACCGAGGGCGCCAGATAGATCAGCTCGGCGTCGAATTTCTGCGTCGGAAAGGCATCCGCCGACGCTACCGCGCGCATGCCCTCGCGCAGCAGGCTCAGGTTCTTTTCGTCGATTTGCCCGATCAGCCGAGTCTCGCCACTGGTGGCGAGGGTGAGCAGCTTTTTGCCCGGCTGCGCCACGTCACCCGCCTCGACGCTGCGGAAGATGATGCGGCCGTCAGCGGGCGCAACGATACGGCTTTGTTCCAGTTTGGCGCGGACAATTTGCAGCGCGCCTTGCGCCTCACGCACGCGCGCTTCGCTGGCGGCCGTTTCGGCGCCGCCGCGGGTGTTGGCACCGGCCTGTGCGACCGCCTGCTGGTAGGCAGCGCGGGCGCTGACGAGGACGCGCTCGGCGTCCTGCAGCCGCGCGTCGCCGATGAAACCCTTGCCATGCAGCGCGCGGTTGCGCTCCAGTTCGCTTTGCGCAAAATCGAGATTGGCCTTGCCCTGCGCGACGGCCTGGGTGGCAACCGGGGCGGCCAGATCAAACTGCGACTTCAGCCGCGCCTCGGCGGTGGCGAGCGCGGCTTGCGCCTGTTGTGCCTGCGCGCGCAGGTCGCTGTCGTCGAGCGCGATCAGCAATTGCCCAGCCTTGACGGCGTCCCCCTCGCGGACCTGTATGCGCTCCACGCGGGCGGTCAGCGTGCTCGAGATGTCCGTGCGGGCGACACTTGCGACCCGCGCGGAAAACACCAGCGAATGCTGGATCGGGCCAGCGGTGACGGTGGCCACTTCAACGGCGGTACCGCGCCACCACAAGGCGGTTGCTACCGCAGCGCCGGCGGCGAGCACGCCCAGCGCAAGGACGCTGCTGCGAGGTCGGGTTGTACCGGTTTTTTGCCACCAAGCCATGCTGAATGCCGTCGGCCCGTCATGACGCTGCCAACGATGCGGGAGAACCAAGAAGGCGCTAGCTTAACGGGCGGCGCTCATTAGTCGTTTGATTTGCCGCCAAAAAGCGCGTCAAAGTCGGCGGCGGCGTTGGTCTTGCTGACCTTGCCGATTCGCTTGCCAGAGAACGCTTCCTCGATCTTGTCCTCGAAGAAGCTGTTTGGTGAGGGCGATGCCATCAGCTGGCGGTAGAGCTCGGGTGACACCGCCTTGTATTCGTACACATCGCCGTTGGCAAACTCAATCTCCATCGTGCGCAGGCGCTCGTCGTAGCCGGCGGCGCGGAGCTTGGACGATTTCAGGGGTTTGCGGTCCATGCCGCGATTATGCCGACGCGGTTCCGGTTGCCTCGCGGATGCCGCACCAGCAACTTTTTCGTTTAATGACGTTCAGTTGCGGCACAGAGCGAATAAATGAATAAAGTCGACTTTGTGCTTTATCAATCATGAAGCCCTTATCAATAAAGACTTTAACTTGAAAGCTGACAAGCCCATCCGGGCTTGCGTACCGCAAGTTGTGGGCGCCAAGTGTCACGGCGATCCATCGCCGACGACGACTCGTCTCACTATTGCGCTGAATTGACTGCGCGGCGCTTGCCGCCCGCCGTGTTCATTGCTAGTCTCTGCCTGACGTCGCCGAATATCTGGTTTGGGTAAGCCAGACAACGAACAAATCGCCAGCGGCAAACTGACCATCGGGGGTATTACTTGAAACACTTCACCGCCTTGCGGCTGATGCAAGCCACGCTTGCTACAGCTTCCCTGTTCGCGAGCCTTGCTCACGGGCAAACATTCAACGCCACGGGTACAGGCGCCATCCCCGACTCAGGGAACGGTACGTGCTGGACGACGGCCGGAACACCGCTGTCGATGCCCATTGTGGTGTCTGGCGTAGGAGGCGCGATTACCAATATGTCGGTCTCGCTCACCATGACCCACTCCTGGGTGGGTGACTTGAACGTGACGCTCAGCGCCCCTGGCGGAAGCCCGAGCTTTACCATCTTTGGCCGCACTGGCTCGGCATCAACGTCGGGCGGCTCCATCGTGAACTGTGGCTACCCATCGAACATGAGCGGCACCTATGTCTACGCCGATCCGTCCGCCACGAGCAACAACTGGTGGACGGCCGCGAACGTGGCAGACGCCAGCAATATTGCGACTGGCACCTACTTCACGACGCCGCTCGGCGCCCCGGCCGGAGCAGTGCCCACTGCCGGCACGGCGTTCAACGCTGCCTTTGCCGGGCTCACGCCAGCGCAGATCAATGGCACCTGGACGTTGACGATTACCGACAACACCAGTGGCGACATCGGCAGTGTCAGCGCAGCATCGCTAACACTGGTGGCGGGCGCGCCGCCAGCGATCGCCTACGCGCCTACGCCGAATGCAGCGCCCGCGACCGTCACCTTCGCCAGCGGGGCTGCGACCATTGCCGCCACACCCTCTGGCGGCAACGGCAGCGGCGCGGCGTCGACCACGACAGTGAACGGGTGCGCGATCAGCGGTGTCAGCGGCCCTGGCAGCTTCGGCTCGGTGGCTGGGGTCAATCTGTCGTTTGTGGGTTCGACCACCACTGCGCAGAACATCGGCCTGACCTGTACTGGCGGCACCAGCCCGACAACAGCTTCGCTTACCTGCAACGAGACCCGTGGCAGCGCCGCAGCCGTTGCCCGCACCTGGGGGCTGACCTGCCCGACGGCCGACATCGCGCCGACGGTCACTTACGCGCCTTCGCCCAACGCGGCACCTGCCACCGTTACTTTTGCCAGCGGCACAGCCACGATCGCGGCGACACCTGCCGCCGGCAGCGGTAGCGGCGCGAACGCGACGACCACGGTCAACGGGTGTTCGATCAGTGGCACCAGCGGCCCCGGCAGTTTTGGCTCGGTGGCGGGCGTCAATCTGTCGTTCGTAGGTTCCACCACCACCGCGCAGAACATCGGCTTGACCTGTACTGGCGGCACCAGCCCGACAACGGCTTCGCTCACTTGCAACGAGACCCGCGGCAGTGCCGCAGCCGTTGCCCGCACGTGGGGGCTGACCTGCCCGGTCGGCAACATCGCGCCGGCGTTCGCCTACACGCCAGCGGCGAGTGGGACGATCACCGCGACCGGTGGTACCACCATTGGCACCACGGGAACCCTGACACTGACCGCCAGCGTGGCAACTGCCGGTAGCGGTAGCGGTGCAGCGGCGACAACGACCACGACATGCACAGCGCCGACCGCTCCGTTCAGCGGCTTTGCGGGCAGCGTCACGGCGGTGGGGGCCGGTGCGATTTCGGGTAGCCCGCTGACGGGGTCGTGCACTCTGGGTGCCAACGGCGTCACACAGACGCTGTCCTGTACCGAGAATCGTGGCGGCACGCCTACGGCAGTCAGCTTCCAGCTGAGCTGCCCGGCGGGTAGCCTGCTGCCCGCTCAGATCAGTGCATCGCCCACTGCCGGACCGATCACGTTTGGTGTCAATGGCGTAGGGAGTACTGCCAGCCGTACGATTTCGATCACCAATACGGCGGGAGCGAATTCGAACAACCTCAATGTCAGTGGCTGCTCGATCAACCCTGCCATCGCCGGGTTCAGCCTGGTGGGCACGCCCAACCTGTCACTGGCACCGGGTGCCACCGGAACCATCGTGGTGAACTACTCGCCGACGACGGCTGGCGCATTCGACTCAGCAACGCTGACGTGCACGGTCGGTAATGTCACGGGTACTACCGCGATCACCTGGTCCTTGAGTGGCAACGGGCTTGCGGCGGCGGTACCAGCGCTTGATCCGAAGGCACTGGCGGCGCTGATGGCGTTGCTGGCCGGCTTCGCACTGCTGGCGGCGGCGAAGCGGCGTAGCTGACGCAGCCTCAGGCTCATGCGGGCATGAGCCTGAAATGACAAGGGCGCCACATGGCGCCCTTTTTTCTGCGGTACGGTTGATCCGGTGTGGCCCGGACTGTCTGCGAAGTATCCTCCGGCGATGCGGTTGGCGCGTTATCCGCCCTTGCTCTCCAGCAGCTTCGCCTCGCCGGAGCCATCGGCCAGCATTCCGGCCTTGGCGTAAACGCCCAGCTTGTCGCGCGAATCGCTGATGTCGAGGTTGCGCATGTGCAATTGGCCGATGCGGTCGGCCGGCGAGAATGCCTCGTCCTCGACGCGCTCCATCGAGAGGCGCTCCGGGTGATAGGTCGCGTTCGGGCTTTGCGTGTCAAGCAGCGTGTAGTCGTCGCCGCGGCGCAACTCGATCCATACTTCGCCGGTGACGGCGCGGCCGACCCACTTTTGCAGCGTGTCGCGCAGCATCAGGCTTTGCGGGTCGAACCAGCGGCCTTCGTAGAGCAGGCGACCGAGGCGGCGGCCCATCGTGCGGTAGTTCTCGATGGTGCCTTCGTTGTGGATCGCCGAGATCAGGCGTTCGTAGGCGATGTAGAGCAGCGCCATGCCCGGACCTTCGTAGACGCCGCGGCTCTTGGCCTCGATGATGCGGTTCTCGATCTGGTCCGAGATGCCGAGGCCGTGACGACCACCGATTTTGTTCGCCTCCAGCACCAGATCAACCGGGCTCGGGAATGCTTTGCCATTGATCGCGACCGGGAAGCCGTCTTCGAAGCGGATGCTCACTTCTTCCGGCGCAATCTGCACCGACTGGTCCCAGTGCTTGACCGACATGATCGGGTTAACGATGCGCAGGCCCTTGTTCAGAAACTCCAGATCCTTCGCCTCGTGCGTCGCGCCCCAGATGTTGCTGTCGGTCGAATAGGCCTTCTCAACGCTCATTTTGTAGTTGTGGCCGTTGGCATTGAGCCATTCGCTCATTTCCTTGCGACCACCGAGTTCCTTGACGAACGTCTGGTCGAGCCAGGGCTTGTAGATCTTCAGCGACGGATTGGCCATCAGGCCATAGCGGTAGAAGCGCTCAATGTCGTTGCCCTTGTAGGTCGAGCCGTCACCCCAGATGTTGACACTGTCTTCCTGCATCGCCTTCACCAGTACAGTGCCGGTGACCGCGCGGCCCAGCGGCGTGCTGTTGAAGTAAGTCTTGCCGGCGGAGGTAATGTGGAACGCGCCGCATTGCAACGCTACCAGCCCCTCGTGCACCAGCGCCTCGCGGCAGTCGACCAGTCGTGCATTTTCGGCGCCATAGGCCATTGCCTTCTTCGGGATGTCGTCGTAGTTTTCTTCGTCAGGCTGCGCCAGATTGGCGGTGTAGGCGTATGGAATCGCGCCCTTGTGACGCATCCAGGCCAGCGCGGCAGAGGTGTCGAGACCACCGGAAAAGGCAATGCCGACCTTCTGGCCGACCGGGAGGGAGAGGAGGATTTTGCTCATGTTGGCCGAAATTTTAGCGGGGCCGCATGGCGCGGCGTTTTCCAGCCCGTTCTCGCAGCAAAAGTGATTCTCCAGGCGCTAGACTTTGCGCCTTTCCACTCGGCCTGAGACGCTCATGACCGCATCGACCGTAGTTGTCCGTCTGTTAGCCGCTGCTGCAGTTGCCTTCGCCACGTCGGCCCACGCTGATCTTGGCTTTCCTGATTACGTGAAGTTGCCACCCCAGATCACGATCAACCCCGACCAGCGTCTGATCAAGGAGGAGCTGGCGGACGCTGAATTCGAGTCCACCAAAACGGGTGGGCCGAAGGTCAGCAAACGTGGCGTGCATTACTTCCGCTGGTACTTCTACAAGCCGGCCGCTGGCGAGCAGAAGCCCGGCTTCTACAACGGCACCGAGGAGCGCATCTATAAGGCGGTGTCGGGCGCGCTCACGCCAGCGGGCTGGCAGAACGTGTATCTGGCGGAAAGCAAGGACACCGCCGTCTGGCGCATGGCGCGTGATGGCAAGGACCTGTGGCTGCGTATGTCGGCCGATGGGCCGCAGGCTCAGGTGAGCTTTGAGCTGATTGAGGTTGGCGGCAGCGCCAACACGCTGGTGCACAACCCGCCCGCCGCGAAGCCGGAAGTCTTTACTGACCGCGACCCGATTCCTTATCTGACGGCATGGCCCGGATCCACCCTCAAGGCGGCGGGCCGTTCGCCGGATTCGCTGGATGTCACCATCGCCTTCAAAGCCGGCAATGAGGCACCGGTCGCCGGGCAATCAACCGTTTACCGCCACTATCAGGGGCCGTCCAACCTCTCCGCGCTGCAAGTCACCCGCGACAATCGCGAGGCATTGGTCAAGGCGGGCTGGACGGTCCTCTATCCGGCGGAGACCGACAGTGCAGGCGGCACCATCGTCGCCCGCTACCTCAAGAATGGCCGCGATATCTGGGCGCGGCTCGACTACGAGTACGGCGCGTCGTTATCGTATTCCGTTGCCGACACAGCCAGCGACGACTGGGCCGCCAAGCTCAACAAGGATTGTCGCCTGCCGCTGTATGGCGTGACGTTCGACTTCAACAAGGCCACCATCAAACCCGAGTCGGAGGTGGTGCTCGCGCGCGCCGCAGCCGTGCTCAAGCAGGCGACAGGCTTCGCGGTCGAGGTGCAGGGGCATACCGACAACGTCGGCGGTGATGACTACAACCAGAAACTCTCCGAAGCCCGCGCCGCCAGTGTGAAGCAATGGCTGGGCAGCCACGGTGCTGACGCTGCGCGGCTCAGCAGCAAGGG
>JABLTH010011419.1_pt1 | contig 15222 bp, 14 predicted proteins | sample 7875711 | NCBI WGS metagenome assembly JABLTH01 (sample SAMN14941262, study PRJNA633318) | bioreactor metagenome | isolation source: bioreactor | place: China | collected 2019-03-05 | reverse complement strand
GGCCGCCACCTGCGCGCGGAAGCGCGCTTCCTGGTCTTCCGGATCGTTCAACTCGGAGAAGCCGTTGGCCAGCTCCTTGCCGTTGATGAACAGCTCGAAGCGATCGGTGATGCCCTTATCGGTATCGCTCTCGCGCGCCAGCGGCGAGACTTCGACCGGATGCTGGGTGATGAAGGTCGGCTGGATCAGCGTGTGCTCGACGGTCTTCTCGAAGATTTCCAGCAGCAGCTTGCCCCAGCCGTAGCCGTCTTTGACCTGGCAACCCAGGCGCTTGGCATGCGCGGCCATGGCAGCGCGGTCGCGCAGCTCTTCGCGGCGGATCTCCGGGTTGTACTCCAGCACCGCGTCTTCCATCGACCAGCGGCGGAAGGCCGGCCCCAGGTCGATGTCGGCGCCTTCCCACTGAATCTGCGTGGTGCCGATCACGTTCTGTGCGGTATCGCGGATCACCGCCTCGGTCAGGTCCATGATCTCGGTGTAGGTGGCGTAGGCCTGATACAGCTCGAGCATGGTGAACTCGGGGTTGTGCCGGGTGGACACGCCCTCGTTGCGGAAATTGCGGTTGATCTCGTACACGCGGTCGAAGCCGCCGACCACCAAGCGCTTGAGGTACAGCTCCGGCGCGACGCGCAGATACAGGTCGATGTCCAGCGCGTTGTGATGCGTGATGAACGGCTTGGCTGTGGCGCCGCCGGGGATGATCTGCATCATCGGCGTTTCCACTTCCATGAAGCGGCGCGGCTCGGCCTCCAGCCACTTGCGGATGAAGCCGATGATCTTCGAGCGCAGCAGGAAAGTACGGCGCGCTTCCTCGGTGACGATGAGATCGACGTAGCGCTGGCGGTAGCGCTGCTCGACATCGGCCAGGCCGTGGAACTTGTCCGGCAGCGGGCGCAGGCTTTTGGTGAGCAGGCGCAGGCCTTCGACCTTGATCGAGAGCTCGCCGGTCTTGGTGCGCATCAGCACGCCTTCGGCGCCGACAATGTCGCCCGCATCCCAACCCTTGAACGCATCGTAGGTGCCCTCGCCCACCGTGCCCTGGTGGATGAACAGCTGGATGCGGCCAGTCATGTCCTGCATCTGCACGAAGCTGACCTTGCCCTGCACGCGCTTGAGCACGATGCGGCCGGCCACTTTCACGCGACGCGCCAGCGCATCGATCGCTTCGGCGGTGTGCGCTTCCTTGTCGGCGTATTCCGCCTGCAGGTCGCCCGCGAAGGCGTCGACCTTGAAATCGTTCGGGAACGCGATGCCCTGCCCGCGCAGCGCTTTGAGTTTCTCGCGGCGCTCGGCGATCAGCTTGTTCTCATCGACGGGCAGGTTCTCGATCGGTTCGCTCATGGGTTTTCCGTAGCTGCACGCGTCCGCGCCGAGGGGCGGACGCTTCTTCGTTGGTCTTGTGATTGCGGTGCCGAGGGCACCGCCCCTCAGTCGCCTTTGCCGAACACTTTCTTGGCCGCATCCTTGGTCGCGTCCCAGCCTTCGCGGGCACCATGCCCGATCGTCTGGCCCACTTCCTTGGCGCCGTGGCCGACTTTCACGCCGGCATCCCGCGCACCGTGACCGACCTTCACGCCGGCATCTCGCGCGCCATGGCCGACCTTCACGCCGACGTCCCTGGCGCCATGCCCGACCTTGACGCCGGCGTCCCTGGCGCCATGGCCGACCTCGACTGCCGCGTCCTTGGTCGCGTGGCCGACGTCGCGGCCCGCTTCACCGACCGCATGGCCGGCCGACTTGGCGTCCTGCTTGATGCCTTGCCCGGTGCTTTCCTGCGCATTCGCGGTGCCGGCGCATACAGCCAATGCCACGCCGGCGATCAGGATCCGGAAGGTCTTGCTGCGATTCATGCGGTCGCCTCCTCGTTGGTCTGGGACATCGGCTGATGCATCGGTGAAGCTGGCGGTCGCCGCGCGCTTACGCGTCGACGCGCTTGGCGCCGGCATCCAGGCCGGCCTTCAGGCTGGCCTCGACGAATTCGTCCAGGTCGCCGTCCAGCACCTTCTGCGTATCCGAACGCTCGACGCCCGTGCGCAGGTCCTTGATGCGGCTCTGGTCAAGCACGTAGTTGCGGATCTGGCTGCCCCAGCCGATGTCCGACTTGGTGGCCTCCAGCGCGTCCTTCTCGGCGTTGCGCTTCTGCAACTCGATCTCGTACAGCTTGGCCTTGAGCATCTTCATCGCGCGGTCGCGGTTGGCATGCTGGCTGCGCTCGGTCTGGCAGGCCACCACCACGCCCGAGGGCACGTGGGTGATACGCACCGCCGACTCGGTCTTGTTCACGTGCTGGCCGCCGGCACCGGACGAGCGGTAGACGTCGGTTCGCAGGTCTGCCGGATTGATCTCGATGTCGATGTCGTCGTCGACTTCCGGCGACACGAACACCGAGGTGAAGCTGGTATGGCGGCGGTTGTCGGAATCGAACGGGCTCTTGCGCACCAGGCGGTGCACGCCGATCTCGGTCTTCAGCCAGCCGTAGGCGTAGTCGCCCTCCACGCGGAAGGTGGCGGACTTGATGCCGGCCACGTCGCCGCCGCTGGCTTCGAGGAGCTCGGTCTTCCAGCCGCGCGATTCGCACCAGCGCAGGTACATGCGCAGCAGCATCTCGGCCCAGTCCTGCGCCTCGGTACCGCCGGCGCCGGCCTGGATGTCCACGAAGGCGTTGGAGGCATCCATCTTGCCGGAGAACATGCGCTGGAACTCCAGCTTGCTCACCTGCGCCTCGAGCTTGTCGAGGTCGGAAACGATGGACTGGACGGTGGCTTCGTCGTTGTCGGCGACGGCCATCTCGAGCAGGTCGGCCGAATCGCCGAGGCCGGCGGTCAGCGAATCGATGCCGCTGACGATCGTGTCCAGGCGGGCGCGTTCGCGGCCCAGTTCCTGCGCGCGCGGCGGATCGTCCCAGACGTTGGGGCTTTCCAGTTCGCGGCTTACTTCTTCGAGACGCTCACGCTTGGTGGCGTAGTCAAAGATACCCCCTAAGCGATTCGACGCGGCCCTTGAGGTCCGCGATCTTCGCAAGGATCGGATTGGTCTCGATCATGGATGGATGTGGCTGGGAAATGGCCGGAAAGGATAACAGGACGAGGGGAACGGCGAACAGAGAACGGGAAACGGTCGGCCGGTGCCGGGCATGCATCGGCCGGGTGCTCCCCCGTTCTAAGCCTTGCTCTCCAGCGACTGTCAGCCCAGCGCCTGCTGATGCACGCCGCGGACAGCGCGGCCCGAAGGATCGGCCGCCGCGGCGAAGGCCGGATCCCATGCCAGCGCCGCTGGCGAGGAACAGGCGATCGACTTGCCGCCCGGCACGGTCGCCGCACAGGCTTCGCCAGGGAAATGCTGCTCGAAGATGCGTCGGTACAGGTAAGCCTCTTTGGTGGCCGGAGGGTTGTGCGGGAAGCGGGTGGACGCGGCTGCGAATTCGCGGTCGCTGACCGCCTGTTCGGCATGCGCCTTCAGGCCGTCGATCCAACCGTAGCCGACGCCGTCGCTGAACTGCTCCTTCTGTCGCCACAGGATCGAGTCAGGCAGCGCACCCTGGAATGCCTCGCGCAGCACGGCCTTCTCGATGCGGCCATGTCCGGCCATCTTGTGCTTGGCGTCAAGGCCCATCGCCACGTCGAGAAATGCGAGATCGAGGAACGGCACGCGTGCTTCCACGCCCCAGGCCATCATGGCCTTGTTGGCGCGCAGGCAGTCGAAGCTGTGCAGTGCGTCGAGCTTGCGCACCGTCTCCTCGTGGAAGGCTTCCGGCGACGGCGCCTTATGGAAGTACAGGTAACCGCCGAAGATTTCGTCCGAGCCTTCGCCCGAGAGCACCATCTTCACGCCCATCGCCTTGATGCGGCGGGCCAGCAGGAACATCGGCGTGGAAGCCCGGATCGTCGTGACGTCGTAGGTCTCGACGTGACGGATCACTTCGGGCAGCGCATCGAGGCCCTCCCAGAACGTGTAGACGAAACCATGGTGCACGGTGCCCAGCGCATCGGCCGCGACCTGGGCCGCGGCGAGGTCAGGCGAACCTTCCAGACCGATGGCGAAGGAATGCAGGCGCGGCCACCAGGCTTCGCTGCGATCGTCGTCCTCGATCCGCTCGCGCGCGAAGCGCGCCGCGCAGGCGGCTACCAGCGAGGACTCCAGGCCGCCGGACAACAGCACGCCGTACGGCACGTCGGTCATGAGCTGACGATGCACGGCCTGCTCGAAGGCCTCACGCAATTCGGCGGGCTCCAGCTTCTGCCCGTGAGTGACTTCGTAGGAGCGCCACGTCTTGCGGTAATAACGCGTCACCTCGCCGGTGGCGCTGTCGTAGATGTGGCCCGGGGGAAAGGCCGAGACGTCCGCGCACACGCCGACCAGCGCCTTCATCTCGGACGCCACGCACAGCCTGCCTTCGGCATCGTGTCCCCAGTACAGCGGGCACACGCCGATCGGATCGCGCGCGATCACATAGCGCTGCGCGGCACTGTCCCACAGGGCGAAGGCGAAAATGCCGTTGAGCTGCTTGATGCCCCGGGCAATGAATTCCTCCGCGCCCAGCTCGCGGTACAGCGCATTGATCACCTCGCAATCCGAGCCGGTGGTGAAGTCATAGCCGCTGGCCGCGCGCAATTCGCGGTGGTTGTAGATCTCGCCGTTCACCGCCAGCGCCAGGACACCATCGCGCGAGCGCAGCGGCTGCGAGCCGCTGGCCGGGTCGACGATGGCGAGGCGCTCATGCACCAGGATCACGCCGGCGTCGACGAAGACGCCACTCCAGTCCGGACCGCGATGACGCTGGCGCTGGGACAGCTCCAAGGCCTGGCGACGCAGGGCCGCCAGGTCGTCGCCGGGTTGCAGGTCGAACATGCCGAAGATGGAACACATGGGTGACGCTCCTCAGGTGGTGGTGACGCGCAAGATTTACGTACCGGGAAAAACAAAAGGGCCCGCGGTTGGCGGGCCCTTTTGCGTGGATTCGAGACTTTTTTCGTGTCTACACGCCGGCCCACCCGTCGATGCGGGGATTGTTATTGGCGTTGTTATTCAGGCCGGCGACCAGACCGTTCATCAGGCCTTCGGCAGACACGCGCTGACCCGCCGCATGAGCGGCGGAGGCGGAATGCTGAGTGGCGAGGACGGTCGACATGGCCCCGACTAAAGCACAGCGATGCTGCGCCGCGCAAGAAGAATTTTTCGCCCCCGGCGAGCCCTCACTCCTTGGGCGCGCAGATCCAGCTTCGCGCCTCTTCCAGTTCCGCGGTCGGAAACAGCCGGAACTCACCTAGAGAGAGGAAACCCAGCGCCTTGGCCAGATTGCGCATCCAACCCACGTCGGTGACCAGGGCGGCGCGTTCCCAGCCGCTGAAGTGGCGGAAGCCGAGCTTGGCGTCGTCCCATACCGCGCCAGGATCGAAGCCGGTGAAGTCCTGGTCGATATGGAAGATCACCCGCAGCTTGCGGTTGAGCGCGAACGCCGCCTCGATGTCGGGAATCACCACCCGCTCGTAGTCGGCCGCGGTGACGTGATTGTGCGCGGTGAAGCCGATCACGCCGGGCGGCAGTCCGGTCATCTGCACGATCATGGTTCCGGCTCCTTCTGGAAGAGACTGGCGTTATCCAAGCGCGCCGCCCGTTGCGGCGGGGGCTAGGAGCCGTGAAGAGCCGGGCAACAAATGCCGGCGCACACGGCGTTGGCGGCCGCCGGCTAGTCGGTCACTTCGATCGCCGTTACCTGCCGGATCCAGCGTGCCGGCCGCACCTCGGCAGGAATCACCAGGCGCCAGGGGCCTGTGTCCGACGGCATCGCCTGACCGTTCTCGCGATCGGCCAGGAGAATGCGGGTGTTGCCCAGCGTCGGGTCCAGATCGGCCAGCGCAAAGACGACCTGGTAGCCATCCCGCGCCGACACCCGGACAAGGCGAGTGAGCTGCTTGCCTTTCAGGCTTTCGGCGGGTGACAGGCCGGCGGCCTTGAGCGCGTCGAGCAGGTCGTAGCCTTCGTAGGTGGACGTCTTTCCGTGCGCAGTCGCGGAAAGCGAGCGGCGCTGCAGCTTGGTCACCACGACCTGGAGGTCGACGGCATGGCCGCCGATGTCGATGGTCGCGGAAGGCGTGGCCCCTTCGGCGGCCCACAGAGGTGCGGCGGCGAACAGCACCAGCAACCACAGCGTGCGAAGACGCATGAAAACCTCCTAGCTGGACAAGGGCTCGAAGTAGCGCAGCAGCAAGCGCGGGCTTTCCCGCCCCTGCCAATCGTTGATCGTCAGTTCGTAGGCCGCGCGCAGCCGCGACGGCGGCGGCTGGCCGGTATAGGCACTGAACATCACGGCGTCGTGGACGCTGCCGTCGCGTGGATCGGACAGCGTGAGGCGCAAATGGGTCTCGCCCATCACCTTCCAGCCGGCGCACACGAATTCGTGGTCGAACACCGGCTCCGGGAATGCCTGTCCCCACGGGCCGCCATAGCGCAGCTGGCGGGCCAGGTCGAGCGTCGCCGCGCCCGGCGGCAGTTCGCCGTCGGTATAGAGCACCGCTTCCAGGCGCTCTTCGTCCAGCCACTGGCGGGCGACCGCATCGAAAGCCGCGGCGAAACGGGCGAAGTCTTGCGTCTTGAGGCTCAGGCCCGCCGCCATCGCATGGCCGCCGAAGCGCTCGATCAGCCCTGGCTGGCGCGCGTCGATGGCCGCCAGCGCGTCGCGGATATGAAAGCCGGCGATGGAACGGCCGGAACCGCGCAATTCCTCGGCGTTGTCCTCGCTGGCCGGCGCAAAGGCGATGACCGGACGATGCATCCGCTCCTTCAGCTTGGAGGCGACCAGACCGACCACGCCGGCGTGCCAGGAGGGTTCGAACAGCGCCACGCCGACAGCGTCGGTGTCGGCCGCGCGCGCGACCATCACTTCCGCCTCCGCCACCATGGCGGCCTGCAGGTCGCGGCGCTCCTGATTGATGGCGCTGAGCTGCTCCGCGTAACGGCGTGCGATCGCGAGATCGTCGGTGAGCAGGCACTCCACGCCCAAGCGCATGTCCTCCAGCCGGCCGGCGGCGTTGAGCCGCGGCCCCACCGAGTAACCCAAGTCGCTGGCGCACAGCGTCGCCAAGCTGCGCCTGCCGGATTCGACCAGCGCGGCGATGCCGGCGCAGGCTCGGCCGGCGCGGATGCGCTTGAGTCCCGCCTCCACCAGCACGCGATTGTTGTAGTCCAAAGGAACCAGGTCGGCGACGGTGCCCAGCGCCACCAGGTCGAGCAGGACCGAGAGATCCGGCTCGCCACCGGCGAACGCGCCCTGCTCGCGCAGCTTCGCGCGCAAGGCCAGCAGCAGGTAGAACATCACGCCGACGCCGGCCAGCGCCTTGCTCGGAAAGGCATCGCCCGCGAGGTTGGGGTTGACCATGGCATCGGCCGCAGGCAGCTGCTCGCCCGGCAGATGGTGATCGGTGACGATGACACGGATACCGCGCGCCTGTGCGGCGGCAACGCCGGCGATGCTCGCCACGCCGTTGTCCACGGTGATGATCAGCTGTGGGTGAGGCCACAGCGATTCGACCAATGCGGGGCTGAGTCCGTAGCCGTGGACGAAGCGGTTGGGCACGGCATAGGCCACGTCCTTCGCCCCCAGCATGCGCAGGCCACGCACCGCGACAGCCGTGCCGGTGGCGCCGTCGCAGTCGTAGTCCCCGGCGATCAGGATGCGCCAGTCAGCGCGGATCGCCTCGATGAGCAGGTCGACCGCGCGCTCCATGCCACCCAGCTGATGCGGCGCGAGCAGGCGAGCCAGTCGATGGTCCGCGTCGTCCGGCGACAGCACGCCGCGCGCGGCATAGATCTGACGCAGCACCGGATGCACCGCGTCGTTCCAGCCTTGCGGCGTGCCCTTGGGCGCGCGGCGCCGCAGACTCAGGCGCGGCATCATTGCGGGGCACCGCGCCAGAAGCGCAGCCGGTGCCAGGGACGATGCAGCCAGCGTTCGCCGCTGGCGAAGGACATGGCCAGCGCGGTGCCCGACAGGCGTTCGAGCGCAGGCCACCATGTGCCGGCCAGTTCCGCGACCGGGAGATCCTGCAGGTCGATCAACCAACCGTCCCTTGCCGCGGCGATTGCCTCCGCCGTGCGCGGCACGACCGCCACGCCGGCCCGTGCAGCCAGCGCACCGAGCAGCACGTCATCGCTGACGCAGCCGGCAAGCCGGCTACGCACGGCGACCGGCAGGGAGCCGCCGCCCCACAGCCAGAGACTGTTGACCGGCGGGAGGCCGAGCTCGCGGCGCCTGGCGTTCAACGGATGCTGATGCAGCAGCACCTGCACCTCGGTGAGGATGGCGCGCCAGCGGCGCCCTTCCGTGCCTTCGGGCAGATGCTGGGCCAGATCCTCGCCCAGCGCCTGCTCGGGCGAGGCGAACGACGGCAGTTGCGCATCCGGCGGCAGCCGCACATGCCAGCGGTCCGGGGAGCTGACTTCAAGCGTCATGCCCGCGTCGCCGAACACCGGCTTCAAGGGTCGGGCCAGGGCGAGCGCGTCGTCCATGCTCAGCTGCATCTGCCCGCAGGCGAGCACGCGCGCGCCATTGAGGTCGGGCTGGATCCAGGCCGGGTCGGCGCTCAGCCACGCGGCGTCTGCGGCATCGCCGGCCAGCAGTTCGCGCGTGAGCGCCGCCGGAGCGAAGCCGCCCACGCATTCGAAATAAGCGGCCAGGCCCGCCAGGTAACCGCGAGGCGCCTCGCCCGCACGGTCGGCGCGCGCCAGCCATGCACGCAGCGGATGATCGGGTTCGAAACGCGGCAGGTCCGGCAGCCAGAGTTCGAGCGGTCTCGCGGCATCCGCCATGGGCTCACGCCTCCAGCAGTTCGTAGAGTTCCAGCCACTCGCCTTCGAGGGTTTCCTTCTCGCGGCGCAGCTCGCCCTGGCGCTGGCCGAGCTTCATCAGCTCCGCGGTGGCGCCGTTGTACGTGTCGGGATCGGCCAGCTTCGCTTCGAGCTTCGCCAGCTCGTCGTCGATCGCGGCCCCCCGGGTCTCAATCTTCTTAACCCGCTGGCGGGTGATCTTCTCGGTCTCGCGTTGCGCGGCGGCCGCGCGCCGGCGGTCGGCCGCCGAGAGGGCGGGCGGGCCGTCGGGCTCCTCCGCCTTCTTGGGGGCGTTGCCGCGCGAACGCAGCCAGCGCGCGTAGTCGTCCAGATCGCCGTCGAAGCTCTCGACCTTGCCATCGGCCACGCGCCAGAAGCTGTCGCAGACCATGCCGAGCAGATGCCGGTCGTGCGAGACGAGCACCAGCGCGCCGTCGAAGTCCGCAAGCGCATCGGCGAGCGCCTCGCGCATGTCCAGATCCAGATGGTTGGTGGGCTCGTCCAGCAGCAGCAGGTTGGGTTTGTCCCAGGCGATGAGCGCCAGCGCCAGGCGCGCGCGTTCGCCACCGGAGAAGCCGTCCACCGATTCGAAGGCGCGATCGCCGGCGAAGTTCCAGCCGCCGAGAAAGTCGCGCAGCACCTGCGCGCCGACGCCGGGTGCCTTGTCCTGCAAGTGGTCGAACGGACTCGCGCCTTCGCGCAGGCTCTCCACAGTGTGCTGGGCGAAGTAGCCGATCTTCAGGTCCTTGTGCGTCTTGCGCTCGCCGCCCAACGCCGCCAGTTCACCGACCAGCGTCTTGACCAGGGTCGACTTGCCGGCGCCATTCGGGCCCAGCAGGCCGACGCGGTCGCCGGCTTCGAGACGGAAACGCACGTCGCGCAGAATGACGGCGGGCTCGCCGTCCGCTTCGGCCGGATAACCGGCGATGACGTCCTCCAGCTGCAGCATGGAGTCGGGCAGCCGCTCAGGCACGGCGAACTGGAAACGGAACGCGCGCTCCGCGCGCACCGCCTCCGTGCCGGCCATCTTCTCCAGCCGCTTCATGCGCGATTGCGCCTGCTTGGCCTTGCTGGCCTTGGCCTTGAAGCGGTCGATGAAGGACTGCAAGTGAGCGCGCTCGGCCTGCTCGCGCTCGTGGGCGATCTGCTGAAGGCGCAGCTGCTCGGCGCGCTGGCGTTCGAAGGCGCTGTAGTTGCCGGCATACAGCTTGGCCCGGCCCTCGTTGAGATGCAGCGTGTGGGTGATCACGCCATCCAGGAACTCGCGGTCGTGCGAGATCACCAGCAGCGTGCCCTGGTAGCGGCGCAGCCATTCCTCCAGCCACAGCACGGCATCCAGGTCCAGATGGTTGGTCGGCTCGTCGAGCAGCAACAGCTCGGAGGGCGCCATCAGCGCGCGCGCCAGATTGAGACGCACGCGCCAGCCGCCGGAGAACTCGCAGACGGCGCGTTCGTGCGTCTCCGGCGCGAAGCCGAGGCCGTGCAGCAGGCGCCCCGCGCGGGCGCGGGCGTCGTAACCGTGCAGTTCCTCGATACGGTGGTGCGCCTTGGCCATGGCTTCGGTATCGCCGCGCGCCTGGGCATCCAGCTCGTCGCGCAGCGCGACGGCCAGTTCCTCGTCGCCGCCCATGACGTACTCGATGGCCGGGTCCGGTAGCGCCGGGGTCTCCTGGGCCACCGATGCCAGGCGCAACCGGGCCGGCATGTCCAGCTCGCCCGCGTCGGCTTCCAACCTTCCCTGCAAAGCGGCGAAGAGGCTGGACTTGCCGCAGCCGTTGCGGCCGACCACGCCCAGCCGCCATCCGCTCTGGATCACCAGGTCGATGTCGGACAGCAGCAACCGGGCGCCGCGGCGCAGGGCGAAATGGCGAAAGGCAATCATGGGGACAACGTATCCAGCGTATGGGAGAGGGCGTCCGGCCGCCCGCGGCCGCCCATGATAGCGGACCCGCGGTGCCGTCCCCGCGGCCGCGCGCGCCGCGGCGCACGCCAGGAATGCCCACCGCATCGCAGTCGCGGGCCCTGCACGTAGCGCCTCCGGGACGGTTCTGCTACAACGACGCCGCACTGCGCAGCGGCCACGTACCGCTGCCGCTCGGGGGCATCGGCATACATATAGACAACGTGCGGAGGCGCAGCCTTGGCTGGTCTCCGTCGACGTGGAGAGGGGACCATGACCAAGTTCAGCATCAGCCTGCCCATGATCGCGCTGCTCGCCGCCGGCGCGGTCGCGCCACGGGCCGTCCATGCGGACAACCTGCTGATCAACCGCGTCAAGCAGGAACAGGGCATGGACCTTCCCTCGCGCGGCATGAGCATGGCGCAGGTCGAGCAGAAATACGGCGCGCCCAAGCGCAAGCTGTCGCCCCGCGGTGGCGACACTGCCAAGCACCCGGTGATCAACCGCTGGGACTACGCGACGTTCATCGTGTACTTCGAGCACAGTCACGTGATCCACGCGGTACTCAATACGCCGGCCGGGAACAACAAGAGTCCCGAGTCGGTGAACTGAGGCGCACGCCCCGGAAGATCGGGAGCGGAAACGCGCTGCGCCACCGGGCGGGTCGGCGGCCCTGCTCCGCCCCGGTCCCCATTCGCCGCTCGCGCATCCTACAATTCGCGTTTCCTTCCGAAACGCGAGTCCCCTCATGAGCCAATCCACCCTGCGCCTGCCGGCGGAATGGGAGCCGCAGTCGGCCGTCCTGATCGCGTGGCCGCATGCGGATACCGACTGGGCCGATCGCCTGGCCGAGGTGGAGACCACCTACGTGGCCCTGGCGGCGGCGGTCACCCGCTTCGAGCCGCTCATCGTGGTGGTCGCCGACGCAGCCCTGCGCGCGCACGTCGACACGAAACTGCGCGAGGCCGGCGTGGACCTGGCGCGTATTCGCTTTGTCCAGCTGCCCTATGACGACACCTGGCTGCGCGACTCCGGTCCGATCACGCTCAAGGACGACCACGGCGCCTTCCAGCTCACCGATTTCCGCTTCACCGGCTGGGGCGGCAAGTTCGGCGCGGAACAGGACGACGCCCTGGTGGCGGGCCTGGTCCAGGCCGGCGTCTTCGGTCATGCCGCGCACAAGCGCATCGACTGGGCGCTGGAAGGCGGCGGCATCGAGAGCGACGGCGCCGGCACCGTACTGACCACCTGGCGCTGTCTCACCCAGCGTCACCCGGAACAGTCGCGGGAAGAGATGAGCGCCATCCTGCGCGACGGGCTGCACGCCGGCCGCATCCTGTGGCTGGATTACGGCTACCTGGAAGGCGACGACACCGATGCGCACATCGACACGCTGGCGCGCTTCGCGCCAGGCGACCGCATCGTGTTCCAAGCCTGCGACGATCCTGCCGATCCGCACCACGCGGAGCTGGGCCGCATGGCCGCCGAGCTTGCCGCGCTGCGCACGCACGATGGCAGGCCATACGAACTTCATCCCCTGCCCTGGGCAAAGCCGATCCTGGACGAGGGTCGCCGGCTGGCGGCTTCCTACGCCAATTACCTGATCGTCAACGGCGCCGTCCTGGTGCCTGCCTATGGAGACCCGGCGGATGACGAAGCGGCGCGCGTCATTCGCGAGGCCCATCCGGGCCGCGAGGTGGTGCAGGTGCCCTGCCGGCCGCTGATCTGGCAGAACGGCAGCCTGCATTGCATCACCATGCAGTTGCCGGGCGGCATCGCGGGCTGATGCACAGACCGGCACCGAGGTCGCCAACGGCGGCGGGCCGTTGACGGAAGGCCGGAGGGAGTCCGGTACACTTGCGTCCTTTCGCTCCCCGCGATTCAGGACCGTTCCATGACCCGCAAGACGCTCAAGGTCGCGCTGCTGCAGGAAACCCACCGCGGCAGCCGCGACGCCAACCTCGATGCCATCGAAGCCGGCCTGCGCGAAGCCGCCGCGGCCGGCGCCGAACTGGTGCTGCTGCAGGAACTGCACAACGGCCCGTATTTCTGCCAGCACGAGTCGGTGGGCGAGTTCGACCTAGCGGAGACGATCCCCGGGCACAGCACCGACCGCCTCGGCAAGCTCGCCGAGGCCTTGAAGCTGGTCGTGGTCGCCTCGCTGTTCGAGAAGCGCGCTACCGGGCTGTACCACAACACGGCCGTGGTGTTCGACCGCTCGGCGAAGATCGCGGGCAAGTACCGCAAGATGCACATACCCGACGATCCGGCGTTCTACGAGAAGTTCTACTTCACACCGGGCGACCTGGGCTTCGATCCGATCGAGACCTCGGTCGGCCGCCTTGGCGTGCTGGTGTGCTGGGACCAGTGGTATCCCGAGGCCGCGCGCCTGATGGCGCTGGCCGGTGCCGAGCTGCTGCTCTACCCGACCGCGATCGGCTGGGACCCGAACGACGAACAGGCCGAGAAGGATCGCCAGCGCGAAGCCTGGGTCACCGTGCAGCGCGGCCATGCCGTCGCCAACGGCTTGCCGTTGCTCGCCTGCAATCGCACCGGATACGAACCGGACCCTTCGGGCGTCGGCGCCGGCATCCAGTTCTGGGGCACCAGTTTCGTGGCCGGGCCGCAAGGCGAATTCCTGGCCCGGGCCAGCACGGACCAGCGCGAACTGCTCATCGTCGAGATCGATATGGCGCGCAGCGAGCACGTGCGCCGCATCTGGCCGTTCCTGCGCGACCGCCGCATCGACGCCTACGGCGATCTGCTCAAGCGCTTCCGCGACTGAGCGTAAGCGACGGATACCCGAGCGGCTTGCGCCATGCGGCAACCGACCCCATGCAGTGATCTTCCGACACCGACACCCCTACGTATGAGCCTGGACGACTCCACCGATCAACTGCCCGCCGCCCTGGAAGGCCAACCCGTCGAACGGGTCGTGCGCGACGGCGTGGAGTACGTGGTGCTCGGCACGGCACATGTGTCCCGCGCCAGTGTCGATGCGGTGCGCGAATTGCTGGAGCTCGAGTCGTTCGATGCCGTGGCGGTCGAGCTTTGCCCCAGCCGCGCCCAGGGCATGCGCGATCCGGACGCGCTGAAGAAGATGGATCTGTTCCAGGTGATTCGCCAAGGCAAGGCCGGCATGGTCGCCGCCAGTCTGGTGCTGTCCACCTTCCAGAAGCGCCTCGCCGATCAGTTCGGTATCGAGCCTGGTGCCGAGATGAAGGCAGCCATGGACGGTGCCGAACAGCGCGGCGTGCCGGTATGGCTGGTGGACCGCGAAGTCGGCACCACGCTCAAGCGGGCTTGGCGCAGCGTCGGCTTCCTGCAACGCTTCGGCTTGATGGGCGGCCTGTTCGCGAGCGTATTCGAACGCGAAGCGATCGAAGAAAGGGAAATCGAGAAGCTCAAGCAGGGCGACATGCTGGAGAGCGCCTTCAGCGAATTCGCCAGCCAATCCGAGCCGCTCTATCGCAGCCTGATCGCCGAGCGCGACGCCTACATGGCCGCGCGCCTGCGCGAAGAAGCCGGCCGCGCGGGGTTCGACGGCGAACCGCGCCGCGTGCTGGTGGTGATCGGTGCGGGCCACTTGAAAGGGCTGTGCGAGCTGTTGCGTACGCAGGAAGGCGATCCCGGCGCGCAAGCGACCGAACTCGCCAAACTGCCGCCGGCCTCGAAGTGGCCCAAATGGATCGCCATCGGTCTGGTGCTGCTCGTCTTCGTCGCGATCGCGGTGGCGTTCCATCGCAACGCGGCGCTCGGCGCGCAGGCCCTGCGCGACTGGGTGATGTTTACTGCAGGCTTCTCGGCGCTCGGTGCCATCGTGGCGGGCGGCCATCCCTTGAGCGTGCTCGCCGCGGCCGTGGCCGGCCCAATCAAGCCGTTCCGCCCCGGGGTGCCCTCCGGAGCGATCAGTGCCATGGCCGAGGCCTGGGTGCGCAAGCCGCGCGTGGCCGACTTCGAAACGCTGCGCGACGACATCGGCCACTGGACCGGCTGGTGGAAGAACCGCGTCGCGCGCACCCTGCTCAACTTCCTGCTGGTGTGCATGGGCACCATTGCGGGCGAGTACACCGCCGGCATCCATATCTTCAAAAGCCTGTTCTGACCTTCGCGCGACGCGGCCGCGCTTTAGCACGGGTCGACCTGGTCAGGGGTGATAGGAGCAAGGCCGATCTGATCGGGACCGCCTCGATCAGGGGCGGTGCAGACCCGAATCGAGGACGTCCAGCAATTCGTCGTTCTGGTCGAGGCTCTGCTCCCAGTACATCGCGCCGCCCAGATGCCGATCTCTGATGAAGGCGGTCTTGATGTGCAGCGATTGCGGATCTTCATAGCTCACGAAAGTGCGCGTCTTCGCGTTCCACAGGAACGGGACCTGGGCCTGCTCGTCCCAGTGCCGCACATAGCCGTGCTGGCCTATGTAGTCCGCCACCAGTTCGCGCCAGGAAGGAGCACCGAAGAACTTGCCGTAGGCCTGCTGCAGGCCATCGTGTTCCGGG
>JABLTH010017434.1_pt1 | contig 15230 bp, 12 predicted proteins | sample 7875711 | NCBI WGS metagenome assembly JABLTH01 (sample SAMN14941262, study PRJNA633318) | bioreactor metagenome | isolation source: bioreactor | place: China | collected 2019-03-05 | reverse complement strand
TGATCGTCGGGGCGTAGCGCAGCCTGGTAGCGCATCTGCCTGGGGGGCAGAGGGTCGTCGGTTCGAATCCGGCCGCCCCGACCAATCAACCGCTTCAGGAAACGGCGCCCATCGGGCGCCGTTTCCGTTTCTGCAGGGCGGCCCTTCAGGCGGCCCTTGCCAGGCCCTCGTCCCCCTGAACCCTGAAGAACGCCACGCTGTCGACCAGCGAGCGGGCACGCTGCTGGACCGCATCCGCGGCGGCGGCGGCTTCTTCGACCAGGGCCGCGTTGTTCTGGGTGACCTCGTCCATCTGGCCGATCGCCCGATTGACCTGCTGGATCCCGGCCGCCTGCTCCTGGCTCTGCGAGGCGATCGCGCCGACCGTATCGACCACCTGCCCGACGCTGTCCAGCAGTTTGCCCACCATCGACTCGGCCTGTCCGATCATCCGGCTGCCACCGCCGATGATCTCGACGGACTCCTCGATCAACGCCCTGATCTGGTCGGAAGCCGAACGCGAGCTACGGGCCAGCGCCTGCACTTCCGAGGCGACCACGCTGAAACCTTTGCCGGCCTCGCCGGCGCGGGCCGCTTCGACCGAGGCGTTGAGGGCGAGAATGTGGGTCTGGCTGGCGATGCGAGTCATCGTCGCGGTGATCTCGGCGATGCGGTCGGCCACACCCTGCACGCGGACCATGGCGTCGACCGCCTCGGTCATCACCAGGCCGCTCTGGCGTGCGATGTCCGAGGCGGAAGCCGCGGTCTGGCTCGCCTCACGGGCGCGCAGCGCATTGGCGTTCACGCTGCCGGTGAATTCCTGCATCGACGCGGTGGTCTCCTCCAGTGCGGCGGCCTGCTCGCTGGTGCGTGCCGAGAGATCCTGGTTGCCACTGGCGATCTGCCGGGTCGATGCGGAGATCTCGTTCGAGCCCTTGCGGATCGCGCCCACGACGCCGGCGAGCTGTTCCACCATGCGATCCAGCGCCGACAGCACCTGGCCGGTCTCGTCGTGGCCGGTCGCTTCGATCTGCACACTCAGGTCGCCGCCGGCGACCGCCTCGGCCAGTTTCACGGCGCGGCCGATCGGCGCAGTGATGCTGTAGGCCAGCAGCCAGATCAACACAGCGCCGGCGACCAGCGAGCACAGCACGACCAGCGTAAGCAGCCGACCCGCGCTGCGATAGGCGTCCTGGCTCTGGGCGTCGATACGGCGGGTCGCCGTCTCTGCCGCGGACTTCATGCCGCCGACCAGCGCGTCGATCGCATCGGTTGGCGGGCGATCCATGCCTTTGACCAGGCCGTCGACCACGTGCACGCTGTCCGGCTTGCGACCGTCGTAGTGCTGCAGGGCATCCTCGTAGCGCTTCTGCAGTTCGGCGTGGGTGGCCAGGGCAGCGTCGACGCCCCGGCTGTCCAGGTCGAGCGCGGTCATCTGCTTCTTCAGCGCGCCCAGATCGGCGTCCACCGCCTGGCTGCGGCCGAGGAACTCGCCGTGATACTTGGTGAAGGTCGCTGGATCGGCGCCGCGGAGCAGGGTGTCTTTCCAGCTCTGCACCTGCTTCTTGAAATCCACCTGGGCCACGCGGGCCGTGTCGACCGCAGCGGCGAAGGACGCGGCGGTCATTGCTGCGTCCTGCTGCAGGGCATGGGTTCGGGCCAGGCCGCGCCAGCCACCGATGCCGACCACGGCGGTGGCGATCAGCATGATCAGGCCAAGCAGGCTCAGTCGTACGGCGATACGGAGGTCGCGAAAGCGGAAACGCATGGGAGGGTCGCAAACAGGCGGGGGAGGCGACCTATCGGCAAACGCGACTGCCGACTTGAATACCGGGGCCGGGTTCGTCGCGCCCGCGTGAGCTGCATCCCGGTTTCCGACCCTGCCGGGCCGGGATCGCGGCAGAACCATACGTTGCGGGATGGGCCGGATGCCGCGCTTCGCGTGACGGCATCCGGCGGTAGGCGTCAGTAGAGGACCCGGGTGCGCAAGGTGCCCTGGATCGCCGCCAACTGGTCCTTCAAGGCACTGGCCTGGGCCTCGTCGGCGGACACATCGATGACCACGTAGCCCACGTCCGGGTCGGTCTGCAGGAACTGCGCGTCGATGTTGATGTTGCCGGCCGAAAACAGCTCGTTGATACGCGAGAGCACGCCCGGCACGTTGCGATGGATGTGCAGCAGGCGCCGGCTCCTCGGGTGCTCGGGCAGCGAGACCTCGGGGAAGTTCACTGCCGACAGCGTCGAGCCGTTGTCGCTGTAGCGTACCAGCTTGGCTGCCACCTCGATGCCGATGTTGTCCTGTGCCTCCAGCGTGGAGCCGCCGATGTGGGGGGTGAGGATCACGTTGTCCATGCCGACCAGCGGCGAGACGAACGGATCGTCGTTGCCCTTCGGCTCGACCGGGAATACGTCGATCGCCGCGCCAGCCAGATGCCCGGTGCGCAGCGCCTCGGCCAGCGCATCGATGTCGACCACGGTGCCGCGCGAGGCGTTGATCAGCAGCGCGCCCTTGCGCATCTTCGCGATCTGCGCCGCGCCGAACATGTTCTGCGTGGCCGGCGTCTCCGGCACGTGCAGGGTGACCACGTCGGAGCGTTCCAGCAGGTCGTCCAGGCTCGCCGCGGCACGGGCGTTGCCCAGCGACAGCTTCGACTCGATGTCGTGGAAGATCACCTGCATGCCCAGCGCCTCGGCCAGCACGCCGACCTGGGTGCCGATGTGGCCGTAGCCGATCACGCCGAGGGTCTTGCCGCGCGCCTCGTAGCTGCCCAGCGCCGACTTGGTCCAGCCGCCACGGTGGCACAGCGCGTTCTTCTGCGGGATGCCGCGCAGCAGCATGATCGCCTCGGCCAGCACCAGTTCGGCCACGCTGCGGGTGTTGGAGTACGGCGCGTTGAACACCGGCACGCCCAGCACCTTGGCGGTCTGCAGGTCCACCTGGTTGGTGCCGATGCAGAAGCAGCCGATCGCAATCAGCCGCTTGGCCTCGCCGAGGACCTCGGCAGTGAGGTGGCTGCGCGAGCGGATGCCGACGATGTGCGCCTCGGCCACGCGGGCCTTCAGCTCGGCCTCGGGCAGGGACTTCTGGTGGTATTCGATCTGCGTGTAGCCGGCCTGGCGGAAGGTCTCCACCGCGTTCTGGCTGACGCCTTCGAGCAGCAGCACCTTGATGTCTTGCTTGGGGAACGAGGTCTTCATGCCGGGTCCGGACGGGCGGGGAAAGACTCCACTATGCCAGAGCCGCGGACGGAATGCGGCACCGCACCACTGGACCGCTCCGCAGCCCGATGTCACCCTAGCCGTCTGTGCCAGGAACCGACCATGACCGACCCCCGCCTCGCCGATCTCTCCGTACGCCTGCCGGACCTGCGCCTGCTCACCGATGCGGCCGATCTCGAGCACTATGGCCGCGACTGGACACGCCGCTGGACGCCTGCGCCGCTGGCGGTTGCACTGCCGGCCAACGTCGAGGAGGTGCAGGGCGTGATGCGCTGGGCCAGCGAGCACGGCGTGGCGGTGGTGCCGTCGGGCGGCCGCACCGGCCTCTCTGGCGGTGCGGTGGCGGCCCAGGGCGAACTGGTGCTCAGCCTGGAGCGGATGAACCGCGTGCTGGCCTTCGATGGAGTCGATCGCATGCTCACCGTGCAGGCTGGCATGCCACTGCAGGCGGTGCAGGAGGCGGCCAAGGCACACGGGCTGACCTATCCGGTCGATTTCGCCTCGCGCGGCTCGTGCACCATCGGCGGCAACATCGCCACCAACGCCGGTGGCATCCGGGTGATCCGCTACGGCAACACGCGCGAATGGATCGCCGGCCTGACCGTGGTCACCGCGGCCGGCGAGCGGCTCGAGCTAAACCGCGGCCTGATCAAGAACTCCAGCGGCTACGACCTGCGCCAGCTGATGATCGCCTCGGAGGGCACCCTGGGCGTCGTGGTCGAGGCCACGCTCAAACTCACCGACCCGCCGCCGGTCTCGCAGGTGATGCTCCTGGCGTTGCCGGACATGGGGTCGCTGATGCAGGTGTTCGCGCTGTTCCAGTCGCGACTGTCGCTGCAGGCGTTCGAGTTCTTCACCGATGTGGCGCTGCGCCACGTGCTGGCGCACGGCGCCCAGCGCGCGCTGGATGGCGACTATCCGTACTACGTGGTGACCGAGTTCGATGCCGCCGACGAGCGCGCGCAGGAAGCCGCGCTGGCCGCGTTCGAGGCCGGTGTGGAGCAGGGCTGGATCCTCGACGGCGTGATTGCTCAGAGCGAGGCCCAGGCGGCTGCGCTGTGGCGGCTGCGCGAGGGCATCACCGAGAGCGTGGCGCCGCGCAAGCCCTACAAGAACGACGTGTCGGTGCGGATCAGCGCGGTGCCGGTTTTCCTGCAGGCGATGCAGGACCTGCTCGGCCGCGAGTACCCGCAGTTCGAGGTGGTCTGGTTCGGTCACATCGGCGACGGCAACCTGCACATCAACGTGCTCAAGCCGGACGACCTGGACGACGCTGCCTTCATCGCCCAGTGCGAGCAGGTCACCAAGCTGCTGGCCGCGACCCTGCAGCAGTTCGGCGGCAGCATCTCGGCCGAGCACGGCATCGGCCTGGTCAAGCGGCCATATCTGCAGAGCACCCGCAGCGCGGTCGAGATCGCGCTGATGCGCGGCGTGCGCCAGGCGTTCGACCCGCAAGGCATCCTCAATCCCGGCAAGCTGTTCGCACCGGAGCCGGCCGAGGGCCGGAACGATCCCTGATTCGCCAAGGAGGCGATGCGTGAAGACACCGACCGGCACCGAAAGCACCGAAGGCGCCCATCCGCCGCACGGCGGCACCCATCCGTTGCCCTGCACCCCGGTGCTGGAGGCGGAGAACCTGGCCGAGACGGACGAGGTGCGCCACGAGGAGGCGCTCAGGGACTCGGCATTGCGCGTGCCGCGATGAGCCCGGCGGCGGCTGCGTGCTAGCCTAATCGGCCCCCACCCGCCGGAAGGAGAGCACCGCATGCCGCAGGAGCGTCGTTCGCTGTACCCCGAGATCGAGCCGTTCGACAGCGGCTTCCTCAAGGTGTCGGATCTGCACACGCTGTACTACGAGCAGAGCGGCAATCCGAACGGCAAGCCGGTGGTCTTCCTGCACGGCGGCCCTGGCGGCGGGGTGAACCCGAAGTGTCGGCGCTTCTTCGACCCGGCGCGCTACCGCATCGTGCTGTTCGACCAGCGCGGCTGCGGCAGGTCCACGCCGCATGCGGAGCTGACCGACAACACCACTTGGCACCTGGTCGCCGATATCGAGCGGCTGCGCGACAAGCTGGGCATCGACCGCTGGCAGGTGTTCGGCGGCTCGTGGGGCTCGACGCTGGCGCTGGCCTATGCCGAGTCGCACCCGGACCGGGTTACCGAGCTGGTGCTGCGCGGCATCTTCATGCTGCGCCGCTGGGAACTGGAGTGGTTCTACCAGAAGGGCGCCGACGCGCTGTACCCGGATGCCTGGGAAACCTACCTCTCGGCGATCCCGGAGGCCGAGCGCGGCGACCTGATGAGCGCCTACCACCGCCGCCTCACCGGCGACGATGCAACCGCGCGGGTGGCGGCAGCCCGCGCCTGGTCGGTGTGGGAGGGCGCGACCAGTTTCCTGTGGCAGGACCAGGGCCACATCGAGGCCAGTGGCGAGGACGAGTTCGCGCTGGCCTTCGCCCGCATCGAGTGCCACTACTTCGTCAACGGCGGCTTCTTCGAGCATGACGACCAGTTGCTGCGCCATGTCGAGCGCATCCGCAAGATCCCGGCGGTGATCGTGCAGGGGCGCTACGACGTGGTCTGTCCGCTGCGCAGTGCCTGGGACCTGCATCGCGCCTGGCCGGAGGCGGACCTGCGCATCGTGCAGGACGCCGGGCACTCGGCGTTCGAGCCGGGCATCCTGCACGAGCTGGTGGAGGCCACCGACCGCTTCGCCGGGTAGGTAATGCACCAGACCCGACGCCACCTGGGGTTGTCGGGGAAGAAACAAGGAAAAGGCCACACCCGTCGCCGGGCGTGGCCTTTCTTCTTTTGCGACGCGGCGCGGTTGGATCAGTGGATGCGGTGGCCGTCGTTCCCGTGGGCCCCGCCGCGCTCGTCATGGCCGTGGCCGATCATCAGCGACGGGTCGAGCAGCTCGACCACGAAGCCGTCGTGGTCGGACACGCCGATCGCCTTGTCGATGCCGCTGGCGCTGGCCGCGTCGTCGGCCGTCTGCACCGGCGCGTCGAGGTCGGCGCGGCCATATTGCATGCGCATGAAGCGCCAGCGGGCCGGCAGGTTCAGCAGCGCGTGGTCGAGCACCTGGAAGGTCGGCACCGAACGGCCGGAGTTGCCCGAGCCGGCCTTGGTGTAGCCCTGGATCTCGCCGAAGTTCTGCGTGAACTGGAACGAGTAGCGATCGTTCGACGGCACCGACTCCACCGCATTCCACAGCGCCGGATGCACGATGTTCGGCTCGCCCAGCTTCAGCAGGTTCTGGCTGTCCTGGTAGCGGCCGGAGATCAGCCCGACCATGTCGACGAAGCCGTCGCTGAACTGGTAGCTGTTGAAGTCGCCCACCACCATCAGCGGGGTCAGCGGCGAGGCCTGCTGCAGCAACTGCACCTGGGTGGCGATCGACTTGGCCTGCAGGAAACGCTTTTCGCGGTCGCGGTCGGCCGAGCTGCCGCTGCTGTCCACGTTCTGCCGCGCCTTGGTGTGCACCGAGATCACCTGGAAACGCATCAGGCCGGCCTGGGCGGTCAGCAGCAGCGGCGGATGGTCGTGCAGGTAGGCGGTATTGCCGTTGTCGTTCCAGGTCTCGTCGGCGGCCAGTTGGCGCACCGAGAGCACCTTCACCCGATCGGTGCGGACCAGGAAGCCGACATCGATGCCACTGGGATCGTGGCCTTCCATCAGGTAGGCGTCGTAGCTCGCGCCGTAGTCGTCACCCAATTGCTTGGCCAGGCGTTGCAGCAGCGGCAGGTTCTTCACCTCCTCCACCGATAGCACGTCCGGCAGGCGCAGCACGCCGCCGATGTAGGCCGACAGCCGCTCGATCTTCAGCTGCACCTCGGCCTCGGTCGGCTCGGAACTGCCGCCGCTGCAGGTGTAGGTGGTGTCGAAGGTCGCGTCGCAGAAGCGCTCGGTGTTGAGCGCGCCGATGCGCAGGGCGATCGGCGGCGCCTTGTCGACCGGGCGCGGCAGTTCGGCCGCATGGGTCAGGCGGAACGTGGTCGGGATCAGGGTGTAGGCGCCGAAGTCATAGGAGATGACGCCCGTGGCCTCGAAGGTGGAGCCGGCGTTGAACGGGGTGTCCATGGGTACCGCGCCGAAGTCGGCGGTGTTCATCTTGAACACTTCCGGGTTGCCGTCCCAGTTCGGCAGGTCCACGCCAGCCGGCACCGGCACGCCGTACACCACGCCAGGCTCGCGCAGCGAACGCCGGCCGTTGGCGGTGATGCTCACCTCGGCATACGGCTCGCCGCTGAAGCGCTTGTTGCCGGTGTTGATCATGCCGTGGCGCACATGCACGCGCATGCTGATGAAGCACTGGAAGTTGGTCGTGCCGCAGGACAGGTGGTCGGGGTCCATCGACGGCGTGCCCGCGTCGAACTCGACCGCCTTCGGTAGCCTGGCGCCGTGCGAGACCACCGTGATCTCCGGGCTCTTCAGCTCGGTGAGGTGGTAGTAGTCGTCGATCCGGCCGTTCACGTCGACCACGTCGCCCAACGCCACGGTCGGCGCGCTGCCGGTGAACACGTACAGGCCGTTCGAGGTCAGCGGATCGGCGTCGGCGCGGGCGTCCGGCGTCTGCATGGCGAAGCCGGCCGGGCCGACCGCGGTCACCACGTTGTCGTGGGTGATCACGCGCTTGCCGAGCAGCGGCGAGGTCTGCTCGCGGCCCTGGATCTCGTACAGCTCGGCGGTGACCGGGATGTCGTAGAGGATCGCGCCGATCGCGCTGGCACGGGCCAGGGTGTAGCCGCCGCTCGGGTGGCTGAGGTTCACGGTGAACGCGCGGTCGGTCTTGCCGACGCTGCTGCCGTGCACGGTGACGTCGAAGCTGGCTGAGCTCTGGCCCGGCGCCACGGTGACGTCGGTGTCCAGCGCGTCGTAGTCGCCCGCGGATGCCGAGGCGGTGTCGTCGGCAGTGGCGACGTGCACGGTGGCACCGCTGCCGGCCGGTGCCGGCTCGGACAGGGTGACGGTGAACGGCATCTGCACGTCGCTGGCGCCGGTCACGGTGGCGCTGGCGTCGGCGATCGACACGCTGGCGCCCATCGCCACGCACGGGCTGGCGCTGTTATGCGGCGCGCTCGGGCTCAGCGTGACGAAATCGGCGCTGTTGTCGCCGCTGTTGTTCGGCAGGCCGGCGGCGTTGGTGGTGCGGATGTAGGAGGTGTCCGAGTTGCTCGAGCCCAGCGAGGCCAGCGGCGTGCCGGCCTGGTAGGCCGAGCCGCTGCTCAGGCCGACCTGGTCGAGCACGCTGCCGGCGGCATCCAGGATCGCCAGGCCACCGGTGTCGGTGACGCCGGTGCTGTAGGTCAGGTCACCGGCCACGCTGCCGGAGTAGCCGCTGCTGGCCGCATTGGTCAGCAGCAGGTGGCAACCCGGTGCGATGCTGGTGCCGGCCGGCAAGGTCAGCCGCGTGCCGACCGTGCCGCTGGCGTTGGAAGCGTTGAGCTTGTAGCCCGACACGTCGATGGTGGTGGGGCCGGCGTTGATCAGCTCGACGAATTCGTCGTTGCCACCGGCGGGTCCGCGGACGCGGAACTGGTTGATTTCCAGATCGCTGGCGTAGGCCGAAAACGACAACGCCAATCCGGTGAGCGTCGCCAGGACGGCGCACCTCACGTTCATTCCCTGCATGTTGTAGTCCCCTCTGGCGGGATCCTGGTGGATCCGTGTCGCGCCGGACGCTAGCAAGTTTTTGCGACAGTTTCGCGAAAGCTCCCCCCGGAGCTTCGCGTACGGCGATGCCGACGCCTGTCGGCATCGCAACACTTTGCGCCGTGTCGGCGCCAGAGGGAAGGGGGTGTCGGCTCAGTTCCCGTCGGGGAGCTGCTTGGTGCCGAAGATCTTGTCGCCGGCGTCACCGAGGCCGGGCAGGATGTAGCCGTGCTCGTTGAGCCGCTCGTCGATGGCCGCGGTGTAGATCTCGACGTCGGGATGGGCGGCTTTCATCCGTGCCAGGCCTTCCGGCGCGGCAACCAGGAACAGCCCCTTGATCCGCTTGCAGCCGGCAGCCTTGAGCATGTCGACGGTGGCCAGCAGCGTGCCGGCGGTGGCCAGCATCGGGTCGACGATCAGCGCGATGCGCTCGTCCATGCGGCCGGTGAGCTTCTCGTAGTAGGTTACCGGGGCGAGCGTTTGCTCGTCGCGCTGCAGGCCGACCACGCTGACCTTGGCCGCCGGAATCAGGTCAAGCACGCCGGGCAGCATCCCCAGTCCGGCGCGCAGGATCGGCACGATCGTGATCTTCTTGCCCTTGATCTGCTGCACCGTGAGCGGGCCGGCCCAGCCGTCGATCGCCCGCTCGACCGTCTCCAGGTCCTTGGTCGCCTCATAGGTCAGCAAGGCGGCAACTTCCGAGGCCAGCTCGCGGAACTCCTTGGTGCTGATGCCGGCACGGCGCATCAGGCCGAGCTTGTGCTGGATGAGCGGGTGGCGGACTTCGACGACGGGCATGGTTTCGGGCCTGGCAGTGGAGCGACGCGACACGTCGCGGCAACGGCCAAGCTTATCGGCGGGGGCCGGTGCGTGCATCCGCGCCGGCCACCGCAGCGGGCTTCAGCCTTTCAGGCAGGTACTCATGAAGCTCTTGCGGGCATCGCCCTTGAGCCCCTGCTTGCTGGCTTCGGCATTGCACTTCTTCATCTTTTCCTGCTGGGTCATCTTGGCTGGCGCGGCCGCGCCACCCTTGAGGCAGGATTTCATGAAGGCCTTGTGCTCGGCGCCTTTCTTGCCGGTGGCCTGTTTGCTGCAGTCGGCCATGCGCTGTTGCTGCGCGGTCATCTGCTTGCCGGTCGCGGCGACCGGGGTGGACAGGACGAAGGCGCTAGCGACGGCGAGCGAGGCGGCGAGCAGCAGACGGAACGGTTTGCCCATGATGCGATCCTCCGTAGGTGACCGGCGGCTGCCGGCAGTGCAGTCTCGCGCCGGGAGCCCGGCTTGCGCTACCGCAATTTCATGCGGGATGCAGTGGCTTGGCGAAGCGGCCGGGCCCATGCCGCCGCCCGCCCGTGAGCGCCGGACCCGGGGATGAAAAAGGGCGCGTCCGTCCGGACGCGCCCTTGGTCGTTCCATCACCGAGCGCGGATTACGCCGCTTCGGCCTGGGCCCGCTTGGGGCCATGCAGCAGGGCGTGCCTCACGTGCGCGATCACCAGGTCCACTTCCGCGCTGGTGACGTGGAAGTGCGGGGTGAAGCGCAGCGAGTTGGCGCCGCCGTGGATCACGCCGATGCCGCGCTCGCGCATGTACTCCTCGGTAGAGTTGTCGCCGTAGCACTTGAACTGCGGGGCCAGCTCGCAGGAGAACAGCAGGCCGGTGCCCTGCACCTTGGTGATCAGGCCGCCCAGCTCGTCCTTCAGCGCGTTGAGCTTGGTCACGAACTCCTGGCCGCGCTCACGGATGTTGGTGCGCACCGCGTCGCTCAGTTCGCCCAGCGTGGCGCAGGCCACGTCCAGCGCGCGCGGGTTGGCGGTCATCGTGCTGCCGTAGATGCCCTTGCGGTACAGGCCGGCGGTGTGGGCGTTCACCGCTAGCACCGACATCGGATACTGGCCGGCATTGAGTGCCTTGGAATAGGTCTCCATGTCCGGCGCCTCGAGCTTCTCGAAGCCGGGGTAGTCGACGAACGACAGTACGCCATGGGCGCGCAGGCCGGCCTGGATCGAGTCGATCAGCAGCAGGGTGCCGTGCGCCTTGGTCAGTTCGCGTGCGACCGCGTAGAACTCCGGCGTCACCGAACGGCCCGGGTCGCCTTCGCCCATCACCGGCTCGAGGAACATCGCCTCGATGAACCAGCCGTGCCTGTCGGCGTCGGCGAACGCGGCCTTCAGCTGCTCCACGTCGTACGGCGCGACGGTGATCAGGCTTTCCTCGTGGCGGTAGCTGGCCAGGTGCTGCTTGTAGGTCTTGCGCGAGGAGTCGGAAAACAGCGCCGGCTTGTCGGTGCGGCCGTGAAAGGCGCCCTTCACCGCCAGGCGCTTGATCGCGCGGCCCTCGTAGCGGCCGCCGGCATCGGTCATCAGCTTGGCGTTGACGTCGGCGATGCGGCAGGCCAGGCCGACGGCCTCGGAGCCGGAGTTCAGGCACAGGAAGCGGTCGTACGGGAAGCCGCCGCGGCGATGGCCGATCTCCTGGCGCAGCGCCTCGCTCATGCGCATCTGCGCGACGCTCGGCGTCATCACGTTGGCCATCACCTGCGGACGGCTCATCGCCTCCAGGATCACCGGGTCGTTGTGGCCGAAGCCGAGCATGCCGTAGCCGCCGTTGTCATGCACCACCGCGCCCTTCAGCGTGACGATCCACGGACCGCGGGCCGCAGCCGGCAGGTAGGGGTTGATCGCGTCGTCGGGATAGAAGTTGACGTAGCCGGCCTGGGCGCGGGCCAACTGCTCGGCCTCGTCCAGCTTCAGGAAATCGGCCAGGTCCGCGCGCAGTTCGCGATGGCGCGACACCGCCTCGGACACCGCCTGCCCGAGCATCGGATCCTGCGCGGCCATGCGCTCGATGGTGGCGTCGTCCAGACCGGTGGTCCGCGGCTTGCCGCCGAAATCGCGCAGTTCGCGCAGTTGTTCAATGACGTGCATAACGCTCCTCCTCAACCTCCACCGGCGCCTCGCTCCCAACGCGAAGCAGGCCGGAGGATTCGTGATATCGGCGGGAACGCCGCACCGCGCACGGCGCGCTTCCCGCAGGCCTTTCGGGCCGTCTGACGCACCGCCGCATAAGGGCTGACGGGCTTCAGGCATCCGCCAAGGATAGCGCGAGGGGGCATTTCCCGGTACCCCGCATGACGCCTGTCAGGTGCGTCGGCTGATGTCCGCGAGTGGCCGCAAGTGCCTGCCATGACTAGTTTTGTGGCCATTCCAAGGAGGCCCCATGAACCCCTCGATAGCCCCTGTCGCCGAACTCGCCGGCGTCACCCAGCGCTACGGCACGCTGACTGCGCTGGACGCGCTCGACCTGGCGGTGCGCCCCGGCGAGCTGCTGGCCCTGCTTGGCCCCAACGGCGCTGGCAAGAGCACCTCGATCGGCGTCCTGCTGGGCCTGGTGCGGCCGCAGTCCGGCCGGGCGCGGTTGTTCGGTCGCGACCCGCAGGACGTGGCCTCGCGCCGGCGCATCGGCGTGATGCTGCAGTCGGCCGCACTGCCGGCCACCCTGCGCGTGGGCGAGTTGCTGCGGTTGACCGCCAGCTACTACCCCGCGCCGCGCCCCCTGGCCGAAAGCGCCGCGCTGGCCGGTGTCGACGACCTGCTGACCCGGCCCTACGGCAAGCTCTCCGGCGGGCAGCAGCGCCGGGTGCAGTTCGCGCTGGCGCTGTGTGGGCGGCCGGACCTGCTGTTCCTGGACGAACCGACCGTGGGCATGGACATCGAGGCCCGCCAGAAACTGTGGGCGGCGATCCGTACCCTGGTCAGCGAGGGCTGCGCGGTGGTGCTGACCACGCATTACCTGGAGGAGGCCGAAGCGCTGGCCCAGCGGGTGGTGGTGATGGGGCAGGGGCGGGTGATCACCGAAGGCAGCGTCGACGACCTGCGAGGCAGGGTCGGCATGACCCGCATCCGCTGCCTGAGCGACCTCGACGCCGAGGCGGTGGCGGGCTGGACCCACGTCGCCGTCGCCCAGCGCGAGGAGGGGCGGCTGGTGATCACCACCGCCGCCGCCGAGTCGGTACTGCGTCGCCTGCTCGACGCCGACGCCGCGCTGTCGGAACTGGAAGTGCGTCGCGCCGGCCTGGCCGAAGCCTTCGTCGAGCTCAGCCGCCAGGAACAGGAAGCCGCCTGATGGACACCATGATCACGATGCCCCCGCGCCGCGTCGCCGGTGCCTACCTGCAGGAGATCCGCAGCGAGTGCCTGCGTTACCTGCGCGCACCCTCGTTCGTCCTGCCGGTGACGTTGTTCTCCACCGTCTTCTACCTGATGTTCGGCGTGCTGCTGAACCATGCCGGCAGTGACGCCTCGCGCTACCTGCTGGCCAGCTACACCACCTTCGGCGTGATCGGGCCGGGCCTGTTCGGCTTCGGCGCGTCGCTGGCGATCGAGCGCGACGGCGGCCTGCTTACCCTCAAGCGCGCGCTGCCGATGCCGCCCGGTGCCTACCTGCTGGGCAAGATGGTGATGGCGATGGGCATGGCCACGCTGGTGGCGGCGTTGCTGCTCACCCTCGGCCTGACCCTCGGCGGCGTCTCCCTGTCGCCGGCGCGGGTGCTGGCGATGCTGGCGGCCGGCGCGTTCGGGGTGCTGCCGTTCTGCGCGCTGGGCATGTTCGTCGGTACGCTGATCAAGGGGCAGGGCGCGCCCGGCCTGCTCAATCTGGTGTATTTGCCGATGGCCTTCCTGTCCGGCCTGTGGCTGCCACTGAGCATGTTGCCCAAGCCGTTGCAGGCGATGGCGCCGGTGTGGCCGAGCTACCACCTCAACCAGCTCACCCTGTCGGCGGTGGGCATGGGCCAGGGGGCACTGTGGCCGCACATGCTGGCGCTGGCCGCATTCGCGGTGGCTTTCCTCGTGCTGGCGGCCCGCCGCCTGCGCCGGGTAGGCTGATGGCTTCCACCTCCGTACGCCCGACCGGCAGGGGATCGACCATGCGCCTTGCGAACCTGCCCGCCTGGATGAAGCCGGCGCCCGACTCGCTGGTCGCCGACAGCGTGGCCCGCGGCAAGTCGCCGTGGACCGATGCGGTGCACCTGCTGTGGTCGGCCTGGCTGTTCATCACGCCGGTATTCGACCGCGACGCGTGGAACCTGCACTGGCTCCTGCTCACCACACTGTCCTACCCGGTGTTCCTGGCGCTGTACGGCATGAGCTGCATCGCCTCGCGTCGGGCCTCACGCACCTATGCGGTGGGGATGCTGCTGCTGTGCATGCTGCTGCTGCCCTGGTATCCCAGCGGCATGACCTACTTCGTGTTCGGCTGCGTGATGCTGCGGGTCTGCCGGATGTCGTTCCGGACCTACATGCTGACCCTGGCCGGGCTCAACGTAGCCTTGCTCGCCGAGGCGTGGCTGCTGCACTACCCGTGGCAGGCGACCTTCACCATGCCGATCGTCACCTTCATCATCGGTCTGATCATCAATGCCGAACGGACCAGCAACGAAAAGGACGCCGAGCTGCGCCTCTCGCACGAGGAGGTGCGCCGGCTCGCCGCCAACGCCGAGCGCGAGCGCATCGGCCGCGACCTGCACGACCTGCTCGGCCACACGCTGTCGCTGATCACGCTGAAGCTGGAGCTGTCGCGCAAGCTGTTCGACCGCGACAGCGAGGCGGCGCGGCGCGAAATGAGCGAGGCCGAGGCGGTGGCCCGGCATGCGCTGGCCGAGGTGCGCGCGGCGGTCACCGGGATCCGCGCCACCGACATCGCCGCCGAACTGGCCTCGGCGCGCCTGTTGCTGGCCTCGTCGCGGGTGCACCTGGACTACGAGCTGGGCGTGGCGGCTCTGCCCGAAGAGGTGGAGCGGCACCTGGCGCTGGTGATCCGCGAGGCCTCGACCAACATCGTGCGGCATGCCCGTGCCAGCGAGGCGCGGATCCGCCTGCGCTGCGACCATGGCGACGTGGTGCTGGACATCTGCGACAACGGTCGCGGCGGCATCGCCGAGGACGGCAACGGTCTGCGCGGCATGCGCGAGCGGGTGCGTTCGCTCGGCGGGCAACTGGCGATCGACTCGCCGCGCGGGCGCGGCACCCATCTCACCATCCGGGTGCGGGCACCGGCGGTCGAGCCGGTCGTCGCGTCGGATCCGGGCGAAGCTGCGGCCGTCGTGTCGCTCTCCGCTGCCGGCAGGAGCGCCGCATGAGCATGCCGGTCCATTCCGCGGCATCGTGCGTGCGGCAAGGGCCGTTCGCCGCAGCCTTCCATCGGCTGTTCCGGCCCCATCCCGAGTCGCTGCTCGGCCAGCTGCGCTCGCCCACCTACCTGCGCTGGCAGGCCGGGCTGCAGCTGTTTTCCATCGTTGCGTTGATCCTCATTCCGATGGACAAGGGCCTGAGCCGGCAGTGGCTGCTGCCCACCTTGCTGTCGCTGGCGCCGTACCTG
>JABLTH010003423.1_pt1 | contig 15239 bp, 15 predicted proteins | sample 7875711 | NCBI WGS metagenome assembly JABLTH01 (sample SAMN14941262, study PRJNA633318) | bioreactor metagenome | isolation source: bioreactor | place: China | collected 2019-03-05 | reverse complement strand
GAGAGTTTCTCGCCTTGTTGTCCGGAAAGAATGCGTAATGCGCGCGACAGGCATTCGCGACGAATGCGATGGCACCGTGCCCGGCCATGAGCCGCGCCCGCTCGTCACCGCGGGCGCGCAACAGCAGGAAGCACAAAGCCATACGGAGTTCCCGATGAACTGCTCGCAAGATTCGCTCCGCCCGTCGTCCGGCAAGGGTCGATCGACGAAGCCGCATTCAGGCAGGCAGCAACGCCGGGACGCGTCCCGCGGGAGGTCGCGCCCGGGCGGCAGAACCGAATTCACCGCCGATGCGGTCGTTCAGCCCGACGAAGCACCCAACGCGCATGCGGAACTCGACCAATTGCTGTCTCGCGTCGCCGCCGGCGACGCGCACGCGTTCGCGCAGCTGTATCGATCGACGGCGGCGCGGCTGTACGGCGTGATCGTCCGGATGATCCGCGACCGCCACGAAGCGGAAGACCTGCTTCAGGACGTGTTCACGACGGCGTGGCGTCGCGCCGATTCATTCGACGCCGGACGCGGCACGGCGATGACATGGCTGATGACGCTCGCACGCAATCGAACCATCGACCGGATCAGGCAGCACCGCGAGGTTCCGCTCGACGACGAACTGGCGCTGTCGATCCCCGACGAGAACCCGACGCCCGATCTCGGCGCGCAGGCGAGCCAGGAGCGCCTGCGTCTGGAGCGCGGGCTCGCGCATCTGGGCGAACGGCAGGCCTATGTGCTGCGGGAAGCGTTTCATGGCGGCGCGTCGTACGCGGAGCTGGCCGAACGCATGCAGGTGCCGCTCGGCACGATGAAGAGCTGGATTCGCCGCAGCCTGATGCGACTCAAGGTATATCTCGAGCAATGAGCGCGCGAATCACCTCGCGGTTCGATCGCGCTGCGCGAGTCGAACCGCGCGCCGTTGAATCGGCATTTGCAGCGGCGGCGGCAGCGCGCCGCTGACTCGATGGAGAGGCGACAGCATCGCCGCCGTGGGCCTGCGATCTTTCATCGTGATGCCCCCCGAATTCGATGCTCCGGCACTCGGGTCGGCGAGCTGTTCAGGACGTCGCCACGGAGGGATTCGGATCAACCGTTCATCGAAGGCGCGGCGGCCAGCAGCGAGAGACTTGCCACACTCGTCAACAGGCACCGCAACGCGAAATACCAGGCCGGAACGAAATCCTTTCTCCACAGCACGCCGTCGACGGCCGCGCAGGCGACAAGCACGATCGCCATTGCCGTGAGCCGCGCGCCGATGCCCGGCATCATGAGCACGGCCCACGCCATCAATGCGGGGATCACGCTCCATCCGTAAAGAATGCGCTGGCGGGGCGGCGACTCGGATGCGCGCAGCGCGACACCCCAATGCACGGCCCCGACGAACGACGCGATACACGCGGCGTAGTTCAGCAGCGCGTGCACGTAATCGTCATTGGCAGCCGACGCATGGACACTCAGCCACGACAGCGCGACGAACGGCGCCAGGCCGGCCAGCGCCAACGCTGCGGGAACGCGGTAGCGATGCAGCGCCGCACGCATGATCACGACCTCGGCGAGACGATCAGCGCACCCTGGCCGCCATCGACGCCGAACTGCTGGCCGGTCACCCATGACGCATCGGCGCTCAACAGGAACGCCGCAAGCGCGGCGGGATCGTCGCCGACGCCGAGTCGTCCGAGCGGATTGGCGTCCGCGAGGCGCTTCGCGACCTGCGGCGCACTCGTCAGACGCGCGGACATCGCCGAGACGATGAGGCCGGGATGAATGCAGTTGACGCGAATCCCGCGCGCCGCGTAGGTGGCGGCCGCCACCTGCGCGAGCGCGCCAACCGCGGCTTTCGCGCTGGCGATGGCTTCATGGTTCGGGAACCCGGCTCTCGACGCGACACTGCCGAACAGCACCGCACTGCCCCCGGCCTGAGCGGCGAGCAACATGCGGACGAACGCGCGCAATGCGTTCCATGCCGAAAAGTAATTCGCCGCGAACGCGTCATGCAGTTCGGAATCCGAAGTCGAATGCATCGGCTTGACGACGATCGAGCCGACGCAATGCGCAAGCCCGTCCGGCACACCGAATCGCTCGACGCCTGCCTCGAGCGCCCGATCGAGCGCCGCCGCGTCAGTCGCGTCGGCGGGCGCAACGACCACACGCTCGCGCGACATCGTGTCGGCAAGGGCGCCGAGACTATCAGCGTGTCGGGCTGTGAGCACCATTGAAACGCCCTTGGCGTCCAGCCGGCGCGCAAGTTCGCTGCCGACGGCTCCCGTTGCCCCGCAAATCCAGACAAAAGCCATGACGAATCCTGTTGCAAGCACCCTTCCCGCGCGGGGACTCCGGCTCCTGCGCGCGCGGCGCTCGACGACCGCCGCACGATGCGCAGCCGGGCCGCGACATGCCGTTTGTTCACAGTTCTTATTCTATGCCGATTCCCGGCAGGATGAAGCGATATAACGACTCATGATGACTTAACGAGTCAAAATTCACGTGTCCCATATCACAAATATCGGCTTCATATGCCCGACCGTGACATAGAATTCAATATCAGCGCTAAGAATTTGCGCAGTATTCTGCATTTTTTAAGACGAATCAGATGACTTCATTTTCCGATTCGCCCGCCAACATCGCGATCGTCGGCGCGGGAATCGCCGGACTGGCCTGCGCGCGCGTCCTCACCGATGCGGGCCACCGAGTGACGGTGTACGAGAAAAGCCGTGGCGTGGGCGGGCGCATGAGCACGCGCCGCGCGGACGGCTGGCAGGCCGATCACGGCGCGCAGTATTTCACCGCGCAACATCCGGCATTCGTCGCCGAAATATCGCGATGGGTCGCCGGCGGCGCTGCCGCCCCGTGGGCCGCGCGCGTCGCATCGATCGGCTCACTCTGGCCGCGGGCACTGCTCGCGCCAGCTCGGCGATATGTCGGCGTGCCCGGAATGACTGCGCCGGCGCGCCATCTGTCGGCCGGAATCGAAACGGTGCCCGAGACGACGATCACGGGGTTGATGCGAGACGAACATGGCTGGCGACTGATCTCGTCCGAGCATCGTGCGCTGGACGCGCGTCACGACGTCGTCATCGTCGCGGTTCCGGCGCCCCAGGCCGTCCCGCTCCTGCAGCGCGCCGAACCGGGTCTCGCGGTGATTGCCCAGCGTACCGAGATGCGCCCGGCCTGGGCCGTGATGGCGCAGTGCGGCCATTTGCCGAACCCGGGATTCGACGCCGCATTCGTCAATTCCGGTCCGCTTGGCTGGATCGCCCATGACACGTCCAAGCCCGGGCGCACCGGCGCGAGCACGTGGGTGCTGCACGCGACGCCCGACTGGAGCCAGGCTCATCTGGAGGCGCCGCCCGAGCAGATAACGCGCAGGCTGCTGGACGCCTTTCGGGACATCGTGGGCGCCACCGCCGACACGGCAACCGCCCATCGCTGGCGCTATGCCGAGCCGGCGCCGTCGTCTGTCGCGACTCCCGGCCGCTTTGCGTGGCGGGCTGGCCCGCGCATCGGACTGTGCGGCGACTGGCTGGGCGGCGGCAAGATCGAAGGCGCGTGGCTCAGCGGCACCGGCCTCGGCGGCGCGGTGGCCGACGCCCTGATCACGCACTGAACGGCGGCGGCCGATGACGGAACGGCCTACAGCGATTCGAGATTCCGCACCACGCTGTCCGCCTGCAGGCGAATCGCTTCGAGCGCCGCGTCATCAAAGCGCGCGAGCTGCCGATAGACCATCCCGAGCCGGTTGTTGTGCTGCAGCGCGCCGCGGTGCCGGTCGAAAAAGTCCCAGTACAGCGCGTTGAACGGGCATGCGCGCGCGCCGGTTCGCGCATTGCGGTCGTACGCGCAGCCCTTGCAGTAATTGCTCATCCGATGGATGTACGCGGCGCTGGAAACGTAGGGCTTGGTCGCCATTGCCCCGCCGTCGGCGTATTGACTCATCCCGAGCGTGTTCGGCATCTCGACCCATTCGAACGCATCGATATAGACACCGAGGTACCACTCATGCACCTCGTGCGGATCCAGCCCGGCCAGCAGCGCAAAGTTGCCGATCACCATCAGCCGCAGGATGTGGTGCGCATGCGCGTCCTCGAGCGACTGCCGCAGCGCGTGCGACATGCAGGCCATGCGCGTGCGGCCATCCCAGAACCAATGCGGCAACGGGCGGCGATGACCGAACGCGTTGCTGTTTTCATAGCCCGGCATGCGTGCCCAGTACACGCCGCGCACGAACTCGCGCCAGCCCAGTATCTGCCGGATGAACCCTTCGACCGCGGCAAGCGGCGCCGCGCCGCTGCGATACGCGTGCTCGGCCCGCGCGACGACTTCGCGCGGATTCAACATTTTCACATTGAGCGCGAACGACAGCGTCGAGTGGAACAGGCGCCGCGCGCTCCCGTGCATCGCGTCCTGGAACTGCCCGAAAAACGGTAGCGCATCCCGGATGAAGGCGTCGAGGCAGGCGAGCGCTTCGGCGCGATCGACGGGCCAGCGGAAGTCGCCGGCCGACGGCTCCCCGAAGCTGCGCACGCCCGCCGCAACGATCTGTTGCCACAGCGCGCGATGATCGTGATGCGGACGCCAGTCGGCCGGTTCCGCGGGCGAGCCGGACCACGCCTGGCGGTTCTCGGCATCGTAGTTCCACTGCCCGCCTGCAGGCCGCCCTTCCCCGTCGAGCAAGACGCGATGCCGCACGCGGATGCTCCGGTAGAAGCGATCCATGATCCATGATCGGCCGGCTCCGAGCACTTGCGCGACCTCGTCGCGCGTCGTATGGAAATGTCCGGTATCGACCGCGCGAACCGGCACGCTCGCCGCTGCCGCATAGGCGCTCAGCTGCTGGTCGACCCGCCATTCGTCAGGCAGCAGATACTCGATGCACGCCGCGCCGTGAAGCTCGGCGACACTGTCCAGGTTGGCGGGAATGGCCTGACGATTGAGCGGGTCGTCGATCTCGATGTAGTGCACGCGATGGCCCGCATCGCGCAACAGCCTCGCGAAGCGGCGCATCGCCGCAAAGATCGCAATCAGCTTCTGAGCGTGATGGAGCGTGTAGTCGGTTTCCTGCCGAACTTCCATCAGCACGTAGATCGTTTCGGCCCGGACATCGGAAAACCAATGATGATTCGGGTCCAGCTGATCGCCGAGGACAAGCCTTAAAGTCTTCATGGGACGCTTCGCGATTGATGATCGTCGCCAGGGTTGTCGAGACACCTGCGCGTCGAACGAAACACCTTGCCCCTCCTTACGCGCGGCACCGCGCGCGTCCTGATCGACCTCGCAACACCGAGCGGTACCGCTTCCAAGCATTTTAGCCGGCTCGCGCTTCGCGAACCACCTTTTCGGACGAAAATCCGCACGTTGAATCACTTTCCTGCTTCGTATTTCACGCAAACTGCGTACAATCCTGAGACAACAGTACGTCGACTTCAGGAGAGCAACGATGCCCCCTCGCAAGGATCGCGATACGCCCCATCGCTATCGCAGCGGCGAGGCCGCGCGCCTGGCGCGCATGCCGGCAGCCACGCTGAGAATCTGGGAAAGGCGCTATGGCGTGGTTGCGCCGCCCAAAACGCCGTCCGGACAACGGCTGTACTCGGACGACGACGTCCAGCGAATTCGATTGCTGAAAACGCTCGTCAATCAGGGCCACGCGATCGGCTCGATCGCCAGCCTGAGCCGCGAGGAACTCGATGCGTTGTCGTTGACGAATACGCGTGCCCCGGTGTTTCACGAGGCAAGTGTGAGCCTCGCGGTCGTCGGCGCGCTTTCGATTCCGGAATCCGCGATAGAGCGAATGGGAATCCGGATCGCCGCGCGAATCGACTCGCTCGACGACACGAGCGCGCATGCGGGTACGTCAGTCGATGCCCTCATCGCGACGACCACGTCGCTCCATGAGGATGTCGTTTCGCAGCTCGCTGCCGTGGCGCAACAGCTCAAAGCGCACGCCGTGGCCGTCGTATACGGGTTCGGCACGGCAGAGGCGGTCGAGCTGGCGCGTCTGTCGGGGTTCGAGCTGTTCCGGTCGACGGAAGGCCAGACCAACCCGATATCGATCATTTCGAAACTGGCGCAAGCCGTCGTCAAGTCGCGCCAATCGAATGACGCGGATCGCGGGCTCTGGCTGCGCACGCGGCGACGCTTCGACGAGGCGACGCTCGCGTCGCTCAGCGGCCTGTCCACCACCGTCAAATGCGAGTGTCCGCGTCATCTCTCCGAATTGATCATGCAGCTCAGTGCGTTCGAGCGATACAGCGACGAATGCGTGTCTCGATCGCCGGCCGATGCGCTGCTGCACCGCCACCTTGGAGACGCAGCGAACCGGGCAGCCGAATTGCTCGAGACGGCGCTTGCCGTCATTCTTCGCGAAGAGGGATTGGGCGGGACGACGCCGGAACTGAAGGCGCTGTAGCACGGCACGCGCCGCCGGCTGCTCCGACCTGCCCACGACGGCAGGTGGCGATGCTCTTTCGCGCGCATTGCGGGGCTTGCCTCTATCACCGAGCCGAAACGGAAGAACGAGCCACGGCGGCAGGCGATGTTGGCTGCCTGCTCGTGGCGCCGGCATTCGACGCATTCGCGACGCGATCCACGAACGCGGAGAGATCGTCGAGCACTGGCGCCACGCCTCGCAACGGCGCGCCCAGCACACCGACGATCGATGCATGGTTCACGTTCCTGTAACGCATGACCACGACGGTATCGCCCTTGTCTTGCAGCGCGCGCGCGAAGCGGGTCGTGTTGCCGGGCTCGACCACCGTGTCGTTTTCCGCGACGGCCAGCCACATCGGCGGCTCCGTACCCTGGATGAATCGAATGGGCTGGCTCCCGGCGCGCGCTTCCTCCGGGAAGATCCTTTCAAGCGTCGCGTCACGCAGCGGCAGGAAATCGTAAGCCCCGGCCAGGCCGATCACGCCGGCGATATCGCTCTTGCGCATCTCCTGTGCCGCCAGATAGCGGCCGTCGGTCGCAAGCAACGCGGCAATCTGTGCGCCGGCAGAGTGCCCCATCAGAAACAGGCGATGTGGATCGCCGCCGAACGCAACCGCGTGCTCGCGTGCCCACGCGACCGCCTGCGCCGCATCGTCGACGAAACCGGGAAAGGTGGTCGCCGGATACGTCCTGTAGTCGGGCAAGACGGCAACAAAGCCCCTCGACGCGAGCGCCTCGCCCACGAACAAGTAGTCCTTGCGCTCGCCGGACTGCCAGCTTCCGCCGTAAAGGAACACGACCACAGGGGCGCCCGCACTCGCATCGGCCGGCCATTGATGCACGACGCGCGTGGGCAAGTAGACGTCGAGCACCTGGCGTTCGCCGGATCCGTACGGGATACCTGCGAAAAGACTGAACGTGTAGCTCGGTGTCAGCGCATTCAGGAGCCGCACCGGGCTGCACGCGGAGAGGAGACCGGCCGCGAGCAGCACCGACAGGACGACGAGTCCGGCTTTCATGTTCATGGATATCCCCATTCCTGACGATTCCGGCCGCATCCGCCGCCTGATTTGTGGTTTACGGCGATTGCGCGCAAGCGGATGCATGCATCGCAGGGCAGCCGCGCCCCTTGACGGCATCCAGATCTTCCCTGCGCAAGTGCATCCGTCCGCAGCGGAGAGTCGTATGTGGAGTGGATAGGTGAATCAACGCGGAATGCCGACGGTCGCTCGCTGCCAAGCAATCGTCCGGTGGTGAGTCCGCTCGTCGACGATAGTGAGAGCCGTCTGCCATGAACGTTCTACCTGCCACTTTCCCCGAGATGCAACGTCGACATGGCGGCACGGCGAGCATGCCGTTACCGATCCGCCGCGACCGATCATGAGAAGCGCGCCGAATCAACTGACGTCGAGCACGAAAAAGTCCGGCGCCGCTCGCGTGTGCATCTATCTCGCGACGACCCAGACAGGATGGCTGGTATGCGTGATGACTGCCGCATCGCATCACGCGGCGTGGGGCGTCACCTATGCGCTGATCGCGACAACCGGCCATCTTCTCTTCGCGCGTCGGCCCGCATCCGAGGCGCGGATCGTCATCACGGTCACGGTGTCCGGATGGTTATGGGACAGCACCGTTGCACATTCCGGCCTGCTCGTGTACCCGAACGGCGTTCTTCTCAAAGGCACAGCGCCGTACTGGCTCGCGGGGCTGTGGGCGCTGTTCGCGATTCAACTCAATACCTTGCTGCACTGGCTTCGGGCGCGACCGCTCATCTCGGCGCTCGTCGGTGCATTCGCAGGCCCCGCATCCTTTCGCGCAGGTGCGGCGCTGGGGGCCGTTCATTTCACCCATCCGGCTGCAGCGCTCGCCGTTCTCGCAACCGGCTGGGCGTTCATCTTGCCGGCCGCGCTTGCGATTGCAAGCCATTGGGATGGCGTAACGCCCCCTTCTCCTCCGCCAATCGGCGCAGGCGACATGAATGACGCCCGCGCCGGATAGAGCCGGAAGCGTCGCAAGCCAGCTTTATCTCCGATCCCGTTCAAATTGCCAACGTACCTTCTCGGGCACCACACATGACAAGCTCCGAACTGCCTTATGAATCCCGCCCCGTTATCGTATGGTTTCGGGATGACCAACGACTCAGCGACAATCCCGCACTCTCTCATGCGGTCAGCACCGGCCATCCTGTTGTTTGCGTCTACGTCTACGACCCTGCCCCGACGCTCGGGCGTCCCATGGGAGGCGCGCAAAAGTGGTGGCTGCACGAGTCGTTGAAAAAACTCGACGGCTCGCTTTCCGCTCTCGGCGGCTCGCTGCTCGTGCTTCGCGGTAACGAACACGAAGCCATCAGGCACCTCGCCGTCGAAACCCGGGCGGCAATGGTTTGCTGGAATCGCCGCTACTCGAAAGCGCAAACGGAAATGGATGCATCGATCAAGAAAGACCTGATCGCGCGCGGCATCGACGTGTCGACATTCAATGGCCACCTTCTGCGGGAACCCTGGACAGTGGCCACGCGCGAAGGCTTGCCGTTCCAGGTATTCAGCGCTTACTGGAAAGCCGCTCGCCGCGACAATTTTTTCCCGCCGTGCCCGCTGTCGGCGCCCGCTCGGGTCACGTTCTTTCCCGTCTCCAAGAACATCAGCGCACACGTCCGTACGCTTCCTGAACTTGCACTGCAGCCCTCGACGCCAGACTGGGCGGAGGGTCTGCGTGCGACCTGGCGATGCGGCGAGGAAGCGGCCGGGCATCAACTCGAGGCCTTCATTGAAAATTCGTTTTCCGATTATGCCGGCGCTCGAGATTTTCCGGCCGCTCGAGCGACGAGCCGGCTTTCTCCCTATCTTCGCTTTGGAAATATCTCGGCCCGGCAGGTGTGGTACGCAACGTTATCAGCGGTAGACACCCTGCGAAGCAGGCGAGTTGTTCGCATTGACGATGCCAAAAATGAGTCGTTGAGCAAGTTCTTCAGTGAACTCGGATGGAGAGAATTCTCGTATTACCTGCTCTATCACTGCAAACCCCTTCATCAGTTCAATTTTCGGCGTCAGTTTGACGCCATGCCGTGGCGCACCGATGCCAAGGCGCTTCGCGCGTGGCAAACGGGGAAAACAGGATATCCGCTGGTAGACGCCGGCATGCGCGAGCTTTGGTACACGGGCTGGATGCACAACCGCGTGCGCATGGTGACAGCGTCATTTCTCACCAAGCACTTGCTGATCGACTGGCGCGAGGGCGAAGCATGGTTCTGGGATACGCTGGTTGATGCGGACGAGGCAAGCAATCCCGCCGGGTGGCAATGGGTGTCAGGAAGCGGCGCCGACGCAGCCCCGTATTTTCGAATCTTCAATCCTGTTTTGCAGGGGAAAAAGTTCGACCCGAGAGGCGAATACACGCGGCGGTGGGTGCCCGAACTATCTGCACTCCCCGCCGAAACGGTCCACAGCCCATGGACCGCTTCCGCTGAAGCGCTGCAAGAAGCATCAATCGCGCTCGGCGCAAGTTATCCCTTTCCGATCGTGGATCACCAGGATGCACGCGCGCGAGCCCTCAGTTCGGTAGATATCCTGAATACACAGAACCAAATGAAGTGACCCTCGATTGCCATCCGGAATCGAATCACGAATCGCCGATTGAAACGTTCGGGCTCGACCGTGCGACGGGGGCGCCCCGACGACATACCGAGAACGACGTGACGTGCGAGCGCGCCCGGCCTGCTTCCGCACATCACGCCTTCCTCCAGGTACAGGCTGAAGTATCAGGGCATCAGCACGGAGTCGACCACGTGAATCACGCCATTGGACTGCATGACATCGCCGATCGTGACGTGCGCGACATTGCCCTTGTCGTCGGTGACGGCTAGTCCGTTCGGGCCATGGCTGACGATCAGGGAATCGCCTTCGACCGTCTTCAGCGTTGCCTTGCCGCCGCCTTGCTCGACCGCCCTGGCAAGGTCGAATGCCGTGAGTCGTCCGGATACAACGTGATACGTCAACACCTTGACGAGCACAGCCTTGTTCTCCGGCTTCAATAACGTCTGCACCGTGCCGGCCGGCAACGCGGCGAATGCTTCGTTGGTCGGTGCAAATACCGTGAAGGGCCCCTTGCTCGACAATGTGTCGACCAGCCCACCCGCCTTGACCGCTGCGACCAGCGTCGTGTGGTCATGAGAATTCATCGCGTTTTCGACGATGTTCCTCGACGGGTACATCGCGGCGCCACCCACCTCGACCGTCTGCTCCATCGACATGGATCCTGCCTCGGTGGCCGGCGCGTACATGCACGTTGCGAATGCAAGGGCGAGCGCCACGCCCCCCAGTTTTGCTTTGCTGAAAGATTTCATTTTAGTACTCCGCAAAATTGCCGCCGTGGTTGGAAGCAATCGGAGATACGAGTCGAGCCGCGCAGCGGATGCAAGGTCGAACACTTCATCGCGGACAGATCTGCGATCCAGGGCATCTCAAGGGTGTCGAAAACCTTGCCCATCTTCAATCGCCACTGCATCCGTTCTCGCTCGGCCACCGTATCTGCGTATGTCATCCAGCCAAGGTGCTCGGTGTCCCACCTCGGGAAATGGCGTCGCGATGGCATTCAGAGGAGACAACTCATGAAGCTTTTCATCGGTATCGTCGTTGCCGCAGCGGCGCCGTTCGCGCTCAGCGCTTGCGGAGGCGGAGATGACATTGCTCCCGTGGCAGCACAACATCCGGAGAATCTGGCCATCTGGACCGCGCTCGGCGGTGATTCGGCTGCCCCCGGCGTAGTGGCCGGCGTGGTCAATGCGGCTGTCGCAGGCCTTTTGGCGGACCCGGTCGAAGCGCCCTATTTTGCGGCCGTATCAGGTAATGCGAGCCATAGCAGTGCAGCCCATGACACCCCCGCACGGCTTGAAGCATGTCTCACGTTGCAGTTTGAATCGCTCCTCGGCGGTCCGTACACCTACCCTGGCCCCGTCAAGGTCGCCGGAGACATCGACTCCCAACCGGAAATGTGCCAAGACATGACGACTGCCCATAACGACGTCGGCGTTCCAGGCTGCGTGTTCGACCAGTTCATGGTGGATCTCGTCGCGACGCTGCAAAGCAAGCTCTCGGCCGCGGACTTTGCCGCACTGACGTCGACGACGAATGGAACGTACACGCTTACCGAGAAAAACTCAGCCGGCATCCCGGTCGGCACAAAATTCCAGTTCAGTGCGGTACCCACCCTCTTCAACCTGCGTAATACCATCATCAGCGCCACACCCGGCGGCCCCGTGTATCTTCCCCCGACGGTTGCATCATCATGTACGGGCTGACGGCGGTGCGAAGGACCCACGTGATCGCGTGGGTCGCTGCGGCACTCTCCGTGAGTGTTGCCGGGATCGGCTGGTTGCACACGACGCAAGGGCGACGGCTCCTCACCGAGCTTGGCGTGAAGTGTCCAGTTGATTCCGTCGATTCCCGAACGGTGCTGTCGATTCGCAACAAAGCGATTTTGCAGGAGAGAGGTGTATCAGCGGCCGCCCACCGTCCTGCGTTTGGCCTGCAGCTCGATCGCAGTACGGAAGCAGAAGTGCTGGAAAGAATGTCGCGATACAAGGCGCAGTGCCTCGAATTGTCCCGAGGCTTGCGCTACCTGCGCTGTCGAGGCGTGCCTGCAGAAACGCTCGGCTCGAATGGACCACCCGTGAGCGAAATATGGTTCAGTTTCGCGCCGGATCACACGTTGATGGCCATCAATATGTACCGTCGCGACATGTCCGCAGATGAAACACGACGGAGCTGGCAGATCGCCGTCCGGAATCTGCACAATGTGCTCGGAGCGCCAACATCTGTGTCTGGAGATACGACGCTGGAAACGCTTATAGGCAAACCCGTGGCGGTTGCACGGGTGAGCTACGCCTATTCGGATTACGTAGCGACGGTCACCGCATCCCACCTGCCATACGGGGGACTGGCAGTCCGCGAACAGTATATGTCTACCGCGGTCAAGCAAGAAGGGTAAACATTCGGACGAGATGCTCGACCGAGGTCCGGCATCTCGCGAACCGCACCGTTGATGAAGGTCTCCAGGAGTCGGCAAAAGTATCAGTCCGCTTTCCAGCTACGACGACGTCCTAGTTCAGCATCCGCTCGTTAGGAACGTCAATAACGTCGCCTGCGTAAAACGCGGCCCGACGACAAAACGACTCAACTGCTGCGGTTGCTTGTTCGGCCGACTAACCCGCGCTCGCGCGCCCAGACGATCGCCTCGCCGCGGCTGTACACGTCGAGCTTCGCGTAGATCGTCGCGACGTGATTGCGCACGGTGTTCGGCGCGAGCCCGAGACGGCCGGCGATTTCCTTGTTGGTCAGGCCATGGCACAGCAGGTCGAACACGTCGCGCTCGCGCGCGGTCAGGTCCGACGGCTGGGCGCCCGCATCCGGCGCATTCGCGCGCCGCACGTTCGCCAGCTTCTCGATCAGCGTGCGGCTGAACCAGGACGCATCCTGCATCGCCGTTTCGATCGCGTAGACGAGCTCCATCTCGGTACGCTTGCGGTCGCTGATGTCGAGCAGCGCGACGAGCAGGCAGTCGCGCCCGTGAATCGCGACGGGGTCGGACGACACGACGCAATCGCGCACGTCGCCTTCACGCGTGCGGATCCGCACATCGGCGTTGCGCACGTTGCCGTCGCGCGCCAGCCGGTCTTCGATGCGCTGCCACGCGGCGCGTTCGGCCCACAGCCCGATCTCCTCCGCGAATTTGCCGAGCAGGTCGTCCTGCGGATGGCCCGTCATCGCGGCGAACGCGCCGTTCACGTCGAGCAACGGCCGTGACGATCGCGGTGGGGACCGGTGCCATCTGGAACGCCGTCGCGGAGCGTTCCTCGCTCTGCCGCAGTGCACGCTCGGCCTGCTTGCGCGGCTCGAGATCCATGAACGTGAACAGCATGCACGCTTCGTCGTTCATGTCGATCGGCTGCCCGGCGACCACCATGGCCTTCGTGCTGCCGTCCGCGAGCTTCGGCACGGCCTCCATCTGCGGAATCGTCGCGCCTTCGCCGAGCCGCTCGATCGCGAGTTCGCGCCGCTCGGCCTGTTCGAGCACGTCGACCTCGTATACCGAGCGGCCGAGCACGTCTTCATGCACGTGGCCGGTCATGTCGAGAAAGCCCTGGTTGACCTTCACGTAGCACAGGTCGTCGAGCCGGCAGATCACGGCCGGCGCCGGGTTCGCGTTGAAGATGCGCTCGAAGCGCTCCTCGGCGCTCGCCCATTCGGTTGCGTCGTGCACCACGAGCGCGAGGCAGTTCGGTTCGCCGGCGGCGTTCGTCAGCACGAGGCTGCGGATGCGGTGGACCTAGCTCACGCTTTCGTCGGAGGCCGATTCGATTTCGACCGGCACGTCGCTGAACTCCTCGCCCGCGATCACGCGATCCATCGGATTTCCCAGGGCGGTTCAGGTGCAACTGGCGGCGGTCGGGATACGACTTCAGCGCCTGTTCGTTGTCCAGTTCGTTCATCGGTTCCTTGTCTATTTCGTCCCGTCATCTTGATGGCTTGATCCACCATCTTCGATGTGGCCATGTCAGAAGACGCTCTTTTGTTCGGCAACGAAAGGTAGATACTAACCCATTGTTTTATATGAATAGTTATTTGGGGCCGCAAGGCAAGGTCTTGTCAGGCTTAAAGGCGTCCAACTGGAAAAACGCGCGGGAATCAAAGGCACCCCAGGTTGCCGCTCGCCGCAACCGCCGACGATTATGCCGCCCTCATGCCATGGAGCATGCCTGCCACTCCCAACCTCTGATGGGCGTCGTTAAAAGACCGCATACTCTTCAACGCCCGCCCGTCCACCAACTGGTCGTGCACGAAGTCATAGCTCCATACCGAATTCGGTTGTGTCGCACCGGGCAAGCGAATGTCGGTGCCACAACGACGACGGCGAGGACGCCGCCGCGGAATGTTGAGCTGCAAGGCTCGCCACATCCTCCGCACGCGCGATTCGCCCAGCGCCAGCCAGGCCGACATCCGCCGGTAGCCGAAGCGCGGCACTTCCTGCACGGCCGCCATCAGTTGCTCGCCCAGACTTCAATCCTTCTCTGGTTGCTTGAGCGTATAGGTCGCCACCCGACGGCTCAGCCCCAGATAGCAACATGCCTTGCGTTGCGAGAGACCCCGCCGAGTCAGGACTTCCAGCGCTTCACGCCGGCTCGTTGGGGGGCTCATTTTTGGTTCATCGCAGGAAACCGTGGAGGGTTTTCGAGCGATTGCATAATCTGACACCTGATTTTGAGGATGTTGGAGGAAGCAATTGCTCGATCGCAAGGCACTTCAGGCACTGGGCTGCTGGACCGGCTATCGGTTGGAGCGGGTGGAATGGCCGCAAGGAGAAGCGCGCACGCTGTCGCTGTATCTGAAGCCGGTCAGCAAGGTCATGTACTGCGAGCAATGCGGTGCACGCTGCCAGCAGATCCACGAGACGACGGTTCGCCGAGTGCGTGATCTGCCGCTGTTCGAATACCGGGTGGTGTTGCATGTTCCCCGTCGCCGGGTCTGGTGCGAACACTGCGGTGGCCCGCGACTGGAGAAGCTGGCGTGGCTGGGCCGCTACCAGCGAGTGACGGAGCGGTTCGCCAAAGCCTGCGAGAAGCCGCTGCAGGCCGCCAGCGTGCAGGCGGTAGCGGCCTTCTACGACCTGGGCTGGCGCACGGTCAAATCGATCGACAAGATGCGCTTGCGAGCGCGCGTGGCCGAGCCGGACTGGTCGGACCTATCCGTCATTTTGTGGGCGGGGCATATCATGAGAGGTAAAAGTCATGGATATGCCGATGAAGAAGAAACGAAGAACGGTAG
>JABLTH010086984.1_pt1 | contig 15244 bp, 19 predicted proteins | sample 7875711 | NCBI WGS metagenome assembly JABLTH01 (sample SAMN14941262, study PRJNA633318) | bioreactor metagenome | isolation source: bioreactor | place: China | collected 2019-03-05 | reverse complement strand
CGCCCGCTGCGCGGCCTGATCGTCCAGCCCTCACCGCCGCGAAGGGGACCCGTACGAGCAAGAGCAAAGTCAAAAGCCAGGCCGAGCATCGCGGCTGCGCCGCTTGCTCTGGCGAGGGAGTTTGGTCGCATTTGTTGCTCGCCGCGGTACCGCACTGAGAAGGCGGGTTGAGGGGCCGGTGCTGGCTCGGAAGGGGCTACAGCGCATGGCTGTTGAGAACAGCCATGTTGCCGGCAGCTTCCAGCGCTTACTTCGTGAAATCGATTCCGATCTTCCCGAAGTGCTTGCCTTCGGCGAGATGTTCGAATGCTTGCCGCAGTTCGTCGAATCCATAGACCGCGTCGAGAATGGGTTGGAGGCGGATGGCTTCGAGGGCATTCACCATGCGCTCGTGTTCTTCCAGCGAGGCGACGGAGATGCCTTGCAGGTGGAGGCGTTTGAGGATGGCGCTGACCAGCGGTAGCGAAGCCTCGCGGCCGCCCATGAAGCCGACGATGCCGACGAAACCATGCATCGCCGCGGCTTCTACCGACTGCTGGAACGTGGAGGCGCCGACGGTCTCGATGACCGCGTCGGCGCCGCGGCCGTCGGTGGCGTCGCGAACGAGCGGGGCCCAGTTCGGGTGCTTGGCGTAGTTGATGCCCACGTCGGCGCCCAGGGCCTTGGCGCGCTCCAGCTTTTCATCGCTGGAGGACAGCAGGATGGTCTGCGCGCCGCGGGCCTTGGCCAGCTGCAGGGCGAACAGCGAGACGCCGCCGGTGCCGAGCAGCAGGATGGTCTGGCCGGTAGTGAGGTGGGCTTGCTCCAGGGCTGTCCATGCGGTGAGCGCGGCGATCGGCAGCGTGGCCGCCTGTAGTGCCGTCATGTGCGCCGGCGCGCGGGCCAGCGCGTAGGCGTCGTAGCAGGCCAGTTCGCGCATGGCGCCAGCGCCGGGGCCGCCGAGGTCGGCGCCCTCCCATTCGGGGCGCATGGCGCCAGCGAGCCAGCGGGCCTTGTAGAACGTGGCGACGCGGTCGCCGGGCTTGAAGCGGGTGACGCCCTCGCCGACCTCCAGCACGGTACCGGCGCCATCGGAGACCGGGGTCAGCGGAAGCGTGATATCGCGATAGAGCTGGCCGTTCACCAGCAAGTGGTCGCGGAAGTTGAGCGACGCGGCTTCCATCTTCACCAGCACCTGGCCGGGAGCGGGGCGGGGCGCGGGCTGGTCGATGAGGCGGAGATGGTCGGTGCCGAAGGCGTCGAGCTGATAGGTGCGCATGGAGGGGAGCTCCGTGGTTGGGATGGCGCCATGGTCCGCCTGGTCGTAGAGGGTGATAATCCATCGCGATGACATATCTTTTGTTCGTTCCATGAATCAATCCTTCGAGCTCACCCCGAACCGCCTGCGGGAACTGCGTGGCTTCGCCATTGCCGCCCGCCTGCTCAATTTTTCGCGCGCGGCTCGGGAGGCGGATTGCACGCCCTCAGTGCTGAGCCGGCGCATCGCCTCGTTGGAGGAGGCCGTAGGCGGCAAGCTGTTCCTGCGCACCACTCGACGCATGACGCTGACCCCGCGCGGGGAGCAACTGCTGGCGCACTACGAGCGGCTGGAAACGGTGATGCTCGAGCTCGCCGCCGATCTGCGGCCCAGCGGCGGCGAACCCGCCGGGCGCTTGTGCGTGCACTTGCCTGCGGCCTACGGACGCCTGTGCGTGGCGCCGGTGCTGGCCCGGTTCATGGCGGCGCATCCGCAGATCCGCATCGAGGCGGTCTATGACGATGCCTATGCCGATCTGGTGGCCGGCCGCATCGATCTGGCCGTCCGCGTGGGACGCATGGCCGATGCGCAGCTGGTGGCCAGCCGCGTCGGCGAGATGCGTCGCTATCTGTGCGCGGCGCCGGCGTATCTGGCGACCGCTCCCGCGCTGATGGACCCGGCCGAACTGAAGGCCCATCGATGCGTCGCCTTCAGCGGCCTGCGCACGGGCACGCTGTGGCAGTTCAGCCAGGGGCGGCGTCGGCGCTCCGTGCGCGTGGAACCGGTACTGACCAGCAACGATTCCACGGCGACGCGCGAGGCGCTGCTGGCCGGTGTCGGCATCGGTATCCAGGGTGACTACATGGCCGACGCGCTGGTCGCCGACGGGCGGCTGGTACGGGTACTGCCGGCATGGGAGCTGAGCGTGTCGCCCATCCAACTGGTCTGGCTGCCGGGCGCGGACCGCGCGCCGGCCCTGCGCGCGCTGATCGATTATCTGGCCGCGGAGCTGCGGGCGGCCTAGGCGACACACCGTCCGTCCTGCCGAACGCCCGCCGGTGCTAGACTGCCGCCGCCGGTTCGCCGGCGACAACCACAACGACGTCTTCAGGGCGGGGTGCGATTCCCCACCGGCGGTAGGTGAAGAAGGCCCGCAAGGGTCGGCGACACGAGCCCGCGAGCGCTCCGGCTCCCACAGCGGAGGTCAGCAGATCCGGTCCAATGCCGGAGCCGACGGTCGGAAGCCTTCGCGCTGTTCGGCGAACGGGTTTCCGGAAAGTCCGGATGAGAGAAGACGGTACGGCGGACGTCCTCGCGGCGTGCGCCTGCCATGCGCCTTGGGGCGTTTTTCGCAGACTCATCGACGCGGGAAACGTTTCATGACTGACACAACTCGTTCCAACGCCGCCTCCGTGCAGGAGGTGCGCTGATGTTCACCGGGATCATCCAGAGCGTGGGCCGCATCGCGCGGCTCGAACCACGCGGCGGCGACGTGCGCCTGTACGTCGATACCGCCGATCTCGACCTTTCCGACGTGCAGCTGGGCGACAGCATCGCCGTCTCGGGCGTGTGCCTGACCGCGGTGACGCTGGAACCGCGCGGCTTCGGCGCGGACGTCTCCAACGAGACGCTGTCGCTCACCACGCTGGGCAAGCACAAAGCCGGCGACCCGGTGAATCTGGAGAAGGCGCTGCGTCTTGCCGACCGACTCGGCGGACATCTCGTCTCCGGCCACGTCGACGGTGTGGGCAAGGTGGTTTCGGTGACGCCGGACGGACGCTCGCTGCGCTGGGTGTTCGAGGCGCCCGCGAATCTCTCGCGCTATATCGCGGCGAAGGGTTCGATCTGCATCGACGGCACCAGCCTCACCGTCAACGAGGTGAATGGCCACCGCTTCGGCGTCAACCTGATTCCGCATACCGTCGAGCACACCGCCTTCAAGGCGCGCCGTCCTGGCGATGCGGTCAACCTGGACGTGGACGTGGTGGCGCGCTACATCGAGCGCCTGATCGGCAGCGGCGAGCCGCCGCGGCTGGACGAGAACTTCCTCAAGCAACACGGCTTCGCGTGACGCTACCCGTCATGCCGGCCTGCGCCGGCATGACGACACATTCCATCTAGTGAACCGGATCCCCATGAGCTTCAACACCATCCCCGAGATCCTCGAAGACATCCGCGCCGGCCGCATGGTCGTGATCCTCGACGACGAGGACCGCGAGAACGAAGGCGACCTGATCATGGCTGCGCAAATGGTGCGGCCCGAGGACATCAACTTCATGGTGCGCGAGGCGCGCGGACTCGTATGCCTGACGCTCACCGAGCAGCGCACGCGTCAGCTCGGCCTGCGGCCGATGGTCAGCGACAACACCTCGCCGTACCACACCAACTTCACCGTCTCGATCGAGGCGGCAGAGGGCGTCACCACCGGCATCTCGGCGCACGACCGCGCGCGCACCATCCAGGTCGCGGTGAAGTCGGACGCCAAGCCGCAGGACCTTTCGCAACCCGGCCACATCTTCCCGCTCACCGCGCAGCCGGGTGGCGTGCTCACGCGCGCCGGCCACACCGAAGCGGGTTGCGATCTTGCCGCACTGGCCGGGCTGGAGCCCTCCGCGGTGCTGATCGAGATCCTGCACGAGGACGGTTCGATGGCGCGCCGGCCGGAGCTGGAAGTCTTCGCCAAGAAGCATGGCCTGAAGATCGGCACCATCGCCGACCTGATCCGCTACCGCCTGGAAACCGAGAAGACCGTGCAGCGCGTGCACGAGGAAGAGGTGGCGACGGAGTTCGGTCCGTTCCGCCTGGTGGCCTACCGGGACGCGATCCGCCACGGCCTGCACTTCGCGCTGGTGCGCGGCAAGGTGAATGACGGCGCGCCGGTGCTTACCCGCGTGCACGTGCGCAACACCTTGTCGGATGTGCTGCATCTGCAGCGCGAGGACCTGGGTCTGACCGTGACGTCGGCGTTGCGCCGCATCGCCGACGAAGGGCGTGGCGTGCTGCTGGTGCTCTCCGGCGAAGACACGCCCGACGCGCTGCTGCGTCGCCTCAGCCGCCAACCCTCTGCGCAGGCACCGGAAGAGGCCCAGCAGCAGGAATGGCGCCAGCTCGGCCTGGGCGCGCAGATGCTGGCGGATCTCGGCGTGCATCGCCTGCGCGTGCTGGGTACGCCACGCAAGCTGGTCGGCCTGGGCGGCTTCGGCCTGGAAGTCGTCGAGTACGTGTGATCCGATCGGCGCCCGTGCGCCGCCACATGGCGGCCACGGCGCGCCCGGCATACTGGTCCCTTGCCCCCTGCCTGCCCATGCCATGACCGTCATTCGATTGATCGCTCCCTCCGGCTATCCGCACGATCGCGCGGCGATGAAGCGCGCGGTGGCACGGCTGCACGCCGCCGGCTGCACGCTCGAGCGCTTGGATGTCCTGGAGCGCGCCGAGCTGCGCTACGCCGGCTCGGACGAGCAGCGCGTCGCCGACCTCAATGCGCTGGCGAGCGTGGACGACCTGCCCGATATCGTCCTGGCCATCCGGGGCGGCTACGGCGCCACCCGGCTGCTCGATCAGCTCGACTACGGCGCGCTGCGCGAGCGCCTGGCCGATACGGCGACGCTGCTGGTCGGGCATAGCGATTTCACCGCCATCCAGTTGGCGCTGTACGCCAAAAGCGGCCTGGTCACCTTCGGTGGCCCCATGCTGGGTCCGGATTTCGGAGCGCCGGAACTCCACCCGCTGATGTGGGAGCACTTCTGGCACACCGTGGCCGCGCCCCAGTCCACCGCGATCTGGGCAACGCCGGGCGATGACGAGCTGGATATCGAAGGCCCGCTGTGGGGCGGCAACCTGGCCGTACTGTGCAGCCTGATCGGTACGCCGTACTTCCCGCGCATCGACGGCGGCATCCTGTTCGTCGAGGACGTGGGGGAGCCGCCTTACCGCATCGAGCGGCTGCTGTACCAGTTGCATCTCTCCGGTGTACTGGACCGCCAACGGGCCTTGGTGCTGGGCCACTTCAGCCAGTGCCGCCCGGCCGCCTACGACAACGGCTACGACCTCGGCGCCGCGTTCGACCAGATCGGGCGCGTGGCCCGGGTGCCGGTGGTGCGCGGGCTGCCGTTCGGCCATGAGCCGGACAAGTTCACCCTGCCGTTCGGCGCGGCCTCGCGGCTGCGTGTGGCCGGCGGCGAGGCGACGCTGTCCTTCGGCGGCTACCCCCATCTGGCGGCGGCCGAGTCCCGGCCCGATCCGGGCACGCTGCCCCAAATCCCGTAAAATGTACGGCCCACACGGGCCCATCTGCCCAGGAACGCATACCCATGAACATCATCGAAGGCGACTTCTCCACGCCCAAGGGCCGCTTTGCCATCGTCGCCGGCCGTTTCAACGGCTTCGTGGTGGAGGCGCTGGTGGCCGGCGCCCGCGACGCGCTGGTGCGCCACGGCGTGCAGGACGAGGCGATCGATCTGGTCCGCGTGCCGGGCGCCTGGGAGATCGCGCTGGCCGCCCACAAGCTGGCCAACTCGGGCAAGTACGCTGCCGTGATCGCGCTGGGCGCGGTCATCCGCGGGTCCACGCCGCATTTCGACTTCGTCGCCGGCGAGTGCGCCAAGGGCCTGGCCCAGTCCGCCTACAGCTCCGGCGTGCCGGTCGCCTTCGGCGTGCTGACCACCGACACCATCGAGCAGGCCATCGAGCGCTCCGGCACCAAGGCGGGCAACAAGGGCGCCGATGCCGCCATGGCGGTGCTGGAGATGGTCAACCTCTACGGGAAGCTGTGATGAACCAACGTCCGGACGGCATCGACCTGGCCGCGCGCTCGCGCGCCCGCCGCCGCGCGCTGCAGGCGCTGTATGCGTGGCAGCTCAGCGGCAGCGGCATCGACGCGGTAATCCAGCAGTTCCAGCACGAGCAGGACATGGAAGTGGCCGACCTCGACTACTTCGAGGATCTGCTGCACGGTGTGGAGCGCAACCTCGCCGCCATCGACGAAAGCCTCAAGCCTTACGTCGACCGCGAGATCGAGCAGATCGATCCCATCGAGCGCGCTGCGCTGCGCATGGCGGCCTACGAGCTGAAGTACCGCCCGGACGTGCCGTATCGCGTGATCATCAACGAGGCCATCGAAGTCACCAAGCGCTTCGGCGCCGACCATGGCCACAGCTACGTCAACGGCGTGCTGGACAAGCTCGCCGCACAGCTGCGTTCCGTCGAGAAGCGCGGCTGATGGACGCAGCGCCGGCAGGTGCCTTCGAGGGTCCCGTGCCGGTGCTGGAAACCGCACGGCTGCGCCTTCGCGCGCATCGTCCGGACGATCACGCCGCCTGTGCCGGGTGGTGGGGGGATGCGGAGGTGACGCGGTTCCTTGGTGGACGCCCATTCTCCAGCGAAGAGACCTGGCGCCGCATGCTGTCCTGGCGCGGCCTCTGGAGCATGCTGGGCTTCGGCTACTGGGCGGTGGAAGAGAAAGTCGGCGGAAGCTATATCGGCGACATCGGTTTCGCCGACTTCCGGCGCGAGCTGGACCCTTCGCTCGCGGGCATGCTGGAATTCGGCTGGATCATGTCGCCGGCCGCGCATGGCAAAGGCTATGCGAGCGAGGCGGTGGCGGCGGCCATCGGATGGGCGGCGCAGCATCTGCCCGCGATGCGCGCGGTATGCATCATTGCGCCGGAGAACCTGGCGTCCATCCGTGTCGCGGAGAAAGCAGGCTTCCGCGAATGGCGGCGCACCGTCTATCACGGCGAGCCGACGGTCGTGTTCGCGCGCTGAGGACGGGCGGGACGGTCGGGGCGAACGCCGGTTGCCCTGACGTCCGGCGTGTTGGGGCTCGCCGGCGGCTCACCCCAAACCGACAGCGCTATTTCGCCGCCCCACACTCCTTGCGACCATTGTCCGCGATCCCGGCGATCAGCCACTTTCCGTCGTGCTTCACCAAGTGCGCGATGTCCGTGCCGCAGTGATCGACCTTGCCGTCGATCAGAAATTCGTACGGAGTCCAGATCATGGCGATATCGTCATCGATCTTCACCAGCGGATCGTGGATGCGCTCTTCCAGCTTCTGCGTACCGGTGACTGGGACGTGGGCGATGAAAGCGTCGAAATGCAGCTGCGTGGTCTTGTCGGCGCGCGTGAGCGTGATCATGCCGCCGGGTAGCAGCGCGCCGCGCATCATTTCGTGATCGCGCTTGCCGATGCCGTCGAGCAGCGTCTGGAAGGGCGCCAGCACCGCCTTCTCCTCCGGCGTCGCGGCATGCGATGGGGTGGATGCCAGCGCAGCGAAGGCGGCAAGGGCGGGCAGCATGGAGCGGACCAAGGGCCGGAACGACGAGGACGGGAATAACGAGCATCGACGGACGTGCATGAAAGGCCTCCGCGGTGGGTGTCCGCCGGATTCTAGCGATGCGCGGCAGGTCCGCCTGCATGACCACCGGCAGGGGCGCCGCTTGCGCGCCGCGGACGCGGGTGGTCTGCTTGCCCAGGTTTTGGCCATGACGGGACGCCCATGGAATTTCGCCTGATCGACCGTATCCGGGAGCGCACCGCACAGGGGCGCGACGACGTGCACCTGGGTATCGGCGACGACGCGGCACTGCTGGCAGTGCCCGAGGGCCAGGAACTGGCCGTGGCGATCGATACCATGGTCGAGGGCGTGCATTTTTTGCGCGACACGGCGCCTGCGGATCTCGGCTGGAAGTCGCTGGCCGTGAATCTCTCCGATCTCGCCGCGATGGGCGCCACGCCCGCGTGGGCGCTGCTCGCACTGACGCTGCCGCGCGATGCCTCGCCGGAGGCGAGGGGCCGCTTCGTGGACGATTTCGCGGACGGCTTCGCGCAGCTCGCGCAACCTCACCGCCTGGCCTTGGTCGGCGGTGACACGACGAGCGGCCCGCTCGTCATCAGCGTGGCGGTGCACGGTTTCGTGCCGCCGGGCAAAGCCTTGCATCGCTCGGGCGCCAAGGCGGGTGACTTGGTCATGGTGACCGGGGCGTTGGGCGATGCGGCAGCCGGCTTGTATGTCCTGCAGCATGGCAGCCAGGATCATCGCGACAGCGCGCACGCCGCCGCTCTAGTCGAACGCCTGCACCGTCCCGTCCCTCGCATTGCCGCGGGCCTGGCCTTGCGCGATCGCGCGAGTGCGTGCCTGGACGTCTCGGACGGTCTGCTCGCGGACCTCGGCCACATTTGCGCGGCCAGCGGTGTCGGCGCGGAAATCGAAAGCGCGCTGTTGCCGCGCTCGCCGGCGCTGCTGGCACTGTTCGACGAAACCAGTGCGCGCGATTTCGCGCTGAGCGGCGGCGACGATTACGAACTCTGTTTCACGGTACCGGCCTCGCGCGCCGCCGAGGTGCAGGCGGATCTCGCGCGACTGGGCTGCGGCGCCACCAGAATCGGCCGCATCGTGGAAGGCGCAGGCGTGCGCGTGCGCGGCACTGACGGTGGCTGGCTGGAGCTGGAGCGGCAAGGCTGGGATCATTTCGCCGCATGAGCGACAAGAAAACCCTTTCGCCCGAACAGCGGCGCCAACTCACCTCCTCGCTCGCGGGATGGATCGCCTGCGGCTTCGGCTCCGGCCTGGCGCCCAAGGCGCAAGGCACATTCGGTTCGCTGGCGGCCCTGCTGCCATGGCTGCTGCTGCGGCACCTGCCGTTGCCGCTGTACGCGCTGGTCGTTGTTCTCGCTTTCGCGCTGGGGGTATGGGCGTGCAACGTCGCGGGACGCGCGCTTGGCGTGGACGACCACCGCAGCCTGGTCTGGGACGAGTTTGTCGGCCAGTGGATCGCACTGGTGCCCGCGATGTTCGCGCCATGGTGGGCGGTGCTTGCGGGCTTCGCGCTGTTCCGGCTCTTTGACGTCGTCAAACCCTGGCCGATCGGTTGGCTGGATCGGCGGCTGAAAGGAGGCCTTGGCGTGATGATGGACGACGTCGTGGCCGGCGTGTTTGCGGCCGTGGTGCTGTGGGGGAGCTTGATGCTGGTGGCCTGATTCGCGCACCAGCAGGTTCCTTCGAAAAAACGGCCGAACCCCGGAGGGATCGGCTCGCAATGCGCCGATAGAACCGGCGCCTCGCCGCAGTATCAATGCACGGTCGGGTGGGCCACCTCCCACTGGCTCGTGAGGTCGGTCGTCGCCGCAGCGTGTGCCACACGCTCTGACGCGCGCCGACGGCTATCGCGCCCTTACCAAGGAGGCGGAGACCGTCAGGGAGGCGTTCTTCCTGCAGTGGTACCACCTGGGCCGGCGCAGTCTGCTGGACGTGCTGTCGTCGGAGACGAGTCTGTACTCCGATCGCATCGGCGAGATCGGCAGTCGATTCGATGCTTACGGCGCGACGATTTCCGCCTATGCCGGCGCCGGTCAGCTCACGACGTGGCTAGCGGGAACCCGCGCTGGTACCGGCATGACGACGCCGGACGGCGCGCGGCGGAGCACTGCCAGGTTCGCGTACCAGCGCTGAAGCGCAGCGCCCGGCGGCACGGCGTTACCGGCGTGGGCTCACCCACATCACGATGGTCGCGCGGAAAACCAGCTCGCCCTGCGTGTCCCGGACCTCCACGCCGACCGGGTAGTCGGCGGCCTCCGCACCAACCGCGCCGAGCAGCGGAGTGGCGATTCCGATGACGCCCGTGGAAGCTTTCTTCAGATACTCCACGGTCATGCCCTTCGGTATCCAGCGATGGGTGGCCGGAATGGTCGCTTCTGTCATGGTGCCACCGGCCAGCTCCGCCAGATTGCACATGGCGATCGCATGCACCGTGCCGATGTGATTGAGCACCGCCCGGCGCTTGGCGAAGCGGATGCGGCAATAGCCCGCTCGCAGTTCCTCGAAGCGAGGCCGGATGCTGCCGAAGTAGGGGGCTTTCAGGCAGAGCAGCCGGGAAAACAGCCACGCTCCGCCGGGGAGCCGGGAGAGCTTCTGCCAGATCGCAAGGACGCCGCCGGATGTGCTCATGGAAGATCTCTGCAGTCGGAACCTGGGACTGAAGATGGGAGCGCATGGCTGGAGGAGCCGCGCACGCGACCCGCGGCATTGCCTATGCTCTATGCCTTGGGCCGATCGTATCCCGAAATTAGAATAATATTCTAGAAAGGCGTTCTTTATGAGCTCGACGGCATTCGGCATCGAAGCGGTCCTGGCAAGGGTGGAGCCCGGCGCGCGCAAGGCGCACAAGCGCCAGATCCTGGCCAGTGCGCTTGCCTGTTTCGACCGCGACGGGCTGGACGCCGTGACAGTGGAGACCATCCGCGCGCATGCCGACAGCAGCATCGGTTCGATCTATCACCACTTCGGCAACAAGGAGGGCCTGGTCGCGGCGCTGTATTTCGTGGGGCTGGACGACCAGTCCGCCCGCATGCAGCCGCGCCTTGAGGCCAGCCAGGACGCGCGCGAATCGATCGAAGCGTTGGTGGAGACCTATCTCGAATGGGTCTGCGAGCAACCGGCGCTGGCGCGTTTCATGTTCCGCGCACGCGGCATCGTGGCCGACGGCCCGCATCGTGACGGGCTCGACGAACGCAACCGCGGACGCTTCGGCGCGCTGCTTGGACGGCTCGAGCAGGGCGTGAAGGCCGGGCAGGTGCGCAAGCTTCCGCGCGAGACCTACGCTCCGCTCTTGATCGGCCCGTCGGAAAGCTATTGCCGCGCCTGGCTCGGGGGACGCGTCAAGGCTCGTCCCACCGAGCATGCCGCCGTATTCCAGGAGGCCGCATGGCTCGCGGTGGGCGTGCCCGCGCCGCCTCGTCCCGCGCGCCGGGCGAGATGATGTGCGCCGCGCCGGCGAGGTGAGTCAGCTGGCCTGTTCGGCCAGGCGCTTCAGCGCGGCAAATACGTCCGGAAAGTCGCCGGTCACCATCGGCCCGAACGTGGCGGCGGCAGGGCCGTCGATCTCCGTGCGGTACGTCACCCGGCACCCGCCGCCTGGCAGCTGCGCGATGCGATGAAACACTCGCACGCAGGTTCCATCAATGACGGTTTCGTCGGTGAACAATGATGGGTCCGCCACCTCGATCAGCGTGCTGACGAAGGCGTCTTCGCCTGGCGGCTTCATCGAGAAGGTCGAGCCTTCGGCAAACGGGCCATTCATATGGATGTCTTCGATGCCTGCGTTCCAGCGCTTCCATCCCGCCACGTCGGCGAAGAGCGTCCAGATGCGCGAAGGGGTGGCGTCGATGTCGATGCTGTGCTCGTGGGTCCACATGGTGGGCGTCCTCGGAAGGCGGCAAGGCGGATGGCGCGTAGTGTCCGAAGCGCGGGCGCTGGGTCAAGGCCGGATGTGGCGCCGTGTGGACGCGCGCATGAAATGCCTCGATGCTGCGGCGATTGAGTGGGGTGATGGACGCTGGCCGTGGGCTCTTGGCATGCTCGGCCGATACGGCTTTCCCCTGTGAGGAGTTTCCCCATGCAATACCGTCGTCTCGGCAAGAGCGGCCTGCAGCTCTCGGCGCTTTCCTTTGGCGCCTGGGTCACGTTCGGGCAGCAGGTGGGGCGTTCGCTGGCGCGCGACATGCTTGCGCTGGCCCATGATCGCGGCATCAATTTCTTCGACAACGCAGAGGTCTACAACCACGGCGTGGCCGAGACGCTGATGGGCGACGTGCTGGCCGACCTGCGCTTCCCGCGCGATAGCTACTGCGTGTCCAGCAAGGTGTTCTTCGGTGCGCGCGCCAATCCGCTGCCGACCCAGCGCGGCCTGTCGCGCAAGCATGTGATCGAAGCCTGCCACCAGGCCCTGCAGCGCCTGCGCGTGGAGCATCTCGACCTGTACTTCTGCCACCGCCCCGATCCCGACACACCCGTGGAGGAGACCGTGGCGGCGATGGACACGCTGGTCCGGCAGGGCAAAGTGCTTTACTGGGGAACCAGCGAGTGGCCGGCCGAGCGCATCGCCGAGGCGCATCGCATCGCGCAGGAGAATCATCTCTACGCGCCCAGCATGGAGCAGCCCGAGTACAACCTGCTGCACCGCGAGCGGGTGGAAAAGGAATACGCGCCGCTCTACCGCGACTTCGGCATGGGGACGACGATCTGGTCGCCGCTGGCCTCCGGCCTGCTCACCGGCAAATACAACGAAGGCGTGCCGGACGGCGCGCGCCTGGCCCAGCCCGGCTACGAATGGTTGCGCAAGGCCGTGCTGGAGCAGGGCGGCGAGCGCCTCGCCAAGGTGCGCCGCCTGGCCCCGATCGCGACGGAACTGGGCGCGAGCCAGGCGCAGTTGGCGATTGCCTGGTGCCTGCTCAATCCGCATGTGTCCACCGTGATGTTGGGAGCCAGCCGGCTGGAGCAGCTGGATCACAATCTTGCCGCCCTGGACCTGCTGCCACGCCTGACCCCGGAGGTACAGGCGAGGATCGAGCAAGCGGTGGCCTGATGGCCTTGCGCTCGCCGCTCCGGTCGCCGGCGCTGCGACCATCCGCCCAGGCCGGATGGGCCTGGGGACGTTGACAGTTAAATGAGAACTATTATCATCAACTCTGCCTCTGACCGATGCGGAGTTTTCCGATGTCCCATCCCGCCGCCTTGCCCTCACCCACTGAACTGCTGTCCCGCTCCCACGGCGTGCTTCGCCTGAAACCCGAGGCCGCTCCTCATACCCGTCGCGTGTCCAGCGAGGCCCTGCTGGCCGGCGAGCGCGAACTGGTGATCACGCACGAAGGGAGCGAGTACCACCTGCGGCTCACCCGCAACGACAAGCTGATCCTCACCAAATAAGACCGGTCCGGCGCCGCCGGACCGTCGTTCGAAGGCCTATCGCCAGCACGCGTTGCCTACGCCTCGCGCCAGCCGGGTCTCCTCGCCCAGGAGTACATCCATGTTCGGCTGGCTGGCCCACACCCTCGCCGCGGTCTGTCCGCATTTCCAGGCGTCCGCGTGCCCACCTCGATGGCTGCGCATCGAGCCGGCCTCGTTGGCCGCGTGCCTGCCGCTACTCGGCACCGTGCTTTATGTGCCGACGCGGATCGACCGTTCGCCCGACCATCCGGCGCGCGGCTGGCTGGCCGAAAGCGAAGACCTCGCACCTTTGCTGCATGCCGAATGGCTGCTCGCTTCCTGCGCCATCGGTGCCGATGGTCCGCGCGAATGGATCGAATGCGTCGACGCCTCGGGCGTCGCAAGGGCGCGGTTGCACCTGCTGCCGGATACCGACTACCTCGCCTGGGATGTCCTTCTCGCCGCTGCGACCCCGGCGCTTCCGCTTCGCCGCGTGCGACGCCCGCTTCGCGCCGCCGGCGCGCGCCTGCTTCAGTTCAACGTGCGACGGGTCGGCTCGCTGGAAGTGCTCTGCGGCAGGGACACTGAGCGCCTCTCCGCCTTGGGACAGGAGATCGCCCGCGAAGTGATGCGGGCGGAAGCCCTCGAACCCGGACGCGTCGACTGAGCCGAGCCTTGGCATCGATGAAGCGGCCAGCCGCAAGGCCTGCGCGGTCCGCCGTTTCGTCCGCCTTGTCCGGACACTTGTCCGCCTGTCCGTCCGCCTGTCCGCGGACAATCATCCAGGCCGGACGCTCCGCGCCAAGTCGCTGAAATAACGCAGCAATTCTCCAGATCGTCGCTTGGCACAGCGCTTGCTGAGATGGGTCCAGGGGCCACACACGTCCGTGGCCAGGGACCGATCCATGATTCGCGATACCTCCGCTCAAGACCGCCTGGTCGAGGTCAAGCCCAGCCGCAAGCGCCGGGCCATCTTCATCGGTGCCGGCGTGGCCGTCGTGGCCGTGCTGGCCTTCGTGCTGCCCCAGGCCAGCCGACTGTTCTCCGCCGACGCCTCGGTCAGCGGCTCACGCCTCGCCTTCGGCACCGTCGAGCGCGGCCTGTTCGTGCGCGACATTGCCGCCGAGGGCAAGGTGGTCGCCGCGGTCAGCCCGACTATGTACGCCACCTCCGGCGGCGCCGTCACCCTGAAGGTGCACGCCGGCGACGTGGTGAAGAAGGGCCAGGTGCTCGCCAGCATCGACAGTCCGGAACTCACCAACAAGCTTGCGCAGGAACAGAGCGCCGCCGACGCGATGGAAGTCGATTACCTGCGCTCGCAGATCGACGCGAAAAAGAAGCGCGGCGAGCTGCAGAAGGCCTACGACAACGCCACGATCGACCAGACCAGCGCCCAGCGAGACCTGCAGCGCTACCAGAAGGCGTTCTCGCAGGGCGCCGTGCCCAGCATGAACGTGGACAAGGCCAAGGATGAGGTCGAGAAGGCGCGCATCACGCTCGAACACGCCAAGGCGGACCTCTCCAACGACGGCGCCAGCCTGGATTTCGACATCAAGTCCAAGAAGCTCGCGCACGACCGCCAGGTGCTGCTGGTGAAGGACTTGCAGCGCCAGGTCGACGAACTCAACGTCAAGTCGCCCGTAGACGGCCAGGTCGGCCAGCTCTTCATCGCCGAGCGCGCCACGGTGGCCAAGGACGCCCAGCTGCTCAGCGTCATCGACCTGAGCAAGCTGGAAGTGGAAATGAAGGTGCCTGAGAGCTTCGCCCGCGACCTTGGCATCGGCATGGCCGGCGAAATCAGCGGCAACGGCAACACCTGGAAGGGCCTGGTCAGCGCCATCTCGCCCGAAGTGGTGAACGGCGAAGTCGCCGCCCGCCTGCGCTTCGACGGCGACACGCCCAAGCAGCTGCGCCAGAACCAGCGCCTGTCCGTGCGCATCCTGCTGGACCGCCGCGACAACGTGCTGGCCGTGCAGCGCGGCTCCTTCGTCGACGAATCCGGCGGCGCCTATGCCTACGTCGTGCACGACGGCATCGCCGAGAAGCACCCGATCCGCGTCGGCGCCAGCAGCATCGACAAGGTGGAGATCCTCGACGGCCTGAAGGAAGGCGACCGCATCGTGATCTCCGGTACCGACAGCTTCAAGAACGCGGCGCGCGTCGCCATCAGCCGCTGACCCGATCTCTATCCCAGCTCCATCACCGAAGGACGAACAACCATGCTCAAGATGACCCACCTGTCCAAGGTCTACCGCACCGAAGTGGTGGAGACCTACGCGCTGCGCGATTTCAACATCGACGTG
>JABLTH010012185.1_pt1 | contig 15251 bp, 6 predicted proteins | sample 7875711 | NCBI WGS metagenome assembly JABLTH01 (sample SAMN14941262, study PRJNA633318) | bioreactor metagenome | isolation source: bioreactor | place: China | collected 2019-03-05 | reverse complement strand
TCGCCTGAAGGAGCACGAAAAGACCGCCTGGATGCTCCGCTCGCTGCTGAAGTGAGGGTCCGGCGGCCCTCACGGTGGGTCGGGGTTCGCCTTCGGCGAACCCCGACAGACGCGGGAGAGGGGGCCAGACCGCGCCAAACCGTGCATCGATGCTGTGAGGCACCTTCGTTGGGGTTCGCCTGCGGCTCACCCCAACCTACGCGAGCATCGAACGGTGCGCGCCCGCGCTGACCTCGCGCTGACCACCTGGGGCAAACCTTTATTGAGCCGGCCGCCCGGCCTCGGTAAGCTCCCCAGGCTTTAGCGCCTCGTGTGAGAGGCAACCACGGGGATTGTTCTTGAGCGCCACCGCCGCAGCCACCCATACCAGCCGGCACCCGCTGCTCTCAGCCGTCGTGCTGGCGCTGATCGTGGCGGCCATGAACATTGGCCTGTGGTGGTGGAGCAATCTCCCGCACGGTCCCGAAGACTGGAAAGGCCCGATCGGCGGTTTCGCCCTTTCGGCCTTCCAGCGTTATCAGAACCCGCTGAAGAACGATTTCCCCAGCGAGGACGAGATCGAGGGCGATCTCAAGCTGCTCAGCCGCTACACCTCGCGTGTCCGCACCTATTCCACCCTGCAGAATCCCCAGGTCTATCGGCTGGCCGAGCGCGATGGACTCGACGTGCTGGCCGGCGCCTGGATGGACCGCCGCCTCGACAACAACGAGCTGGAGCTGGAGGCGCTGATCGCCCAGGCGCGCCGTTACCCCAATTCGATCAGCCGGGTGATCGTGGGCAACGAAGTGCTGTTCCGCGGCGACCTCACGCCCGAGCAGCTGATGGCCTATGCCGACCGCGTGCGCGCGGCGATCAAGCAGCCGGTGTCGATCGCCGAACCGTGGCACATCTGGGCGCGCTACCCCGAACTGGCCGAACACGTCGACTTCATCACCGTCCACCTGTTCCCGTACTGGAACGGCATCCCGCGCAGCAGCGCCATCAAGGATGCGATGGACAGCTATCACGCCCTGCAGCAGCTGTTCCCCAACAAACACATCGTGATCGGCGAGATCGGCTGGCCCTCCAACGGCGACCGCTTCAAGTACGCCCAGCCGTCGGTATCCGACGAGGCGATCTTCCTGCGCCAATGGTTCAACACGGCCAAGAAGAACCACGTCGACTACTACGTCATGGAAGCCTTCGACCAGCCCTGGAAGGAAAAGCTGGCCGGCCGCACCGAAGCGTACTGGGGCATGTTCAACGCCGACCGCCAGCCCAAGTTCCCGTTCACCGGCCCGGTGACCGAGGACACCGGCTGGCCCTGGAAGGCGCTGGCCGCCAGCCTGCTGGCCCTGCTGCCGATGATCTGGTTCGCGCGCCGCTTCGCCCGCTTCAAGCTGATGGGCCGGTTCTTCTTCGCCGCGCTGATCCAGCTGGCCTGCGGCTTGGTGGTCTGGTCCGCCACCCTGCCCTTCAACTTCTATCTGAGCTGGATCGACTGGACCATGCTGGTCCTGCTGTTCCCTGCCCAGATCGCCATCCTGGCCATCCTGCTGATCAACGGCTTCGAGTTCACCGAAGTGCTGTGGCGCCGCTCATGGGTGCGCCATGCCGGCATGCTGCGCCCGGATCCGCCGGCCAAGCAGCCGTTCGTGTCCATCCACCTGGCCTGCTACAACGAGCCGCCGGAGATGGTGATCGTCACGCTCGATTCGCTGGCCGAGCTGGAATACGAGAACTATGAAGTCCTGGTGATCGACAACAACACCAAGGACCCGGCTATCTGGAAGCCCGTGCAGGAATACTGCGAGAAGCTCGGCCACCGCTTCCGCTTCTTCCACTTGGAGCCCTGGCCGGGCTTCAAGGCCGGTGCGCTGAACTTCGGCCTCAAGGAAACCGATCCGCGCGCCGACGTGGTCGCGGTGATCGACGCCGACTACGTGGTCCGCGCCGACTGGCTGGCCACCCTCACCGGTCACTTCCATGACCCGAAGGTGGCTGTGGTGCAATGCCCGCAGGCGCATCGCGACTTCGAGCACAACCGCTTCCGCCGCATGACCGCGTGGGAATACGACGGCTTCTTCCGCATCGGCATGCACCACCGCAACGAGCGCAACGCGATCATCCAGCACGGCACCATGACGATGGTGCGCCGCTCGGCCCTGGAAGGCACCGGCGGCTGGTCCGAATGGACCATCTGCGAAGACGCGGAGCTGGGTCTGCGCCTGATGCATGCCGGCTACGAGCTGGTCTACGTCGACGAGCTGATGGGCAAGGGCCTGACGCCGGCGGACTTCAAGGCCTACAAGAGCCAGCGCTATCGCTGGGCCTTCGGCGCCATGCAGATCCTCAAGGGCCGCTGGGACTGGATGACCAAGAAGGGGCCGCTTTCGGCCGGCCAGCGCTTCCACTTCCTCACTGGCTGGTTCAGCTGGTTCGCCGACGCGCTGCACCTGATCTTCACGCTGATGGCGATCTTCTGGACCGCGGGCATGGTCGCCGCACCGAAGCTGTTCACGCTGCCGATGCAGCTGTTCCTGATCCCGGTGATCGGCTTCTTCTTCGCCAAGGCCATCTTCGGCATCGTGCTGTACCGCGCGCGCGTACCTTGCGGCTGGTACGACACCTTGATGGCCTCGCTCGCCAGCATGGGCCTCTCGCACGCGATCGCGCGCGGCATCCTGCACGGCCTGACCCGCGAGAAGACCTCGTTCGTGGTGACGGCCAAGAGCCGCCGCCTCGGCGGCAGCAACTTCGCCGCGTTCGCGCCGGTGCGCGAAGAGATGCTGATGGCCATCGCGCTGCTGCTGTGCGTCGTCGGCATGGGCAAGGCCTACGGCACGCACTACGTGGAAAGCACGTTGTGGATGTTCATCCTCGCGGCGCAGTCCATTCCCTATGTTTCCGCGGTGGTCGGCGCGTGGATCGCGCACAAGGCCGGCGACAAGGCCGGCTGAGCCCGCCCCGAAACCGATCGGCACGACCCGCGCCGTTTTTCGTCTGCGTACGAGAAACGGCGCTGTGCATTTGCGGTCAAGCTTCCAACCGTTAAGCTCGGGCTAGGCGATGCGTTCGCCTGCTGCCCCAATGGATGGAACCCACGCATGCGCCGACAACGACGCCTGGGCCTGGCCGCCCTGCCTCTCCTGCTGCTGTCCCCGTTCGCGCGGGCTGGCGTGCAGCTGGTGGTGGACGGGGTGGACGACACGCTCAAGGGTCCGGTCGTCGCCGGGGTCGAGCTCTCCCAGTACGCCAACCGCGAGGTAAGCGACGCGCAGGTGCGCCGCTTGTTCGATCGCGCACCGGACCAGGTGCGCACAGCACTGGAACCCTACGGCTACTACGAAGCCACCGCCACCGGCGACATCCAGCAAGTGGGTGCGGACTGGCGTGTCACGCTTCATGTGAAGCCGGGCGAACCGGTCATGGTCACCGCGGCGGACGTCACACTGGACGACAAGGCCGGCGCCATTCCCGCGGTTCGTCGCGCCAAGCGCGCCATCGAGCGGCTCAAGGGCCAGCAGCTCAATCACGGCACCTACGACGCCTCGCGCGATGCTCTTTCCTCCGCGCTCACCGCCAACGGCTTTCTCAACGCCCGTCTCACGACCCATCGCGTGGAGGTCAACCGCGGCACGCACAGCGCTCGCATCGAGCTTGCGTGGGAAGCAGGACAGCGCTACCGCTACGGAGAAGTCCATTTCGAAGGTTCGCAGTTCAAGGAGGGCTTCCTGCAGCGCTACGTGCCCTTCAAGCGCGGCGATTACTTCCAGCAGGATCAGCTCCTGCAGCTGCAGCAAGCACTGAACGGCGCCGACTATTTTTCCGTCGTCAACGTGCTGCCCGACGTCGATGCGGCCAAGGAAGGCGTGGTGGACGTCACGGTGCAGCTCGCGCCGGCCAAGCGCACCATCTACACCGGCGGCCCCTTCATCGGCACCGATACCGGCGCCGGTGTCCGCGCCGGCATGGAGCGGCGCTGGGTTAACCGCAGCGGGCACAAGTGGAAAAACGAGCTGGTCCTTGCGCAGCGGCTCAAGACGCTGTCCACGCTGTATTCCATTCCCATGCCCGGCGACAACCAGCGCGCCTTCAACTTCGGCGCCAATTTCCGCGATGCCGACACCACCACGTCCAAGTCGCGCACGCTGGAGCTGGTCGCCAACGAGAGCCGCCTGTGGCACGGCTGGACGCGCACAGTGGGCCTGCACGCGCTCTCGGGCACCTTCACCGTCGGCAAGAAGGCCGGCGAGAACGACTCCGCCGAAGGCATCGAACGCGGACGCAGCACGCTGTTCTATCCCGAGGCGTCGCTGTCGAAGAAGAAAGCGGACAACCCCACCTTCGTGCGCAACGGCTGGTCGATCGACGTATACGCGCGCAGCACCGTCGGCACGCTGCTCTCCGACGCCAGCTTCAGCCAGATCGCCGCCGATGCGAAATGGATCCGCGCCTTCACACGGCGCGACCGCCTGATTCTGCGCGGCAGCGTCGGCTACACCTGGACCAACGATTTCGACGCGCTGCCGCCGCAGCTGCGTTTCTTCGCCGGTGGCGACCGCTCCGTGCGCGGCTACGGCTTCCAGGCGATCGGCCCGCGCAACAGCTTCGATCGCGTGATCGGCGGCCGCAACCTGATGGTTGCCAGTTCGGAGGTGGAGCACTACTTCACCCGCAACTGGGGCATGGCCGCCTTCGTCGATGCCGGCAACGCCTTCGACGGCACCGACTACCGCCCGCGCCTGGGCGCCGGCGTGGGCGTACGCTGGCTGTCGCCGGTGGGCATGATCCGCGTGGACCTCGGCACGCCTATCCACGACCAGCGCGAACACGGCGTGCAGCTGCACCTCGTGATCGGGCCGGATCTGTGAGCGGCGGACGGGAGAGGCATCGATGAAGACCTGGCTCAAGCGCATCGCCCTCGCCTTCGGCATCCTGCTGCTGGTGCTCGTGGCTGCGCTGTGGTGGCTGCTCAGCAGCGCTTCCGGCCTGCGCTTCGCGCTGGCGCGCGCGCAAGGCGCGACCAACGGCGCACTCACGGTGCAGCACGCCGAAGGCCGCCTTGCCGGGCCGCTGCGGCTGCAGGGCGTGCGCTATGCGGACGATCAAGGCCTGGAGGCCAAGGTCGCCGACATCGCGCTCGACCTGCGCGTGTGGCCGCTGCTGCGCACGCGCGCGCACGTGCTGGATCTCAAGGTCGAAGGCGTAGACGTAGCGCTGCCCAAGCCCAAGCCAGAACCAACGTCCAGCCAGAGCAGCTTTTCGCTGCAACCTCCGCTCGACATCGTGCTCGACAACGTGCATGTCGGCACCGTGCGCATCACCCAGGACGGCGCGCCGCTGTTCCAGTCCAACCGCCTCGATCTCGCCGGCCAATGGACCGGCAAGGGCATCGAGCTGCGCAAGCTCTCCCTGCTCGCGCCGGATGGCCACGCCGACCTCAACGGCGCGCTCGTCATCGAAGCCGGCGAGAAAGGCGACGGCAGCGCCGGTTTCGCGTGGAAAGTCGCCGGTGTGGATTACGCCGGCACTGTCGAAGCCCACGGCGACGGCACGCGCGTCAAGGCGGACCTCAAGCTGACCCAGCCCACCGCCGTGCAGCTGACGCTCGACGCGGCGCAAAGCGGCGACTACGCCTGGAACGCGCGCCTCGACGCGCCGCGCTTCGATCCGAAGCCGCTGCTCGGCGAGAGCTCCCTCACCGCGCTCGGCCTTGCCCTGCAAGGCAACGGCGATCGCCATGGCGGGACGCTGCAAGGCAAGGTCGATCTCAACGACTACCAGTTGCTGCTGCAGCCGCTGCGCGCCCGCTTCAGCGATGATTTCAAGACCCTGCAGCTGGAGCAGCTCGCGCTCGGCTCGCCGCAGATCACAGGCCAGCTCCAGGCCAGCGGCGCGGTGCAGCTGGGCGCCCAGCCGGTGAGCGGCGACCTGGCCATCGCCTGGAAGGACCTGCTCATTCCCGCCTCGCTCGCCGGCCAGGAGCTCGCCAGCCAGGGCAGCCTCAAGGCGCGCGGCAGCGCCGACGCCTTCCATGCCGAAGGCGACGTCGATGTCGGGCCGCCCGGCAAACTGGCCAAGCTCGCGCTCAACCTCGACGGCACCCCCAAAGCCATCGAGTTGCACACGCTCGAACTCAAGCAGCCGCAAGGCGGGCTGCAGGCCAAAGGCACGCTCACGCTGCAGCCCGCACTCGCCTGGCAGCTCGACGCGACCGCCAGCAAGCTCGACCCCGGCCAGCTGCTCGCCGGATGGAACGGCGCGCTGGATCTCGATCTGACCACCGCCGGCACGCTGCCGAAGAACCAGCCCGACGCCACGCTGGACATCCGCAAGCTCACCGGCACCCTGCGCGACCGGCCCGTGCGCGCACAGGGCAAGCTCCACCTCACGCCGGAACAGGTGATCGACGGCAAGCTGGATCTCGCTTCCGGCGGCAGCACGGTAAAGCTGGACGCCAAGCCCGGCGCCAGCAACGACATCCAGCTCGACCTTGCCATCGCCTCGCTCGGCGATTGGCTGCCGGAGGCGCAAGGCCGCGTGCAGGGCGACCTGCGCCTGCGCGGCAAGGCACCCAAGTTCGCCCTCGACGGCAAGCTGCAAGGCAACGGCATCGTCTACGCCGACCAGCATGTCGACAGCCTGCGCCTCAGCGCAAATATCCCCGACCTGAGCAATCCGGGCGGCCAGCTCGATCTGGAGGCCGGCCACGCCACGCTCGGCGGTCTCGAATTCCGTCGCATCGACGTCCGCGGGGACGGCACCTCCGCGCGCCACACCCTCACGCTCCAAGCCAGCGGCGATCAGCTCTCCACCCGCATCGCACTCAGCGGCGGCATGAAAGGGAGCGCCTGGAGCGGCTCGCTCTCCACGCTCGACCTGGAGCCCAAGGGCCTGCCCCAGTGGCGCCTGCAGCAGCCCTCGCAACTGGCCTACAGCGACGGCGCGATGAGTCTCTCCGAGCTGTGCCTGACCGCCGGCGAACCGCTGCTGTGCCTGGCCGCCAAGCAGGACAAGGCGGGCAACCTCGACGCCAACTACCGTTTGCGCGATCTGCCGCTTGCGCTGCTGACGAACTTCGCCGGCGCGGACCTGCCCATGCGCGCCGAAGGCACGCTCGGCGGCAGCGGCAGCATTCGCCGCAACGCAGCGGGCGCACTCAACGGCACGGCCTCGATCACCTCCCCGCGCGGCACGGTCACCTACGTCGAACATCCGGACCAGCCGCTGCTCACCTATCGCGACCTCGCGCTACAGGCCCAGCTGAGCCCCAGCAATCAGAACGCAACGTTGCATGCGAGCCTTGCCGATGGCGGACGCCTGGACGGCCAAGTGAGTGTCAACGGCGCTCGGCAAGCACTGGCCGGACAGCTGGAGCTGCACCTCAACGATCTGGCCTTCGTGGAACTCTTCACCAGCGAGATCGCCAGCGTGAAGGGGACGGCCAACGGCAGCTTCCGCTTCGGCGGCACGCTCGCGCAGCCGCTGGCGTCCGGCCAGGCAGCCGTCACCGGTTTTGCGGCGGAAGTCCCCTCGGCCGGGCTCAAGCTCAGCCAGGGCCAGCTGACCGTCAGTACCGCCGATGCGAAGCAACTGCTGATCGGCGGCAGCGTCCACTCGAGCCAGGGTGACTTGCGCATCGATGGCCATGCCGGCATCGGCGATGGCGCCACCACCACGCTCAACGTGAAAGGCAGCCAGTTCACCGCCGCGGACATCCCCTCCGCCAAGGTCATCCTCTCGCCCGATCTGCAGATCACCCAGGATGCCAAAGGCATCAACGTCGGCGGCTCGGTCAGGCTGGATACCGCCGACATCGACGTATCCAAGCTGCCCGGTGCCGGGGCGACCAAGGTCTCGCCCGACGTCGTGGTGGTCGACCAGGAACAGCAAGCCGAAAAGGCGGCCGCGCTGCCGATCACCGCGCAGGTGAAGGTCGATCTCGGCCGCAAGACACACCTGGTCGGCTTCGGCCTGGACGGCCGCCTCGGCGGCACGCTCACGGTCAGCGAACGCCCCGGCCGCGCCACCACCGGCCAAGGCCAGATCACCGTCGACGGCATCTACAAGGCTTACGGCCAGAGCCTGCAGATCGAGCAGGGCCGCCTGCTGTTCGCCAGCACGCCGATCGACAACCCCGGCCTGGACATCCGCGCTGCCCGCAAGCTCAACCCCAATGCGACCATCGACGAGGGCCAGAAGGTCGGCCTGATGGTTTCCGGAACGGCGCAGCGTCCCGTACTCACCGTGTTCTCCAATCCGGTGATGGAGCAGTCCGACGCGCTCTCCTACCTGATCACCGGCAAACCCTTGTCCCAGGTGAAGGGCGGCGAAGGCGACATGGTCGGCGCCGCCGCGCAGGCGCTGGGCTCGGCTGCGGGCGACCTGCTCGCCAAAAGCGTGGGCAGCAAGCTCGGCATCGACGACGTCGGCGTCTCCAGCAACGAAGCGCTCGGCGGCACCTCGGCCTTCACCGTCGGCAAGTTCCTGTCGCCGCGCCTGTACCTCAGTTACGGCGTAGGCCTGTTCGAGCCCGGCCAGGTGATCACCCTGCGCTACCGCCTCAGCCATCGCTGGACCTTCGAAGCGCAGAGCGCCACCGACTTCAACCGCGCGAGCCTCAATTACAGGATCGAGAAGTAGCGCTCCTGGAGCGCCGTCGATAGAGGAAGACATCGCGGCCGGCGATGCCTTCCTCTCTCCTCACTTGTTTACTGCGTCGCACCCACAGGCCGCTTCGGTCCGTCCGTACGCATCGCGCAACCGCACCCAGTCGCCCAGGGAGTGATGCGGCCCCTGCTCGTTGCGCCCCTTCGGCATGACGTCGAGAAACCCGTACGCGCCGAGGAACTGCTCGCCGCCGCGGCCGAAGGTCGAGTACGTGTGGTAGATCCGCCCATCCTCGCCCTTGAGGAACACGCTGTCGCCCGAGTAGTCCGCGATCTCCGGCGCGACCTCCCGGTAGTTGTAGATGGCCTTGCCCGCATCCATCTGCGCCGGCGTGAACGACACCTGGAAGTCGAGATTGAAATCGCTGCGGTAGGAAGACACGAAGGGGAATGTCCATCCCATCCGCCGGCCCACCGCTTCGATCTGCTCGATCGGAGCCCGCGCCACCGCCACATAGGAGACGTCATGGTTCTCCAGGTGAACCAGGATGCCGGCCAGGTGATCGACTTCGAACGAACAACCGATGCATGGGTTCTTCTGCCCCGGAGCCATCATGAAATGCTTCACGAACAGCTGGCTGCGCCCTCTGAACAGCTCGGCCAACGACACCGCCCCGTCCGGACCTTCGAAAACGTAAGCCTTGTCCACCTCGACCCAGGGCAGCTCGCGCCGCGCGGCGGCGAGTTCGTCTTTCAGACGTGTGAGTGCCTTTTCTCTTTCGAGCAGGGCGACGCGCGCCTTCAGCCACTCCTCACGCGATACCACAGGATGATCCATGACCTATCTCCCGAGAAGTCAGTGCGCCGACACGGCGGCCTCGGAGGCGGACGCGCCTTCGCGCGGCCGCAGCAGTACGGCACCCAGGACCGCGCCCAGTGCCGCGAAACAGGCGCCGGCAAGGAAGGCGGCGCGATAACCGATCAGCAAAGCCGCACCGCGCTCGGCGCCGTCGAGCAGTGCCCTGCCCGTCTGCGAGGCCGCCAGACTCGCCAGTACCGCCAGCCCCAACGCGCCGCCCATCATGAAAGCGGTATTCACCAGGCCCGAGGCCAGCCCGGACTCCGACGGCTCGACATCACCCATCGCCGCCAGCAGCAGCGGATTCAGCGCGATACCCGCGCCCAGGCCGAGCAGGATCATGCCCGGCATGATGTCGATCGCGAAGGTTCCATCCTGCGGCGCCCGCGCGAACAGCAGCAGGCCCACCGCCGCTAGCATCAGGCCCGCCGCCAGCGGCTTGCGGATGCCGAAGCGCATCACGAGTTTGGCCGAGATGCCCAGCGAGAACAGCGCCATGATCAGGTTCGCCGGCAGGAAGGCCAGGCCCACTTCCAGCGGCCCGTAGCCGAGCACCAGCTGCATGTACAGCGCCGACAGGAAGAACCACGCGAACATCGCCGCTGCCCACAGCACGCCCACCGTGTTCGACACCGCGATGTTGCGCCGTACGAACAGGCGCAGCGGCATCAGCGGCTTGTGCACGCGCGCCTCGATCAGGAAGAACAGCGCCAGCAGCGCGGCCGCGCCAGCCAGCTCGCCGAGCGTGCGCGCCGAGGTCCAGCCCCGTTCGTTGCCGTTGACGATGGCGTACACGGCCAGCATCAGCGCCGCGGTCACCGTCAGCGCGCCGCCGACGTCGAGGTGACGCGTCGGGTCCGTGCCCTTCGTCGCGGGCAGCAGCCGCGGCGCGAAAGCGATCACCGCGACGCCGATCGGCAGGTTCACCAGAAACACCCAGTGCCAGGTCAAGGTGCTGGTCAGCACGCCGCCCAGCATCGCGCCCAGGCTGCCGCCGCCCGCGCAGACGAAGCCATAGATGCCCATCGCCTTCGCGCGATCCGCCGGCTCGGTGAACAGATCCATGATCAGCGAGAGCGCCACCGCGGTGACCACCGCACCGCCCAGCCCCTGCACCGCGCGCGACGCCACCAGGAACGCTTGCGTCTGCGACAGGCCGCAGGCCAGCGACGCCAGCGTGAACAATGCGATGCCCAGCAGGAAGAAGCGTCGGTGCCCGTACAGGTCGCCCAGCCGCCCTCCCAGCAACAGGAATCCGCCGTAGGTCAGCATGTAGGCGTTCACCACCCACGCCAGCGAGGTATCGGTGAACTTCAGGTCGGTTTTGATCGATGGCAGCGCCACGTTCACGATGGTCGTGTCCAGCACGATCATCAGCACGCCCATGCACAGCACCAGCAGAGCGATCCAGCGCCGGCGATCGTGAAGCTCGGCGCGCGCATCGGAGGAAACGTCGTTCGTCATGTTCGGCTCACTTGGGGAGATGGCCAGACGCATCTTGCGCCGGGTTCGTGGGGACGACGAATGGTGCCGGACCGGATCGACACCGGGTGCCTCCCTATGTTGCGGCGCGGTTTGACACATCTCATTTAGAACGATTCAAATCGGCACTTCCGCGCTCCGGCCGTCCAGACGGCCACTCGCCTCCAGAGGGGAAACACACGCATGCGCCATCGGCTTGCCTCCATCGCCACGCGCCGTCTGTCCTGGGCCCTGCTGCTCGCCCTGCCACTGGCGCACGCCGGCCAGGAAAGCGTCTTCTTCAGGTCCTTCGAGCCAGGCGAGCCGGCGCCGAAGGTCACCGCGTCGCCGCTCGCCGTGGATGTCGCCGGCGGCCCGGATAAAAATGTCGTGCTCACCGCCAAGCCCGGCGTCGGCTTCACCGGCCTGCATGCGCTGCATTACCGCGGCCAGGGCGGCAAGAGCCAGGAGGCGGCGCTATTCGATGTGAACGTGCCGGTCGGCGAGCGCACCCGGCTTTCCTACCTACTGTTCCCCGTCACCGCGGGTGACGATCTCGCCAACCCGTCCACCTACACCGCGGTGGACCTGATCTTCGACGACGGCTCGCGCCTCTCCACGCTCGCCGCTCGCGACCAGCATCGCGTGGCCGCCCGGGCCCGCGCGCAGGGCGAAGGCCGCACGCTCTATCCCAATCAGTGGAACCGCCTGAGCATCGAGCTCGGCAGCGTGGCGCACGGTCGCACCATCAAGCGCATTGTGCTGGTGCAGGACGGGCCGCAGGGAGCGGTCGAGGGTTTCCTCGATGACCTGCGCATCGACGATGCACCCTCGGCGCTCAGCACGCTAGGCGCGCAGCCCTCCGATTACGTGGTCACCACGCGCGGCACCAACTCCAACGCCAACTTTTCGCGCGGCAACAACTTCCCCGCGACAGCCTTGCCCCACGGTTTCAACTTCTGGACCCCGGTGACCGACGCCGGCTCCGACTGGACGTACCAGTACCAGGAGCGCAACGGCGACGATAATCGCCCGCGCCTCGAAGCCTTCGCGCTGTCGCACGAGCCCAGCCCCTGGATGGGCGACCGCCAGACCTTTCAGCTCATGCCGGCGGCCATTGCGAGCGGCGCGCCCAACGCCAACCGCAAGGCGCGCGCGCTCAGCTTCAGCCACGAGCACGAGATCGCCCACGCCCACTACTACAAAGTGGCGTTCGATAACGGCATCGTCAGCGAGATCGCGCCCACCGATCACGCAGCGATCTTCCGCTTCACCTTCCCCGGCGCGCGTGGCCAGCTGGTGCTGGACAACCGCAATGATCAGGGCGGCGTCACGCTCGATCCTTCCGGCCGCGTCTTCAGCGGCTACTCCGATGTGAAAAGCCAGCTATCCACCGGCGCCACGCGTTTGTTCTTCTATGCAGAGGTCGACCGGCCGGCCGCTGAAAGCGGCCGGCTTACCGGCGAAGGCCGCGACCACGTCACTGCCTGGCTCGGCTTCGATACGGCCAAGGACAAGACCGTCAACGTGCGCATCGCCACCTCGCTCATCAGCGTCGAACAGGCGAAACTCAATCTGCAGCTGGAGATCGCCGCCGCCGACACGTTCGACACCGTACGCGACCGCGCGCAACGGCGCTGGGACGACGAGCTCGACAAAGTCGCCGTCAAAGGCGCCAGCCGCGATGAGTTGACCACGCTCTATTCCAGCCTCTACCGCCTGTTCCTTTACCCCACCGCCGCGTACGAGAACGTGGGCAGCAAGGAGAAGCCGGTCTATCGCTATGCAAGCCCGTTCTCCGCGGCGGCTGGCGACAACACGCCCACGCACCCCGGTGCGCGCGTGGTGGATGGCAAGGTCTACGTCAACAACGGCTTCTGGGACACCTATCGCACCGCGTGGCCGGCTTACACGCTGCTGGTGCCGAAGCAGGCCGGCGAGATGATCGACGGCTTCGTGCAGGAATACCGCGACGCCGGCTGGATCGCGCGCTGGTCCTCGCCGGGCTATGCGGACCTGATGGTCGGCACCAGCGCCGACGTCGCCTTCGCCGACGCCTGGCTCAAGGGCGTGCGCAACTTCGACGTGCGCAGCTTCTACCAGTCCGCGCTGAAGGACGCGACCGTGCTAAGCCCGATCGCCGGCACCGGCCGCAAGGGGCTGCAACGCTCCAACTTCAACGGCTATGTCGATACCGGCGTGAAGGAAGGCCTGTCCTGGTCGATGGACGGCTACATCAACGACTTCGCCATCGGCAACCTGGCTGCCGCGCTGGCCAAGGATGGCGACAAAGCCGACCCTTACCACGCGCACTACGCCGACGACGCGACCTATTTCCATTCGCGCGCGCAGGACTATGTCCATCTGTTCGATCCGGACATCGGCTTCTTCGTCGGCCGCGACGCCAAGGGCCAGTGGCGCTATACGAAGGCGCAGTTCGATCCGCAGCGCTGGGGCGACGACTATACCGAGACCAACGCGTGGAACATGGCTTTCCATGCGCCACATGACGGCGCCGGACTCGCCGCGCTGTACGGCGGACGCGACAAGCTCGCCGCCCAGCTGGACCAGTTTTTCGGCGAATCGGGCGACTTCCACGTCGGCGGCTACGGCGAGCCGATCCACGAGATGCTGGGAGCGCGCGACGTGCGCATGGGCCAGTACGGCCACAGCAACCAGCCCTCGCACCACATCATTTACATGTATGCGTACGCGGGACAACCGTGGAAGACGCAGGACAAGGTGCGCGACGTCCTGTCGCGCCTCTACGTCGGCAGCGACATCGGCCAGGGCTACCCGGGCGACGAAGACAACGGCGAGATGTCCGCCTGGTACCTGTTCAGCGCCGCCGGCTTCTATCCGCTGCGCATGGGCTCGCCGGAGTACGTCATCGGCGCCCCCTACTTCCCGCACATGGACATCCGCCTCGACAACGGCAAGCACATCGTCATCGATGCGCCGAACGTCAGCGACCGCAACCGCTACGTGCAAAGCCTGCGCGTCAACGGCCAGCCGTGGAACCGTCTCACCTTGCCGCATGCCCTGCTCGCCGGCGGCGCGACGCTGAGTTTCGAGATGGGGCCCGAGCCCTCGCACTGGGCCAGCGACAACGCGGCCCTTCCCGCCTCGCTCAGCGGCGCGGCCGGACCGCAGCCGCTGCGTGACCTCACCGATGGCGGCAAGGGGGAGCGCGAAGCCAAGGGCATCGCTTCGCCCGAGGCGTTGTTAGACAACGACGGCAGCACCGCCACGGCACTCGATGCCCACGCGAGTCTTCGCTGGCATGCACCATCGACGGCCATCCTGTCGATGTACACCCTCACCTCCGCCGCCAAGGGCGATGCCCCGGCTGACTGGACGCTGGAAGGTTCCGCCGACGGCCAGCACTGGACCGTCCTCGATCGCCGTCAGGGCGAGCGTTTCCCGTGGCCGGGGCAGACGCGGGCTTTCGGCATTCGGCAGCCTGGGGCGTATGCGTGGTATCGGCTCAGTTTCGGCAATGCGGCGCCGGCAACGCTGGCCGAAGTGGAGTGGCTAAGCACAGCGCCTCCGGCGGGCGGCTGAAGGGACGCGGCGTGCCACGCGTATAGTGGTCCGCCATCCTCAACCACACGCAGGGACGCCATGGGAACGACACGCCTCGGTTTGCTGTTCGGCCTGTGCTGTGCCGCCATGCCGGTGCTGGCGGCCACGGAAGACTTCGCCGCACGCGCGCAAGCCATGCTCGCCGCCAACGTCGCCGCCGACGGTCCCGGCGCCGCGGTGCTGGTGGCGCGCGGCGACCAGGTGATCTATCGCGGCGCGGCCGGACGGGCAAGCGTGGAACTGGGCGTCCCGCTGTCGGCCGACCAGCGCTTCCACATCGGCTCAATCACCAAGGCGCTCACCGCCGCGACCGTGCTCAAGCTCACTGCGATGGGCAAGCTGTCGCCGGATGAGCCCTTGTCCCGCTACCTGCCGCACTATCCCAACGGCGAACGGATCACCCTCTCCCAGTTGCTCGACCATACCTCGGGCGTCAGCGACGACTGGTCAGCCGATCCGGCCGAGCGCCTCGAAACGGCAACCTTGGTCAAGCGCATTGCCGCCAAAGCACCGGACTTTCCGCCCGGTACCGCCTGGCGCTACAGCAATTCGGGCTACATGCTGCTGGGTGCGGTCATCGAGCACGTTACCGGCCAGCCCTGGGATCGCGCCATGCGCGAACTGGTGCTTGCGCCGGCCGGCATGGATCACACGCTCTACGGCGGCGACGACCGCATCGTGCCGGGACAGGTCGAAGGCTACAGTGCCGACGCCGCAGGCAACGCCGTGCTCGCCCCCTTCGCGAGCATGACCGG
>JABLTH010045196.1_pt1 | contig 15253 bp, 16 predicted proteins | sample 7875711 | NCBI WGS metagenome assembly JABLTH01 (sample SAMN14941262, study PRJNA633318) | bioreactor metagenome | isolation source: bioreactor | place: China | collected 2019-03-05 | reverse complement strand
GGAGGACCGGGCCGAGGGCGATGCCCTGGCCGATGCCGGCTCCGGTGAGGACGATGCTGGTCTCGGTCATGATCAGGCGTCGTGGTCGGTGGTCAGGATGACGGCGAGGTCGTCGAGGACGGCCTCGGCGTTCGGGGCGTCGGTCGTCAGCACGATCTTGTCGCCGTGGTCGATGCCGAGCGAGATCACCCCGAGGATGCTGCCGGCGTCGACGGAGCGACCGCCCTCCTTCGCGAGCGACACCTTCGCGCCGGAGGCGCCGACGGCCTCGACGAAGAGCTTGGCGGGACGGGCGTGCAGCCCGTGGGTCGATCCGACGGTGATGATCCGCTCAGCCATGGTTTCGGTCTCCTTCGTTGTCCGGTGGCACAGTACGCCGCGACTCGGCGGTGTCCGCACTCATCGTGCCCCGGCCTTCGCACTAAGGGCCAGCTCCAGCGCGCCGTCGCCGTCGAGCGCGGCGGGGGAGACCGGCGGGAGAACGGCGATCGCGGTGCCGGTCGCAGCGGCTCGCGCGCGCAGTTCCGGCACGACCGCCTCCAGATGCGCCCCGACGAGCACGACGTCGATACCGGAGAGCGAGTGGAGCTGGCTCGCACTGCCCGCGGCGACCTCGAGTTGGAGGCCGCGTGCGGCGGCGGCGGAGCGGAGCTTCACGGCGACGAACGTGCTGGAGGCGCCGGCGCCGCAGACAACGACGATCTTCATCGACCTCTTGCCTTTCGGTGATGCGGTTCTGCTGATGGAGCGGGACCGATGGTCTGGTGGATCGTCTCCATCGTGGCGGTGGCGCCCGTCCGGGGGCCAGGAGCGTTTCTTCCTGGGGTGCGGAAATCGCATCCCAAAAAGTCATATGTAAGATATTCAGCTGATGCTCTAGAATAGGTATCTGACCGTGAGTCCGGCGACCGCTCGCGTTGACGAAGCAGACGACCAGAGGAGCCGAGTATGCCCATGCCCACCGACCATGTCGAGTCGTTGCTCCCCTCACGTGCCGGGCACAAGAGCGGGGACCGACCCCGTCTCGCACTGCTCGACATCCTGCGCCTGCTTGCCGCGCTCGCCGTCCTGTTCTTCCACTGGCTTTACGCGGCACCCAAGAGCGGTGAGGTCACGGCCTTCGAATCGACTCCGGTCAGCTGGCTCGCAGCGTACGGATTCCTCGGTGTGCAGCTGTTCTTCATCATCAGCGGATTCGTCATCTTCCTGTCGGCGTCCGGGCGTACTGCGTTCGCGTTCGCTGCAGGACGGGCCACGAGGCTTTACCCGGCGTTCTGGGCTGGAGCCGTGCTGGCGGCGGGGACGCTCCTCCTCACTGCGCAGGAGGCACCGAACGAACTGCTCCCGAGGTTCCTCGCCAACCTGACGATGTTCCCCGAGCGTTTCGGACAGTCGCGCCTCGACATCGTCTACTGGACGCTCGCGCTCGAGGTCGAGTTCTACGCGCTCGTCTTCCTGTTCCTCGTCTTTCGACGCCGTCACTGGCTGGACACCTTCTTTCCGCTATGGGCGATCGGCATGCTCGGAACGACCCTCTTCCTGCCGGGGATCGCGAGGCTTCCGTTGGCCGGTGAGACATTCTCGCTGTTCGCGGGCGGAGCGATCATCGCGATAATCGCTCGGTCGGGGTGGAGCATCCTGCGGGGAGCCGGCCTGATTGCGAGTGTGATCGGCGGAGTCATCGCGACAATCCGTCAGGTCGGGCCGGGCAGCGAGCCCGATTCGGTGAGCCCGGTGGTGGCCGCCGTCGCTGTCGTGCTCCTCTTCGTGCTCGTCTACGTGCTCACGCGCCCGAAGGTCGCCGCCGTGCACGTGCCGGGTAGCCGCCTCATCGGCGCACTGACCTACCCGATCTATCTCGTCCACGCTGTCTTCGGGTACGCGCTGCTCAACCTCTGGGTCGACCCTGATTCGATCTGGCCGGGTATCGCGGCAGCTCTCGCGGTCGTCGTGGCCGTGTCTGCGGGCATCCACTACCTCGTCGAACGCGTAGCCGCGCCGATCTGGCGCTCGCTTTTCAGAGTGGTGTTCTGGCCCATCGCCCAGATCGAGGCACGGTTCCCCGACGGAAGCTCCCGCGCCTCCGGTGCACGGACGCGCTCGCAGGCCTCCCCGGAACCACCCTCCAGCTCTTCTTCCTGAGGGCCGGAAAACTGTCGCGGGCGACCTGCGCGAAACTCCCGCGAGTGGTTGACTCGACGGGAAAGGTGGTCTCGGCGGGTGGCTCTCTCGGCGAAGCAGACGAGGATGCTCGACATCCTGTCGCGTCGTGCTGCCTGGGTGACGGCCGCTGAACTCGCACACGACCTCGGTGTGACCTCCCGCAGCATCCGCAGCTACGCAGCGGCGCTCGGGGAACTCGTGGAGTCGGGACCGACGGGTTATCGCGTGAGGGGCGACGCCTACGCGGCCTACCTCGCCGACGCGCCGGTCACGTCGCCCTCGGCGGGATCGCCGCAGGAGCGGTTGGCCTTCCTCGCCCGTCGCCTGCTCGATGAGCCGGATGGGATCGATGTCTACGAGACCGCGGAGAGCGTGTTCGTCAGCGACTCCACCATCGAGGCGGACCTCACCCGCGTGCGCGGCCTGCTCGCCGGCACCGAGCTCGAGCTCGAGCGACGCGGGGCCGTCGCGCGGCTCACCGGGCCGGAGATCGCGCGCCGCAAGCTCATCAGCAGGCTGTTCCGCGACGAGATGCGTCAGGGCGTCGTCGACGTGTCGCGCATCCAGGAGGCGTTCGCTTCAGAAGGGCTGGCCGCGTTCAAGTCCGACCTGGTCGAGATGCTGGACGCGCGCGGCTTCTTCGTCAACGAGTACGGCATCAACGACGTGCTGCTGCACATGGCCGTCGCGCTCGACCGCGTGGCCAAAGACCGCGTGCTGCCCGCTGCGGGCGGCGCGGAGGCGGGGGAGGCTCTGCGCAGCCTGGCCGACGACCTCGGCGAGCTCGTGCACACGCACTTCGATGTCGAGCTCGACCCGACCGAACTGCGATACCTTGCGATCCTGCTGCGCACCAGGGTCATCGCCCCCGGCGCCGGCAGGGACAGCGTGACCGAGTTCGTCAGCCGGGAGGATCTCGCGACGGTCCGGGGCATCGTCGCCCGGGCGTCGACGGAGTACCTGGTCGACCTCCGTGACGAGGATTTCATCGTGCGTCTCACCCTGCACGTGCAGAATCTGGTGGCTCGCGCTCACGAGAACACCTACTCCCGCAACCCGCTCACCCGCTCGATCAAGAGCTCGTACCCGATGACCTACGAGCTCGCCGTCTACATCGCGAGCCGGTTGCAAGCGGCAGAAGGCATCGCGGTCAACGACGACGAGATCGCCTACATCGCGATGCACGTCGGTGCCTACCTCGAGCAGCAGTCACGCCGACAGGACGCCGTGCGCACCGCGGTGGTCTGCCCCAACTACTACGACATGCACATCCTGTTGCGCGAGAAGCTGGAGAGCGCGCTCGGCGACGAGCTCGACATCGTGAGCGTCATCACCTCCACCGACGCCGACTGGTCATCGATCGACGCCGATCTGGTGCTGACGACCATCGATCCGCGCGGTCGCCGTGAGAACACCGTGATCGTCCAGCCGTTCCTCACCGAGACGGACGTAGAGCACATCCGGCAGTCGGTCTCGCGCATCCGCCGTCAGCGCCGTCGAGCCGGGATCAAGAACGAGCTGCTCGAGTACTTCGACGAGAGCCTCTTCCTGCGCAACTTCTACGCGCGCGATGCGATCACGATGATCAAGGCACTCGGCGACCGGATGATCGCGGCAGACGCGATCGGCAGCGACTATGTGGACCAGGCCGTCGAGCGCGAGCAGATGTCGTCGACGGCCTTCACCGACACCCTCGCCGTGCCGCACGCGATGACCATGAACGCCAAGCGCACGGCGATCGCGATCGTCGTCAACGACACGGCGATGGACTGGGGTGACGCGCGGGTCAACGTGATCGCGTTCATCGCCTTCTCCGAGGGCGGTCGAGCCGCCTTCCAGACCGTCTTCGACCAGTTCGTCGAGGTCTTCTCCGATCGGGACGCCGTGCTCGGCCTCATCCGCCGGGCGGACACCTTCACCGCGTTCATCGACGAGCTCGTCCGCATCATCGACGCCTGAAGGTCGCCGCAGACGCGGAACCGCCGGGCCCGAAGCGTGCCCGGCGGTTCCAGGTGGTGCGTCAGTTGGCGGTGACGACGTAGGTCACGGCCACGCCGGGGGTGCCGACGGCGACGGTGTACTTCGCGTTCGTGTACACGGCCTTGCTGTCGGTGGCTCCGGCCTGAACGGTGTAGCCGGCCTTCTCGAGGGCGGCCTTCGCGTCGGCGAAGCCGGTCTTGCCCGTCGGCTGCACGGTGACGGACCAGCCGTCGTTGTGGTCACCGTTGGCGACGATGATGGTGCCGTCGACGATCGGGACATCCGACTTCGGGAAGTCGGACGGAAGCGACTTGGAGGCCGCCTCCTGCGAGGCCGTCGCGGTGGGCGACGAGCTCGAGCCGCTCCCGCCACCGGAGCAACCGGTGAGCGAGGCGATGGAGAGTGCCGCGACGATGGCGGCGGGTACGAGCAATTTGCTGTTGGCGCGCATGATTCTTCCTAGTGCTGTATGCGGTGCGGTAGTGGAACACTCCAGCCTACTGCGCGACCACCGACGCTCCAGGTCGGGCGCGGATCAGCCCAGCAGCAGCGCGCTGAGCTGGTCTGCCGAGTGCACCACTGCGATGGCGCCTGCGGCCTCGGCCGGCGACCCGTAGCCCCACTCGACGAGGATCGTGGGCAGGCCGTGCTCGCCGGCGCCCTCCACGTCGTACTGGCGGTCGCCCACCATGACCGTGTGGTCGAGCGCGACCCCCCGCTCGGTCAGTCGGCGGAGCGCCTCCGCGACGACGTCCGCCTTCGCGCTGCGGCTCTCGTCGTCGGTGGCCCCTGTGATGACGTCGAAGTACTGGGCCAGCCCGAAGTGCTCCAGGATGCGCGCGGCCTGGGTCTCCGGCTTGCTGGTGGCGACCGCGAGCGGGATGCCCGCGGCGTGCAGCCGCTGCAGGAGGCCGCGGATGCCGGGGAAGACGGCGCTGTCGAACGCGCCGTGGGCGGCATAGTCGGCGCGGTAGACGGTCAGGGCGGCACGGGCGCCCGCTTCGTCGAATCCGGCCATGGACTGCAGCGAGTCGAGCAGTGGAGGCCCGACGTACTCGACGAGCTCCGCCGGGGTCGGGATGGGCAGGCCGAGGGTCTCGAACATGCGAGCGAGCGACGCGGTGATCCCGGGCGCCGAGTCGGTGAGGGTGCCGTCGAGATCGAACAGCACGCACGTCCAGGTGCGTGCGACGGTCGCGGTCGACGGAGTGGTGGTGGTCGGGTTGGTCATAGCCGTCCTATGGTATGTGACGTATTCGAGAGTGGCGTCAGCGCTCGCTGAGAGCGGACTCGATGTGCGAGCGGGCGACCACCATGGTGTGGGCGGCGCCCGGATCGAATTGCACCGCCACGAAATCGGCGTTGTGGATGTAGCCGAGCGCTTCCGTCGCCGGCACGATGACCGCCTGCACGCGGGTCCCCTTGCCTGTCGCGCCGCCGACCGCGTTCCGCAGCATCTTCATGGATGTGAACAGGGGCAGCACGGGCTCGCCCGCGGTGGACTGGATGGTGCGCAGCCGGACCTCCCCGGGGTCGGAGCCCGTGACATCCACCACGAGCCCTCCCTTCAGCGCGGCACCGAGCAGGGCCTCCAGATGCTCGAGCGTCGGCTCGGCGGCGATGTCGGCGAGGGCCTTGCGGACCGGGCCGTTCTCGTAGGTCTGCGGGAACCGTCCCGACGGCGCCGCCATCAGAACAGCCCCGAGTCGGTCAGGGATGTCCGCTCAGCGTTCGGGGAACTGCTCACAATGCTCCACCCATCCTTTCGAGGCTTCGGCGAACGAGAGCTCACCGTCGTGTGCAGGGGCCGGTTGCGGTTCGGCATGCGCGACATCGTCGAGCCACGCGGAGAACTCTCGCGCCTCCCAGGTCGTCAGGCACGGATCGCGGAAACTCCACGAGAGCCGCCCACCGATCTTTCCTCCGATGACGAGCCAGTTCGCGTCCCAGTCGTGCTCGCTCTGCGGCTCGATCTCGGGAAACTGGTAGGCCTCGATCGTCAGCTCGACCGTCGACCACGACGATCCGAATCTCATCGCGGAAGCGCCGCCATCAGAACAGCCTCGAGTCGCTGTCGTCGAGGCCGCGCATGGCGTCGTAGTCGAGCACGAGGCAGCGGATGCCGCGATCCTCCGCCAGCGTGCGGGCCTGGGGCTTGATCTCCTGGGCGGCGAACACGCCGCTCACCGGGGCGAGCAGCGGATCGCGGTTCATCAGCTCCAGGTAGCGGGTGAGCTGCTCGACGCCGTCGATGTCGCCACGGCGCTTGAGCTCGACCGCGACCGAGGCGCCGCGCTCGTCCCTGGCCAGGATGTCCACGGGTCCGATCGCCGTCATGTACTCGCGGCGCACGAGCACGTGGCCGTCGCCGAGGAGGTGGATCTGCTCGGCCAGCAGTTTCTGCAGGTGCGCCTCGACGCCGTCCTTCTGCAGCCCGGGGTCGATGCCGAGGTCGTGTGCGGAGTCGTGCAGCACCTCGTGGATCGAGACGATCAGGAGGTCCGCGGTCTTGGCCTGGGTGACCCGCCACACCTGCGTGATCCCGGCCTCCCGCTGGAGCTCGTCCGGCTCGTCGACCGTGATCGTGCAGGGTGGGCTCATCCAGTTGAGCGGCTTGTACGATCCGCCGTCGGAGTGCACGAGCAGGCTCCCGTCGGCCTTCAGCATCAGGAGCCGCTTGGCGAGTGGGAGGTGAGCGCTCAGCCGCCCGGCGTAGTCGACGGAGCAGTTGGCAATCACGAGGCGCACCGGTCAAGTGTACGGTGCGCGCGCTATCGCGGTCGGCCTGCTGGCAGGATGAGGGCATGGCTCACGACCTCCTCATCGGTACGTACACCCAGCGGCTCCCGCACGTCGACGGCCACGCGGAGGGCCTTCTCGCCGCACGCTTCGACGGCACCGATGTCGTCGACGTCTCGGTCGCCGCCGAGGTGCCCAACCCGTCGTGGGTGGCCGTCACCGACGACGGCACGCGGGCCTACGCGGTCGAGGAGACCGGCGCGGACGGCGGTGTCTCGGCGTTCGCCCGGATCGCGGACGGGACGCTGCGGCCGTTGGGCCGCGTGTCCAGCGGCGGCGACTCGCCCGCGCACCTGACGGTGCACCCGTCCGGACGGTGGCTGGCCACCGGGACGTACGTCGGAGGCACGGTGTCGGTCTTCGCGCTGGCCGACGACGGCTCGCTCGGCGAGCGGACCGCGTTCGTGCAGCACGAGGGGCACGGGACGCATCCCCGCCAGGAGTCGCCGCACGTGCACCAGCTGGTCCTCGACCCGGTGACGGGAGAGTTGGTCGTGGTGGACCTCGGCCTGGGCGAGGTGCGCTGGTACACCCTGTCGGAGTCCGGCGAGCTGACGCTGCGCCCGGAGGCGACGGTGGCGGTCGGCACGGCCGGCCCCCGGCACCTGGCGTTCCACCCGGACGGCCGGCACGTCCTCCTCCTCAACGAGCTCGACAGCACCCTCGCCCTGTTGCGGCGCGACGGCGACCGCTTCGCGCTCCTCGCCTCGGTCGGCACACGCGGGCCGGCGTCCGGTGCGGGCAATCAGCCGGCTGCCGTCCGGGTCTCGCCCGACGGGCGAACCGTGCTGGTGACCAACCGCGGCGACGACACGATCGGGGTCTTCGCGTTCGACGCGGCGACCTCGGCGCTCGAGTTCCTGCGGGTCGTGGAGGTGGGAGGCCGCGCGCCGCGCGACCTCGTGTTCGCGCCCTCCGGGGATCGCGTGCTCGCCGCCTGCCAGGACAGCGACGAGGTCGTCGTGTTCGCCTTCGACGCGGGCACCCGCAAGCTCACGCGCCTCGGCGCGTCTCCCGTCCCGACCCCGGTCTGCCTCGCGTTCGCGTGACCCGCGTCGTCGAGGCGGCGGATTCTCCGCCCACTCGACGCGTTGCGGCGTAGTTTGCGCCGTCTCGGAGCGCTACTCGGTGGCGGGGGTTGCCGCGCGGGCGCGGCGCTCGGCGACCGGGCGGACGGCCGGCGCGGCCAGGAAGGACGCGACCAGCAGCACGAGGATGAGGTAGAGGGCGTTCAGGATACCGAATTCCTTGCCCAGGAAACCGATCAGCGGCGGGCCGACCAGGAACGCGCAGTATCCGATGATCGCGACCGCGGAGACCCGTGCTGCCGGGTTGTCCTGGCCGTCCGAGGCCGCGGACATCCCGAGCGGGAAACCGAGCGAGACGCCGAAGCCCCAGAGCACCGTGCCCACCACGACCACCCAGAGCGGGCCGCCCAGGATGAACAGCAGGAGCCCGGCGACGCCCATGGCCGCGGTGACGCGGATGGCGGTCACGCGTCCGATGCGGTCGACGACCGGCCCGCCGAGCACGCGGCCCACGGTCATGGCCGCGACGAAGAAGCCGAAGACGACGGCGCCGGTGGAGTTCTGCTGGCCGTGACCGTCGACGGTGGCCAGGGCGATCCAGTCGTTGGCCGACCCTTCGCCGAACGCCATGCCGAGCATGACGACGCCGATCAGGATGAGCCTCCAATCGGCCCACACCGCGAGCGAGGCGCGCAGGCGCTGCCCGAACGGCATGCGCGGCTGCGCCTCCGTCTCGTCGCCGAGCTCCGCCTCCCGTGGGATGAACCGGATGGCGAACAGCGCCACGGCGACCATCAGCACCGCGATGACCGCGAGGTGCCAGGCCACAGCGATGTGGAGGGCGGCCGCGGCCGCGCCGATGCCGGCCCCGAGAACCGTGCCGAAGCTGAAGAACGCGTGCATGAGCGGCATCAGCGTCTTGCCGATCTCGCGCTCGACGGCGGTGCCCTCGACGTTCATCATCACGTCGACCATCCCGTTGCCGAAGCCGAGCAGGATGAGGCCGATCGCGACCAGCGGGACCGCATGGAAGACGCTGGAGCCGAAACCGATCAGCAGGGTGCCGATCGCGACGATCGTGAGGCCGCCGACCATCCCCTTGTGCGGTCCGAAGCGCACCATCACCAGTGATGAGACCGACAGGCCGATGATCGCGCCGACGGACATCCCGAGGATGAGCAGCCCGACGGCGGACGGGTCGCGGCCGAGGCCGAGGTCGTCGCGCACTCCAGGGATGCGGGCGACCCAGGTCGCCATGGCGAGCCCGCTGAGGATGAAGATGACGAAGACGGCGTTGCGCCAGGCGCGCAGCTCGCGGCGCGAGCGGGTCGTCGTCGGGGTCGGCTGTGACATCGGCATTCCTGGTGAATTCGGCAGTCGAATCGTTTCGATCGAAACGATTCGACTAAGCTACCACACGTGAACGACAGCAGCACACCCCTTCTGGGCGCCCGGCCGACGCTGGCCGCGGTCGCCCGGCTGGCCGGTGTCTCCAACTCCACGGCCTCGCTGGCCTTCTCCGGCACGGGCCCCGTCTCCGACGCCACGCGCGAACGGGTGCTCGAGGCGGCCAAGCAGCTCAACTACGCAGGCCCGGACCCGCGCGCCCGCTCGCTGCGCCGCGGCCGCTCCGGCATCGTCGGGGTGGTGATGGAGGAGCGGGTCGGCGACGCGTTCCGCGACCCGATCAAGATCGCCCTCCTCGACGGGATCTCCGACGAGATCGCCGCCATCGACGCGGGTCTGCTCATCCTCACCGACGCGGGCGAGACCGCGCAGCGGATCGAGGACGCACCGATGGACGCCGTGGTGCTCGTCGGCTGCAGCCCGCGCCTCGACGAGTCGGTCGCGATGCTGCGCCAGCGCGGCATCCCGCTGGTCGCGATCGAGGGCGGCCCGTCCGACGACGTGCCGTCCATCGGCCAGGACAACAGGGAGGCCACCCGTCTCGCCGCCGAGCACCTCCACGAGCTGGGCCACCGCGACGTCGCGATCGTCGCCCTCCCGCTGACCCGCGACCGCGCGCGCGGCCCACTGACGGCAGAGAACGTGAGCAGCGGCAGCTCCACCACGGGAAACGAGCGGCTTGCGGGAGCGCGCGACGTGTTCCCGGCAGCCGGCGGGTGGATGACGAGGGGCTCGTTCGTCGAGGAGGGCAGGATCGCCGGCATGGCGCTCCTGTCCGACCCGAGCCGGCGGCCGACCGCGGTCATCGCGCAGAGCGATCTGCTCGCGGCCGGTGTGATCCGTGCGGCGGAGGAACTGGGGCTGGAGGTCCCCGGCGATGTCAGCGTCGTCGGATTCGACGGCGTCCGCGTCGACGGACTGTGGCCGTACGATCTCACCACCCTGGTCCAGCCCGCAGTGGAGAAGGGCCGCGCCGCGGGTCACGCCATCATCGAGATGCTGGAGGGCCGGCCGCCTCGCACCGCGTCGTTCACCAGCGAATTCCACCGCGGCAACACGACCGCGGAGCCCCGCCCGGCCTAGGCTCCGGCGGCTCGCACGGCTCGGCATCGCGCGCCCGTGCCCCGTGGCGAACGGAGGATCTCGGCCCCTGAATCGCCGCGATCTCCTCCGTTCCCCGACTTTTCGTGCCGCTGTCGTACTGATCTCCTCCGTTGGCTGCGTTAGTGAGGCGGCGCGGCCGGGCACCGTAGGGTGGACCCATGGACCTCGAAGCCCTCTACCGCGACCTGCACGCCCACCCCGAGCTCTCGTTCGAGGAACACCGCACCGCCGGAATCGTGGCGGAGCAGCTCACCACGCTCGGCCTCGAGGTGCACACCGGGATCGCCCGCACGGGCGTCGCCGGTGTGCTACGCAACGGCGACGGCCCGACCGTCCTGCTGCGTGCCGACATGGACGGCCTCCCCGTCCTCGAGCAGACCGGGCTGCCGTGGGCCTCGACCGCGACGGCGCCCGGCGACGACGGTCACCCGGTACCGGTCATGCACGCGTGCGGCCATGACATCCACATCACCTGCCTGCTGGGTGCCGTCGAGCGACTGGCGGCGACCACCGACGACTGGTCGGGAACCCTGGTCGCCGTGTTCCAGCCCGCCGAGGAGCACGGCGGCGGTGCCGAAGTGATGGTGCAGGACGGCCTGTACACGAAGGTGCCGGCGCCCGACGTCGTGCTCGGACAGCACGTGACACCGTTCCCCGCCGGCATGGTGGGCGCGCACCCGGGAGCGGCGATGGCCGCCGTGGACGCGTTCGAGGTCACGCTGCACGGGCGCGGCGGTCACGGTTCTCGGCCGGAGACCACCATCGACCCGGTGGTCATGGCCGCAGCTGCCGTGATGCGTCTGCAGACCGTCGTCTCGCGCGAGATCGCGCCGCAGGACACCGCCGTCGTGACGGTCGGCACCATGCACGCCGGCACGAAGAACAACATCATCGCCCCGTCGGCGACGCTCGGGATCAGCGTGCGCAGCTTCGACGAGACGGTCCGCGCCCGCGTGCTGGGCGGCGTCGACCGCATCATCCGCGCCGAGGTGCAGGCGAGCGGCTCACCGCACGAGCCGACCGTCGAGTGGGGCGAGCGCTACCCGGTCACGGTCAACGACGTGGACGCCACCGCCCGGGTCAACGCCGCCTTCGCTGCAGAGTTCGGCGCGGAGGCCGTGCTCGAGCCCGGCGCGCTCTCCGGCAGCGAGGACGTCGGGAACCTGGCGACGGCCGCGGGCGTACCGCTGGTCTACTGGCTGCTCGGCGGCGGCGACCCGGAGGTCGTTCGCGCGGCGATGGCGGCGGGAACCGTCGACACCGACATCCCCTCGAACCACTCCCCGTTCTTCGCCCCGCTGGCGCAGCCCACGATCGACATCGGAGTACGCGCCCTCGTCACCGCGGCCCGCGAGTGGCTCGCCGCCTGAGCCTGGATTCGCGCCAAATGTGGCGCTAGGCGCCGCGAGACGCCACATTCGCCGCGCAGGTGGCGACGTGTCTGACATGCGCGCCGTGGGGTCGTCGACACCGAAGCGCGCGTCGTCGCCCGGCATGCCACGACATTCATCAAGAATGTCGTGCTTCGTGCCACGAATGTGCGGATTCGTCACGAATGTCCGTGTTGCGGGCGCGGTGGGGATCTTCCCGCACGCCCGTCGGGCACGCGGTGGTGGCGCACTTTCGTCACGAATGTCGTCTTTCGTGGCGCGAGGGTGCGGATTCGTCACGAATGTCGTGATTCGTGCCACGAATGTGCGGATTCGTGACGAAGGTCGTGTTCGGCGGCACGAGACGGCAGGTTCGTCGCGGGTGTCGCGGTGGCCGCCGCGTCAGCGCTCGGCGCCCGGGCGCATCCACGCGTGGCCTCGCGCGCGGAGGCCGAGGGTGAGTGCCCGCGCTCCGAGGTACCCGAACGCGAAGGCCGCGGTCAGCGCGGCGAGGCCGCCGGCGTCGGGCGAGCCCCAGGCGACGACCGCCACGGCGAGGGGCGCGAACACCGCGACGTTGAGCACCCCGGTGAGCGCCAGGTAGCGCGCGTCGCCCGCCCCGATGAGCACGCCGTCGAGCACGAAGACGTACCCGCCGAGGGGAGCGCTGACGCCGATGATCGCCAGAGCGATCGGCAGCAGTGCGGCGACCGACGGATCGCTCGTGAACAGGCCGGCCGCGACCGGGCTGAGCGCGAGCGTCGCTGCGCCGAGCACCACTCCTGCGCCGATCCCCCACTGCACGCAGCGCCGGAGGACCTCGCGCACATCATCGAGCTGCCCGGCGCCGAGTCCCTTGCCGACGAGGGCCTGCGCAGCGATCGCGAGGGCATCGAGCGCGAACGCCAGCGTGGCGAAGACGGTCATCGTCACCTGGAAGGCCGCGAGCTCGTCCGGCCCGAGCCGGGTCGCGGCGAACACCGCGAGCAGCATCGCGGCCCGCAGGCTCGCGGTGCGCAGGAACAGCCAGCCTCCCGCGCGCGCCGTGCGGCCGATGCCGCTGTGGTGGGGGAGGAGCGGCGCGCCGACGCGGCGGGCGTGACGCACGACGATCACCGCATAGACGACGACCATCGCCCACTGCGCGACGACGGTCCCGAGCGCGGATCCGGCGATTCCGAGCCCGGCCACATAAATGAATATGAAGTTCAGGATGATGTTCGCCCCGAACCCGCCGACGGCGACCGCCAGCGGCGTCCGGGTGTCCTGCAGGCCCCTGAGCAGGCCGGTCGTCGCGAACAACAGCAGCATGGCGGGCAGGCCGAGCATCGAGAGCGTCAGGTAGGTCGTGGCCTGTTCCGCGACCTCGGGGGAGGCGCCGAAAAATGCCACGAGGGACGGCGAGGCGAACCAGCCGGCCGCAGCGAGCACGATTCCCAGGGCGAGCGCCAACCAGGTGCCGTCGATTCCGGCGGCGACCGCGCCGCGCTCGTCGCCCGCCCCGAGCCGTCGCGCGACAGCCGGTGTCGTCGAGTAGGCCAGGAAGACCATCAGGCCGACGATCGTCTGCAGCACCGCGCTCGCGATGCCGAGCCCGGCGAGCGGCGCGACGCCGAGGTGGCCGACCATCGCCGAGTCGGCCAGGAGGAAGAGCGGCTCGGCGACGAGCGCGCCGAGCGCGGGCACGGCGAGACGGAGGATCTCCCGGTCGAGCGGGCGGCGGAGGAGGAGGTTCACGGCTCGACCACGCTACCGCGGACCGCCGACGTGTCGTGCGGGCCGGGTGTCGGAGGCTCTTCCTACAGTGGAGGCATGAGCCACCTGATGCCGGAACTCCTGTCCACCTGGTCCTGGCGTCTCGATCGCGTCCGCAACGGGCGCACCGTGCTCACAAAGGGCCAGGCGGCCTCCGCGCGCACCGATCTGGCGCACGATCGGTCGGCCCACCCTTCCGACTACGCGGGCTACGAAGAGGAGTACACCTCGGCGGTCGACGCTCTGGAGGTGCTGGCGCAGCAGGCCAACCGCAGCGACGACCTCCTCTCCGTCCTCCGTGCCGAGCGGCGCACCGGCGACCAGCCGGCCCGTGACCGGTACGCCACGGCACCCGATAGCGCGGGCGTGCCCCGCACGTCGCTGGCCGCCGAGCACGACCGGGTGCCCACGGGATTGCCGGAGGCGCTCGACGAGTGGGTGCATCGGCTCATCCGCTATCGCGGCGGCGCCAAGGTCATCGCGCCGATCGAGGCATCGAGGGCCGAGATCCGGCTGCGCAACGAGGCCGACCTCCACCCGGGCGCCTATCGCAATTCGATGGCCGCGCCGTTCTACGGACGCGTCATGCGAGAGCTCGGTGAGATCGCGACGTCCCAGCGGCCGGGCGTCCACGTCTCGCGACGCGGGCTCCACCGTGGGCTCGCGGACGACTCGTTCCTGTGACGCGGGCCCGTACCGCGCGCTCCAGGAGCCGACGCCGTGTCACCCCCTGGCCGATCGCTGCCGTCGTCATCCTCATCGCCCTGGCGGGTGCGGGAGGCTACGCCGCGCTGAACGGCAGCGCGCCAGGCGACAGCGGAGCGGCCGGAGCCGCGAGCTCGCCCGCGCCCGCGGCGTCGCCTCCCCCTGGCGCCCGCTCGGCCCCCGGCCTCCTCGACGCCACCGCGGCGCGCGCCGCCCTCGCGGCCCTTCCGGTGAAGGGCAGGGCGCCCGCCACCGGATACGACCGCGTCGCGAAGTTCGGCGAAGCCTGGCTCGACGTCGACCGCAACGGCTGCGACACCAGGGACGACATCCTGGCCCGCGATCTCGCCGACGTCACTCTACGGTCGGACTGCCGCGTGCTCAGCGGCACGCTCGCCGACCCGTACACCGGAACGACCATCGCCTTCACCCGGGGCCAGCAGACCTCCGCTCGGGTGCAGATCGACCATGTGGTCGCGCTCCTCGACGCCTGGGAGACCGGGGCGCAGTCCCTGAGTCAGGAGACGAGGGTCCAGCTCGCCAACGACCCGCTCGAGCTCCTCGCCGTGGACGGGCCGACCAACCAGGCGAAGGGCGCGGGCGACGCGGCGACCTGGCTGCCACCGGCCGTGGGCTTCCGGTGCGAGTACGCAGCCCGTCAGGTCAGCGTGAAGGCCAAATACGGTCTCTGGGTGAAGCCGGCGGAGAAGTCGGCGTTGGGGCGCATCCTCGCCGGCTGCTGACGCTTCAGAAGGCCCCGAGCGGGTTCCGACACGCGTAAGGATTCCGTTAGAAGTTTTCACAAATTACTGAAACAAGCGTAGAGTCCCGCGCATGAGCACAGTGATTGAGGCTTCGGGCCTCGAGAAGCGATTCGGCCGGGTGCGGGCCCTCAACGGACTCGACCTCGCCGTGACCGAAGGGGAAGTGCACGGATTCCTC
>JABLTH010045176.1_pt1 | contig 15263 bp, 12 predicted proteins | sample 7875711 | NCBI WGS metagenome assembly JABLTH01 (sample SAMN14941262, study PRJNA633318) | bioreactor metagenome | isolation source: bioreactor | place: China | collected 2019-03-05 | reverse complement strand
TCTCCGGCCGGGGCGTTAGGGCTGCTTGTGCCGGGAGCGGCGCAGACGGCCTAGCAGCCCTTGCACCCCGGCCGGCGGTTCTCCGGCAGGGGTGTTAGGAGGGTTCCCTCCGCCACGGAGCCGGCGCCTGAGCGGGGGCGCGCAAGCGCGCGTCCGGCGGGAGCTTGTGCCGGGAGCGGCGTGTATGGCCAGGTCCCCGGGCCTGGGGTGCCAAGGATTCCCAGGGCCGGACCCGCCGGGGCCTCGCGGTAGACTTTGGGCTCCCTGGAGCCGTCATGACGTCCAAGCCCCATTCCCAGCCCGCCGCCGACGAGGCCCCCGTCCACGCCAGCGCCCTGGCCGATTGCCTGCGGCCCTTCCCCGCCTCCCGCAAGATCCACGTGGAGGGCCGCCTGCCCGGCGTGCGGGTGCCCCTGCGGGAAGTGGCCCTCCAGCCCACCCGGGGCTTCGACGGCAGCCTGGAGTCCAACGGCACGGTGCGGATCTACGACACCTCCGGCCCCTACACCGACCCCGAGGCCGCCCTCGACGTCACCCGGGGCCTCGAGCCCCTGCGGGAGGCCTGGATCCTCGGCCGCCAGGACACGGTCGAGCTGGAACGCCCCACCTCCTTCTACCGCCAGCTCCGGGACCGGGACGGGGACCTGGAGGCCATCCGCTTCCAGGGCGGGCGCAAGCCGCGGAAGGCCGCCCCGGGGCGCAACGTCTCCCAGATGCACTACGCCCGCCAGGGCATCGTCACCCCCGAGATGGAGTTCATCGCCATCCGCGAGAACCTGGGCCGGGAGGCGGCGGGGAAGCGCCCCATCACGCCGGAGTTCGTGCGGGACGAGGTGGCCCGGGGCCGCGCCATCATCCCCGCCAACATCAACCACCCCGAGACCGAGCCGATGATCATCGGGCGGAACTTCCTGGTGAAGATCAACGCCAACATCGGCAACTCCGCCGTGGCGTCCTCCATCGAAGAAGAGGTCGAGAAGATGGCCTGGTCCATCCGCTGGGGCGCCGACACGGTGATGGACCTCAGCACCGGCAAGAACATCCACGAGACCCGGGAGTGGATCCTGCGCAACAGCCCCGTGCCCATCGGCACCGTGCCCATCTACCAGGCCCTGGAGAAGGTGGGCGGCAAGGCCGAGGAGCTCACCTGGGAGCTCTACCGGGACACCCTCATCGAGCAGGCGGAGCAGGGCGTGGACTACTTCACCATCCACGCCGGCGTCCTGCTGCGCTATGTGCCCCTCACCGCCAAGCGCGTCACCGGCATCGTCAGCCGGGGCGGCTCCATCCTCGCGAAGTGGTGCCTGGCCCACCACCAGGAGAACTTCCTCTACACGCACTTCGAGGAGATCTGCGACATCATGAAGGCCTACGACGTGGCCTTCAGCCTGGGCGACGGGCTGCGGCCGGGCAGCATCGCCGACGCCAACGACGAGGCCCAGTTCGGGGAGCTGGAGACCCTGGGCGAGCTCACGAAGATCGCCTGGAAGCACGACGTGCAGACCATGATCGAGGGCCCCGGCCACGTGCCCATGCACCTCATCCAGGAAAACATGACCAAGCAGCTGGAGACCTGCGGCGAGGCGCCCTTGTACACCCTGGGCCCCCTGACCACGGACATCGCGCCGGGCTACGACCACATCACCTCCGCCATCGGCGCGGCGATGATCGGCTGGTACGGCACGGCCATGCTCTGCTACGTGACCCCCAAGGAGCACCTGGGCCTGCCCGACAAGAAGGACGTGAAGGACGGCGTCATCGCCTACAAGATCGCCGCCCACGCCGCGGACCTAGCGAAGGGCCACCCCGGCGCCCAGGACCGGGACAACGCCCTGTCCAAGGCCCGCTTCGAATTCCGCTGGGAGGACCAGTTCAACCTCAGCCTGGACCCGGACACCGCCCGGGAGTTCCACGACGAGACCCTGCCCGCCGAGGGCGCCAAGCAGGCCCACTTCTGCTCCATGTGCGGCCCCCACTTCTGCTCCATGAAGATCACGGAGGAGGTCCGCGCCTACGCCGCGGAGAAGGGCCTCGGCGAGGCGGAGGCCCTGGCCGCGGGGATGGCGGAGAAGGGCCAGGAATTCGCCCAGGCCGGGGCGGACGTCTACCGGCAGGCCTGATGCTCGAAGCCCCCGACGCCCAGAGCTACCTGGAGGACTTCCTCCTGGTGGCCCACGCCAGCCTGCGCCACAAGGGAGACCGCCAGCGGGCGGACGCCCTGCTCCAGCGCTGGGTGGCCGGCTGGCTGGGGAAGGGCCGGGTGGTCAACGGCACTTTTTCCAACCACGGGGGCTACCTCCACTTCGCCCAGTTCATGCAGGGCCAGTGGGTGCAGGTCTTCGCCTGGCACGCCGCCAAGGGGCACGGCGTCTCCCTCCGGGGCCCGGACCCGGACCGCACCCGCAAGGGGCACAAGCACCGGGCCAACCGCCTGGACACCTCGGCCCTGGACGCCCTCTTCGAGGCCTGGTCGGCCCACCCGGAGGCCCGTCCCGCCGGAAATGCCGTGGAGTTCTTCCTGACGGAGACCCCCGACGAGACGTATGATCTCTGCCTGCAGGACGTCTTCACCCACCTCGGCGCCTGAGCCGCCAGGCCCTCCCACCCTTCCCCGCCCCACCCGCCCATGATCCGCGACGGCCTCCGCCCCTACGGCATCTCCACGGCCCACACCCGCGCGGTGATCGCGTCGGTGCCGGAGACCCGCCCGGACATCTGGGACAAGCGCTGGGACTACGGCGTGCGGACCCTGCGGGAGCAGCTCGCCCACCTGGCCCTGGTGCGGGAGAGCACCCTGACCACCCTCACCAAGGGCAACCCGAACCTCCTCGCGGCCATCTACGGCGAGGCCCCCTGGATCGCGGGCACGGGGAAGACCTCCGACCTCCTGCTGGCCTGGGACCTCCACGCCCAGACCTGCGAGAACCTGATGATGAACATCCGCCAGGACGCCCTGGACGCCCCCTTCGTCACGGAGTTCGGCAACGTCAGCAAACCCGCCAACTACCTCCGGCTGATGCTGCTGGAGGAAACGCACCACCGGGCCCAGATGATCCTCCAGCTCCGCCTCCTGGGCCTGGACCCTCCGGAGGTCCCCGGCCGCGCCTGGGCCGAGCTCGGCGTCTGAGCCCGGAGGCGTAAAAGTTTTTTCATACCCCGGGCTCGGCCGCCCGGGGCGCCGGAGGCCATGGAGCCGGGACCGTGCGGGAATTCCCTCCAAGCGGAACGGAATTCCCTTGACGCAGGCTGGAATGAAGATAATTTTTCTCACACGCCCTCCACCTGGAACAATTTTTCGGAGCCCCCATGACCGCCCTCCTCCGAGCCTCCCGGATCCCCCTGCTGGTCCTCGCGGGCCTCCCCGGGGTCCTCGTCGCCCAGAGCACCACCACCGCCGCGCTCTCCGGCACCGTCCGGGACGGGTCGGGCAACCCGGTGGCCGGCGCCACCGTGCGCCTGGCCTCCCCGGCCTTGATCGGCGGGGCCCGGGTGGCCACCACCACCGCCAATGGCAGCTTCCACGTCCCGGCCCTGCCCCCGGGCGCCTACGCCATCACCGTGGAGGCCAAGGGCTTCGCCACCCTCCGGGCCACGGAGAACCTGGCCCTGGGCCAGACCGCCACCAGCGCCTTCCGGCTCCAGGCCGAGGCGGGCGCCACGGTGGAGGTCACGGCGGCCGGCACCGCGGTGGAGACCGTCTCCCTCGGGCCGAACACCAGCCTGGACGCCGAGGTGATCGCCAATGTCCCGGTGGGGCGCGACCTCACCCAGGTGGCGGCCCTCACGCCGGGCGTGACGGTGAGCGACACCACCAGCGGGGCGGCGGTGCGGGCCTGGGGCTCGGACACCTTCGGCAACGCCTACACCATCGACGGCCTGAACGTCGGCGACGCCAAGAGCGGCGAGAAGTGGGTCTACGCCAACCCCGACTGGTTCAGCCAGGTGCAGGTGGGCGGCCTGGGGGCCGGCGCGGAGTTCGGCGGCTTCAGCGGCGCGGCCATCAACGGCGTGGTCAAGACCGGCGGCAACACCTTCGAGGGCTCCCTCAGCGCCTACTACCAGAAGAACTCCTGGGCCGCGAAGCGGGACAACGACCGCATCCTCCCCTCGGAGCGGACCCTCTACGACGGCTACTACAGCGACGTCACCGCCAGCGTGGGCGGCCCCATCGTGAAGGACCGCCTCTGGTACTTCGTGAGCGCCGAGGCCATCAAGGACTCCGCCACCGATTCCCCGGTGGGCGTGGCCTTCCCCGTGAAACTGGACAACCCCCGCTACCTGGGCAAGCTCACCTGGCAGGTGCTGCCCACCGCCACCTGGGACGCCTTCCTCGAGTACGACGAGGTGAACCGCGAGAACAAGTACGCGGACCGCCGCTACACCCACGAGGCGGCCCAGAAGCAGATGAGCCCGAGCCGCCTCTTCACCACCTCCTGGACCCAGACCCTCGGGCAGTCGGCGGTGATGACCCTGCGCTACAGCGCCCTCAACGCCCGGGACGACCGCGCCTCCTACAACCCTGCCGGCTATTCCATGGAGATCTCCGGCAGCGCGGGCCTCACCGCCGGCGCCAACACCCCGCTGGGGCTCACCGAGGTGGCCTTCCCCGAGCTCATCGGCAAGAACTACTGGGGCAACGTGGCCCGGTCCAACCTGCTCCGGCAGAACTTCCGCGGGCGCAACACCTTCGCCGGGACCCTCGACCTCTTCAAGTCCGGCGTCTTCTCCAGCGGCGACAGCCACGCCCTGCGCCTGGGCTTCGAGTGGGAGCAGAGCACCAACCAGGAGAAGCGCTGGATCGCCAGCCCCAACGGCATCGCCTACCGCGTCCGCGTGCGCAGCGGCGGTCTGCGGCCCTACCGCGCCATCACCGGGGCCGGCCGCGACGTCAGCACCCGCATGGACCGCCAGATGCTGTTCATCCAGGACACCTGGACCGTGAACTCCCGGCTGCAGATCCGCCCGGGCCTGCGCTACGAGCGCTTCGAGGGGCGCCCCTTCGGCGGCGACGCCCTCTGGAAGACCAGCACCCTGGCCCCCCGCCTGGGCTTCACCTTCAACGTCACCGCGGACCAGAGCCAGGTGGCGAAGCTGCACCTGGGCCGCTACTACACCGCCCTCAGCTCGGACTACTTCCAGCGGGCCATCCCGGGCGCCTACTCCAACACCAACGTCTTCTTCTGGGGCAGCAGCAGCCAGCTGGTGAACCCCTACAACCCCACGGCCATCCCCGTGAACACCACCGTGGGCGGCCCGGACTACGCCTACGCGTACAACTTCAACGTCTCCACCCTCGACCCCAACCACAAGCAGCCCTACACCGACGAGGTCCTCCTGGGCTACGACGTGCGGGTAGGCCGGAACTGGACCTTCGGGCTGACGGCGGTGCACCGGGCCAAGAAGGACATCCTGGTGCAGAACGACCCCTCCTGGGCCAACCCCGCCTACACCGTGGACACCTTCGACGTCACCAGCCCCCTCACGGGCCAGACCTACCGCACCTACATCTCCGACATCGACCTGGGCGACCCCAACAACGGCCACAAGTTCCTGCTCACCAACGACGCCAGGGCCAAGAACACCTACCGCATGCTGACCCTGGCGGCGGACCGGGCCCTGGCGGACCGCTGGAGCTTCAACGCCGCCCTCACCTGGGCCAAGGCCGAGGGCAACTACAGCGACAGCGCCGCCCAGTCCCTGGACAACTTCAACGACCCGAACGCCCAGATCAACAGCTACGGCAGGCTGCCCTACGTGAACGACCGCGAGGCGCGCGTCCGCGCCACCTATGAATTCCCCTGGGCCTGGAAGACGCGCCTCAGCGCATCCTTCACCTACCTCAGCGGCGAGCGCTACACGCCGGTCATCGACCTGAGCAACGTGTTCGAGCTGAACCAGAACGCGCTCACCATCAACGCCGCCCCCAGGGGGAGCGCCTCCTACCCCAGCCGCCGCCTGCTGGACCTGCGCCTGAGCCAGGAGCTGAATCTCAGCCCGAAGGTGCGCACGGAGCTCTTCCTCGACATCTTCAACGTCCTCAACGACGGGAAGGCCTATTCCTGGGACACGGCGGTGGCGGACGACCTGGGCACCCTGGGCACCTACCAGCGGCCCTTCAGCGTGGATGATCCCCGCCGGCTCCGCGTCGGCGCCCGGATCCGCTTCTGACGGCCTCCATGCGCGCCTTCACCGCCCTCGCGGCCGCCGCCCTCCTCGCCCTCGCCCCCCTCCCCGGGCGGGCGCGGCAGGGCGCGGCCGCGCCTACGGCGCCGGCCCCGGCTCCGGTCCCCGCGCCGAAAGGGACCTTGGTCATCGCCGGGGGCGGCACCCTGCCGGAGGCGGTCTACGCCGCCTTCGCGGAGGCTTGCGGGGGGAAGGGGGCCACGGTGGCGGTGCTGCCTGTGGCCTCCGGCGAGCCCCGGGAGAGCGCCCAGGCGATGGTGGACCGCCTCGCGAAGCTGGGCCTGAAGGCCACGGTGGTGAACCCGCGCCACCGGGCCGAGGCCGACGCCGCCGGGGGCTGGGACGCCGTGAAGGCCTGCCGGGGCTTCTGGTTCACCGGCGGGGACCAGAAGCGCATCCACGACACGGTGGTGGGCACGCGGCTCCACCGCCTCATCCTCGAGGCCTACCGCGACGGCGCCGCCGTCGGCGGCACCAGCGCCGGCGCGGCGGCCATGAGCGCCGTGATGATCGAGGGCGCCGACGATGTCTCCAGCGCCGCCCCCGGAACCTACCGGACCCTGAGCGGCCTCGGCCTCCTCCCCGGCGCCATCCTGGACCAGCACTTCCTGAAGCGGGCCCGCCACAACCGCCTCCTCAGCCTCGCGGTGGAGCACCCCGACCTCATGGGGCTGGGCGTGGACGAGGGCGCCGCCATCGTCGTGAAGGAGGGCCGCTTCCACGTGCTCGGCGGATCCGTCCTGGTGCTCGATCCCTCCGCCGCCCGGGCCCTGGGGCCCACCCTGCGCGACCTGCGGGTCCACCTGCTGGGCCCCGGCCAGGGCCTGGACCTGGCCACCCGCAAGCCGCTGCCCTGACCGCCATCCCTTTCCGCCTCGGGGCCCCGCGGTCCCTGGAGCTTCCCATGCTGCTGATCCAGAACGTGGAGGTCCTCGCCCCCGAGCCCTCCGGCCGCTGCGACCTCCTCCTCGGAGGCGGGCGCATCCTCCGCATGGAGGCGGGCCTGCGGGTGCCCCGGCGCCTCGCCCGGGCCATCGACGGGCGGAACCTCGTGGCGGTGCCGGGCTTCGTGGACGGCCACGTGCACCTCATGGGGGGCGGCGGCGAAGGGGGCTTCGCCACCCGGACGCCGGAGCTGCCCTTCCGGAGCGCCGTGGAGGGGGGCGTCACCACCCTCGTGGGCTGCCTGGGCACCGACGCCGTCACCCGCAGCCTCGCCGGGCTCCTGGCGAAGGTGCGGGGCCTCGAGGAGGAAGGCCTCAGCGCCTACATGTTCACCGGCAGCTACGCGGTGCCCGCCCCGACGCTCACGGGCAGCGTGGAGTCGGACCTTCTGCTCATCGACAAGGTCGTGGGCGTGGGCGAGGTGGCCCTCTCGGACCACCGCTCCAGCCAGCCGTCCTTCGAGGCCCTCGCGGCCCTGGCCGGGGAAGCCCGGCGGGGCGGCCTGCTCTCGGGCAAGGCCGGCCTGGTGAACCTCCACCTCGGCGACGGCACCCGGGGCCTGGCCCTGCTGCGCGCCCTGGTGGAGGGCACCGAGCTGCCCCGCCGCCAGTTCCTGCCCACCCACGTGAACCGCAACGCCACGCTCTTCGAGGAGGCCACGGCCTACGCCCTGGGCGGCGGGCCCGTGGACCTCACCACCTCCACCCTGCCCCGCTTCCTGGAGGAGGGCGAGGTCAAGAGCAGCCAAGGCCTGAAGCGCCTGCTGGACGCCGGCGTGGACCCCGGCCTCATCACCTTCAGCTCCGACGGCCAGGGCAGCCTGCCGGACTTCGACGGGGCGGGCCGGCTGCGGCGCATCGCCATCGGCCAGGTCTCCAGCCTCTGGTCCGAGGTGCGGGACGCGGTGCAGCAGGAGGGCGTGCCCCTCGGGACGGCCCTCCGGGTGATCACCGAGAACCCGGCGCGCCTCCTCAAGCTCCCGGGCAAGGGCCGCCTCGAGCCCGGGGCCGACGCCGACGTGGTGCTGCTGGACCCGAAGGACCTGTCGGTCCACACGGTCATCGCCCGGGGCCGCGTGCTGATGCAGGCGCGCCGGGTGGTGGCCCGCGGCGTCTTCGAGGCCCCGTGAGCGGCGCCCTCCGGCGCCTGCGCCTGCCCCACGCCCTGGTCCTGGTATGGGGCCTGGCGGTGCTCGCGCTCCTCGCCTCCTGGGTCATCCCCAGCGGCGCCTTCGACCGGGTGGAGACCGTGGTGGACGGGACCCGGCGCCTGGTCACGGTGCCAGGCACGTACCACCCCGTCCCCAAGGTCCGCCCCGGCCTGGAGCAGGCCCTGCTGGCCCCCATCCGGGGCCTCCAGCACGGGGCGGACCTCATCGCCTTCCTGCTGGTGATCGGCGGCGCCTTCAACGTCCTGAACGCCACGGGCGCCCTGGGGCGGGGCATCGGGGGCCTGGCCGGCCTCCTCCAGCGCCGCCCCCGCCTGGAGTGGGTGCTGATCCCCGCCCTGGTGGCGGCCTTCAGCCTGGCCGGCTCGGTCTTCGGGATGTCGGAGGAGGTGATCCCCTTCGTGCTGGTCTTCATCCCCCTGGCCCGGCGCCTGGGCTACGACTCCATCACCGGCGTGGCCATCCCCTTCCTGGGCTCCGCGGCCGGCTTCGCCGCGGCCTTCCTCAACCCCTTCACCGTGGGTATCGCCCAGCGCCTCTCCGACCTTCCCCCCTCGGGCTTCGGCTACCGCCTGGTGGCCTGGGTCCTGGGCACGGCGGTGGTGGCCGTCTACGTCATGCGCCACGCCCGGCGGGTGAAGGCCGACCCCGCCGCGAGCCCCGTGCGGGACCTGGACGAGGCGCGGGACGCGGAGGCGGCCCCGGAGGCCCCCGGCCTGGCCGGCGCCGCGGGCTGGCGCGCCGGGGCGGTCCTCGCCCTCCTGGCCGCCGCCATCGGCCTCCTGGTCTGGGGGGTGGTGGCGCGGGGCTGGTACTTCGACCAGATCGGCGCCCTCTTCCTCGCTTTGGCCCTGGCTGCCGCCGCCGTGGCCCGCCTGGGGGCCGACGCCACCGCCCGGGCCTTCGTGGCGGGGGCCAAGGACATGGTGGGCGTGGTCCTCATCGTCGCCTGCGCCAAGGCCCTGCTCCTCATCGCCCAGGAGGCCCGCATCCTGGACACCCTGCTCCACGCCGCCGCCACCGGCGTGGCCCGGCTGCCGCGGGTCGCCACGGCCCAGGTGATGTTCCTGGTGCAGTGCGGCCTCAACTTCTTCATCCACTCCGGCACCAGCCAGGCCGCGCTGACGATGCCCATCATGGCCCCCCTGGCGGACCTGGTGGGGATCACCCGGCAGACCGCGGTCTTCGCCTTCCAGCTCTGCGAGTTCGTGAACCCCGTCCTTCCCACCAGCGCCGTGACCATGGGCGTGCTGGGGGCCGCGAAGATCCCCTGGGAGCGCTGGGCCCGGTGGTTCCTGCCCCTGCTGCTCATCCTCGGGCTCCTGAGCGCCCTGCTCCTGGTGCCCCCGGTGCTCTTCTTCCGCTGGGGGCCCGCCTAGGCGCCCCGCACCTTTTTCACCGCGGCGTGGAACCTTCCCCGGCGCGGACCCATTCACAGAGGGAAGTTGGAATCCCGCCGGGCGGGGACCGGGACGGTCTGGGGTGAGAGCCGATGTCCCGAGGCGTCCCTGCCCGGCATGCTGGGTCCCTCAGCCCTCGGCGAACTGGGTGCGGGCCACCTTCTCGGACTCCCGCAGCCGCTGGATGGCGCCCTCCCGGTCCCGGCTGGCGATGCCGGTGGCGAGGGTGTGCGCCACCACGGCGAAGGCGGCGAGGCTGTGGGAGAAGAGCAGGTTCTCCCCCGCCACCACCAGGGTGTGGTCCGCCAGCCGGGCCAGGGGGGCGTCCAGCCGGTCGGTGAAGGCCAGGATCCGGACCTGCCGCTTCTTCGCGTAGGCCGCGGCGTCCAGGGTCTCCCGGGAGTAGGGCTCGAAGGCGAAGGCCACCACCACGTCCTTGGGGCCGAGGTTGGCCACCTGCCGGGCGAACTCCGCCGGGTTGCCCGCCACCACGGGCAGGCCTGCGAGGGTCAGGAGATAGGCCAGGTGCTCGCTCATGATCCGGGACACGCCGTGGCCGAAGCAGACCCGGGTGCGGGCGGACTCCAGCGTCTTGATGACGGCCTTCAGCAGGTCCTCCCCGATGCCGCTCACGGTGCGCTCGATGTTGGCCACGTCCCGCCGGGCCACTTCCACCAGGGCCGCGGCGGCCCCCTTGGGCGCCGCCAGGAGCCGGCCCTCGACGCCGGTGCCCGCCCGGGCCTGGGCCACCAGGTCCTGGCGCAGCTCGAGGAAGCCGGAATAGCCCAGGGCCTGGGCGAAGCGCACCACCGTGGCCACCGAGGTCCCGCTCCGTTCCGCCAGCTCCTCCACGCCCCAGAAGGCCGCGTCCTTGGGTTCGGCCAGCACGCAGTCCGCGATGCGCCGCTGGTTGGGCGTCATGGAGGCGAGGGCGCCGTGGAGGCGGTTCAGGAGGCTGTCCATGCCGCGAGGGTAGCGCGAGGAAAGAAATTTTTCACCGCCCCGTCCGGATTTCCACGGCCCCAGGCCCGGGCGGCTCCTAGCCCCCGATGTGGAACATCTCCACCTTCCGCTGCCGGGCGGTCTCCTCGGTGCGGATCTCCGAGTAGTGGTCCTCCCGGCGCTTCCACCGGGCCGAGACGAGGGCCTCGAGGTCGGCGTCGCTGGCGCCCGCGCGGAGGGCGGTCTTGAGGTCCAGCCCCTCCTGGCCGAAGAGGCAGGTGAAGAGCCGGCCCTCGGCGCTCAGGCGGGCCCGGTCGCAGCCGCCGCAGAAGGGCGCGGTGACGGAGGCCACGATGCCGAACTCGCCGCTGCCGTCCTGGAAGCGCCAGCGCTCGGCCACCCGGCCCTCCAGGGGCTCGGCCACGGGCTCCACGGGCCAGCGCTTGCGGATGCGCTGGAGCAGCTCCGCGGCGGGCACCACGGCGTCCAGCTTCCACCCGTTCAGCGTCCCCACGTCCATGAACTCGATGAAGCGCAGGATGTGCCCCCGGGCCTTCGCGAAGGCCAGGAGGTCGAGGGCCTCCGCGTCGTTCGCGCCCCTCTGGAGGACGCAGTTCAGCTTGAGGGGGGCGAAGCCCGCGGCCTTGGCGGCCTCCAGGCCCAGGAGCACCTTCTCCAGGGGCACCGTGGTGTCGTTGAGGGCGCGGAAGCGGGCCGGGTCCAAGGTGTCCAGGCTCACGGTGAGGCGCTGCAGCCCGGCCTCCCGCAAAGCCCCCGCCATCTCCACCAGCAGGGCGCCGTTGGTGGTCAGGGCCAGGTCCTCCAGTCCGGGGAAGGCCCGGAGGCGGCGGATCAGGTCCGGCAGGCCGTGGCGCAGGAGGGGCTCGCCCCCGGTCAGGCGGATCTTCCGCACCCCGAGGCGGACGAAGAGGCCGGCGAGGCGCTCCAGCTCCTCGAAGTGGAGGATCTCCTCCTTGGGCAGGAAGGCCGAGCCGGACTCGTGGACATGGGGCTCCCCGGCCGACGCCGCCCCGAAGACCTCCCGGGGCATGCAGTAGCGGCAGCGGAAATTGCAGCGGTCCGTCACCGAGATGCGGAGCGCCCTGAGGGGGCGGTGGCGGCGGTCGAGGAGCGGCATGGCTTCCAGGATAGGGCCTCGGGTTCAGGACGTCCCGGCGCCCTCCCCGGCAAAGCGTCCGGGCCTTTTCCCGCCATTCGGGGCAAAATGGACGTTTGCCCCGGGATCGCCGATGTCCTTCCTGAAAAACCTCTTCAACCGCGCGCCGGAGGCGCCGCTGCCCACCCTCGAGGCCCTGGCGGCCGAGCGGGGCTTCGGCGCCGACCTGCCCGGGCTCCAGGCCCTGCTGCCGGACTTCGAGCACCAGGGGCCCGAGGGCCGGAAGGCCTGGGCGGACGCGGTGAAGGCCTGCCTGGACCGGGGCTGGCCCCTCCCGCCCCCCTATGAGGAGGCCGTGGAGGAGCTCTGGCCCGAGCTGGTGCCCCTGTGGTCGGCCCACCGGGACGGCTACAAGTCCTGGCCCTTCGCCGAGGGCCTGGCCAAGCGCGTCCGGGTGGGCGCCCAGCCGGTGCCCGAGGCCTGGTCCACCCTCTGGGGCATCCGCGTGGACGAGGTCCTCGACCGGGCCCTCGACCACCTCCGCGAGGTGAGCAAGGCCCCCTTCGAACGCCTGCCCACGGGCATCTACCGGAGCCCCTTCCGGGACGGCCGCGATGCCGCGCGCCTGCTGCTCCCGGAGCTCTGGGAGGACCTCTTCCCCAAGCAGAACCTCTTCGTCGGCCTGCCCAGCCGCAGCGAACTCTACGTGGCCCCCCAAGTGCTGCTCCCCAAGCTGGCGGAAGTGGTGGACCGCAGCCTGTCGTCCACGCCGGCAGAGGAGCGCATCGTCGTGACCCTCTTCCAGCGCGTGGAGGGGAAGTTCGTGCCGGCGAACCTCCAGGACCCCCACCCCATCGCCCAGCCCCAGCGCCAGCTCCGGCAGACGGACTACGTGCTGGCCCTGGAGGCCCAGAAGGAGGCCCTGTCCAAGCTCGGCGGCCGGGCCGCGCCCGTGGGCATCCTGCCCCACCCCAAGACCGGCCGCACCTACACCGTGGCGACCTGGAAGGGGGACATGCCCTGCTTCCTGCCGGAGACGGACCTGGTGGCCTTCCAGGATGCCCAGGGCCGTCCCCTGGGCATCTACTGGCGCCAGACCTTCCCCCGCATCCCGGGCATGAAGGGCGAGATGGTGGACCTCTGGGGTCCCCGCCGGCTCCGCTTCGAGGCCTTCCCCACCCCCGAGCAGCTGGGCCAGCTGGACGCCTACGCCGATGCCGAGCAGATGGCGGCCATCCTCCGGGGCGAGGATCCCTCCCAGCCCAAGGGGGCCCCGGCGCCTCCCCGGCCGGCCGCTCCGCCGCCGCCCGGCCAGGGCCCCGCCTCCGCCCCCCGCCCGGCGAGCCTCAAGGACGTCCAGCTCGGTCGCCAGGAGGACTGAGGTCCCGGCGCGGCCCGCGGCCTATTTCGCCGCGGGCTTCACCCGGGTGTAGAGGGTCTCCTGGCGCGGCCCCTGGCCCCGCTCGTCCCCGCCCACCACCACCAGGAAGCGGTCGGGATCGATCTCGCGGATGTGGACCCGCAGGGTGAGGGGCTCCTTGTCCGCATCGTGGAGGGTGCCCGTCAGGGCGACCAGGGCCCCGCCCTCCTTCGGCTCGCCCTCCAGGTGCACCAGCGCGGTGGACCCCGCGTTCGCCCAGGCGGCCTGGTAGCGTCCGAGGGTCCCGTCGAAGGCGAGGATGCGCGCCCCCTCCGGACCGCCGGTCCGGTCGGAGCGGTACTCCTCCAGCAGGAATCGGCCGCCGAGGATCATCCGCAGGTCGGCCTTCCCGGTGACCTCGCCCCCGGCCGCGCCGGCGGCGGCGAAGTGCCGGGTCACCGTGGTGTAGCTCCCCTCCCGCCGGGCCATGCGACCGTGCTCGATCCCGGGGGTGGACATGCGCTTCAGGGCCTCCAGGCGCTCCACCGGGAGCTTCGAGGGGGGCGTGTACTGGGCGGCGAGGGGCGCCGCGGCGAGGAGGAGGGCGGAAAGGGCGAGGCGCACGGACACTCCGGTCAGGGGATCAGGCCGATCTCCCGCAGGCGCTGCAGGAGGAAGTCGTTGGCGGTGATGGGCTCGAACATCTTGCGCTCCCCGGGCCCCAGGAGGCTTCCCGGACAGTCCAGGACCACCTCGGGGCGGGGATGGCAGAAGAAGGGCATGGAATAGCGCACCGCGTCGGGGCTGTCGGGGTTCACCACCCGGTGGGTGGTGCTGGGGATGCGTAGGTTCACGTGGCGGCTCAGCATGTCCCCGGCGTCGGCGATGATCTCGCCCTCGAGGCCCTCCACCGCGTGCCAGGTCCCGTCCCGATCCAGGAGCTGAAGGCCGCTGTCCGTGGCCGCGGGCAGGAGGGTGATGAGGTTGATGTCCTCGTGGGCCGAGGCCCGCACACCGCCTTCGATGAAGCGGTCCTTCAGCGCCGGGTAGTGGATGACGCGCAGGATGGAGTTGCCGTCCACGATCATGTCCGCGAGGCTGCGCTCCGGCAGGCCCAGGTGGAGGGCGATGCCCTGCAGCAGGGTGCCCGCGCAGTCCTCCAGGGCCCTGTAGAGGGCCAGGGTGTGGGCCTTGAAGCCCGGCACCTCCGCCTCGGGCCAGAGGTTCTCCCCGTAGAGGGGCAGCAGAGGGTGGCCCGGGGGCAGCTCCTGGCCCACGTGCCAGAACTCCTTGAGGTCGCCCACGGGGTTGTCCTTCGCGTGCTCCTGGCCGAAGGGCGTGAAGCCCCGGGCTCCGCCGCCGTCAGGCACGATGTAGCGGGCCTTCACCGCCTCGGGGAGGGCGAAGAAGTCCCGGGCGGCGCGGTAGGCCCCGTCCACATCGGCCGTGGAGACCCTGTGCCCGGCCACCTTCACGAAGCCCGTGTGGGTGAGGCTCTCGCCGAGCACCCGGATGAAGTCCGCGCGGTCCTTCGCGCTGCCGTCGGTGAACTGGGCGAGGTGGACGGTTTCGACGTGGAAGGCGGCGGGCATGGGTCGGGCTCCAGCAGGGGCCCTTCCACTATCGCACCGCCGCCCTTCCCTCCGGACCGCTCAGGCCTTCGGACCGCTCAGGCGCCCTCAGGCTCCCAGGCCCTTGAGCCCCACCTTCTCCCGGATCTGGGTTTCGATCTCGTCGGCGAGTTCGGGGTTGTCCATGAAGAGCTTCTTCACGTTCTCGGCCCCCTGGCCCAGGCGGCTGTCCTTGTAGCTGTACCAGGAGCCGCTCTTCTGGATGATCTCCAGCTGCGTGCCCAGCTCCACCAGCTCGCTGGTCTTGCTGATGCCCTCGCCGTACATGATGTCGAAGGTGGCGATCTTGAGGGGCGGGGCGACCTTGTTCTTCACCACCTTCACCTTGGTCTTCTTGCCGATGACGGAGCTGTCCTCGTCCTTGGCCGCGACGAGCGGGTCGTTGGTGTTGCCCTTGATGGACTGGATGCTGCGCACGTCCAGGCGCACGGAGGCGTAGAACTTCAGCGCGTTGCCGCCGGTGGTGGTCTCGGGGTTGCCGAACATCACGCCGATCTTCATGCGGATCTGGTTGATG
>JABLTH010083284.1_pt1 | contig 15273 bp, 10 predicted proteins | sample 7875711 | NCBI WGS metagenome assembly JABLTH01 (sample SAMN14941262, study PRJNA633318) | bioreactor metagenome | isolation source: bioreactor | place: China | collected 2019-03-05 | reverse complement strand
ATTTCGCCCACCAGAATCACGTCCGGGTCCTGACGCAGAATCGAACGCAGCGCCGACGCGAACGTCAGACCGATCTCCGGGTTCACCTGCACCTGACGCACCAGCGGCAGGCGGATCTCGACCGGATCCTCGATGGTCATGATGTTCCGCTCGGGGCAGTTCAACTCCGCCAGCGCGGTATACAGCGTCGTCGTCTTTCCTGAGCCCGTCGGCCCGGTGACCAGGATCATGCCGTGCGGCCTCGAGATGGCGTCCCGGTATCCCTTCCGCACGTCCTCGGGCATCTGCAGGTCTTCGATCCGCCCGATCGCGCCGCCGCCGCGAAGAACACGCAGCACCGCGTTCTCGCCGTGGATCGTCGGCAGCAGCGAGAGCCGGATATCGACGGGCTCCCCGGTCGCCGGGATGAACCTGATCTTGCCGTCCTGCGGCTTGCGCGTCTGCGCCACGTCGAGCTTGGCCATGACCTTGAGCCGCTGCACCAGCCCCGCGTGCATTCCCTTGGACGGCCCGTGCAGGGTGCGCATCACGCCGTCCACCCGGTATCGGAGATGAAGCGAATCGTCGTCGGGGTTGAGGTGAACGTCGCTGGCGCCAAGGTCGATGGCCGTCATGATGATCTGGTTGACCGCGGCCACAACGGGCTCGTCGCCGCTGGTGGTGTCCTTGTCTTCTTCGACGCTGACCACCGCGTCCGTGCCGCTGGTGCGGACCAGCGAGTACGCGCGAGTGATGAGGGAGTTCAGCTGCTCGGCGTCGCAGATGACGGGGTCGACCTCGCACTTCAGCAGTTGGCGCACCTGGTCGATCGCGCTCAGGTTGAGCGGGTCGAGCATCGCGACGGTGGCCCCGCTCTCGAACGCGAAGAGCGGGAACACGCCGAGTTTTTCCGCGGTCGCACGCGGGATCCGAGCCGCGTGGCGCAGGTCGATGTCGAACTGCGCCAGGTCGACGAACGGATATTCGCAGATCTTGGCCTTGAAGATCGCCAGGGTCCGTGCGCTCACCGCGCCGCCCGCGACCAGCATCTCCAGCGCGTCGCGCCGCTGGGTCTGGGCCGCTTGGTGCGCTCGCTCCACCTCGGCCGGCGTCACCACGCCCTCGGCCAGCAGCGTCCTGATCAGAAAGTCGCCCGAGTCCCTCATGCGCCCTCTCCTTCCAAAAGGTCGAGGACTTCCGCGATCTTCTCCTTGATCGCATCGGTCGGCTCATGCCAGCCCAGCCCGAGCAGGTACGCGGGACGACGATCGGTCATCACCACCCGGTTGACGGTGCACTCCACCGCAAAGAGTGTTCGCGGATTCTCTGCCTCCGATGTCAGCAGCTTGACCCACACACGACACCCGCGCGGGAAGAAGCAGTTGGTGATGACCCCGACGCCCCCTCCCGAAAAGTCGATGATGTCGCTCGAGAGCCATGCCTCTGGCCCGCCCAGCGACTGCGACAGCCGGACCATCGGCCGATGCACCGGCGAGACACTGATCAGCGCGCGAAGACTCACGGCGTGCCGGGTCGTGCGTCGCATCAACAACTGGTCCGGATCTTGCATTGAGTATCCCCATCCCGAAATTCAGGCCCCCCTCATCTCAGGTCGGCGATCCGAAATCCAAACTTCAGATCAACCCACCCAAGCGCAACAATCGCGCCACATCCACGTATCACGCATACCTTACATACTCCAATCATCCGGACCCGTCTTGAGGAATGACCGACCGCTGCGCAGCGCGGGCCGATGTCCGGCGCCATTGGCGACCATTCATTGCCAACGGATTCCCGAGACCTATACTCAGCCGCAATCGCTCCGATCGGGTCGATTGCCAGAAGTCGGCCGCTTGTCGCGGCAACGATCTGCCATTGATTCGCGGCGTGAGCCGCATTGAAGCGCCCTTGCGCGATCGCTTCCGTCCCCGGAAGGCCCGATCCGGTCGCCGGTGTCGCTGTCAGAGGATTGATCCATGTCCAACACGCTCGTCCAAGACCTGATCGAAGCCGGAATTCACTTCGGCCAGCGCTCCAGCGGCTGGAATCCGAAGATGCAGCCGTTCATCTACGGCAAGCGCAACGGCATCCACATCATCGACATCAAGGAGACGGTCAAGGGCCTCCTCCTCGCCAAGCGGTTCATCGCCAAGATCGTCGCCGACGGCAAGGACATCTGCTTTGTCGGCACCAAGCGCCAGGCCAAGAGCGTGCTCGAGTCCCGCGTTGCCGACGTCAAGATGCACTGGGTCACCGAGCGGTGGCTGGGCGGGACGCTCACCAATTTCCGCACCATCCGCCAGCGCCTCAAGCGTCTTGAGGAGCTGGAGGCCATCGAGAAGAATGACAATTTCGCCAGCTACTCCAAGAAGATGGAGAGCCAGCTCCGGCGCGAGATGATGAAGATCAAGCGCAACCTCGAGGGCATCCGCCACATGGACAAGCTCCCCGGCGCGCTGGTCGTTGTCGACATCCAGCGCGAGGTCACCGCGATCCGCGAAGCCCGGAAGCTCGGCATCCCGACCATCTGTCTCGTCGACACCGACGGCGACCCCGACATGGTCGACATCGCCATCCCCGGCAACGACGATTCGATGCGCTCCATCGATGTCGTGATCCGCGAGCTTTGCCTCGCCGCCGCCGAGGGCAAGCAACAACGTCAGAACGCCCCCGAGGGAGACGGCGACGCCGGCCAGGCGGGCGATGCGGGCGGCCCGCGGCGCAGCCGCCGCGCTCAGTTCCGCCGCGACGAGCAGGATTCCGCCAAGGACGCGCCCCGCAGCCCCAGCGACGCGCCCGCGCCGAGCAACGCCTGAGCCGGATTCCCCGAATCGTGTGGGCCGCGAGTGATTGCAGTACGAACCATGGCGGCGTGTCGGCAAGCCCGGCATCGTCCGCACTTCGACCCAGCATGGCGGGCGAGCGCCCGCGTGGAGTGAGCAATGGCCGAGATTAGTTCAAAGGACGTGATGAAGCTCCGGAACCAGACGGGGCTCCCCATGATGGCGTGCAAGGCGGCGCTCGAGAAATCCGGCGGCGACTTCGACAAGGCCGAGGAGCTTCTCCGAAAGGAACTCAAGGGCAAGATGGACACCCGCACCGACCGGGCCGCGGGCGAAGGCCGCGTCGCGGTCGCGTTGAACGCCGATCGTTCCGCCGCCGCGATCATCGAGATCCGCGCCGAGACCGACTTCACGGCCAAGAGCGAGAAGTTCGACACCATGCTGAAGAAGGTCGTGGGGGAAGTCCTCGCGGGCAACGCGGGGGTCGTCACCGCGACACCGTCGATGGCCTCCGCGGTCGACGAGGTTCGCATCTCCACCGGGGAGAACTGCTCCTTCGCCCGCGGCGAGAAGCTCGTCGGCGCTCCCGGCGCCTTTGCGTTCTACGTCCACCACGACGGGAAGACCTGCTCGCTCGTTCAGGCCAAGGCCTCGATGGACGAGGCCGTGCTGAAGGACGTGTGCATGCACGTCGTCGCGGCGGTTCCTCGTCCGCAGGGCCTTTCGGCGTCGGAAATCCCCACCGCGATCGTCGAGAAGGAGCGGAAGTTCCGTGTCGAGCAGGCGATGGAATCCGGCAAGCCCAAGGAGATCGCCGAGAAGATGGTCGAGGGCGGCATGCGCAAGTTCTTCGAGGAGATCGCGCTGCTCGAACAGCCCTTCGTGAAGGACCCCGCGAAGAAGATCAAGGACCTGGTCGGCGGCGCCGACAAGCTCGTGGCGTTCCGCCGCTGGGCGGTCGGTGAGACCGCCTGAATCGCTTTGAGCGCCAAACGTCGTTCCGAAGGCCCGGGATTCCCGGGCCTTTTTCGTGCGCGGTCCGTCTACTGCTTCCAAGCCTGTCCGGTCCAGGACTCGAAGATCCGCTTCTGTTCCGGCGTCGGATCATCGACGCGCCGCACCCGCCATGAGCCGCCCTTGGCCTCGACGAGGGTCAGCGAAACTCGCCGGAGCACGTTCATGCGGAAGAACGTCAGGTCAACCGAGTCTCCGGGGGCGAGCTCTTGCATTCGTGCCGCCAACTCGGCGCCGCGCACGCGCCGATCGTTGATCGCCACGATCACATCTCCCACCAGAAGCCCGGCGCTCGCGGCGGCGCTGTTCGGCTCGATCGCGGAGATGCGCGACCCGCCGTCGGCCTCGTCAAAGCTCGCCCCGATCGTCCGCCGGGCGGGCGCCTCCTCCCAGAAGACTTCGAGCCCCGCGGCACGCAGCGCCGACTCATAGTCGATCGCGCCGGGCCTGGCGACGTTGCGCTCAAAGAACCAGGTCAGATCGGCGCCCGCGGCCTGGTTGCAGAGCCCGATCAGGTCCGCGGTCGAATACGCGGGCCCGGAGAGCGGGAACTTCTCGTACAGACCTCTCATCACGTCGTCGAGGCTGCGCGCTCCCGACGACGCGTTGCGGATCAGGAGATCCAGCACCAGGTTGAGCTGTGCGCCCCTGTCATAAAACGAGACCGTGGTGTTCGGGGAGTCCGGGTTGGGCTTGTTGAACTTGATCCATGCATCAAAGCTCGACTCCTCCGCGCTCTGCACGGAAGAACCGATCCGCTTGCGATCACGCTCGACCCACCCGCCGACAGTCTCGATGAACTGATCGGGCGCCGTGAGCCCCGCCCGCACGAGCGCCACGAACTCGTAATAGCTCGTCGCGCCCTCGGCGACCCACAACAGGTCGGTGTAGTTCTCGCGCTGGTAGTCGTAGGGCTTGAGTCCCGCGGGTCGCAACTGCTTGACGTTCCAGGTGTGGAAGAACTCGTGGGCGATGAGCGTCAGGAAGCTGTGGTATCGCGAATCGTCCTCGAACGCGGCGGGCGAGCATCCGACGATCGTCGAGTTGACGTGCTCGGTACCCCCGCCCCCGCCCTGGTAGCAGTGCACGAGGAAGACGTAGCGCTGGTAGGGGAACGAGCCGAAGATGTCGCGCTCGGCGCGGATGATCCTGGCGAAGTCCTCGGCGAGCTTCGCACGATCGAAGTGCTTGCCGCGCCGCGAGGGCTCCGCGCCGGGCGCGACACCGCCCCACCACACGACGATCTCGTGCGGCGTGCCGTCAACGTCGAACCTCACGACATCGTGGAATCCCGCCTCGATCGGCGAATCGACCAGCGTGTCATAATCGGGCGCGATCACGGCGTTTGCGTCGTCGGGGTCGGGCTCCAGACCCGTCGCGATCTTCCAGCCCTGTGGCATGACGAGACGGACGACCAGCGGCTCCTGCCGGAGCGACGGCGCGTACATGAACACCGCCGACGGCGAAAGGAACGCGTGCGATTCGTCCGCGTGGCGTGTGCGGTCGGCGAGCGAGTTTGCGTAGACGCGATAGTCGACGATGATCTCGTCGTCGCCGGGCTCCACGCGCACCCGCCAGGTCGACTTCTCGACTTTCATGATCTCGCGTGGCCGCCCATCGCCCGCACGCGCGGACACGCCCGACACGGTGCCCGCCATGTCGAGGATCTGATAGCGGCCAGGCCGCCACACCGGCAGACAAACCTCCAGTTCTCCCGGCGCCACGCCGCGCACGATCATGCTGACGCTGATTGTCTGGGTCCGCGCCTCGGTCAGCCCGACGACATACTCGACGCGGCGGGGCGGCTCGCGCTTTGGATCCGCGGCGGCGGCGAAACCGGAGAGCATGGTGATGGTGAGCAACGTCGCGAGGACGAACGTGCCGAGCATGAAGCCTCCCGAGGGTGAGCGCGGAGTTTACAAAGCTCACGCGGCGTTGGCGCGGCGCCAGGTCGCTCTCGTCCGCCGCGCTCGGCGGACTGCGGCGGTCGCCCGCGCGCCGTACCGATCTATTCGCGGTGCGCTTCCATCTGCCTGAGGAGCGGATGCGAGCGACCGGCGATGTGTTGCCACGCCATCGCCAGCGCGGCGGTGCACGACCACGCGCGAACGCTGGCGCGATCGCCGTCCATCGAGAACCGGCGCGTGTCGCTGCCGTGCTCGTGGGCCAGCGAGATCCAGACGGTGCCGACGGGCTTGGCGGGCGTGCCGCCGTCTGGGCCCGCGACACCCGTGATCGAGATCGCGATCGAGGCGCCGGCTCGCTCGCGCCCGCCGCACGCCATCGCCCTGGCGACCTCGTGGCTGACCGCGCCGGGCCCGCCCATCGCGAACAGATCGCCCGGCACGCCGACCTGCGATCGCTTCATCTCATTGCTGTAGGTGATCCATCCTCCGAGCACGCACGCCGAAGAGCCCGGCACAGCGGTGAGCTCCTCGGCGAGCATGCCGCCGGTGCAACTCTCGACCACCGCGAGCGTCTGACCTCGCTGCTGCATCTGGCGAAGCACCACGCCGGCAAGCGTGTCGTCGCCCTCTCCGAACACATAGTCGCCGGCGATGCTCAGGACACTCCGGGTAGATTCTTCGACCGCGGCCCGCGCGTGTTCTCGCGAACCCGAGCCCTCGAATCGGATGCGAACGCTGACGACGCCGCCGCTGGCCGTTGTCCCGACCAGAGGCACACTGTTCCGGTCCATCAGGGAACCGAGTCGCTGGGCCAGGTCCGACTCCCCCAGCCCGATCGTGTGGAGCACCCGGGTTTCGATCACCCGGTCCGGCGGCGGGCGCAGGGCCGGGACGACCAGGTCCTGAAAGATGGGCGCCATCTCTCGGGGCGGCCCCGGCAGGCAGTACACGTCGCAGGCTCGCCCCTCGGCCTCGATGGTCGCGAGGAGCCCCGGGGCCGTGCCATGCCTGTTTTCCAGCGTCATGCCGCGCGAGGGTCGCCGCGCTTGCGCGAGGTTGATGGTCGCAAGATCGCGTCCGCGCGCCGAGAACCACGCGCGAATCTGCCGCTCCGCCTGGGCGTCGTCCACGAGCGAATCGCCCGACGCGATCGCGAGAGCCTGCCGCGTCAGGTCATCGGCCGTGGGTCCAAGGCCGCCCGTGCTGACGATCAGATCGCACCGGGACGCGAGCCGGCGGAGCGCCGCGACGTGCGCCTCCAGGTCGTCGGGCACGGTGACGTGCTCCACGACCGAGATCCCAAGGTCGGTGAGGCGGCGTGAGAGCCACTGCGAGTTGCTGTCGAGCTTCTGTCCCAGCGTGAGTTCATCGCCGATGGACAGGATCGCGGCGGAGCGGTGCGCGTGCGTGGAGGGCGTGGTCATCGCGGAACGCTAGGCGATCATGGCGGATCACGCGCTCAGGCATGGCCCGTGCGGAATCCTGTCGGCTCGCCCACGCGATGGATGGCGATCGTGTTGGTCGCCTTGGCCTGCCCCAGCGGGCGTCCGGCGACGAGCACGAGCGGATCGCCGTGCTTCGCAAGGCCGCGCCGGACCACCAGCTCGTCGACCGCGGCGTTCCACTCCGACAGGTGGCCCGAGGCGGGCGGCATGGCGCACACCGGAATCACGCCGCCCAGGAGCGCCATGCGCCGGGCCATCACGGGGCTGGACGAGTAGGCGACGATGGGGATGTTGACGTCGTTCTGGCTGATGAAGCGAGCGGTGCCGCCGTTTTCCGACCAGCAGACGATCGCGGCGGCCCGGAGGTCGCGGGCGACCTGGGCCGCGCCGTGCGCCAGCGAGGCCGTGCCCCGGTGCGCCTCGCTGACCTGCGTCGGCGGCGCGAGCACGCGGCCCTGCTTGAACGCGCTGGACTCGGCGGTCCGAACGATCCGGCTCATCGTCTCGACCACCAGCGCGGGGTGCTTGCCCGTCGCCGTCTCCGCCGAGAGCATCACGGCGTCGGCGCCGTCGAAGATGGCGTTGGCGACGTCGCTGGCCTCGGCACGCGTCGGGCTGGCGTTGTCGATCATCGTTTCGAGCATCTGCGTCGCCACGATGCAGGGGCGGCCGTGCGACGCGCAGCACGCGACGATTTCCTTCTGCGCCACGGGCACGCGAGCGATCTCCATCTCCACGCCGAGATCCCCACGCGCCACCATGATCGCGTCCGCCGCCGCCACGATCGATTCGATGTTCGCCACCGCCTGGGGCTTTTCGATCTTGGCGATCACGGGCGTCCACGCGGCCAGGCGCCGCGGATCGCCGGCCTCGTATCGCGACGCAAGCTCCGCCAGCTTCCGCTTGAGCTCCAGCACTTCCTCCGCCTTGCGCACGAACGAGAGCGCCAGGAGATCCAGCCCGTTCTCCACCGCCCAGGCGACGCACTCCCAGTCGCGCTCCGTGATCGCGGGCGCGGAGATCGAGCTTTGCGGCAGGTTGATCCCCTTGCCGCTGGTCACCAGGCCGCCCACCGTCACGCGGCAGCGCAGCTCTCCTTTGCCGGCATCGGCCGAGACGGCGAGCATGCGGATCGCACCGTCGTTGACCAGCACCTTGTGGCCGGCGTGGACCTCCCGCACCAGCGGCTCGTACGTCGTCGGGAGGTACGCGACCGGCTGGGCCGCGTTCGCCGGATCGACGTGCGCCAGGGGCAGTCCGAGCTTGAAGCACACGTCCTGGCCCGTGGCGAGCATGATGCCTCCCTCGGGCACCTTTCCGACGCGGATCTTCGGGCCCTGGAGGTCCCCGAGCGCGGCGATCGGGCGATCGAGCTGGGCGGAGACGTCGCGCACGACATCGAGCCGTTTCTTGTGCGCGGCGAAGTCGCCGTGCGAGAAATTGAAGCGGAACACCGAGACACCCGCCTCGATGAGCCGGCGCACCATCTCGGGAGACTCGCTCGCCGGTCCGATCGTCGCCACGATCTTGGCCAGCATGGGCGATGGATCATCGACACGGTCGTGACGGTTCGGCATGGTCGGCTCCGTGGCCCGGGTCGGAACAAAGACGCTCGGTGGCTGGCGGATCGGCATTCCTCATTCATCGGCCGCCGGAGCCCGCCGCGATCTCCGCGGAGGGCGAGTTCTGTGATGCCTGCGACGCCGGGAGGGTTCGCGTCCGCGAAATGTCCACGATCTCCGCGTAGACCTTGCGGAAATACCGGACGTATGACACCTCCGCCGCGCCCCTCGCCTTGGCGTCGCGCCAATCGTCCTTGATCGCCTTCATGGTCTCCGGCGAGAACCGGAGCGTCTCGCCCTTGGCCGTCGTGTGCGGCGGGAAGGAAAAAAACATCTGCTTCATGACCGCGAGCACATCGCGAGGGAAACCGTCGTCGCGCTCGGCGGCGATGATCGCCCGCCACGCCTCCCGCTGCTCGTCCGCCGTATCAACCGCGCAGGCGCCCAAGATCGGCCCGATCGCCGATCGCCAGCCGGCGGGCTTGTTGCTCGTCGCCGCGGCGAAGGGATCGAGATGGTCCACGAAAAACGACGCGTACTTCGCGTAGAAATCCCGGCGCACCGGCATCCGGCGGAGTTCCGATTGCTCCGGGCCCATGGGCTCGCCCGCGTCGTTCCTGGGATTCGACGCGGCACGCGGATCGGTCCTGGCGTGGAACTGCCAGAGCGCCTGCCCCTCGTCCGAGAGGCAGAACTCGATGAATCGCCTGGCCAGTTCCGGGTGCGGCGCGCCGCGCAGCACCGAGATCGGGTCGGCGTCGATATACACCACGCCGGGTGGGTCGACATACCCGACGCGGCTCTCGCTCGCGTCCTGCCCCGGCAGAAGGATGGATTGGGCCTGCCCTCGCCCGTAGAAGTCGATCGCAAGTCCGATCGCCGCCTCGCCCTGGCTCACGTCGATGGGCGGCTTGGAGGACGCGGCCGTGTAGTACCGCGTGTTCGCGCACATCGAGCGGAGCACGCGCCAACCCTTCTCCCAGCCATAGGCGCTCAGGATCGCGTCCATGCTCGTGGTGATCGAGCCGGACAGTCGCGGATCAGCCAGCGCCACCAGCCCCGCCAGCTCCGGCCGACCCATGTCGTCAAAGCTCGTCGGCTCGGGCAACCCGAGCTTCTTCAGCCAATCGCGGTTGTAGACGACGCCGAAGCTCGACAGCGCCACGCCGATCCAGTATTGATCGGGGTCATAGATCGTCTGGGCCCCGATCACATTCTCGCCGATGAGCTCTTTGAGCAGCCCCGGATCAAGACCCGCGGGCGCGGACATGGACACCTGGACTTCACGCTGGGCCCGCGACAGGTCGATCTTCGCACGCGTCGCCGAATCACTCTTCATGGCGCCGACAACCTCGGACCCCTTCTCGATCGCCGACATCGGCACGCGCACCGTGATCGTCCTGCCGTCGAGCGTGACGGGGAGTGCGACTTCCCCGGCGCCCGCGAGCTTGCTCGCGTCCGCGCCCTTGGGAAGGGGGCCGATCTGGACATCGGTGATGCCCCGCTCTGGCCATGGATTGATCCACACCGCGACGTTGCTCGGGTCTTTCAGCCGCCCATGGTCGAAGCTCCCGCCGCCGAACACGATGTCGGCGTCCATCGACCCTGCCACGAAACGCTCGGCGATCGAGAGCTTCGGGTCGGCCAGGCTCGCCGGGTCTTCCTTGGCCAAGCGCTCCAGAATTCGTGTCGCGTGGGCCGAATACACCGACTGCAGAAACCGGATGATCTCGCTGGTGCCGCCCGGCGTTCGATAGTCGATCGACACCGACTCGCCATACTTCCGCCGGTGCCACCGCGCGAACGCGATGGCGAACTCCGATCTGATCTGCGGCACATGCGGCGTGATCACAACGAGGGTCCGGCCCGCGGACTGATTCCCCGGCGCGACCGACGATGGACGCATGGCCAGGGGCACGCCCAGCACCACGACCAGTCCCAGGATGACCAGCACCAGCGAGCGATTCATGACCGGCCGAGTGTATGGGCACGACATCGGGCGCGTGCGAGCCTAGCGTGAGACATGGCACCGGAATTGGCACCGATAGACCCGGGCATGAAAGTCGCGCTCGTCACGGGGGCCGGCTCTGGAATCGGGAGGGCGACCGCGATCGCCCTGTCCGACCTCGGCTACCGGCTCTTTCTCGTGGGGAGACGCCGCGATCCGTTGATCGAGACCGGTTCGCTGTTGAAGGGTGAATCGGAAGTGCATCGGTGCGATCTTTCCGACTCCGCCGCCGCGTCATCATGCGTGGATGAGGTCGTCCGGAGCTTCGGCCGTCTCGACGTGCTCGTGAACAACGCCGGCTATGCCGCCTTGCTCACCATCGACCAGCACACGCCGGAGGTGATCGAGCAAACGTTCCGGGTGAACGCGATGGCCCCCGCCGCGATGATCGCGCGCGCCTGGCCGCATTTCGCCGAACTCTTCCGCGCCGGGCGGGGCGCGGGGACGATCGTCAACGTTTCGTCCTTTGCGACGATCGACCCGTTTCCTGGGTTCTTTGCCTACGCCGCGTCGAAGAACGCGCTCAACATGCTGACCCGGTTGGCCGCCGCCAACGGCGAGGCGATCGGCGTCCGGGCGTTCTGCGTCGCGCCCGGGGCGGTCGAAACCCCCATGCTCCGCGCCCTGGCCGACACCGACACGATCCCCGCTTCCAGCACGCTGGCCCCCGAGTACGTCGCGCGCACCATCGCCGAGTGCGTGCTGGGCCAGCACGACTCCCTGAGCGGGGCGCTTATCCCGATCCCAAGCGGGTGACCACACACCCCGCGGATTTCACAAAGATCCGACCTATCGCCGAACTGGATAATCCGGTATCCTGATCGTCATGCGTTCATGGCATGAACTCGCGTGGTGTTCTGCGCTCGCGGCGGCCGGAATCGTCCTCGTGGCAACCGGCGGCCGGACCGGCGCCCTCGTCGACGAGACTCCGGGGGCCCTCACCGTCACCCCCGGCGAGCCCGGGACGACCCCATCCGCCGTCCGCCTCCGCTACGGGCGCGACATCAGACCGCTGCTCTCTGATCGCTGCTTCAAGTGCCACGGCCAGGACGAAAAGTCCCGCGCCGAAGGCCTCCGCCTGGACATTCGCGACGAAGCCCTGGCGGCCCGCAAGTCCGGTTCGCCGATCGTGCCCGGGAAGCCGGAAGAGAGCCTACTCGTCAAGCGCATCATGTCGCACGATGCGGACGAGGTGATGCCGCCGCCGAGCGCCGGAAAGAAGCCGCTCACCGAGGATGAAAAGTCGCTGCTTCGCCGCTGGATCGCGGAGGGGGCGGAGTACGAGCCGCACTGGGCGTTCGTGCCCCCGAAGGCCACCGCGGCTCCGAGCGTGAAGAACGCCGGGTGGGTCAAGAACGAGATCGACGCGTTTATCGCGTCTTCACTCGAATCGGTGGGCCTGTCGCCGTCGGATCCCGCGGACCCCCACACATTGGTTCGCAGGATCTACCTCGACCTGACCGGCCTGCCTCCCACTCCGGAGGAGGTCCAAGCCTTTGTTTCTGATGGCGCGCCCGACGCGTATGAAAAGCTCGTGAACCGCCTCTTCTCCGAGGAGCCGTACCGCACGCGCACCGCCGAGCGATTGACGATGCCCTGGCTGGATCAGGCGCGATACGCCGACACCAACGGCATCCACATGGACGCCGGGCGGCAGATGTGGCTGTGGCGTGACTGGACCATCAACGCCTTCCGCGAAAACATGCCCTACGACCGCTTCATCGTCGAGCAGCTCGCCGGCGACCTCATCCCCGACGCGACGGTGCAGCAGAAGATCGCCAGCGGGTTCAACCGAAACCATGTGGCCACCGACGAGGGCGGCGCGATCCCGGAGGAGTACCTCGTCGAATACGCCGCCGAGCGCACCGCCACGACCTCGTCGGTCTTCCTCGGCCTGACGATGAACTGCGTGCGCTGCCACGACCACAAGTTCGATCCCTTCACCCAGAACGATTACTACTCCATGTTCTCGTTCTTTAGCTCGATCGAAGAGCCGGGCCTGTATTCGCAGCTTCCGGATCCCCAGCGCGCGTTCGAGCCCTTCATCGTGGTCCCCACGCCGGAGCAGATCGCGAAGCGTGACGAACTCACCGGGCGCCTGGCCGACCTCAAAGCGCAGCTCGAATCGCCCTCGCCCGAAGAGGACGCACAGCGCGAGAAGTTCTTCGCCGATCTCTCCGCCGCAAGCTCCGTCCGCTGGGCCGAGTCCACGCTCGTTTCCGCCAGCGCTCGCGGCGGCGGCTCGCTCGTCGTTCAGCCCGACCAGAGCGTGCTGGCCACCGGCGAAAACCCCGACACCGACGAGTTCACGCTCGTCTACAAGATCACCGCCACCAACCTGAACGCCGTCTCGCTCGAAGCGCTCATGGACCCAAGCCTCGTCGAGGGGCGGGTCGGGCGCGCGTTCAACGGCAACGCCGTCCTGTCCAAGCTCTCGGCCAGGGTCACTTCGCTCGCCGATCCTTCCCAATCGCGTGACATCGTCTTCACCTGGGCCTGGGCCGACCACGAGCAGCCCAACGGCGATTACCGCATCGCGGCCACGTTCCATCCCAATCCCGCCTCGGGCTGGGCCGTGCAAGGCTACGACAAGAAGGAGGACCGCCTCGCGCTCTTCCGCGCCTCGGAGTCATTCGGCTACGAGGGCGGGAGCGAGATCCGCGTGACGCTCTCGTTCGATTCGCAGTACGCTAAACACACCTTCGGACGCGTCCGCGTCACCTTCGGCGATCTGAGCGGGCCCGATCTCCTCCCCACCACCCTCGGCTCGTGGCAGCGCGTCGGACCCTTCATGCAGGGCTCCACCGAAGAGGCCTACACCAAGCACTTCGGCCCGGAGGATCTCACTTCCCTCGACCCCACCCACGACTTCGGCGGCGGGCTCAAGTGGGCTTTCCCAGGGCCGCTCCCCGACGGCGTCGTCTCCAATTCACTCTTCGGCGGCGCCGCCGTCACCTACCTCGGACGCTATGTGTATGCGCCCAGCGCCCGCACGCTGACCGTCTCACTCGGATCGGACGACGGCTTCCAGCTCTTCGTCAATGGCACGATGGTCGCCGAGAACCGCACCGACCGCGGGGCCGCGCCGGATCAGGACAAGGCGTCCTTCGCGCTAAGCCCGGCGAGAATCTCATCGTCATGAAGGTTGTCAATACCGGCGGCCCGGGCGGCTTCTACTTCCGCGTGCTCGAGGACGGCCAGTCCCTTCCCCAGGCACTCGTCGCCGCCCTCGCGCCCCCGCCCGCCCGAAGCGACGCGCGCACCCACGCCATGAACACCGCGTGGAAAATGCAGTATTCGACCCGCTACCGCGACCTCACCAGGGACGTCGCCGCCCATGAGCAGCAGATCGCGATGCTCGACGCCGCGGCGCCCAAGACGATGGTGATGAAAGACCTGCCCACACCCCGGGAGACGTTCGTCCTCAAGCGGGGCGAGTACGACAAGCCCGACAAGTCAAGGCCGGTCCAGCGCGCGATCCCCAAGGCTCTGGGCAACCTCCCCGAGGGTGCCCCCGCGAATCGTCTCGGCCTGGCGGAGTGGATCGTCTCGCGGGAGAATCCGCTCACCGCCCGCGTCATCGTCAATCACTACTGGGAGATGATCTTCGGCCGCGGCATCGTGCGCACCAGCGAGGACTTCGGCTATCAGGGCGACTGGCCCTCGCATCCCGAGCTGCTCGACACGCTCGCCGTCGAATTCCGCGACAGCGGCTGGGATCTCCGGCGCCTGCTCACCAAGATGGTGACCAGCAACACCTATCGCCAGTCGTCCAAGCTCCGCGACGACGCCAGGGCCAAGGATCCCGACAACAAGCTCCTGGCCTACTTCCCACGCATCCGGCTCACCGCCGAGCAGATCCGCGATCAGGCGCTGTATCTCTCCGGCCTGCTGGTCGAAAAGGCCGGAGGCCCTTCCGTCAAGCCCTACCAGCCGCCCGGGCTCTGGCAGGAGGTCGCCATGCTCCAGTCCAACACCCGCATCTACGAGCGCGGCAAGGGCGATGACCTGTGGCGGCGCAGCATGTACACCTACTGGAAGCGGGCCGCCCCGCCGCCCACCATGCTGACCTTCGACGCGCCGACCCGCGAATCCTGCACCATCAGGCGCATCCAGACCAGCACGCCCCTCCAGGCCCTGGCGCTCTGGAACGACGAGCAGTTCGTCGAGGCGGCCCGTGTGCTGGCGCAGCGCACGCTGAAAGAGGATGACGACGATCAGACACGCCTCAAAAAGCTCATGGTCCGTTGCACAGGCCGCGAGCCCAACGCCAAGGATCTCGCGACGCTGAGCGAGGCCCTCGACGCTTTCAGAGCTCGCTTCGCAGCCAGCCCCGACGACGCGGCCAAGATCGTTTCGATCGGCGAAGCGTTCGAAGCAACCGATCTCGATCCTTCCGAACTGGCGGCGTGGACCATGATCTGCAACGCCGCGCTGAATCTTGACGCCTGCATTACCAGGGGATGAGTATGGCCTTTGATCCGCTCGAAGAACATCTGCTGAACCTGACACGCCGCCGGTTCTTCGGAAAGGTCGGCACCACCATGTGCTCGGCGATGGGAGCCGCCGCGCTCT